>Ga0068852_100001854_pt1 | contig 14371 bp, 6 predicted proteins | sample KBSCornC22_FD_66594 | JGI IMG/M metagenome (GOLD analysis project Ga0068852, IMG submission 66594) | Corn rhizosphere microbial communities from Kellogg Biological Station, Michigan, USA - KBS Corn C2-2 | ecosystem: Host-associated > Plants > Roots > Rhizosphere > Soil ... | reverse complement strand
TCAACAATAACTGCTATTTCATTTTCTCCGTCTTTTACATATTTACTGATATTAAATCTTGAAGGAAGATAACCGCCGCGGGTATCGCCTGCTTCGCTTCCATTAATGAAAACGCGGCCTGTCCAGTAACAGGATTGCAGTACGATAAATAGTTGCTCATCTTTATTTTTGACAGAAATATTTATCGCTTTTTTATAGATGCCCAGAATTCCTTCATACACATTCCATTTTTTATTTATAGCGCCAAGAGAACCGGGAACTAAGATTTTCGTCCATGCGCCACCGTTATACCTGGTATTTACTGCTGCCGGCGTTTCACCTTCCAAAGCATTTAAAGTAAGGTCACTGCTTTCTGCAAATTGCCATTCACCGGTTAAGCTGATTTTAGATGTGCTTTTTATCTGTGTTCCCTGTATGGTTTTTGTTTCAATTGTTTTCGTTCCCTCTTTTATATCTGCCTCTACACGCAATTCATGATTGCCTTCGCTAAACCATGCGGGGTCTGTAACCGTGTTCCACACTGGTTTTATATTCATTTTGGAAGCATATAAATCAGTAAGTTCCGACACCAACATTCCGTCGATAAAAAATCTGACAGCAGTTGTGCCCTCTGGTGGATTTGCCTGTAAATGCAAAAGTTGCGCTGGTTGTTCACTGCCTGGATCGTCATACAAAGCATGTGGAGACGGATCTCCAAATGCCTTGGTAATAGAATTGCTTACTAATAATGATGCCGCTGTACTACTGCTTATTTTGAGAAATTGTTTTCTATTCAGCATATACTGTTGCTTATTAATGTTTCAAAAAAAATGAACCTAAGAAACATACGCAGCAGAGTCGCCTGTCTTAATCAGGAAAATATTGCCGGTATATTTCTCATACTGTTCAATGCTTACTGCTTAATTATTTTTAATCCGCTAAAGATTGGTTTACCTTTTATTGGGTTAAATGAAATATCAAGACCTTCGCCATTTGCAGCTTTTACTATAAAAGTTTTTTTATCAGCAATACAAAATCCATACTCAGCTGCGAGGTCAAGATGATTGATCAATCTTTCGCCATTTATACTTACATCAAAAACCCTATCACCAGGTTGTATTTTTTCTGTTTCAATAAAAGATAACTCTACTTTATAGTTACCATCAGGAATGTCGATGCGATAATCCGTAACACTATCCAGATAAGAATAATAAAGAGGCGTTTGTGTGGTATTCTTTATCATATATTTCAGGTTCATAGTAGAAGGCTTGCCCGAAGTATATCCATAACTACCTTTTTTGTAAGGCTGGTCCTGGAACCAAACAGTACCGCTCTCATCGGTATATTGAGTATTAGAACCTACATTGATATAAATAGATGAAAAAGATTTGGCATTAGTTAAATTATGCGGATATACTTTATTATGAATTACAACAGCGTCTTTAATTGTTTTGCCATTCACTTTTCCAACAGCTTCAATAAAATTATCACCGTCTTTTAGCTGAACAGAGAAACTGCATTTATGAATATCGTCAGGCTTTGCTGTTTTAAGTTTATTTCCATTTAGATATAGTGTTACCTCGTTTAGGTTCGTATATACGTCAACGTTATACCTGGTATCTTCATAACCTGCACGATGTAACCAGTCTCTTGTTGCAATATAAACCATAGCCTCAAGGTTCCAGTTTGCCTTATATAAAAAATAAACATCTTTATATTTCCGGTTCCATGTCATTAATCCTTTTTGGTTTTCACTTGAGATGGTTCCCCCGATATTGGGCTGGGAAAAATCAAACTCATTCCAGATAGCAGTGCCTGCAAGGTATGGCCTGGCATTTATTTGCCTTAAATAACTTTCATGATAGTAACGTTGATATTCTCCTGTAAAATCAAGCCTTTCCGGGTTTGAAGTATTTACCCGCCGGTCGCTTCCTGCACCATATTCACTTATGAAAATAATTTGCTGTGGTTTTGCTGCGTGAATTTTATCCAACGTTTTTCCAAAGTCTTCTACTTTGCCACCGTACCACCCGCTGTATAAATTATGACCAGCTATCTGGGAAATATTATCTAACTGGTATTTTGAATAATCATCGCTTTCATGCATGGCCATTGTGGTATATCTTGTTCTGTCTTCCGAGCGGATCAAACTGTCAAGGCTAAACGCAAATCTTCTTACATCTTTTACGTACGCAGTATCATAATGCTTCTGAATGCGTACTCCGTTTTTACTATCTAACAACACTTCATTCATAGAACCCCATATAATCACTGATGGGTGATTAAAGCTCTGATGAATCATTTCGCGAAGCATATTCTCTGCATTGTTTAAAAATTCAGGGTGAATATTCATATAATTCACTATCGGAATTTCTTCCCAAATAATTATTCCTAATTCATCAGCAAGCTTAAGTACTTCAGGGGCCTGGGGATAATGAGCAAGCCTCATAAAATTCACACCCATATTTTTTATGAGGTGCATATCACGGATATGATCTTCATCAGAAAGTGCAGAACCCTTTCCTTGCATATCCTGGTGGCGGTTGACGCCATGTAAAATATATTTTTTGCCATTAAGAAAAAATCCTTTTGCCGGATCAAAATGAAACCACCTGAACCCGAGAGGATTTGTTACTTCATCAACGATTTTTCCATCTTCGATTAATTGTGTCTGTACTTTGTATAAATAAGGATCTTCCGGACTCCATAAATACGGTTTCCGTATCTCGCCTGATGTGGCCTCCACAATTGTTTGTTCATTCGTATTCAAAGAAATTTCTTTTGAAAAGGTTATGATCTTTTTTCCATATTTATCAAATACAGTATTTACAAATTGAAAGTTTCTTTTTTCGCCAGATTCATTTACAACTGTTGTTTTTACATTTAATGCTGCTTTCTCTGCACTCACTTTTGGTGTAGTAATAAAAACTCCTTTTGAATTATTATTAATTTCTTTGAAATGCAGATCATTTGTAGCAATGATCCATGCATTGCGATAAATGCCACCATATAATGCATAGCCTACAGATAGTGGAGGAATAAAATTGTCATGCGCATTATTTACCTGGACGGCGATAACATTTTCAGCATTGTTACTCCAGTTTAAAGAAGATGTAATGTCAAATGAAAATGCTGTATAGCCTCCTTTATGTTCTCCCTCAAAAGCTCCGTTTACATATATATCCGTAACCTGATTAGCCCCTTCGAAATAAAGAAATACTTTTTTATTTTTTAATGCAGCATCAAGCTTTATGTTTTTTCTATACCAGCCAATACCACGATAATAGGTCTCATCATCATCAAACGGGTCTGTGGCATTCCACGTGTGTGGCAAATTTATTCTTTGCCATTTTGAATCGTCAAAAGAAATTTGTTGTGCATATTCAGTTCCACCTTTATGAAATTCCCAGTTATCATTTATTCCCATTACGATCCTGCTTCCTTGCGCACTGCTTTCGGGAGTAGCATAAACCGTTAAGCAAAAAACAATAAGAATTTTTGTTCTTAGAAAAATATTCATTCGTTAATATCGTTTTTCAACCTGGTAATTAATAGCCAGGGTTTTGCTGCATAGGCGATGTACGATTTGCATCAATTACGGGCTGAGGTATTGGCAATAAAGTATCTCTTGCTGATACAACGGCTCCTGCCACTTTATTATATAATTGCGTTCTTGAAAGCCATGTATGGGTGCGTAATAAAACATAGCGCCTGTCTTCTTCAGAAAATAATTCGCGCGCTCTTTCATCTAAAATAAAATCTATCGTAACATCCGAAGCATCAACAAGCGGAGCGTTTGCCCGTGCCCGTAAGGCATTTATTGCATCAGCAGCTCCCTGTAAATCTCCAAGATCAAAATCAGCCTCAGCCAATAGTAAATAAGTTTCGCCGGCACGTAATAAAATCTGGTCATTGTATTCGGGATCAATCAAAACATTTGTAGGACTTACCCAATCCCATTTTGTGGTTGACGGCCAATTAGGATTAGTAATTTTTTCAGTTCCTGTGCTATCTAAATAAATAGTATCTCCAATATTGTATCCTTTTGGCGGAGCAGTATTAATCAGGTAATAATATCGCCACGCATAAATGGAACCACGATCGTCGCCGGGAGTATATAAATTCATTTCGAAACGGGTTGGGCTTAACCTTCCAATACCTCTTCCACCATTAGCCGCAACAACCTGTATAGGGCTCGTGCTTTTGCCATCAGTACCTTTAACTTTAAGAGAATAATACCTGTTGACCCAATAGCGGCGCATAATATTGTACCCTTCGCCGCCGGTAGTATTTTCTTCATTTTGAATTACCCATAACGCTTCTGTATTTCCCTGGCTTCTTTTTGAATTACCATCCAAAAACATATCAGTAAACGGAGTACCCGGTGCAGAAGCGTTTACGCCATACCGTGAGGTTATCAATGCATAAGCTGGATTGGTGGTAACTTTTAATGCTTCAATTTTTGCACTATCAGGTTTGCCCATTGATAAATATAATTCTGCTAAGTAATGAGAGGCAACAGCTTGTATAATTTGTGCATCGCTTGATGAAGTAACAGGAAGATTTTGCTCCGCAAATAAAAGATCATCCCGCATTGCATCTCTCACCTCAGCAACGGGTGTTCTTTGCCAGTCTGTTTTAATATTTGCTCCTGTGGACTCTGTAAGTGTAAGCGGAACATCGCCCCACAAATAAGTAAGATGGCGATAACACCATGCCCTGATCAATCTTGCCTGCGCAACAATGTTGTTCTTATCACTTTCTGTCCAGTCAATGCCAGGATCTTCGGAACGATTTATTAAAGTGTTGGCTGCATTAATAGTTTCATAAAGCCAGCTCCACACATTATTATACAGGGCAAATGATGCATTGTTTATCGGCCCCCACTGATTGAATACATCTATTGTAGGATCACGCCAATTGCCATACGCATTGTCAACGCCGATCACTGCCGCCATACACATGATATCGTTTATATCAGCATAACTATAACCAGACCTGTAACGACGTACTTCATCATACAAACCATTTAATGCGTTTTGAAAACCATCTTTGTTGGTAAATAACAGATTTGCTGTAAGCACACCGCGTGAATCTTCATTCAGTTCTTTTTTAGAGCACGCATTCAATACCATTGCGCTTGCGATCACTACCAATATTTTTTTATAAGAATTCATAACTATTAATTAAGTTGAATAATAATAAATTTATAAGGTTACATTTAAGCCGGCTACATATTCTTTCTGAAGAGGACTTGCTGTTTGGCTTCCCAGCTCAGGATCGAGGCCCGTCCAATCGGTGATAGTAAAAGGATTTCTTGCTTCAACATAAATTTTAAGCCGGCTCAATCCTATTTTCTTTAAAATATTATCATTGAAATTATAGCTGAGTGAAATATCTGTTATCCTGATAAAGCTGCTGTTTTCTACAAGTGATACGGCACTCGGGCTGTTATTGGCTGATAAAGAATTAGCGTAATAATCGTTTGTTGGATTAGTGGGCGTCCACCAGTTTTTAATAATAGTATTGTGCCTTACACCAGATTGAACGCCACCTTCGGAAAGTAAAGTATTAACCTGCTTTCTGCCTTCAACGCCATGCATAAATACATACAGGCTAAACTGTTTGTATTTAAAAGTATTTGACATACCCCAGATAAATTTCGGTTCTGTGCGCCCAAGAATAGTTCTGTCGTAACTATTTATAACACCATCGTGATTAATGTCTAATATTTTGGCTGAACCCGGATGAATAGTGCCCTGCGGTGTATTTGCCGTATCATCTTTCGCCTGCCATACGCCATTATACACGTAACCAAAATCCACGTTTATAGGGTGGCCAATAAACCATTGATTCAATGTATCATCTTTTCCATCGCCGTAAAGTGCAACAATTTTATTTCTATTGATTGCAATATTTCCGTTTATGGTCCAGGTAAAATCTCTCGTTTGAATATTGACAGAACTGAGAGCAAGTTCGAATCCCCGATTACTTGTTTTTCCAATATTTTGAGTAATAGTGCTGATGCCTTGCACAGGTGATATTTGCCTGTCTAATAATAAGTCGTGTGTTTGTGCATTATAATAATCAAGAGAACCCTGTAAACGTCCGTTAAAAATTCCAAAATCCAAACCTACGTTTGCAGTATTAGTAGTTTCCCAATGGAGATCAGGGTTATCAAGCGATGCTGGTACATAACCTGGCTCTGTTACAATTCCATCAATATAAGAACGTGTAGTTAATCTGGCTAATACTGCGTAAGGATCGATTGCCTGGTTACCATTACGGCCATAAGAAACACGCAATTTTAAATGAGAAATTAAATTATTATTCTTCATAAATGCTTCATTGGAAATATTCCATCCAAGCGCAACTGACGGAAAGAAACCATATTTGTAATTTTCCCCAAACACAGAAGAACCATCTCGTCTGCCCGTTACCGTTAGTAAATACCTTTCATCGTAATTATAATTTAATCTTGCCATTTGTGAAATTAAAGTTCGTTTCACATAAGAAGCAGTTGGATGAACTGCTAAAGCGACTTCCGGATTGTATGCAGTTAAAACATCACTTGGAAATTGTTGGGCACTTAATGTATTGGCAGTAGTTATATCTTTTTCAAAACTGTATAACCCGGTAAAGCTGATAGAGTGTTTATTGAAGGCACGGTCGTAAGTGAGAATATTTTCAACAGTATAGTCATTTATATTGCTGTTGCTTGAACTAAGATCTCCATTATTTGATAAGCCGTCTAAAGTATTTCTTCCATAATAAGTACTTATATTTCTTGCATGATATTCTACCCCGGTATTAAGCCGATAACCTAATCCTTTAATAAAAGGAAATTTAACCTGTAGATAATTCGTGGTAAAAATATTGTATGCATTATCTGTGCTTTGTGCTAATGTAGGAGCAAGAGGATTTCCAAAGTGCACATCCTGCGGCCAGGGATAAATAGTGAGTTTACCAAGAGAATCAAATGCAGTAGTAAGAGGATTAAAAAAATATGCTCCGTCCTCACCACTAAAATTTGCGGGAAGACCGGCACGATTATCATAAGTTAAACCAGTATGCGTACCATACGTAAGCCAGTCAGTTATATTAGCTTCTACATTAATTCTTGTTCCTAATTGTTTAAAATTGTCATTTACGGCAACACCTTTCACTTGCAAATAATTGACCGAGCCATAATATTTAATATTTTTATTTCCTCCCCTCACATTTACGGAATGCCGCATTTTCATACCGGTTTGTGTAGCGAGATCCAGCCAATCAGGAAATTTTTTTGAATCATATATATCCTGTTCAGATGTTGTTATGGAATTTTGACCTTCTCTCGTAACCTTAAACTGGTAAAATTGTTCGGGTGATAAAACAGGCGGAAGATTGGCAATTTTTTCTATGCCCTCATAGCCTGAGTAAGAGATAACGGGTTTACCGTTAATTCCTGTTTTGGTTGTAACAAGAATAACACCATTCGAACCGCGTGAACCATAAATAGCTGCTGCAGATGCATCTTTTAAAACATCTATAGACTCAATATCAGTTGTTCCAATGTCTGACAAGCTTCCGTTATAAGGAATACCATCTACAATATAAAGCGGGTCGGTACTTGCCTTAATTGATTTTTGTCCGCGAATTAAAATGCTCACATTATTTCCTTCTGCTCCTCCACCGTTGGTTGTAACGGACACACCCGGCAATGCGCCTTCAAGTGCCTGAACAAAATTTGTGTTTGGTAAATCCTCTAGACGTTTTTTATCTATTGACATAACCGAACCGGTAATATCTTTACGTTTTTGAGTTCCATAACCCACCACGACTACAGCTTCCAAAGCTTCATTGGATTTTTCCATTTTCACATCGACTGTTCCTGAAGTTTGTGTTACTTCTTTAGTAGTAAAACCTACAAAAGAAAATACAAGAATGTTTCCGGAAGGTTTGGTAACGGTTAATTTATAAGTTCCGTCTTTTGCAGTAGCAGTACCAATTGTTGAGCCTTCAACTAATACGGATACATTTGCTAAAGGATTTCCACTTGCGTCTGTAACTTTACCTGTTATGGTATTATTCTGTGCAGAGAGAGCAAACGGAATTAAAAAAAAAGTGATAATAAAATGCAATCGTGTTAATAGTATCATAGCAATCTTTTGGGAATGATTTAATCAGATTTCATAGCTGCCAGAATAAAGTATGATTAGCTGAGGACAACTAAATAGCAATAAAACCTTCTACAAAAATATCTTAATTTACGCTGCAAGGTGCAAACCCATATCGGGAAATGCCATAAATTCAATACTACAACGATTGAAATTGTTTAGTACGGAATAAATAACCAGTATAAAATGATATGAAAAAGGGAGTTACTCTGAAAGATATCGCCCGGAAATTGAACATGTCTATTTCCACGGTATCCAAGGCATTGAATGATGATGATTCGATCAGCATTATGACAAGAGAAAGAGTAAAAAAACTATCTCTTGAATGGAGTTACATTCCTAATGAAGCTGCCCGCCACTTCAAACTAAATAAGACATTTACACTTGGACTTATCATCCCAGATATGCTGGATCAGTTTTATACACTGGCAATAAACGGCGCTGAAAATATTGCTGCCAAAGAGAAATACAATGTAATTATTTCTCAATCGCATGAAGATCCAGCGAGTGAAGAAGAGATAGTGGATCTTATGCAACGAAACAGGGTTGACGGAATAATTATTGCGATCACTAAAGGAACAGAGGATATGTGTATCTTTCGCAAGCTTGAAAATATCGGCATTCCCATTGTATTTTTTGCCCGGCCGCCTAAAGATAATTCCTTTAATTATGTAACTGCAGATAACGAAGGTGGTGCTTATAAGGCGACTGAGTTTTTAATTCAGAAAGGACATAGGCGTATCGGTCATATTATGGGCCCAGATTCGATGGCCGTGAGTCTTATGCGGTTGGAGGGATATAAAACTGCTTTGAAAAAAAATAAAATCGAGTTTGATCCTGAGCTTATTAAAATGGCTGACCTGACAGAGGAATCAACTTACCAGGCCATGAGCAAATTTATGAAAATGAAATCTCATCCCACGGCCATATTTACTTTCAAAAATTATATTACACTTGATGCAATTGAATATTTAAAGAAAAATCTGTCATCTAAACTTAATAAAATTGATTTTGCAGGCTTTGGAAACCTGCCTTTATTTAAATATTTAGATCATAAGCCGTTGGCTTCTATCGAAGAAAATTCATACAAGATAGGACTTGAAGCTGCTCAGCTATTATTTAAGAATATTAATTTGAAGGAGGACGAAGAACAGAGAATCTCTTATCATATAAAGGTCCCCTGCAGGCTTATTATACACGATTGAACTGAACAAAATAAACTGAAGGCTACATATAACGAAACAAATAATAAAGTGTTTTAACATCCACCTGGATATTTAACAGAAAGATGTCATTATCAATATTCGCCATTGATTAATAAGATCGTGTTTACCTGAATCGTAAGTTAGAAAAACTTATATGGGTTTGTATGTTTTACTAACAAGGTACTTTTATATCTATTGTGCAGCCGTTTCCCGGGCTGCTTATTATTTCGATTTGGCCATTATACGACTCAGTCCTGTGTTTCATATTCGAAATACCAATACCGTTTCTTTTAGTTTTTAAATCAAATCCTATACCGTCGTCTTTTATAATAATATGGAGGATTGTATGTTTTTCTGTAACCGAGATACTCACATTTTTTGCTTTGGCATATTTCAAAATATTGTTGGTTTGTTCCTGGAATATCCTAAATATATTCAACTTAAGATCGTCAGTAAGAACCAATGATGGAAGCGAGAATGTAAAGTCCGTTTTAATGGTGGAGTTTTCACTAATGTTACCAAGCAGGTCCTGAACCATTGTGCTAAGATCAATGTTTTTAATTGGCGATCCCATCCTATGGCAAAGCAGACGTATCTCTTCGATAGAATTGTCAATTAACTCCACCGGATATTTAATCTTCTCCTTAAAATCTGGATTTTCATCACCTACCGCACGCAAGTATAGCTTTGTACCGGCGAGTAATTGGTTGATATTATCATGAAGCTCGCTGCTTAAACGGGTTCTTTCCTTTTCTTCGGCGATCATAATAGCCCTTGTGATCTTTTTCTGCTCCTGTATTTTTTGATACACTAATTCCCGTTCGATTGATTTTTGTTCTGTGATATCCCGGTTTATGGCGACATACTGAGTTGGGTTTCCTTTATTATTGAGGAAAGGGACTATAGTGGTATCCACCCAAATATATTTTCCATTCTTCGTTTTATTTCTCACTTCGTTTCTCCAAATCTTCCCTGCTAAAATTGTAGCCCACAGGTGTTTAAAAAAAGCTTTATCATGAAATGATGAATTTACAATAGAGTGATTTTTACCCAACAATTCATCAGCACTGTACTCTGATATTTCACAAAAATTCTTATTTACGTAAGTTATCACTCCCTTTGGATTGGTAATTGATACAATGGAAGATTCATCCAAAGCTGTTTTATAATCGGAAAGCTCTTTTAAGGTTGCCTCCAAAGCTGTATCGGCTTTCTTTCTTCCGGTAATATCCCTTGAAAAACAAGCAGTACCAATTATCTCACGCTTACTATAGATCGGATAAAACGATATTTCGAACCATATAATACCATTGCATTCGACCTCCCTGAAACTTTCCCCTTTAAAAGCCCGATTATAATATTCTTTAAACCGCGCCACCTGTTCCTTTCCGAAATTCGTCTCAAGTACATTATTTCCCTTATGGAGTGGCTGGCCGGAAGATGTTTTAATTACTTTACCAAATGAATTATTGCAGGTGATCAGTTTAAAATCGCGATCAACACTCCACATCAAATCTTGGGTATTGTTAATTAAAGCGGCAAGATTATTCCGATCAAATTCACGATCCCGTTCAATTCTTTTCTTTTCTGTTATATCCCGTCCTGTAACACAAATTCCTTTTATCAGTTCACCATCTTTAACCGGGTTTATTAAAAAGTCGATCCATAAATCATTGCCATCTTCCAGGCGATACACCCGTTCATACTGAACTCTTTCTCCCTGGAGAACCTTAGCAACTGATTCCTTAAATACAGAATTCATATCATCAGTAATGAAATCAAAAATCAGATCACCTGTTTCGATCTCTTTTTCACCTACTAATAAACCATATTTGGCCGCCCTCTTATTTAAGGCCCTTATAACTCCATCGGTATCCATCAATAAAAAGCCTTCTGAAGTATTTTCAAAAATTGTTTTAAGATTGTTATTTGATTCTTCGCTTTTTTTCTCAGCATCAAGCTTTTCCCTTTCAATTTTCTTTTGTTTTAGCGCTGCCTCGATAGCGGCGGGCAATCTTGCCATCCTGTCTTTTAGCAGATAATCATCGGCTCCCTTTCTGATCATACTGGCTGCAAATTCTTCCGTAGCTGTTCCGCTAACCATAATAAATGGTATTTGCAATCGTAATTCTTTTTTAATTTCCAACGCTTCTGCTGAACTAAACTGAGGCATCGAATTATCGGAAAGAATAACGTCGGGCTGAAATTCTATAAGTGCGGTTATATACGAATCCCTGCCCGCCACAAGTTGGCACTCGCAATCAAGCGTTGCCTTTGTCAATAATCTTTTAATCATTTCCGCATCTGCTTCATTGTCTTCAAGGATTAAGATTCTTAAGTTATTTTTCATTTTTAAACTTCATCGTTTGTGGTGATCTAAAAGCAACAATAGAATCCAATATTCTATAGCTTATGGTAATGCTCAAAATTTACCGATTGGCTAAATCGCTTGGCACCCGTTTACAGTATTTTTTGAATGTCAGGATATTCCCGGAAGAAATTAATATTGGTATTGGGATAGCTATGCTATCAAAAGGTTTTTCATAGGTCTAAAGGAATTATGCGAAGTAACGATCGGAGGGAAAACAAAAAAATAGCTATCCTGCTATTTAGGTTGTAGCTAAGGGGCTACAAAAAGACAGCATTGGTATTTTTTTTATTAATCTTCAGAAGTGCTGACAGGCAGTCAGATCAATTTTTTTTCGAGAGCATACCGGGTAAGGTCCGAACTCGATTTCAAATCCATCTTTTTTAAAACGCGGGAACGATAGGTGCCTTGTATTGCCGCTCAACGAGAGCTGATAAAAAAATAAATTGTAAATTTTTGTGTTTATCCGCAAAGTATGAAATCAATAATTGTCTTAATTCAATTATTCTCACTATATTCTACTTCTTTTTCTCAAAATAAGATTGTTACCTGTTCATTTGATGTCGCTAATATTTAACGTAATTCTATACAGTGCAGAAACAATTATTAAAAAGGGTAACTTTTACTTTTTATTAAGCAGTTGCAAAGATAGCTCCTATGTAAAAAGCGATCTTTATAACCAGATAACATTCGTTTCATTTTCTCCAATAATAGATTCATTGAAAGGGGAAAGATCTAAAAATAAACTCTTACTTAATCATTAACGCATCCTCTTCTTTTTTATAATTATCTATTCCTGTCAGTAACCTAGCAATATTGATAATGCTAACCAAATGACCTATACCATATAAATTAAGAGATTGATCTTTTAAAATGGACTCATTTATTATTTGATATTTATTTATCCCCGAAACAACACCAACCAATTTTCCGTTTTTTATAATTGGGCTTCCGCTACTCCCCGGAGTTATGGTTAAATCAACATAATAATGCTGTATTCCTGGATCATACATTGCTATTCTGCCTTTAACCACAAATGGAATTACAATGTCGGGCAGTTGGCGTGATGTAATACTTTTATCAACATTCAATTTACCAATTACCGAAACAAATTCGGGGAATCCTATTGTATATATTTCATCCAATTCTTTCAAAGGTTCATTTGTGCCAATTTTGACAATATCGATAGGTGCATATCCATCAGTTTGTAATAATGTATCTATAGATTTAAATTTTTTTCCCTGAAGTGATATTACTCCAATTCCATCACCTGTACTATCAGAAATAAAAAAGTACGGTTTTGCGCCGTGAACGAAATTGTTTATAAAAATGGCGAAATTATTGGCACAATTAAAAGTGGTATAATAATCAAAAGGCGTCCTGATTGATATTCTTGGATAGATAGCCTCTAATGCATTCCAATGGTTAGCTAAAGAGGTATTTTCATATTTTTTTTGCGCAACTAAAATATCATCATAAAGAACATGTTTAGCTGTTACTAAATATTTTCTATCATGATAACAAATATAAATAGCTGTACCGGTTTCAATTTTAGTAAGGTGTGATAAGTAATTACGTAAAGAATCTGCATACTTCTTAGAGTAACCAGAATCCTTTTTTACCTGACATAGTGAATCGATCTCAAAAGGGCTTAATAAATATCCTTCGGTTTCTATATTGACTACAGCTTTTTTCCAAATTTTTAAATCTTCTGCCATTGTACTTTGACTTACACATGCATTTGCAAAAAATAAAAGAGGAATAAATAAAAGTGTTTTCAATAAAAGAGCTTCCATATGAATAATTAGACTTAGTTCAGCTATTGCAGATTGAACTGAAATTGGTTTTCAAATCTCCTATATTCGATAGCTTGTACTAATGCCTCAAAATTTACCAGTTTGCCCATATATCTATTTGCATTGGCTTATAGCATTTTTGGACATCAGGATTTTCCCGGAAGAAATTATTGCCATAGGCGTCACTATCAAAAGGTTTTTCATAGGTCTAAAGGAATTGATGCGAAGTAACGATGAGAGAGGAAACAAAAAAATAGACGTCCCGCTATTTAGGTTGTAGCTAAGAGACTACAAGAAGCCAGCATTGGTATTCTTTTTATTAATCTTCAGAAATGCAGGCAGTCAGATTAATTTTTTTTCCAGAGCATAGCGGGTAACGTCCGAATTCGATTTCAATTCCATCTTTTTTAAAATGCGGGAACGATAGGTGCTCACGGTGGAAGAGCTAAGGGAAAGCTGACTTCCAATTTCGGACACTGATTTGCCGGTCGCCAATAACTTCAGTATTTCAAACTCACGATCAGAAAGAGATTCGTGGGAAAAGTCAGAGCAACGTCCGGCACCTGAATCAAAGGCGTCAACAATTTTTGCCGTAATAGATGGAGTGATAAATTTTTTGCCTAATAGTACGGCATGAATGGCCGGAATCAACTCATCATGAATTGATCCTTTGTGAAGATAGCCGGATGCTCCTGCTTTTAGCACTCTCAGGGCATACTGATCTTCAGGATACATACTCATGATGAGGACGGGTAACCCGGGAGAAATTTCCTTTATTTGTTTCAATGCGTCCATTCCATTACGTCCCGGCAAATTCAAATCACAAATCACCACATTCCATTCTTCATCAATTACTCTTTTAAC
>Ga0068852_100001852_pt1 | contig 14374 bp, 12 predicted proteins | sample KBSCornC22_FD_66594 | JGI IMG/M metagenome (GOLD analysis project Ga0068852, IMG submission 66594) | Corn rhizosphere microbial communities from Kellogg Biological Station, Michigan, USA - KBS Corn C2-2 | ecosystem: Host-associated > Plants > Roots > Rhizosphere > Soil ... | reverse complement strand
CTTGACCGTGGTCTGACCCCGGTCGTTAACCCCGGTCGTTACGCCGCCGTGAGCTTCGCGTACTGCAGCGCCAGCCACTTCGTGCCCTCGCTGCGGAAGCGCACCTGCACGCGCGCGTCGAGGCCGCGGCCCTCGTAGTTGAGGATGACGCCCTCGCCGAACTTGGCGTGGCGCACGTTCTGGCCGATGGTGAAGGGAATCTCGTCGGGCCGCTTCGTCTCGAACGCCGCGCGCTCGGGCTGGCGCGGGTAGCGCGATGGATCGGCCTGCGGAGCGCGGCCGCCGCCCGCGCTCCAGTTGCCCGCGGTGTTGCCGCGCGAGGAGCCGCCCCAGCTGTTCTGCCAGCCGCCGCCCGGCGCCGTGCCGCGGTTCTGGAATTGCTGCTCGGGCAGCACGATCCACTTGCACAGCGGCGCCGGGATCTCGTCCACGAAGCGCGAGACGATGCCGTAGCGCGGCTGCCCGTGCAGCATGCGGCTGCCCGCATACGAGACGTAGAGGCGCTTCCTCGCCCGCGTGATCGCGACGTACATGAGGCGGCGCTCCTCCTCGATGCCGCCGTCCTCGAGCATGCTGTTCTCGTGCGGAAAGAGGCCTTCCTCGAGGCCGGAGATGAAGACCGCGGAGAACTCGAGGCCCTTCGCGGAGTGCACGGTCATGAGCTGCAGCGCGTCCTGGCCCGGGCCTGCCTCGCGCTCGCCGGCCTCGAGGCTCGCATGCGACAGGAACGCCGCCAGCATTTGCTGCTCCGGGGTTCCGGTCACGGCATCCACGCCTTCCTGGGCCTGCGCCTCGTCCACGGTCTGCAGCCCGTGCTCGAAGTCCTCGACGAAGAGGCTCGCCGCGTTCACGAGCTCGTTCAGGTTCTCGAGCCGGTCCTGGCCGTCCTTCTCCGCGGCGTAGTGCTGCTTCAGGTTGCTGCGCTCGAGGATCTCCTCGATGAGCTCCGGCAGCGGCAGCGTCTGCGCCGACTTCGCGATCGAGTCGATGACCTGCACGAACTGCTGGATCGCGGTGCCGCTGCGGCCGCCGACGACGCCCGCGCGGGCGACGTGCATGAGGCTGCCCATGCCGCGCTCGCTCGCCTCCTGCATCTGTTCGATGGAGCGTGCGCCGATGCCCCGCGGCGGGAAGTTGACCACGCGCGTGAACGCCGTGTCGTCATCCGGGTTCGCGGCGAGCCGAAGGTACGCGAGCGCGTGCTTCACCTCCTGGCGCTCGAAGAAGCGCAGCCCCCCGTAGACCTTGTACGAGACGCCCGAGCGGAAGAGATGGTGCTCGAGGATGCGCGACTGCGCGTTCGAGCGATAGAGCAGCGCCATGTCGGACAGCGCGATGCCCTCGCGGTGCAGCTGCTTCACCTCGTCGACGATGAAGCGCGCCTCCTCCTCGTCGTTCGCCGCGGCATAGATGCGCAGCGGCTCGCCCTTGCCCTCGGAAGTCCACAGGTTCTTGCCGAGGCGCGACGTGTTCCTCGCGATGATCGCGTTGGCGGCGTCCAGGATGTTGCCGTGCGAGCGGTAGTTCTGCTCGAGCTTCACCACGTCCTTCACGCCGAAGTCGCGCACGAACTCGTTCATGTTGCCGACCTCGGCGCCGCGGAAGCGGTAGATCGAGTTGTGCGTGACGAGGCCGCCGGCCACGAAGTTGTGCGTCGGGAACACGTCGATGTCGAATACGGTGCGGCCCTCGCCGAAGAAGCGGTTCACCCGCACGACCTCGTCCGGGGCGCCGTCCGCCTGCACCAGGATCATGCCGCGCGCGATCGATGCCGCGAGCATCTCGCGGAAGCGGCGCCGCTCGTGGAGAACCTCCATGCGGCCCGGCTCGCCCGCATCGACGAGGGCGGCCGCCTCCTCGGCCAGCGCGGCGAGATGCGTGTGCTCGGGCGTGCTCACGATGCGCTTTCCGCTGCGCGTCACGACCTCGACGAGGTCGCCGCGAGCCCGGCTCGAATGGGTGCGGAACACGGTGCCCGTGACGAAACGGCCATGCCGGTCGAGCGAGCGCACCTCGTCGCCCTCGACGATCGACTCGATCGGCTTGAGCGCCCCGTCCGCCATCGCGACCTGCGTTCCCGCGGGCAGGCACTGGTCGTCATCGCCCACGGCGAAGACGCAGCCGTTCGATCCCGCCAGCATCTTGATCCAGCGGTACTGCAGCTTGTTCGTGTCCTGGAACTCGTCGACCAGGATGTACTTGAAGCGCTGCTGGTAGTGCTGCAGCAGGTGCAGGTTGTGCGCGAGCGTCTCGAAGGTGCGAAGGAGGAGCTCGGCAAAGTCCACCACCCCCTCGCGATTGCACTGCGCGTCGTAGTCCGCATAGAACTGCACCATGCGCCGCGTGAAATCGTCGGTCGCCTCGACGGCATTCGCGCGCTGTCCCGCTTCCTTGGACGCGTTGATGAACTGCATGAGCTGCCGCGGCGGATACTTCTCCTCGTCCAGGCCCTGGGCCTTCGCCAGCCGCTTGATGAGCGCCAGCTGGTCCCCCGAATCCATGATCTGGAAGAGCTGGGGCAGGTTCGCCTCGCGGTGATGCGCGCGCAGCAGCCGGTTGCAGAGGCCGTGGAAGGTTCCGACCCACATGCCGCGCGTGTTGATCGGCAGCATGGCCGAGAGGCGCGTGAGCATCTCGCGCGCCGCCTTGTTCGTGAACGTGACCGCCAGGACTCCGGCCGGGCTCGCCTGCCCCGTCTGGATCAGGTGCGCGATGCGGGTCGTGAGGACCTTGGTCTTGCCGCTGCCCGCGCCGGCGAGGATCAGCGCGCACTCGCGTGGGAGCGTGACGGCCTGGAGCTGCTGCGGGTTGAGATTCTGAAGGTACGAAGCGGACGCGGACATTGGGGACACATGGGGACTCGAGGTCCTATTTTCCACGATTCGTTGAAACCAGGGACGCAGTCGGAATTGGGCGCTCCTGCGCCGCGAGCAGCGGGACTACGCAATTCCGACTGCGTCCCTGGTTTCAACGCGCGCTCACAAAAAAAGGGCGCCGCGTGGACGCCCCTAACTGTCTGCCCCAACTGCTGTGTCTCGCCCCGCAAGGGCGGGACGAAGGAGGGACAGTGGCGCCGCGCGGGAAGTTCCGCCGGACCGCGAGCGTCAGCGCGTATCGGCGCCGGGCTCGCTGATGGATGGAATCGCCACGCCCGGCACCCCACGGATGTTCGCCATCACCGCGCGCGCGGCCGCCTCGTCGGCGAGGCCCAAGATCCGCACGCGTTGAACGTCCCCCACGGCGTCGACCTCCGCGGGATAGCCGCGCGCTCGCAGCTCGCGTGACAGCGCCAGGGCCTGGCTGCGGTTGTAGAACTTGGAAACGATGACGCTCCAGCGTCCGCCGCGGCGCGCGGCGGCGCCCCCCGGCTCGATCTCGGTCTCCTTCGACCAGGTCCGCACCTGCTCCTCGTCCACGCGGCCTACCTGCGGCTCGCCCTCGCGCGCGCGCTGGTAGAAGTCGCGCGGCTGGTCGAGGGTGACCGGCTCGCGCTGGTCGGCCTGCACCGAGATCTTCCCCTCGAGCAGGCAGACGAGGTCGCGCGCATCGGTCGACTTGCCCCACACGTCGGTGCCGCGAATCCCGGCGGTGACCGTGCGCACGCGGATGTCGATCTGGCGCTTGTGCCCGAGGCCGAGCGCGCTCGTGGTGAAGCGGAACGCGCCATAGGCCACATGCATCACGGAGCGGAAGATGCCCCGGTCCTCGACCTTCTCGACGGTGAAGCGCGCGTTCTCGCCCAGCCTGACCGTGCTGCCTTCCGAGAGCTCGAGCTGCACGCGCGCATTCGGGCCGGTGCGCAGCGTATCCGACTCGCGCAACGGCGTGCCGGGCGTGAGCGGGACGGAGTAGCCGCCGCGGTCGAGCCATGCGGGATACTGGACGGCTTCGACTCGAAGGGGCACCTGGTCCGCGGGCCGGGGCCGCCCCGCGTCGGGGGCCGCGAACGCAACATGGCCGCCCGCGGCAATGAAGCAGGCAACGATCGATCCAGCGATCCGGCGCAGCGCCATTCCAGCCTCCCTGGCCTCGTGGGCATCGTAGTGTACGGGCGCCGGCCGCGCGCGGATGCCCCGTCCGGGCGGGGCGCCGCCGAACGTTATAATTCCCCTTGAAAAACAAACTCCCGCAGCACCGCCCCGCCCGCCCCTCTCCCATGGAACCGCAATACCACCCGAAGGCGATCGAGCCGCAGGTCCAGGCGCAGTGGGCGCGCGACAACGCGTTCAAGGCGCCCGACGACTCCCCGAAGCCGAAGTACTACTGCGTCTCGATGCTGCCGTATCCCTCGGGCAAGCTGCACATGGGGCACGTGCGCAACTACACCATCAACGACGTGCTGTACCACTTCATGCGCATGAAGGGATGGAACGCGTTGATGCCGATGGGCTGGGATGCGTTCGGCCTGCCCGCCGAGAACGCCGCGATGGCCAACAACGTGCCGCCCGCGAAATGGACGTGGGACAACATCGCGTACATGAAGAAGCAGTGCCAGGCGATGGGCTGGGCCATCGACTGGACGCGCGAGGTGGCGACGTGCGATCCGCGCTACTACCGGTGGAACCAGTGGTTCTTCCTGCGCGCGTGGGAGAAGGGCCTCGTCTACAAGAAGACGAGCGTCGTGAACTGGGACCCGGTCGACATGACCGTGCTCGCCAACGAGCAGGTGATCGACGGGCGGGGCTGGCGCACCGGCGCACCCGTCGAGAAGCGCGAGATCCCGTCGTGGTACATGCGCATCACGCAGTACGCCGACGAGCTGCTCGATTCGCTCGACGGCCTCGGCTGGCCCGAGCAGGTGAAGCAGATGCAGCGCAACTGGATCGGCCGCTCGGCGGGCGTGGAATTCACGCTGCCCTATGCGCCGGAGACGGCCGCGCGCATGCAGGACGGAAAGAAGGGCCTGGCGGTCTTCACCACGCGCGCCGACACCATCATGGGCATCACCTTCGCGGCGGTGGCGGCCGAGCATCCGCTCGCGGCCGAAGCGGCGAAGCGCAAGCCCGAGCTCGCGGCCTTCATCGAGGAGTGCAAGAAGGGCGGCGTGCAGGAGGCGGAGCTCGCCACGATGGAGAAGAAGGGCATGCCCACCGGGCTCTATGTCCTGCATCCCTTCACCAACGAGCCCATCGAGGTGTGGGTCGGGAACTACGTCCTCATGAGCTATGGCGAGGGCGCGGTGATGGCCGTGCCGGGCCACGACGAGCGCGACTTCGCCTTCGCGAAGAAGTATTCGCTGCAGATCAAGCAGGTCATCGACGTCGAGGGCAAGCCCTATTCGACCGACGAATGGCAGGAGTGGTACTCGGCGCCGGGGCGCAACATCCACTCCGGGGGCCTCGACGGCATGGCGCAGGAGCGGGCGATCGAGGCGGTCGCCTCCGAGCTCGAGCGCATGGGCCTGGGGCGCAAGCGCATCCAGTACCGCCTGCGCGACTGGGGCATCTCGCGCCAGCGCTACTGGGGCACGCCGATCCCGATCATCCAGTGCCCGAAGTGCGGCGACGTCGGCGTTCCCGACGGCCAGCTGCCGGTGGTGCTGCCCGAAGACCTCGTCCCCGACGGCAGCGGCAGCCCGCTCGCGAAGTCGCCGCGATTCTTCGAGACGAAATGCCCGAAATGCGGCGGCGCCGCGAAGCGCGACACGGATACGATGGACACCTTCGTCGATTCGTCGTGGTACTACATGCGCTACACGTGTCCGGATGCCGCGGCGATGGTGGACGAGCGCGCCAGCAAGTGGCTGCCGCTCGACATCTACATCGGCGGCATCGAGCATGCGATCCTGCACCTGCTCTACGCGCGCTTCTGGACGAAGGCGATGCGCGACATGGGCCTGGTGAAGGTGGACGAGCCGTTCGCCAACCTGTTGACCCAGGGCATGGTGCTGAACCACATCTTCTCGCGCCGCAACGCGAAGGGCGGCATCGAGTACTTCGCGCCCGACGAGGTCGAGTTCACCGCCGACGAGCAGGGCAGGATCGGCGGCGCGAAGCTGAAGGCCGACGGCAGCGCGATCGACTACGACGGCATCGGCACGATGTCGAAATCGAAGCGCAACGGCGTCGATCCCCAGGACATGATCGAGCGCTACGGCGCGGACACCGCGCGCTTCTACGTCATGCAGGCGAACCCGCCGACCGACACCGTGCTCTGGTCCGACGAAAGCGTGGAGGGCTCGTTCAAGTTCCTGCGCCGCTTCTGGACGATGGTGCACGAGCACGTGAGCGCGGGAGTGGTGGCGACGTACGGCACGCCCTCCACCTTCGGAACAGGCTCCGCCCCGGCGCAGGCCGGGGGCCGGGGTGAGGGTCAGCAGCTCTCGAAAGAGCTCAAGGACCTTCGCTTCAAGCTGCACAAGACCATCGAGAAGGTGGCCGACGACTATGGCCGCCGCATGCAGTTCAACACCGCGATCGCCGCGGTGCGCGAGATGCTCAACCTCTACACCGACCTGAAGGACCGCAGCCCGGCCGCGCGCGCGGTGGCGCAGGAGGTGCTGGAGAGCGCCGTGCTGCTCCTCTCGCCCATCGTGCCGCACGTCACCACGGCGCTCTGGAGCGAGCTGCGGCCCGGCACGCGCCTCATCGACCAGCCGTGGCCGGCGGTGGACGCCGATGCGCTCGTGCAGGACACGATCCAGCTCGTGGTCCAGGTGAACGGCAAGCTGCGCGGCAACATCGTCGTGCCCTCGGGTGCCACGCGCGAGCAGATCGAGGCCGCGGCGATGCACAACGAGCAGGTGATCAAATTCACGGCAGGGCAGAAGCCGAAGAAGGTGATCGTGGTTCCGGGGAAGCTCGTCAATGTGGTCGTCTAAGGAAATCGGATTCCGGCCGATCGCTGCTCTCGCAGCCGCCGGAATGACATTGGCCTCGTGCGGCTTCGAGCTGCGCGGCGATCCGTCGGTGGGCCTGAAGACCATCAGCGTGACCGCGGTCGCGGGAGCGCCGGGCACGCTCGCCGACATCCGCCGCATCCTCGCGACGGGCTCCACGCAGATCGTGAGCGACCCGAGGAATGCCGAAGCCCAGCTGCGCATCCTCGAGGAGAAGCGCGACAAGACGGTGCACACCATCACCGGATCGGGGCGCGTGTACGACTTCCAGTTGCGCCTGATCGTGCGCTACGACGTGCTGGTGCCGGGGCGTGAGCAGCCGCTCATCGAGCCGACCGAGGTCGTGTCGACGCGCCTCCTCACTTACAGCGAGTCGGCGCCGACCGCGAAGGAAGCCGAGGAGCAGCTCCTCTACAAGGACATGCAGAACGACATCGCCGGGCGCATCCTGCGCCACATCGCGGTGGTGAAGCACGAGCCGTGAAGATCACGACGCGGCAGCTCGAAAGCGCCCTGCGCAACGGCGTGGCGCGGCTCTACGCGATCCACGGCGCCGAAGCGCTGCTCGCGCTCGAGGCCGCCGACCGCATCCGCGACGCCGCGCGCAAGGACGGCTGCACCGAGCGCGAGATCTTCTTCGCCGAGCCCGGCGTCGACTGGAATCGCCTCGGCGCCGCTGCCTCGAACCTCTCCCTCTTCGCCTCGAAGCGGCTGGTGGAGCTGCGCATCCCGACGGGCAAGCCCGGAACCGAGGGCGGCAAGGCGATCGAGGCGTGGGCGTCGAACCCTCCCGACGACGCGGTCACGCTGGTGGTGCTGCCCGAGCTCGACTGGCAGCAGCAGAAGACGAAGTGGTTCGAGGCGCTCGAGCGCAACGGCGTTCTCGTCGAAGCGCGGCCGGTCACGCGCGACGAGCTGCCCGACTGGCTCGCGGAGCGCCTCTCGCGCCAGGGCCAGCGCGCCCGCGTCGAGACCCTCGAATGGCTCGCGGATCGCGTGGAAGGAAATTTGCTCGCCGCGAAGCAGGAGGTGGAAAAGCTGGCCCTGCTGCTGCCGAAGGGCGAGATCGAGCTCGCGCCGCTGCGCGAAGCGGTGACGGACGTCTCGCGTTTCGAGCGCGACACCCTGCTCGACGCGATCCACGGCGACGACGCCGCGCGCATCCCGCGCATCGTGGCGAGCCTCGAAGCCGAGGGCGAGCCGCTTCCCCTGCTGCTCTGGACGCTCACCGAGGAGCTGCGCACGCTCGAGATGATCCGCGCCGGCCAGCGTCCGCGCCGCTTCACGCCGCCGCAGCGCATGGAGGCGCTGCAGCGTACCGCGCGCCGGCACGATGCGGCCTCGTTCGACCGCGAGACCTTGCGAGCGCACCGGATCGACCGCATGATTAAAGGCGTCGAGACGGGCGACCCATGGGATGCGATCGTCGATCTCGCGATGGGAATCTCGGGCCGGCCCGTGATGCTGGAGGCCGCATAATGACCCTCATTCTCCTCTCCCAAGGCAGAGGGAGTGCTTCGTGAACGACCTCACCGCTTCCACCGACCTCCACGCCCACATGCTCGCCATGGGCGAAGCCGCGCGCAGCGCGAGCCGGGCGCTCGCGAAAGCGACGACCGCGGCGAAGAACCGCGCGCTCGAGGCGGCGGCGGATGCGCTGGTCGCGCGCGAGAACGGCATCCTCGCCGCCAACGCCGAGGACGTGAAGGGCGCGCGCGCCGAAGGCCGCGACGATGCGTTCATCGACCGGCTCAAGCTCACCGCGAAGGCGATCGAGGCGATGGCCGATGGCTTGCGCGATATCGCGAAGCTGCCCGATCCCGTGGGCGAGGTGAGCGGCCTCACGTACCGGCCGTCGGGCATCCAGGTGGGCAGGATGCGCGTGCCGCTGGGTGTCATCGGCATCATCTACGAGTCGCGCCCGAACGTGACCGCCGACGCGGGCGGCCTCTGCCTCAAGTCGGGCAACGCGTGCATCCTGCGCGGCGGCAGCGAGTCGATGAAATCGAACCAGGCGATCGCGCAATGCCTCGCGATCGGCCTCAAGGCCGCGGGCCTGCCCGAGACCTCGATCCAGCTCGTGGGCACCGCGGACCGGCGCGCGGTCGACGAGCTGGTCGCGATGGACAAGCACGTCGATGCGATCGTGCCGCGCGGCGGCAAGGGGCTCATCGAGCGCGTGTCGCAAGCCGCGCGCGTCCCCGTGATCAAGCACCTCGACGGCGTGTGCCACGTCTATGTCGACGCGGCCGCCGACGCCGCCAAGGCGGTCGCGATCGCGGACAACGCGAAGACGCAGCGCTACGGCACGTGCAACACGATGGAGACGCTGCTCGTCGCGGCGCCCATCGCGGCGAGGGTGCTGCCGAAGCTCGCGAAGATCTACGCGAAGAAGGGCGTGGAGATGCGCGCCGACGCGGAGGCGAAGGCCATCCTCGAGAAGGCCGGCATCGCGGGCGTGAAGGACGCGACCGAGGAGGATTTCTACGCCGAGTACCTCGCGCCCATCATCGCGATCGCCGTCGTGCCGGGGCTTGACGGCGCGATCGCGCACATCGCCAGGTACGGCTCGCAGCACACCGACGCGATCGTCACCGAGGACTGGAGCGCCGCGCAGCGCTTCCTGCGCGAGGTCGACTCGAGCTCCGTGATGGTCAACGCCTCGACGCGCTTCGCCGACGGCTTCGAGTACGGCCTCGGCGCCGAGATCGGCATCTCCACCAACAAGCTGCACGCCCGCGGGCCCGTGGGGCTCGAGGGTCTCACGTCGCAGAAGTGGATCGTCCTCGGCGACGGCCACGTGCGCGAATAGGCGGAGCCCGCGGCCACGAACGCGCTCGGAATCTTCGGCGGCACTTTCGATCCGGTCCATTTCGGCCACCTGCGCCTCGCGACCGAGCTCGCCGGGGCATTCCGGCTCGACAAGGTGATCTTCCTGCCCGCGGGCCTGCCGTACCACCGCGGGCGCGACGCCCACGCGAGCGCCGAGCAGCGCCTCACCATGCTCAAGCTCGCCACGTCGCGCGATGCCCGCTTCGACGTGGACGACCGGGAACTCAGGCGCCCCGGCAACACCTATACCTACGACACTCTCGCGGAAATCCGCGCCGAGCGCGGGCCGCAGGTGCCGCTCGTTTTCCTCATGGGGACCGACACGTTCGCCAAGATCGACACCTGGCACCGCTGGACCGAGCTCTTCGACCTCGCGCACTTCGGCGTCGCGATCCGCGCCGACGACGAGCAATGGTTCACGAAGGGGCCGGGTGCCTTCCCCCGGGAAATCTGGCCGCGCATCACGCTGAGCCTGCGCGAGCTGCTGTCGGCGCCCGCGGGCAAGGTGATGACCTTCCGCATGACGCCGCTGTCGATCTCGTCGAGCGCGATTCGCGAGATCGCCTCCGAGGGCGGCTCGATCCGCTACCTCACTCCCGAGCCGGTCGTGGAGTACATCCGCACGCACCGGCTCTACCAACCCGCCACCCAGGAGACAGCCGTCCCCGACGCCACACGATGAAGAAACTCTCCACCCTTGCCAAGAAAAAGCTCGTCATCTCCGCGCTGGAAGACATCAAGGCGCGCGACATCCAGGCCATCGACGTGCGCAAGCTCACGCCCATCTTCGACTGGGTGGTCGTCGCGAGCGCCGATTCCGCGCGGCAGACCAAGGCGCTCTCGCGGCACGTGCGGGACACGCTGAAGGAGGCGGGCTCGAGCATCGTCGGCACCGAGGGCGAGGAGTCGGGCGAGTGGATCCTGGTCGACGCGGGCGACATCGTGACCCACGTGATGCAGCCGGCGGTGCGCCAGTACTACGCGCTCGAGGAGCTCTGGAGCGACGGCAAGTTCGATGCGCTGGTCAATTCCACCGCGCCGGTCGAGGCGAAGCGCGTGCGCGCCCCCCGCAAGGCGAAGGCGCCGGCGGCCCACGCGAAGCCCAAGGGGGCGGGCGAGAAATCGCGCCGCCGCCCCGCGGCCTGAAGCGTGCGCGTCACGATCCTGTCGGTGGGCCACAAGATGCCGGCATGGATCCAGGAAGGTTTCCAGGAGTACACGCGCCGCATGCCGCCCGAGGTGCGCGTGGAAATCGTGGAGCTCAAGCCGGACGAGCGCGGCAGCGGAAAGACCGCCGCGAAGGCGATGCAGGCCGAGGGCGAGCGCATCCTCGCCGCGGTGCCCGCGGGGGCGAAGCTGCTCGCCCTCGACGAGAAGGGGCGCGCCGTCTCGACGCAGGGCCTCTCGGTGATGCTCGCCGGCTGGATGCGCGACGGCACGCATCCCGCGTTCGCGATCGGCGGCGCCGACGGGCTCGATGCGGCCGTCAAGGACCGCGCGGAGAAGCTGGTCTCGCTTTCGTCGCTCACGCTTCCCCACGGGCTCGTGCGCGTGCTTCTCGCCGAGCAGCTGTACCGCGCCTGGACCATCCTCGCGCGCCACCCCTACCATCGCGAATGACCCGCCGCACGCCCATCGTCCTGTTCCTCCCGGGCTTCGATGGCGACGGCCGGCTGCGCGAGGGATTCCTGAAGGAGCTGCGGCCCGCGTACGACGCGCGCCCCGTGGCTTATCCCAACGCGCCGCTCGGCACCCTCTCGGGATACAGCCGCTTCGCCGCCTCGCAGGTCGGACATGACGACCGCGTGATCCTGGTGGCCGAGTCGTTCTCGGGCCTCGTCGCGGCGCGCTGGGCGGCGCGCGACCCGCACGTCGACGGACTGATCCTCTGCGGCGCGTTCGCCCGCAATCCCGTCTGGGCGGCCTCGCTGGGCGCGGCATTGCCCAACGTCGTGCGCTTCGGCGCGCAATTGTTCGGCCCATTGCGCGTGACGTCATCCGACCCCGTGCGGCGGCAATGGGCGCGCGATTTCTCGCGCACGCTGCACGCCCTCGCGCCCGAGGTCGTGGCCGAGCGCCTGCGGCTCATCGCCGAGGAAGACGTGAGCGAGGACTTGCGCGCGTTGCGTATTCCGGTGATCCTCCTGCAATTCGACGGCGACCTCGTGGTCGGGCCCCGGGCCCGCGGCGAGCTCGAGACGGTCTGTCACAATGCGCGGGTGATCCGGCATCCCGGTCCCCATTTCGCGCTGGAGACGCAACCGCGCTCCTGCGCCGACGCATTGCGCGGGCTTCTCCTGGAGATCGCCGCAGGGGAGACACGGAGCTCATGATCTATCTCGCATCGAGGAGCCCGCGGCGGCGCGAGCTGCTGTCGCAGATCGGCGTGAAGTACGAGCCGTTGCTGTTCCGCGAAGGCTCGCGCCAGGACGCCGATACGGACGAGGCCCAGCAGCCGGGCGAGGACGCCGATAGCTACGTGCGCCGCGTGACCCAGCTCAAGGCCGAGGCGGCCTGGCAGCGCATCGTGATGCGCCGGGGGCTGCGCCGCATGCCCGTCCTCGCCGCCGACACGACCGTCGCCCTCAATGGCCTGATCCTCGCGAAGCCCGCCGACCGCGCGGATGCCGAGCGCATCCTGGGCCTGCTCTCCGGGACGACCCATCGCGTGCTGACCGCGGTGGCGCTCCACTACGAGAGCCGCTTCGAGCTCACCGTGAGCGAATCCGCCGTCACCTTCTCCGTGCTCGAGCCCGAGCGCATCGCCGCCTACGTGCAGTCCGGCGAGCCCTTCGACAAGGCGGGCGCCTACGGCATCCAGGGGCGCGCCGCCGCCTTCATCGAGCGCATCGAGGGCAGCTACTCGGGCGTCATGGGCCTGCCGCTCTTCGAGACCGCGAATCTATTGAGGTCCTTCGGCGTTTCGGTGCCGTAGGGATGCAAAAGGCTTTGAGTCCACGGATAAACACGGATAAACACAGATGGATCGTGACGGAGGGTAGCGCCTAGGGCTTCGACGACCATTGGCGGATGAGCTTCGGCATTCATCCGTGTTCATCCGTGTTATCCGTGGACCCGCCTTTCTCGAATCGCGAGCCCCGGATGAACGAGCAAATCCTGATCAACGTCACGCCGCAGGAGACGCGCGTGGCGATCACCGAGCAGGGCGCCGTGCAGGAGCTGCACGTCGAGCGCGACTCGAGCCGCGGGCTGGTGGGCAACATCTACCTCGGCCGCGTCTGCCGCGTGCTGCCGGGCATGCAATCGGCGTTCGTCGAGATCGGGCTGCCGCGCGCGGCGTTCCTGCACGTGGCCGACATCTGGACGGTGCGCGCGTCCAACGGCGCCGCCGCCGACCGCCCCATCGAGAAGATCCTGTCGGAGGGCCAGACGCTCCTCGTGCAGGTGGTGAAGGATCCCATCGGCAGCAAGGGGGCGCGGCTCTCGACGCAGATCTCGATCGCGGGGCGCCTCCTCGTCTACCTGCCGCAGGACCCGCACATCGGCATCTCGCAGCGCATCGAGGACGAGGCCGAGCGCGAGCACCTGCGCGAGAAGATCCATGCGCTCATCCCGCCCGGCGAGACCGGCGGCTTCATCGTGCGCACGGTGGCCGAGGCCGCGACCGACGCCGAGCTCTCGGCGGACATCGAGTACCTCATCACGCTCTGGAAGCAGATCCAGCTCTCGGCGCAGACGGCCGCGCCCCAGGCGCTGCTGTACCAGGACCTGTCGCTCGCGACTCGCGTCCTGCGCGACCTCGTCACCTCGACCACCGAGCGCGTCATCATCGACTCGCGCGAGACGTTCGCGCGCCTGCACGAGTTCGCCGAGAAGTACACGCGCCAGGCGCTGTCCATCCTCGAGCATTACACGGGCGAGCGGCCGCTCTTCGACCTCTTCGCGGTGGAGGAGGAGATCGAGCGAGCGCTCGCGCGCCGCGTGGACCTGAAAAGCGGCGGCTACCTCATCATCGACCAGACCGAAGCGCTCACGACGGTCGACGTGAACACCGGCGGCTTCGTCTCGGGGCGCTCCTTCGACGACACGATCTTCAAGACCAACCTCGAGGCGGCCCAGGCCATCGCGCGCCAGCTCAGGCTGCGCAACCTCGGCGGCATCATCATCGTCGACTTCATCGACATGGAGAGCGTCGAGCATCGCGACGCCGTGCTCGCGGAATTCCGCAAGGCGCTCTCGCGCGACCGCACGCGCGTCACCGTGAACGGGTTCTCGCAGCTGGGGCTGGTGGAGATGACCCGCAAGCGCACGCGCGAATCGCTGGCGCACGTGCTGTGCGAGCCGTGCCCCACGTGCGAGGGCCGCGGCGAGCTCAAGACCGCGCAGACCATCTGCTACGAGATCCTGCGGGAGATCCTGCGCGCGCACCGCCAGTTCAACGCGAAGGAATACCGCATCCTCGCCGCGCAGAAGGTGATCGACCTCTTCCTCGACGAGGAGGCCGACAGCCTCACGCAGCTGGGCGACTTCATCGAGAAGCCGATCTCCATGCAGGTGGAGTCGGCTTATACGCAGGAGCAGTACGACGTGATCCTGCTGTGACGACCGGGGTCAGACCACGGTCAACATGCGAAACGCCATACGCGCCCGCTCGGCGTTTCGCATGTTGACCGTGGTCTGACCCCTAACTCTTCGGCAGCTTCTGCAGGATCCTGCGCGCTTCCTGGAGGCGCCAGATGGAAT
>Ga0068852_100001849_pt1 | contig 14388 bp, 11 predicted proteins | sample KBSCornC22_FD_66594 | JGI IMG/M metagenome (GOLD analysis project Ga0068852, IMG submission 66594) | Corn rhizosphere microbial communities from Kellogg Biological Station, Michigan, USA - KBS Corn C2-2 | ecosystem: Host-associated > Plants > Roots > Rhizosphere > Soil ... | reverse complement strand
CGCCTCGCGCGCCTCGGACAGTGGCGTCATGAATGAGGTGGCGACCTGTCCGAGTGCCCTGTAGAGCTGCCTCGTGTCGCCCAGTTCGCGGAAGATGCGCGTGGCCGCGAGCGACGATTCGTGCTGCGTTTTGGCATCTCCGCCTGCGGTGACTCGGGAAAGTTCCAGGTGATAGCGTCCGAGCACTTCGGCTGGCAGTGCATGACTCGCCCACGGCGCATAGGCCGCGAGCAGCTCGCGGTATTCGCGAAGTGCCAGCAAGGTGATGAACAAGTCCGCAGCCTCGCCGAGCAACGCAATGCCCAGCGGCCCGTCGTTCTTCAGGCACCAATCGAGCGCGATGCGTACGTTGTCGATTTCTGGCCCATGGATGCTTAGGAATTTCGCGTCGCCAAGTTCCCAAAACTCGACGCCGGCCTTGCGGAACAGCGCGAGCATGGCCTGCGCATGGCGCCGGTGTATCGCGTCGGATTCGCCGCTGGACTCCAGTTCAAGCCGCGCATATTCACGAGTGCTGTAGAGCATCCGGTAGCGCGGTGTTGAGCCCACGTCGATGGCGAGCAGCGAATGGTGAGCCAGCACTTCCAGCATGTCCTCGGTGGTCCCATCGCCTTGCGACTCGTCGCTCACCGTGGCCAGGGCCAGTTCCAGCGAGAACCCGCCGGCAAACACCGAGAGGCGCCGGAACGCTCGCTGCGCATGCGGCGACAGCAGGCCGTGACTCCAATCGAGCGCGGCGCGCAGGGTCTGGTGGCGCGTCGACAAGTCTGGCGCCTGGGCGCGCAACAGGCTGAAGCGGTCGGCGAGCCGGCTGCGCAGGCCTTCGATGCCGAACATCGGCAAGCGAGCCGCCGCGAGCTTGATCGCGAGCGGCAGTCCGTCCAGCTGCCGGCACAGCGCGATCACGTTCGCCAGGTTGCGCTCGTCGAGCACGAAATGGCGCTCGACGCGCAGCGCCTCGTCGACGAGCAAGGCCAGCGCGCCGTGCGTGCGTGCTTCCTCCAGCGAACAGTCGTCTCGTGGGACAGCCAATGGTTCGAGCCCGAACACCCGCTCCGCAGTCACCCGCAAGGCCGACTGGCTGGTGACCAGCATGCGCACGCCTGGGGCAGCGGCCAACACGGCGCATGCCAGTTCCGCCACGGCGTCGGCCAGGTGCTCGGCGTTGTCGAAGACGACCAGCACCTGCAACCGGCGCAACGGCTGCAGCAGCGTAGACAAGGCGTTGTCGTGGCCTGCGGCGGGCAGGCACAGCGCCTGGATCAGCAAGCGTGGCACCAGCGCCGGCTGGCGGATGGCGGCCAGGTCGATCCAGACCGCACCGTCGCGCAGCGCATCGCGCTGCGTTTGCGCGACCACCATGGCCAGTGCCGTCTTGCCCACGCCCGCGGGGCCGACGATGGCGACCAGATGGTGCTGCTGCATCAGCTGGTCGAGTTCGGCGCTGTCGGTTGCTCGACCGAACATCAGCTCCGGCGGCATCGGCAGCGGCGCCAGCGGGTCGGTGGCGCGTGGATCCGTCGCTGTTGCTGGCGATGGCGGCGGCGCCAGCGATGGCGCAGGCGATGATGCAGATGCTACGTCGCCAGGCAGCTCCTCCACGGGCAGGCAGAACCGGTAGCCCAGCCGGGCCACGTTGACGATGGACGCTCGCCCGAGCGTCTTGCGCAGCACGCTCATCTGCACGGCCAGGTTGTTGTCTTCGACCACCAGACCCGGCCACGCCGACTGGAACAGCTCGCTCTTGCTCACCACCTCGCCACGGCGCTGCACCAGCGCCAGCAGCAGATCGATGGCGCGCGAACCCAGCGTGATCGGCTGGCCGTTTGCGAGCAGCTTCCGCTCGAAGGGGTGCAGCGTGAATATGCCGAATCGAAGTCTGGGAGGCATGGTGGGGCTGTCGACCGACGCCGTTTGCGGCGCCCCATTGTCATGGTCAAGAGGCCCGTCGGAATCGTAAAACAGTATGCAACGCCCCGATGCAGTCTCTGACGCGGCCGACGGGAACAAGCCTGCCCTGAGGTATCGAAGGCTCGGATTGCCACTTGTCTTGGACGGCAGTGTTCAGCCCGGGCGAATTGCCGCGACAAGCGCAGCGGAGGCTATGAGTCCGCTCCCCATCAACTTCAGGTGCGGACGCCAGTCCAACCCGGTCACGATCACGAGAACGGCATAGACGCATGCGGTCGTCCACAGCGGATGCACGCCTCGCGCATCCAGCATCCGAAGAGGCAACCAGGCGGTGCCCCAGGCCGCTGCGTTGAAAAGCAGGGCAAGCGTTGGCAGCAGCGATGAGTGAAACTTTGTGTAGGTGCACGCAAACCCGTCTATACCCGGAGGACTCTGTTCCGACGCAGATCAGAAAAGGGGCCGGATGGCCCCTTTTGTATGAGTTGCGGGATAAAGCCCACAAACGGCAGATCCTCGGGCTACTTCGGTTGCTGATTGTTTTTCAATTCGTCGAGGTTTCTTCGAGCTTCAGCGGCCTTCAATTGCTCCTGCGTGAAGTCGACGTTCTTTTTCGTGCCTTCGATGGCTTGCTCCAGATCGGCTTTCGCTTCCGGGTTCTGTTCACCCTTCAGCTTCTCTTCAAGTTCCGCCAGTTGCTTCTTGTTTTCATCCAGGCTTTTCCTGGCGGTATCCAATCGCCGATTTGAAATATCGAGGTCACTCTTGTCCGGTTCCGCTTGCTTTTCCTGGATAGCGATGTTCTTCTTCAACCCTTCGGCGCTTTGCTCCAGGTCCTTTTTCAGATCGGGGTTTTGTTCCGTCCTCAACTTCTCTTCAACAGCGCTCAGTTGCTTCTTGTTTTCATCCAGGCCTTTCCTGGCGTCGTTCCTGCGCTCATCAGAGATCTTGTTGATGTCACCCTTGTTCGCATCGTCCGGCATCGACAGGTCGGCCACGTTCTTGTTGGGGTGCTTGAACGTTTCGCCTTCTTGCAACCCGCTGAAGTCTTGCTTCTGATCGTTGATGAAGACGGGCTTTTGCTCGGGGTTGTTGAAATAGCCGTGAACGTTGGCGGAACGACCGCCTCCCTTGCCATCCTTGCCTTCGTTCGTGACGACGAGATCTTGGCCCTTGCGGTAGGCGTCCCAGTTCTCGGCGCCCTTGATGTGGGCGGGCGAGGGGTTGTGGTCTGCTTTGCCGAAGGCGTGCCCGTGGCCTGGTGCGCCGCCGGGAAGGCCGCCGGCCAGCGAGTGGCCCGCAGCGCTGCTGTCCTGCGGAGCGCCGAAGCCCAGCATAGAAAGCAGTTGCTGCACAAAAGGCGGCAACGACGAGCCCGAGGACGAGGTCTTTGGTGTGCTGTCGCCCAGGTATTGCATGGCGAAGCTGTTGATCGGGTTCAGCGCATCGGAGCGCTGGATGGAAGTGGTCATGATTCGTTTCCTTTTCGTAGTCGCTTTGTGTGGATGGGCCGTCTGGCCTGGCCACGAGTGGGCGGGCCGCTTGTGGCACACGGATGCGCCACCCGATGAAGGGGCCGGACGGCCCCTTCTCCCAATCGTGGACAGCGGCGTTCAGCCCATCAAACCGTAGATCATGTTGGCGTTGGCGACGCGATCCGAGTCGCTGGCAATCGACTTGTCATCGGCGCGCTCGAAGACCTTGCGGAACGTCATGGCGGCATCCTCTGGCGTGTGTGCGCCCTTCAACGCAGCGATCGTGCCGTTTTCGTCCGTTTCGAGTTCGTGCTTGAGCATCGCGTAGTTGGCCGCCGGACTGCTCGGATCCATCCCGTTCTGCTGGCAGAAGTTGACGTAGTCGTTCTTGCGGCTCCCGCTCCATTGCGCCCAACCATAGCCAAGCTGGCTGCTGTTGGGAGCGCCGGTGGCGCCGCCTTCGTTGATGTTCGAGTTCATGCCCCAGCTCTCGTGGTACAGGTTGCCCACGATGCCGGCAGCTCCTGCCTTGGTGAGGCCGGGAAAGTCCTGCATCAGCTTGTCGGCGACCGCGACCCCCGTCTTCTGGCTGTCCGCCATCGACAACCTGCCCGTGGCGGGTTCGGTACTGAAGCCGCCGGTGCCCACGCTGCCGACACCCACGCCGCCGTTGCCGGGCAGGTGGCTTCTCGGCATCTCGTGGCAGCCGCCGTGCGGCGGGCGGGCGCCTGCCTGCGCGCCGCAGCCGCCCAGCGGCGAAGCGTCGCCGCTGCCGCCGAATGGCGAGGCGTCATCACAGCCACTCGGCGGCGTATCGCAGCCACCCGATGGCGAGACGTCGCACGCACCCGGCGACGGTGCATGCGGTGCGCAGCAGTCATCCGAGCGCGGCGCATGCGACGCACCGCGGTGATGCGGCCGATGCCGTGCACCGCAGCCGTCCAACGGCGATTCATGCCGTGCACCGCAGCCACCCGACGGCGAGGTGTCGTCGCCGCCGAGCATGCGCGCGAGTTTCTGCGCGAGGTCGTTGGCGCCTTGCTGGCCGCCGCAGGCCATTTGCTGCGCCTGCTGCATCAGCTGCGACACGGCGGACAGCAGCGGCGCCATCGCCGACATCATCTGTCCGAGGGATTGGAGCAGAAGGCTGCTCAGGTCCTTGGGGGTGTTCGACGAATCCGTGCTCGCATCGTCGGACAGGTCTTGGTAAGGGTTGGTCCACGGCGAGCCTCGCCCTGAGGCGCGGGGCGTGTCGTCAATGGAAATCGTGACGTGCATGGTGGGGTTCCTTTCTGTGGCTACCGATCAAAGATCGGACAGTCGACTCATGCGCCCTCTTGGTCATCGGTCGGGGTGTCCTGCTGGTCCATGTCCTCGCCGTCGGTTTCCGAGGGGTCCTGCTGCTGATCGAGGCCTTGGGTTTCGTCGTTCCCGTCCGGACCGGTCGGGCCGTCTTCACCGTCTTGGCCGTGGGCCTTCTTGTGCTTGCCTTTGTGGCCAGCGCCGCCGCACGTGGAACCGTCCCCGCCGCCGCAGCCAGAGCCGCCGTCCGGCCCGCCGCACGGGGAACCGCCCTGTCCGCCGCCGCCCTGTCCGCCGTCCAGTTGGTTGCCGACGTTCTGCCCCGACTGATTGGCCTGCGGGGATTGACCGCCGAGAATCTGCTGAAGGAGCTGTTCGACGATGGCCTTGATCTGCGCGGCGAGATCACCGGATTGAGACTGGGATTGGGTCGGGTCCGTGGGCGTGCCTTGCGTCGCGGACGTGGGGCTGTACGACGAGACCGAAGAGGTCGGGGAGATTGCGTCGATTGCTGCCATGATGAATTTCCTTTACGTTTTGGTTGAACGATGAATGACGTTTCCGGCCGTGTGTTCACGAGGCCGGGCCCGTCTCTGGCGGAACCCGCTTTCGCGCGGATGCCGCCGGTGCCTGCGATGCAGGCGACACAATGAATTGCTCCGGGTGTGCTGCCCGCCAATGGGCGTGCAGCCATGCACATGGGCCTATTGAACTGCCCTCGCCGGCCCCATGCGGCGGGCCGGCGCGAAGCACGATGCACGGGGGCGAACGCGGCGTGCATGGCGGTATGCGGTGACTCTGGATGGCGACTGCTGCAGCAAGTGCATCAGAGCCCGGATTCATCGGCGGCGGCGAGCACCTTGTCGATGTAGTCGGCCTTGCCGGTTCCCTTGGGCGTGGACGCCAGGTTGTTGATGTCCACGCCGTTGGGGCCGGAGTTGTAGGCGCGCAGGCCGGCCTCGATGTTGTCACCGTAAGGCTTCGACAATTCCTTGAGGTACATGGCGCCGGCCATGATGTTGTCGCGCGGGTTGCTGATGTTGCCGCCGCCATGGGAATTGAACTCGCCGTCTCCGATCTGCATCAGTCCGCCACCGGGGGTATCGGCCTTGCCCTTGGACTCCTGCCAGATCATGCCGGCGAGGATCTTGGGGTCGATGCCGCTTGCCTTCGAGGCAGCTGCGATTTCGTTGTGGTACTTGTCCGCAACCTGTTTCGGCGTCGGGTCGGTGGTCGATCCCCACTTGAAGGCGTCGGCAGGCGCAGTGGATGAAGTTGGTGCGGTGGGCGTGGTCGATGCAGTGAGTGCGGCTCGTGGGGTTGCTGCGAGTGGTGCAGTTGGCGTGGTTGACGAGGTTGGTGTCGTTGGCGTTGTTGGTGCCGTTGGCGTGGTTGGTGATACCGGTGTCGCCTGTGTGGTTGACCCCGATGGCGTCGCTGGCGTTTCGCCCATGTCTCCCGTGTTGCCCGCATCGTCCCCACAGCCACACGGCGATTGCTCGCAAGGCTGCGCCAGGGCATCGCCCAGCGACTGCCCCAGCGGGCTGCCGTCTGTCGAACCCGGGCTCCTTGCGCCCTGGAGCAGCGGCGCGATGGCCGACAGCAGGGGCTCCACGGCCGAGAGCAAATCGCCGAACGATTGCAGCAGGTCTTGCGCCAGCTGCAGGGGGTCGGTCGCGCCGGCCGAGCTCGCGTCCGTGTTCGACAGCATCGAGCGCTGGAGAAGGGCCATCGGGGACGTGCCCGAGGCTCCTTTCACATCCTCAATCGCATCGCTTGTCATGTTTGATTCCTTTCTGGTCAGCCATCGTCGAATGGCCTGACCGGTTGTTGGGTCGAGGTGAATGCGCCGGCACGAATCCGGGCCCGGACTCACCCGCATTCGATTGGATGGATGTCCACCACCAAGACACGGGGGGAGGGGCGAAGCGCGATGCTTGAAAGCGAAAGCCGGATCGGCGATGCGATTCAAGAGCGGCTGGATCAACCGAACATGCCGGTCTTGCGGACGAGATCAGCGAAGCTGTCGGGATTGCGGCGAACCCTTTCGTACCAGGACGGGGCGTTCATCAAGGTGCCCGCCTCGTACGACAGAACATGCCCGCGAAAGAACATGCCTGCGTGCATGGATGCCTCGGCAATGTCTGCGTAGTCGCCATAGAACATGGCCTTTGTGCTGCAGGCCTTGCGCAGCCGCTGCTGCCACTCTTCGTCCGAAACGAACATGGGCGGGCAATCGCCAAACTGTGGCGCCGTCGGATCGACGACGTACTTCCGGCCATGGATGGTTGCGACCATGACCAGGTGAGTCATCGGAGCTTCGTCAGTTGCGGATTTCCACATCAGTAGCGCGCGAGCGTGGTGATCGATCTCTTCGCATCTCAGCAGCATGCGTACCCTGCGCGCAGCCAACATGCATTTTTCGCTGGGCCTTTGCATCAGGCGCCGAATTTCGGCATCGTCAAAAACCCTCCGGGCGATGGCAGCCGCCTCCGGCCGCAATGCCGCGTCGGGAATCACGTGGACATCGCACTCGATGCTCGCTTGCTCCTGGTACTCATGCAGCATCAGGGTGTGGCTGCTCGAGGCATGCGAACACGGATCCTTCGGACTGTTTGCCATGCTGGACTGAAACAATGAGTCCACCCGGGTGGTCGAAGATGCCTGCGAATCAGGTTGAGAGCCTTCGCCGATGTCCCGGGCCTTGTGTTCGAAGAACTCGCGAAGCTTTGCCATCGCGATCCTGGCCGTCGAAGCCGGCAGTGTGCGAGCAGGGGCCGCGTGCCTTGCGGGCAACAAGCGTCGCAGGTTGGTGCGGGCCCGCGTGGTGAGACTCGCGCTGCCCGGCGCTTGGTCGCTGCCTGCGTCAGCGGAACTTGTCGAGCCGAGGAAGGTGGTGTTCCGCAGGCGTGATATCGGATCGGTCATCGAGTCAAGCCGAGGTCACCAGGGGAGTGGGGTGGTGCCGCGGGGTGCGAATGTGCCTGTCATGCCACTGCGCATCTCGGGTGCGCGCGAAGCGGCGTTCAGCTTTGCGAGCGGCCGGCACGCTTCGCCGGGCGCTTCGCTGCTTCGCACGGCGCGGTCGTGAATTCGTGCCGATTTGGGACTCTCTGACGCCATGCGAGACACCCGGTTGGAAGACCCGGAGCGCCGCACACCCTGTGGCCCAAGAAGCGAAGCACCATGAAGATCGAATCCATCGTCAACCACGTCCACACGCTCAGTTGTACGGCCGCCGCTCCGCGCATCGGAGACAACTGGAAAGAGCCGCCGCCATTGCGCGAGCGACCGGAGCGTCCAGCGAAAGCGCAGCCCCGCAAACGCGCGTTCATTGCAGCGGCGTCGGTCATCATGTGGTTCGCGATGTTCCCGGCATTCCTGGCCGTGGGGCGATGTGGTGATGCGGCGACTGCGCATCAACTCGCGCACCTGCCCGCACATCCCTCTGCGGACCAGCCTGCAAAGCCGGCGCCGCCCACGACTGCGGATCGAAGCCTGTGCCGAACCTGATTGCGAACACTGCTCCTCGACCATGCGCATACCACCCAAGGGCGGCACATCCCCAGTCGGCAGCAGCCGTGCAGAGCCTGAGGCCGCACCGCCATCGGCCAATGAGAACCCGGTGCAGGTGCAGCGCTACGACGGCCAATTGACGCGGCAGACCGGGGCCGCAGCGCTTGTGGAGCCGGTGCAACGCCCACGAGCGGCCTTGCCGTGCCTCCCCATCGAAATATGGCGGCACATTGCCGGCTATCTCGACGAGGGAAAAGCGGAGGACTTGGCCGGGGCCCTGTGGATACGCGAACTGGTCGGCGCAACGAAGCTCATTCGGACCAACGCTGGGGTTGGCGACGACGCGGCGCGGATCATTGCGGAAGACCTCGCCATCAAGGAAGCCGACTTGCGCGGCAACAAGATCACCGACCTGGGGGCCGAGGCCCTGGCGCAGAGCACCAGCTTGATTTCGCTGCGCCTGGGCGGCAACAGCAGGATTCGTGGAGGCGGCGTGGTCGACTTCTCGTCCAATACCACCTTGCGCTTGCTCGACCTTGCCAACCTCAATATCGAAGACCCTGTGGCAGCGGCGTTGGGGCACAACCCCAATCTCCGCGAACTCAACCTGAGCGGCAACAAACTCATGGACTGGGGTGTGAGGGCGCTGATCGCGCGGTCCCAGGTCACGTCGCTGAACCTGAGCGACAACTCATTCGGCACCATCGCGGCGCTGGCGTTGGCCGACAGCAGACGTATCCAGACGCTGGACATCAGCGGCAACAGCGCCGACGACCCTGACGAGGTGGACGGTGCCATCGGCCTCGGCATGCTTGGCTTCGGCATCGCAGACCTCGGTGCGGTGATGGACCGGTTCGCGCAAAACACCACGATCAAGTCATTGGGATTGGACCGCCTCGGTCTGCAGGACGACCACGTCCGCAGGCTGCTTCGCAACACGTCGATCAACTCGCTCAGCGTGCGCGGCAACAAGATCACCGATGTTGGCGTGATGGCTCTGCTGGCAGAACCACGCATCACCTCGCTCGACCTGAGGGGCAACCCCATCAGCGACAACGCCAAGGCGGCACTGGAGGCGGCTCGCGACCGTTTCAAGAAACTCGACTTCTGAACACCCCAAGCCCAGTCACACGTCATGCACATCTCAAAATATCGACGCACGGGCAGCAGCAGCCAGTCAGAGCGCACGCCCGCTGCGCCGGCCGATGACAGCCTCGCTCCACAACAAGGTTCCACCAGCCAATTGGCGCGGCGGGCCCGGCCTGCAGCGCTTGTGGAGCCGGGGCAACGCCCGCGGGTGGCGGCCATGCCTGTCCTACCCCCGGAGGTGTGGAGGATCATCGCCAGCTACATCGACCTGCAAGGACGGGAAGGCTTGCCCGCGATCTTGGCGAGACATGCCCACTATGGCGTGAAGAGGCTGTTCGCGGCGGCCGCCGGGCTCGGTGGGAGCGACGTGCGGATGATCGCGGGCCACCCGAGCTACAGGACAGTCGACTTGAGCGGCAACAGAATCGGGCGCGAGGGCGCGCAAGCGCTGGCCGCGAGCGAGAGGTTCGAAGTGCTCGTGCTGCGCAGGTGCGAAATGGGCGACCGGGCCGTGCAGGCCTTCGAGCACAACGCTGCGATCCGAAGGCTCGACGTCAGCGGCAATGCGATCGGGTGTACCGGTGTGGCGGCGTTGGCGCGCAAACGCGGCTTGAGTGAACTCGACGCGAGTGACAACCTGATCGATGACGAGGGTGTTTTGGCGCTGGCGGCGAGTAACTACTTGACCAAGCTTTATCTGAGGAACAACTTCTTCGGCGACGCAGGTGCGCTGGCACTGGCGTCCAGCGAGATGTTCATCGAACTTGACCTGAGCGGCAATGGGCGCGAAGGCAATGACGACATGGAAGACGTTGACGAAGGCATCGTGAACCTCGGTGCGTTGATGCAGAGGTTTGGGCAAAACAAGACGATCAAGTCACTTGGCCTGGGCAATCTCGCCATCACCGACCAAGACATCAGCGAACTGTGTCCCAACACATCCATCACCAGGCTTGGCCTTTGCGGCAACCGCATCTGCGACCGGGGTGCCACGGCATTGGCCGCGCATTCCACCATCGCGGATCTGGACCTTCGGGACAACTACATCGAAGAAGAGGGCGTGATGGCGCTGCTGGCGAACCCGCGCATCAAATCGCTCGACCTGAGAAACAACTTCCTCACCCCCACGGCGAAGGCGGCGCTGGAGGCCGCTCGCCCGCGCTTCGAGAAGCTCCTCTACTGAACCCCGCCAGATTTGCCGCTTGCAGAGTTCGCGAGACGGTGTCTGGATTCGCTCGGCCACGGCGCAGGTGTGCCGCCGGCACCGCACAGTCCCATGGCCAGGGTGTCCTGGTCTTGTTCGGTACACACGGTCATGCACATTCCGAAATATCTACGCACGGGCAGCAGCAGCCAGCCTGAGCGCACGCCGGCTGCACCAGCCGATGACAGCCCCGCTCCGCAGCGCGGTTCTTCCAGCGACTTGCCGTCGCAGGCCCGGCCTGCAGCGCCCGTGGAGCAAGGGCAGCGTCCCCGAGGGGCGGGCTTGCCGGGCCTGACGACCGAAGTGTGGGGAAAGACTGCGAGATATATCGACGTGCAAAGACGGCAAGGCGGTCCAGCAGGTTTGGCAGCAAATGTCCAGGGTGGCGTGACCAAGATGATCGCGACCTGGTGCCGCGACAACGACGCACGCATGCTCGAATGGCACCCCATCATTGAGGACCCGCGGCTGCGGGACCCAAGCGGCATGACTTTGGCACGAATCTCAACTGATTCGCTTGACCTGAGTGGCGGCGTCTTCGGGGCTTCGGTCATACAAGCCGCGGCCAAAGATGTGACGATCAAACGACTCAACCTGAGCGGCAACAAGATCGAGGTCGAGGATGCACGAAGTCTGGTTGCGAACGAGACGATTGAATGGCTGGCGGTGCGTGGCTGCGACCTGGGCGTCGAAGGCGCGCGGGCCATTGCTCAGAACATGTTCAGATTTCTTGCCATCAGCGGGAACAATATCCAGGATGAAGGAATGCAGTCGTTGGTATGCAACGGCAGGCACACCGCACTCGATGCGTCTTGCAACGACATCGGCGACGACGGGGTGTTTGATATTGAGAAAAACACGTGGCTCCAGGCACTCGACATCAGCGGCAACAATGTCGGGGACGCGGGTGCGCAGTCGGTGGCGCGCAGCCGCACGCTCCTCGAGGTTGATCTGAGCGACAACCTGATCGGGACCGTGGGCGCATTGGCGCTGGCGGCGAACACCGTTTTTACCAGGCTGATTCTGAAAGACAACTACATAGATGATGTGGGTGCGCAAGCAATTGCGGCCAACGAGACCTTCCTTGAAGTCGACCTAAGCGGCAACGGGCCTGAGAGCGATGCGTTTGCTCAAGGCTCAACGGTGGATGACGCGGGCGAGCAGGCAGTGACGGCCAACGAGGTCCTCATTGGAGATGACCTGAGCAGCAACGGGTCTGAGAGCGACCTTGACAGTGTCGAAGAAGAAGACCTTCTCGGAGGAATCGCGGACCCCAAGGCATTGGTCGATGTGTACGCGCAAAACACCACGATCAAGTCACTCGGTCTGTGCAATCTTGATATCTATGACGACGATATCGAGAACATTTGCAAGAACAAGTCACTCATCAAGCTCGGCCTTGCAGGCAACAACATCGCCAACCGGGGTGTGGTCGCGCTGGCCGCGCATCCCACCATCGAGGACCTGGACCTTCGGGAAAACTGCATCGAAGACGAGGGCGTGATGGCACTGCTGAGGAACCATCGCATCAAGCGGCTCGATGTGAGCGAGAACCTCCTGAGTGACGCGGCCAAGGCGGCGCTGGAGGCCGCCCGCCACCGCTTCGAGAAGCTCGTCTACTGAGCCCTGTGCAAGCTGCTTCGCGCCGGGGCCGCTGCATTCGCATGTTGCCCGACGCGCCTCCTGCGCAGACAACACACTGGACCCGGAGGCCGTGGATTGCGCCTGCTGCGCGCCGGCCTCCACCAACCGGGCCGGCCCCTGCGCCGGCGCAACGAATTCTGGAGAACCGAAATGGGTGCAATCAAGACTGCTTTCGACAACATCGGCAACGGCATCAAGCATGCATTCGAGGCCGTGGGAGAGATCGCCGTTGGCGCGCTGACGCTTGACTTCAAGGGCATCGCGAAGGGCATGGGCGACATGGTGGGCGCCGGTGGCGACATGGTGCGCGGCGCGCTCAACCTCACGCCGGCGGCCCTGGCGGCCAACACGCTGCTCGACGGTGCCATCGACAAGGCCTTGAAACAGGCGGGCAAGCTGTCGGATTCGATGGTCCGCGGCGCGCTCGACACGATCGGCAACGACCTGGACATGGTCAAGAACGGGGCGGGCGACACGCTGCACGGCATGATGACCGGCAACGTGTCGGAGATGGGACGAGGGCTGTTCAGCACGACCATCGGCGCGGTGTCCGCGGTTGAGGACATCACCCCGGAGGGCATGGCGATGAACGGCGGCATCTCGGGGATCCGCACCCTGGCGGCGGGGAACACCCCCGTGCCGCGTGCCTGAGACGATGGCCCGCACGCCATCGGGCAACCCCAGAAGGAGAGCGACATGCCTGACAGTCACGACGATGCGGTTGCGCCGGCGGCGAGCGCTTCGGCGACTGCGGCCAGCCACGACCTGCCGTCCATGGCGCGTGCGGTGGCCGATGCCATTCGCGAGAACCGCATCGACGAAGCGGAATCCTTGCTGAACCAGCTCTGCGCGGTGTACCCCGCGCCGGGCGACTTCACGGTCTTCGGCGTCGTCATCGCGATCCAGCGTGGACGCCCGCGCGAGGCGCTGTGGGCGCTGGAGGCGCTGCCCGGGGACGCCTACCCCGAACTGAAGGCGCTGTGCCTGCACGTGCTTGACGAGCCGACCTGGGAAGGTCGCGCACGCGAGATTGAGGACAGCGACAGCGCCGATCCCGTGGTGCGGCGGGCGATGCGCCAGTTGCTCGACCGGCCCGTCGAGGATGACCACGCGGTGGTCTGAACGGAGCGTCGATGCCGCGCCGCCTGTCCCTCGCGCCGGCCGTCGACTTGCGCGTGTTCTACCAGGCCGATGCGGCCCGCTACGCAGCGGCCAAGCCGCATGTGCTGGCGAGGGTGACCGAGGAGGCCTTCGTCGCCTATTTCCGCGGCTGCCCCTCGCTCGGCTTCGAATGCGACGGCCGGCCGATCGGCGGTGTCATCTTCGATGGCAAGGAGGCGCACATCGCCGTGGTGCCTGAACATCGCGGCCGCTGGGCCTGGCTGCTGCGGCCTGCGATCGACTGGCTGTTCTCGCTCCAGCCGCGGATCCTCGTCGAGATCGAGCGCGACAACCAGGCATGCGTCGCCTTCATGGACCGCAACGGCTGGCGCCGCGTCGGCGCGGGCAACGACACGATCACCTACCTGATGGAACACCGCGGGAGCACCAGGGCGGCACCCGTCGGTGAATGCCCGCCGTGAAGACCAGCGGATTGGGTTCGGTGATGCGCGGCTTGACGACGGCTTTCGAGCGGCGCAGCGATCAGCCTCGTTCACCGCCGGCCCCGGACGATGCGCGCCTGGCCGCGCGAGCCGAGGGCGCCGGCGCGGCGAGAGACAAGCGTTCCGTGCCGCCACGCAATGCCAAGTTGCCGCTGGCCCCCACCGCCCACGCTCACGCTCACGAGAAGCCGCCGCTCAAGGCCCTCGAAGGCGAGGAGCTTGCCGGCGTGATGGCAAGCCTCAAGTCATCCATGCGTGGCTGGGAGGCCAGGAGCAAGATGAGCGTGAAGACGCTGTTCACATCGAATCCGCAGAAGGCTGCATGGAACACGCGCGTGGACGACACACCCGTGGCCCTGTCGTTCGTCAAGACACGCGCCACCAACGTGGCCTACATGTTCCAGGGGCAGGCGGTCGGACTGCTGTCGGTGTCTCGCCCGAATGACGTCCATGGGCAGCCCCTGCCGTACCTGGAGGTTCACGCGCTGGTGTCGCACCCTGGCACGCAGGGCGTCGGCGGCGCGCTGGTGGAGCACGCGGTCAACCTGGCGCAGGAGGCCGGTGCCAATGGAACCGTGCGCTTGACCACCCTTCGAGGGGCGAAACAGGCTTACCAGGCCCTGGGCTTCAGGCAACTTGGCATGGG
>Ga0068852_100001848_pt1 | contig 14394 bp, 12 predicted proteins | sample KBSCornC22_FD_66594 | JGI IMG/M metagenome (GOLD analysis project Ga0068852, IMG submission 66594) | Corn rhizosphere microbial communities from Kellogg Biological Station, Michigan, USA - KBS Corn C2-2 | ecosystem: Host-associated > Plants > Roots > Rhizosphere > Soil ... | reverse complement strand
ACCGAACACGGCACCGAGAATTCGCAACAGGTCGTGCTGCCGACCAGCATCAGGTTCGAGTCCAATTGCCTGAATGCCCATCGCGCGCCCGTCCCCCGTGGGGGACGCTCGGCGCACGTGCCATCTTCGTCAACCCTGTCCCAGGCAAGCTTGGCCTGATCCTCTTCGGCCGGGCGCGAAGGCATTCCGGGCTGAGTCTCGCTAATAATCCTTGCTGACGCGCACCGTCGCGCTCGAGCGGCCGATGGTCGAGACGGTCGACAGGATCGAGAGCCAGCGGGTCATCTGATATTCGACCTGCGTCGCGGAATAGCCGGCGCCGTCGGTCACCACTTCCACGTAGAGCTTGCGGGTGATGTATTTGCCCGCGCCGATTGCGGTCTTCTGGCCGGTGGCGACGTCGGCCGGGACGATCCGCAGGCGGTCGAGGCCGATCGCCTTCCTCAGCGCGTTGATCGGGTCGAGGCTTCCCGAGCCCGACTGGAGCGCGGCGACCGCGGAAGCGAGCTGGAGCGCGTCGGGCGCCGACAGGTTGGTGATCGAGGTGCCGAACAGGATCCGCGACAGGAGCTCGTCCTGCGGCAGCGGCGGCGAGCTTGCAAAGGTGATCTCCGGCTTGAGGCCGGTGCCGCGCACGCTGACGCTCGCGTCGAGGCCCTGGACCGCGGCCTCGGCGTGGATGTCGAGCAGCGGATTGGGCGGGCTTTCGCCCTCGAAGCGGATAACGCCGCGATCGAGCCGGAAGATGCGCCCGGCGAAATTGTAATTGCCCTGGACGAGGTTCGCCTCGCCGGTGAAGCGCGGCGCATCGGCGAAGCCGCCGATCTTGAGGTTGGTCCTCCACCGGCTGGTGATGCCGAGGCCGGTGACGTTGAGGTCGCCCCCGGCGACCTTGAGGTCGAGAGTCCAGTGGTGGACGGCCGCCGGTTCGATCACGTCCTCCTCGTCGAGCCCCGTCTCGCGCACGTCGAGCTGCGGCACGGCCGACGCGGCGCTTGCGCGGCCGAGCTGGAATTGGCCCTTGTTGAGCCTGAGGTTGCCCGAGATCGTCCCGCCATTGGCGTTGGAGACGAGCTTGAGCGGCCCGGTCACGCGCGCGGCCACGTCGTCGCGGTTGAGCAGCAGCGCCTGGCTGGCATTGAACGAAAGATTGAGCAGTGCATTGCCGCCGGAGAAGGTCACCGCGCCACTGCCGCTGATCGATCCTCCGCCGGATGTCTGCCCGGTGATCTGGTTGAAGATTAGCTGCGGGCCGGAGAAATGCGCGTCGGCGGCGAGATGGTCGATGACCATGCCCGTGACCTGGCTTTCGAGCCGCGCGTTCTGTGTTCTCAGCGAGCCGCGGATCACCGGGTCGGCGAGGCGGCCGCCGATATCGGCGCCGACCGCGAGCGGACCCGACATGTCGATCACTTCGCTGCCGGTCAGGCGCCACAACGTATCGGCCGGCCCGGAATAGCGCACCTGCGCGAACAGCGGCGCGTTGAGGAGCTCGGCGACCAGCGGGCCGTTGCCCATCGGCGCGAAGCGGGCCTGGGCGCGGCCGACGACCGCGCCGTCGCTCGCGGCGACCGCGCGGACCGCCGCCTGGTTGTCGTTGACGATCGCGGCGATGCCGACATCGATCGGCTTGGAGGCGAGCACGAGCCCGGCGCGGCTGAGCCCGCGGACCTTGAGGTCGAGGCGACCGCTGCGGTTCGATTGCCACGCATAGTCGACCCGCCCCGAGGCCGAACCCGAGAGGCCGAGGTTGGGCCACAGGACGTCGAGCACCTGAAGCGGCATTCCGGCGAGCTGGGCGTGCACCTCCGGCGCCGAGCCGCTGCGGCCCGAGACGGTGGCAGTGCCGCCGGCGAAGCTGAGGCTCGTCGGCGCGACCGCCCAGCCGTCTCCGGCGCGCGTGAGGACGGCGGCCTGGTTGAGCACCAGCGGCTGGCGGTCGATCTCGCCCTTGCCGGTGAGGCTGATTCGGTCGGGCGAAACCTCGGCGAGAGTCGAGAAGTCGAACGCGGCGCCGCGGCGGCCGGCGAAGGCCGCGCGCACCTGGCCGGAGCCGTTGACCAGCTTGGCATTGGCGGTGATCCGCGCGAGCGAGACTCCGCTAAGCTCGACTCCGCGCGCATCGACCACGCCATCGACGGTCGTCCGCTGGTCGGCGAGGACGACGATGCCGTCGGCGCGCCCGCTTCGGACCGAGAATGCGCCGGGGAAATCGACGTTGGCGGCGGTCAAATGGGCGTCGATCCGCTGCGCGCCGGAGGCCGGGGCGAAGTCGAGAGTCCCGGCGAGGCTTCCGTTGGCGAGGGTCAGCCGTCCGCTGAACCCGCCCGGGTCGGACCGCAGGCTGCCGCTCGCATGGGCGCCGCCGGCGTCGAGCGCGGCGATCGCGATCACCGCCGGCGCATCCTTGGGCAGCAGGATCTGCCCGTTGCTGGTGAACGGCCCGAGCTTCGATCCGCCGCTCGCGCGATAATCGAAACCCGCCGCGGTCGGGTTGAGCAGGAGGTGCATCGCCTTGATGCCGAGCGCCTCGTTCGGGCTTGCCAGGAGCAGCTCGACCCGCGGTCGCTCGATATGGCCGTCGAGGACCATCTTGAGGGGGCCGTATTTTGCCTGCCTGCCGGTCGCGACGATGTGGAAGGTGCCGTCCTTGAACCGCTCCCCGGCGCCCGACAGCCTGAGCTTGGGCGAAGTGAGCTGGAGGTTGGTGAAATGGACGATCCCGTCGCTGCCGCGCTCGAGGTTCGTGGTGAGCGAGGGAAGCCCGCCAGTGAGGCTGGCGAAGAAGCTGTTGTCGAGGCGGCGGACCCAGGCCTTGCCGGTGCCGACCACATGGCTCCCGTGACCGTTCGGCGCGGGAACGACCTTGAGGTCGGTGACCACATCGACGATCCCGATGCCGGGAATCAGGTAGCGCTGCATGGCGCCCGAGAGCAGTACCTCGAAGCGGCCGGTGACTAGGTCGACCAGCACGGAGATCTTGCCGGTCCATTTGGCGCTGGTCAGCTTCAGGCCGTCGCCGCGCACGAATTTCGGCGTGACGGTCAGCCACCCTTCGATGCTCGGGTTGGCGAGCATTGCCCCGGCGACGTCGCCGATGCCGGTGATCGCGCGCGCCGAGAGGCGGATCGGCACCCGCATCGGCCACGGCCCGAGCCGCCCCCGCCCTTCCGCGTGAAGCCCCTGGAAGGCGTTGTTGTCGAACTGCACGTAGTCGGAGGTTAGCCGATAGGAATAGTCGGCGGTGGCGAACGGCCCGTCGAGCGTCCACACCATCCGCACCGCCTTGCCGCTCATGTTCCGGAACAGCGCCGCCGGCCGAACGAGATCGACGCCGAGCCGCATGCCCTTGTAGCGGTTGTGCGCGAGGTCGACGGCGCCCTTGGCCACCGCGTGAAGCTCGGGCGAGAAGGCACTGAGCTCGCCGTCGAGGACACGGTCCTTGAGCGTCGCCGCGCCGCGGATCGTCACCGCCGGCACGGTCAGCCGCTGGAGCTTGCCGGTCAGGAATTGCGACGGCGCCCACTGCCCCTGCAACCGATAGCGGCCCCGGTCGGCGCCGAGCGCGAGCCGAGCGGTCGGGCGCCCCGAGAGGTCGAGCGCGGCGGTCCCGCGCCAGTGCGTCCAGCTGCCCTTGCCGCCGACCTGCAAGTTGATCGAGCGGCGGATCCCGGCGAGCGCGGGAACGAGCCCGTCGGCCGGCGAGATCACTCGTGCCGCAACGTCGAACTTGTCGCGGTCGGGCTCCGAATCGAGGCGCAGCGCGATTCGGTCGCCGCCGTTGTTCATCAGCGCCTGGAGCTCGACCAGCGCGCGGCCCGAATGGACGTCCGCCTTGCCCCACAGCCGCCCACTGCGCGCCTTGCCGCCGACATGGGGACCGACGTCGAGGCGATTGACCCTGAGCTCGCCGATGTGGATGTCGAACCCGGGCAGGATCGGCCCTTTGCTGGTGCTGGGCTTGAGCTTGGGCAGCCGGATCACGCTGACCTCGTCCGCCGTCACACTGCTGATGCTGAGCCGGTGCTCGAGCCACGCCCCGGGCGTCCAGTCGAGCTTGATGTCCGGCGAGGTGAGGAAGACTCCGCGCTGGTCGGCGACACTCACGTTATGCAGCTGCGACTTGCCGAAGATCGAGCCGTCGATCCGCCCGATGTGGATGCGAAGCCCGGAGGCGGTCGAGAACTTGCCGAGCTGGTCGACCAGGAAACGGTGGCCGGGCGCGCTGTCGAGCAGCACCAGCAGCGCCGCGAGGACGAACAGCAGCGCGATGAACAGCGCGAACAGCTCATCGAGCAACCGCAGTCGCCAGTCGCGCCGCAGCCGGACGACTGTCACCTCCTGCTCGGATTGCTCGACGGCGGCCTCGGTCATCAGAAGGCCTGGCCCAGCGAGACAGTCACGGCGAAGGGGCCGTCGCCCTTCTGCCGCTCAAGCGGGATTCCGAAGTCAACACGGATCGGCCCGAAGGTCGAATAATAGCGGACCCCGGCGCCCACCGCGAACCGCCACTTGCCCGAACCCGGCAGCGCCTTGTCTGTGAGCGAGCCGCCGTCGAAGAAGGGGACGACGCCGAAATTGCCGCCGAGCTGCTTGAGCCGGATGCGTGCCTCGAGCGCGAATTCGGCGAGCCCGCGCCCGCCTTCAGGATCGCCGACGGCGTCCTTGGGCCCGAGCTGCTGGTAGCCGTAGCCGCGGACCGAGCCGCCGCCGCCCGAGTAGAAGCGCCGCGACGGCGCCATGTCGAAGGCGCTTGCGCCGATGATCGTTCCGAGGCGGACTCGGCCGGCGATCACGATTCGGTCGTTTGCCGGATAATAGCCGCTCGCGTCGACCTGGGAGCGGACATAGGTCAGGCTCTGGCCGCGGCCCGAATATTCCGGGCTGATCCAGCCGCTCAGGCGGAAGCCGCGGGTCGGGTCGAGCAAGTTGTCGCTACCGTCATAGCCGAGCGACAGCGGCAGCGCGGCGATGAAGAAGGTCCGCGTATCCTTGAGCCCGTCGCGGCTGAACACGCCATTTTCGTCGGTGGCGAGGAGCTGCGCACCGTAGCTCCACGTCCACTGTTTCTGCCAGATGAAGTTGCTCAGCCGTTCGATATGCGCATCGAGGAGGACCGTGCGCGCCTCATAGGCGTCGAACTTCTGGTGCGAGGCGGTGAACTGGGCGTCGAGGGTCTGGTCCCGCTGGAGGAAGTTGGAGCGGCGGAACTCCACGCCCGCGAGCTGCTCCATCGTGCCAGCGATTCCGCGAAGAGTCAGCGCGCCTTCGGGATTGAAGAAATTGCGGTCGGTCCAGGTGACCTCGACCAGCGCGCCCTGCCCCGTCCCATAGCCGATGTCGCCGGCGATGGTGTGCGACGGCGCCGGCTCCAGCTGGACGTCGAGGTCGACGACGCGCCCGCCCTCGACCGGCACCACCTTGATGTCGGCGTCGGCGACCAGCGTGGTGGCGATCAGCGCGCGCCTCAGATCCTCGACCTTGGAGCGCTGGAACGGGTCGCCGGGCTTGAACCGCGCCATGATGGCGACATGGTGGGCGCCGAACGGCGGCTTCCCGCTCACCCGTATCGTGCCGAAGCGTGCCACCGGACCGGGGTTCACCGGCAGCGACAGGGTCGCGAGGTGAGTCCGGTGATTGACCGCGATGTCCTGCTCGCCGAGCTTCGCCTCGGCAAAGCCTTCCTCGCCCAGCGCGCGCGTGAGCGCCAGGCCGCCGGCGATCACATCTTGCGCAATGACCGGGTCACCGGCCGTGACGCCGAACGTGGCGCGAAGCTTCGCCGTATCCGGACCGGCGGCTTCGAGGCCGGGAAGCGAGACCGAGGCGAAGCGGTACTGGATGCCCGGGTCGGCGGTCAGGATCACGCGCAGCATGGCGCCGCTGCGCTCTGTCCGCGGGTCGACTGTCGCATCGTAATAGCCCTGGCTTCGGAGCAGCTGCGCGAGGAGATCGGCGTCGGCCGCGGCGCGGCGCCCGATCTGCGCCGCGTTCGCCGGCTTCTTGCGCTCGGCTTCGAGGGTCGACTGCTTGCGGAAAGCATCGACCAGCTCCGCGCTGCCGCCGATGGCCGAGAGCCCGTCGACCTCGACCGCGTAGCGGAGAGTCCCCGTCGCCTGCATGGTCTGCGCCGGAGCCGCGGGCGCCGCGGCCTGGGGCGACAGGTTGGTGTCCTTCGCGTTGAGGTCGGGCCATTCGACGCCGAGGTCCGGCATCGCGGCGAGCGGCGCGTTGGGATCGAGTTCGGCGGGCGGGTTCGGCGGCGGCGGCGCTGCCGGTTGGGGAGCCGCCTGGCCGAACGCCGGCGCCGCCGCCAAAGCAGCGCAAGCGGCCGCGCACAGCAGCCGCGCGGCACCCACGCTCGATCCCCACCCGGTCATCAGGCGTGCAGCCTTAGCTACGGCTCCTGAACGGCGCCAGTCCGGGACTGGCACCCTGCCGCGAGTTCAATGGCTTAGTGAACGGTGCCGCGCACTTCGTCGCTGGAGAGGGTGGCGATCACCCGCTCGATCTGCCGCCAGTGGCAGAAGCGCGCGACATTGCCGTCGTCGCGGCTGCGCTGGGCGCGCTCGGCGGCGACCCGCGCCGCCTCTTCGCCATAGCGGTCGATGAGGTCGGAAGCGTCCTCGAGCACCGGGCGGCCGTGGATGAAGGGGGGGTCCATTCGGATCCCATAACAACCCGCCGTTTCCCGACTGCCGACAAATATCGTCAACATCCCGTTGAACATGTTAGTGTCGCCGGCGGGGGTGCTTCGATGTCGGACGTATTCGTCTCGTACAAGGCGGAGGATCGCAAGCGGGTCAAACCGCTGGTCGAAGCGCTTCAGGCGGAAGGTTTCTCCGTCTGGTGGGACGAGCAGATCGGCGGGGGCGCGGCATGGCGTTCTGCGATCGAGTCCGAGCTCAACGCCGCCAAATGCGTGATCGTCATCTGGAGCAATCGCTCGGTCGGTCCCGACGGCACCTTCGTGCAGGACGAGGCGACCCGCGCACAGCAGCGGCACGCCTATGTCCCCGTGCTGATCGACAAGGTCCATCTGCCGCTCGGCTTCGGCGAAACGCAGGCGCTCCCGCTCACCGGCTGGCGAGGCGACCGCGCCGATCCGCGCTACGAGGCGGTCCTTGTCGCCGTCAGGCGCAACGCCGGCGGGAAGAAGCGCGCGTCGACTCGGGCTCCAGTCGGACAGCCGAGGGTGGACCGCCGGACGATGATCGCGGGCGGCTCGGTCGCGGCGCTCGCCGTCGCCGGAGTGGGCGGCTGGGCGCTCTTCAAGCCAAGCTCCGCCGAGGCGTCGCGAAGCATCGCCGTACTACCGTTCGCAAATCTCAGCGCCGACGCGAGCCAGGCCTATTTCTCGGACGGAATCGCCGAGGAAATCCGCAGCGCGCTCGGACGCGTTGCAGGCCTGAAGGTCGTTGGCCGCACCTCATCGGAGGCGGTTCGCAACGACGATGCCGAGACAGCGGCGAAGAAGCTTGGCGTCGGGAGCATCCTCACCGGCAGCGTCCGCCAGTCGCCCTCGACCATTCGCATCAGCGCCGAGCTGATCGACGGGCAGACCGGCCTCGACAAATGGTCGCAGGACTATGACCGCGCTCCGGGAGACGCGATCAAGATCCAGACCGACATCGCCGAAAATGTCGCAAGCGCGCTCAGCGCAGCCCTGGGCACCGTGGCACGGGCCGCCGTCAGCCTCGGCGGCACGCAAAATCCGGAAGCGCAGCGTCTCTTTATCGAGGCCGTTTCAATCGCCAGGGGCAACCTCAGGACGGATTTCCAAAAGGCCCTTCAGCTGCTCGATTCGGCCATCGCGCTCGATCCGCAATATGCCGACGCTTATGCGCGAGAGGCGCTATTGCTGATCGTTTACAGCAACAATTATGCCGGAGCGATCGAGCTTCCGAACGATCGCGCGGACGCATTGCGATCAGCCAGCAAGGCGCTCTCGATTGCCCCCAACCTGCCCGCCGGCCATCGCGCTCTTTCCGCGATCTACAACAGCAACCTGCAGATGGCGCCCGCATACGCCGAGCTGAAACGCGCGCGCGAACTCGCTCCCGGCGATGCCGACACGCTGAGCGCCTTCGCCGATTTCAGCGCGAGGCTTGGCGCGACTTCGGCGGCGCTGAGTTTCGCCGACGAGGCGATCAGGCTCGATCCGCTGAACATTCGCCCTTACGACGTCCGTCTGGACGCGCTTTTCACTGCTCGACGCTACGAAGATGCGGTCGCATTCGGCAAATTTGAGCGAACTCGGTTCCCCGACAAAAAGGCGGCGGCCGCGGTGGCGATCGGCGATTCGCTGGTCCTCCTCGGCCGCGGCAACGATGCCGAGACCTATTATGCTCTCGTTCCGGCCGACTTCTGGGCAAGGCTGACGGGAGAGGCGATCATTCGGACCCGCGCCGGTGATCGTGCCGGCGCCGAGCAGAAGGCGAACCAGCTCCAGGCGCAATATGGCGCGGCCGCAAGTACTCAGTTGGGCGAGATTTACGCGCAGATGGGCGACAGGGATCGGGCGCTCGCAGCGCTCGAGGCCGCCTATGCGATCAAGGACGCGGGACTGACCAATCTCAAGAACGACGCCTTCCTCGACCCGATCCGATCCGATCCGCGCTTCACGGCGCTCATCGGGAAGATGAACTTCCCCTTGGCCTGATGTCCGACGTGTTCATCTCATACAAGGCGGAAGATCGCCGCCGCGTGCAGCCGCTGGTGCACGCCCTCCAGGCGGATGGGCTCAGCGTGTGGTGGGACGAGCATATCGGCGCCGGCGACGCGTGGCGCGAAACGATCGAGCGGGAGCTCGATCAGGCAAAGTGCGTGCTCGTGATCTGGAGCAAGCGCTCGGTCGGCTCGGACGGCAAGTTCGTGCGCGAGGAAGCGTCGCGCGCGCAGCGCCGCGGAGTTTACGTGCCCGTCCTGATCGATGCCGTCGATCCGCCGCTCGGGTTCGGCGAAAGCCAGGCAACCTCGCTTCGCGGCTGGCACGGGAGCGCCTCGGACGGGCATTATCAGGCAGTGCTCTCTGCCGTCCGAAGAAACGTCGGCGGTAAGCGGCGGGCGTCCCGTTCTGTCGTGCCGCACCGCGGCGTGGACCGGCGGACAGTGATCGCCGGCGGCACGGTTGCGGCGCTTGCGGTGGGTGGCATCGGCGCATGGGCACTGCTCAAGCCCGGCTCCGCCGCCGCAGCTTCGGACAGCGTTGCCGTCCTGCCGTTCGAAAATCTCAGCGGCAATCCTGCGGAAGCCTATTTCTCCGATGGGATTGCCGAAGAGATCAGGAGCGCACTTGCGCGCATCGGCGGCCTGACCGTTATCGGACGGACGTCGTCCGAAGCGGTCCGCAACGACGACACGCCCACAGCAGCGAAGAAGCTGGGCGTTGGCAACATCCTGACGGGAAGCGTTCGCCAGTCGCAGTCGACAATCCGGATCACCGCGGAGCTGGTCGACGGCAGGACCGGCGCAGACCGCTGGTCACAGGATTATGACCGGTCGCCTGGAGATTCGATCAAGATCCAGACTGATATTGCCGAGAACGTCGCGCAGGCGCTGATCGCGAGGCTCGGATCGGCCGCAAGGGCGGCGATCATGGCCGGCGGAACAGCCAATGCGGCCGCTCAAAATCTGTACTTGCAGGCGCAGCAAGTCGCTTACGGCTCAGGTGGCGCGGGGGTTCTGCAAGCCATCGCGCTCCTCGATAGGGCGATTGCGCTCGATCCGCGCTATGCCGCCGCTGTGGCGTTCAAGGCAATGGCGCTGAATGCCTATGCCAGCGTCTTCTCAAACGGCGTACCCGAGCTGTTGGCTTACCGATCTCGCGCTTTGGATGCGGCAAAAAGCGCGCTCGAAATCGCGCCTGATTACGGTGGCGCGCATCACGCCATGGCGTTCATCGATCAGGTCGTGTTGAACCTGCCATCCGCAGTCGCCGAGTACGGCCGTGCACTCGAGCTTGCGCCGAGTGACGCGCCAACGCTTAGCGACTATTCTCATGTGGTCAGCCGCCTCGGACGCTTTTCCGATGCCCTTCAACTTTCGGACAAGGCGATCGCGGTCGATCCGTTGAGTCCGCGGACATACAACGAACGTATGGCCGTGCTTGTTGGCGGCCGCCGGTACGCCGATGCACTGCGTTTCGCGGAAGAGCTGCAGCGCACATCGCCCAAACTGTACACGTTTCCCGAACTGACGGGTCTTACTCTCGTTCTGCTTGGTCGATTCTCGGAAGCTCAACATTATTTCGATTTGACCCCAGCGGACAGCTACCAGCGAATCGTTTTCGAATGCGCTCTGCTGAAGCGAACCGGACGAGCAGCGCAGGTGCCCGCGAAGATCGACCGCCTGCGTCAATTGTATGGAGACGCGGCGAGTTACCAATATGCGGAAATCTATGCCCAGCTCGGTGACAAGGATCGTGCTTTCGCCGCATTCGATCGAGCCTGGGAAATCCGCGACAGCGGCCTCCTCAATCTCAAGGTGGACGTGCTGCTGGATCCCCTCCGGACCGACCCACGGCTTGCCGCCCTCATCAACAAGGTCGGATTTCCCGCCTGACTGGCGCGCTGAAGCCGCCTCTGCCATTGGCGGGCTCATGCAAGGCAGCACGACCCGCGCCGGAGGATGTTTCCTCACCCTCTTCCTGCTTCTCGGCTTCGTTTACGGATTGGCGATCCAAAATCCGCTGAAGGGCGTGCTGATCGGGCTGGGCATCGGGACGGTGCTCGCGATCGCGACCTGGCTGATCGATAAGGCGCGCCGCGGCGACTAGACGATCCGCCGGCCGGACCAGATGACCCGGCCGATCGGCTTGATGTCGGCCAGGCTGCAGTCGGGCCAATCGGGGTAGGCCGGATTGTCGGACTGCACCGTGACCCGGCGAGCGGTCGGGTTCAGCGCCAGCCGCTTCACCACCAGCGCGTCGTCGATCCGCAGCACGTAGATCCCGTCGCGCAGCCGCTCGACCGAATCGCCGAGGTCGACGAGGATGTCGTCGCCGGCATTCAGCGTCGGGGCCATCGAATCGCCTTCGACCCGGACGATCGACAGCTTGGACGGGCCGCTCGGCGTCAGCGCCTTCAGCCACCGCTCGTCGAACGCGAAATAGGGCTTGCCCGCCTCCTCGGTCACGATCGCTCCCGGACCTGCTGAGACCATCACCGGGTGCCGCTTGATGTTCAGAAGCCCCGCCGCCGGCCCGTCGCTTTCCGGCGGCCCGCCCAGCAGCGCCTCGGAAATGGAGAAATAGCGCGCAAGCTTGCGCCTTTCCTCTTCCTTGAGCCGCTTGGGCACGCCGCGGCGAACGAATTGCTGGATGTAGGCGGGGTTGCGCCCGAGCATTCGCGACAGGCCGGCGAAGTCTTCGCCGCGCTCCGCGCAGAGGCGTTCCAGGACAAGGCGGGGATCCGGCAGCATTAATGACCTCTTAGTACTGATAGGAAAGTCCCTAGACAAGTAGGAATTGCATTGGGAATGGATGAGCAGCCGAGTCGCGAGGCTGTAAGGAATCACCCGTGCATTTGCTTAGAGAAGTGGAGAAATTTTTGCGTCAGAATGACACGCTCCCAACCCGGTTCGGCCGCGAAGCCGTGGGCGACCCACGCTTCGTGTTCGACCTCCGCAAAGGGCGCGATCCGCGTCCGGGGACGATCGAGCGCGTCCGCGCCTATCTGGAGGCGTGCACCCAATGAACAAGCTGCCAATGTCGAATGCAGCCGCGGCGCTGCTGCGGGTGCTGATCGCCCGTGCGGGGCTGCCGCGCGATAGGATTTTGCTTACCGACGCCCAGTCCGTTGATTGGCGATCGCTCACGTTCACCGGCGAGCGCCACCACATCTCGCTGCGCGTGACCGGCAGCGATTCGGCGTCCGGCGTCGGCCGGATGCTCGACGGGATCGAGGATGCGGAGTTCAGCATTCCGGGAATGATCGTTGCCGATATCGCGGTTCTCGGCGAGCCGGAACGGGCGCTGGACGGATCGACCAGCGTGACCATCGAAGCGCTGACCGTCAGCGACGATTAGCGTAGCGACTTGCGCAGTTCGGCGAGTGCGTCGTGCAGCGCCTGTGAAGCGTCCGGCGGAGGGGCCGGGGGGCCGCCACGCTCCATGTGCCGCTGGATCCGCCGGTCGAGCTCGCCGGCCGTCGGCATTGTCTCCGGATCGAACAACCGGACGACTCGCGAATCCGGATTGAGCTCTGCAAGCACGTCATCCAGCACCAGCGGCTGTTCGAGCGCTGGCGATGCATAGGCATCGGTCAGGAGCAGCTCGTCGGGCTCGATCGGCTCCATTTCCCGAACATCGAAGATCGGTACCGGCAGCCTGCGCGCTTGCGGCTGCACCGCGCGCAGCAGGCGAACCGCCGCGAGAAATGCGATCATCCCGATCGCAGCCGCCCCTGCGGCTCGCTCGGCCGGCACGGCGGCGTCGACGAGCAGGGTCCAGGCCGAATAAGCAGCCGCGAGCGCGAACAGCCCCGAAGCTGCCCGATCGATGTTCGTTTCGACCCTTGTCGCCGATCCCGCCTGCATTGCAGAAGGGCTAGCGCAAATTGGTTGCGATCCGGTTAGGCCGGAAGCTCGCTTGGCTCGCTGATCTCCCGCACCGCCGGCTCGTTTTCGATGAGGTCGATCAGCGCATTGGTGAAGGCTTCGACATCATCGGGGTTGCGGCTGGTGACGATATTGCCGTCGGTGACCGCCGATTCGTCGACCACGGTGGCGCCGGCATTGCGAAGGTCGGTGCGGATCGACGGCCAGCCGGTGACGTTGCGATCGCGGACAAGGTCGGCTTCGACCAGCAGCCACGGACCATGGCAGATCGCGGCGACCGGCTTTTTCTGCTCGGCGAACAGGCGAATCAGCGCGATCACGTCGCCGTGGAGCCGAAGCTTGTCGGGATTGCGCACGCCGCCCGGCAGGATCAGCGCATCGAAATCGTCAGCGCTCGCCTCGTCGATGGTGAGGTCGGGAGCGATCGTCTTTCCGGGAGCGTCGTGCACCGTCCCCTGGATCGGGTCGCGGCTGAGCGAGGCGAGCACGACCTCGGCGCCGCGCTCCTGGAAGATCTGCCGCGGCCCGAACAGCTCCCATTCCTCGAAACCGTCGGTCGCGACGATCAGCACGCGCGCATCGGAAATTCGCATCGGCAAGGCTCCTTTCTCGCCTTCAGGAACTCGCCCGCTCGTTCACTCGCTTAAGCGTCCAAACGAATCGAGTGAAGCCATTGTTGCGCCATAGCAGTGATACCGAACCGGGGATCAGCCGAAAGCGAATGGGCCGTTACTGGGCCTATTTCGACGCCGACGGCAAACGCATCACCGACCGCGACGAGATCGACCGCCTGAACGCGATCGGGCTCCCGCCGGCCTACACCGACGCCTGGTTCTGCGCCGATCCCGACGGCCACCTCCAGGCGACCGGGATCGATGCCCGCGGGCGCAAGCAGTACCGCTACCATCCGTCGTTCCGCGAAAAGCGGGAGAACGCCAAGTTCGACGGGCTGCTGGAGTTCGGCAAGGCCCTGCCCCGCCTCCGCCGCCGGGTCGAGCGGGACCTCAAGCGCCGCGACCTCTCCCGCGAAGCCGTGCTCGCCGCGGTCGTGCGGCTGCTCGATACCGAGCACATCCGCATCGGCAATGAGGAATATGCCCGCGACAACAAGAGCTTCGGAGCGACGACGCTGCGCAGCCGTCACCTCAAGCGCAAGGGACACGACCTGCTGATGCGGTTCACCGGAAAGCACGGCATCGTCCACCAGGTGAAGGTCACGGACACCAACTTGAAGCGCATTTGCCGGCGCTGCGACGACCTGCCCGGCCAGATGCTGTTCCAGTACGTCAACGGCGACGGGGAGCCGAAGCCGATCACCTCGACCGACGTCAACGAGTATATCCGCGAGGCGATGGGCGGCGACTTCACCGCGAAGCATTTCCGGACCTGGGGCGCGAGCGTGATCGCGTTCGAGCAGCTGCTGAAGAAGGGCGAGGACGCGCGGATCACGGTCAAGACGGTGATCGCGCCGGTCGCCGAAGCGCTGGGCAACACGCCGGCGATCAGCCGCAAGTCCTATGTCCACCCGAAGGTGCTGGAATCGGTGAAGGAGGACGCGCGCGACCCGCTCGGCGGAATGGAGCGGCCGCGAGCCCGCAAGCGACTGTCGAGCCCAGAAGTCGGGCTGCTCGAGTTCCTGGCGAAGGGCAGCAGGCGGCGGCGCAAGCGCGCGGACGCAGCAACGCCGGCCACGGCTGCGCGCGAGGCAGCAGCGCTCGGGACAGCCGCAACCGCCGCTTGATTGCGCCGAGCGCAACGGCAATGACGCGCGGATGGTGATCGGAGCCAGAGCCGGGGAGGCGATCAGCAGCGGACGCGAGACGGTCGATTCGATCG
>Ga0068852_100001847_pt1 | contig 14394 bp, 11 predicted proteins | sample KBSCornC22_FD_66594 | JGI IMG/M metagenome (GOLD analysis project Ga0068852, IMG submission 66594) | Corn rhizosphere microbial communities from Kellogg Biological Station, Michigan, USA - KBS Corn C2-2 | ecosystem: Host-associated > Plants > Roots > Rhizosphere > Soil ... | reverse complement strand
TAGCCCTTCTCGGTCAGCCACGCCTTGGCCTCGTCATCCAGGCTGATATGCACCTCGCGGTCGGCGAGCTGCAGTTCGAGCTGGAGGATGAACTTCTCGACCACGCGCGCGATCACCGGGGTCGGCAGGTAGCCGAACGGCACGATCGCATCGAGGCGGTTGCGGAATTCCGGCGTGAACATCTTCTTGACCGCTTCCTCATCCTCGCCCTCGCGGGTGAGGTTGCCGAAGCCCAGGCTCTCGCGCGCCATGTCGGACGCGCCGGCATTGGTGGTCATGATCAGGATCACGTTGCGGAAGTCGACCGTCTTACCGTGGTGATCGGTCAGCTTGCCATTGTCCATCACCTGCAACAGGATGTTGAACAGGTCCGGATGCGCCTTCTCGATCTCGTCGAGCAGCAACACGCAATGCGGCTGCTGGTCGACCGCGTCGGTCAACAGGCCGCCCTGGTCGTAGCCTACATAGCCCGGAGGCGCGCCGATCAGCCGGCTGACCGAATGGCGCTCCATATATTCGGACATGTCGAACCGCTGGAGCGGAATGCCCATGATCGAGGCGAGCTGGCGCGCGACCTCGGTCTTGCCGACGCCGGTCGGGCCGGTGAACAGATAATTGCCGATCGGCTTGTCCGGATCGCGCAGGCCCGCCCGGCTGAGCTTGATCGCCGAGGACAGGACCTCGATCGCCTTGTCCTGGCCGAACACGACGCGCTTGAGATCCTGGTCGAGGCTGGCGAGCACCTTGGTGTCGTCGGCCGAGACCGACTTGGCCGGGATGCGCGCCATGGTGGCGATCACGGCCTCGATCTCCTTGGGCGTGATCGTCTTCTTGCGCTTGGCGGGCGGCACCAGCATCTGCATCGCGCCGACCTCGTCGATGACGTCGATCGCCTTGTCGGGCAGCTTGCGGTCATTGATGTAGCGCGCCGAAAGCTCGACCGCCGACTTGATCGCGTCGGCCGTATATTTGACCTTGTGATGCTCCTCGAAGGCGGAGCGCAGGCCGGTCAGGATCTTGATCGTGTCCTCGACCGTCGGCTCGTTCACGTCGATCTTCTGGAAGCGCCGGAGCAACGCCCGGTCCTTCTCGAAATGATTGCGGAACTCCTTGTAGGTGGTCGAGCCGATGCAGCGGATCGTGCCACCCGACAAAGCCGGCTTGAGCAGGTTCGACGCGTCCATCGCGCCGCCGCTGGTTGCGCCCGCGCCGATCACGGTGTGGATCTCGTCGATGAAGAGCACTGCATGCGGCATCTTCTCGAGCTCGGTCACGACCTGCTTCAGCCGCTCCTCGAAGTCGCCGCGATAGCGGGTGCCCGCCAGCAAGGCGCCCATGTCGAGTGAATAGATGACCGCGGGCAGCAGCACTTCGGGTACGTCGCCCTCGACGATCTTGCGCGCCAGGCCTTCCGCAATCGCCGTCTTGCCGACGCCGGGATCGCCCACATAGAGCGGGTTGTTCTTCGACCGGCGGCACAGGATCTGGACGGTACGGTCGACCTCGGGTCCGCGGCCGATCAGCGGATCGACGCGGCCCTCCTTGGCCTTCTCGTTCAGATTGACGCAGAATTGCTTGAGCGCGCTCTCGCCCTTCTTGCCGCCTTCCGCCTTCTGGGTCTGGCCTTCCTCGGCACCCTTGACCTCCCGCGTCTCGGGCGGGGTGCCCGCCTTGCCGACGCCATGGCTGATATAGCTGACCGCATCGAGCCGGCTCATATCCTGCTGCTGCAGGAAATAGACGGCATAGCTCTCGCGCTCGCTGAACAAGGCAACGAGCACGTTGGCGCCGGTCACCTCCTCGCGGCCCGAAGACTGGACATGGAGGATCGCGCGCTGGACGACGCGCTGGAAACCGCTGGTGGGCGAGGGTTCGTTGCCGCTCTCGGTCTTGAGCGCATCCAGCTCATTGTCGAGATAGGTCGACACCGCCTCGCGAAGCTCGTCGAGGTCCACGCCGCACGCGGCCATCACCTTCGACGCATGATCGTCATCGGTAAGCGCGAGCAGCAAATGCTCCAGCGTCGCATATTCATGCTGGCGCGACGACGCCGCGGTCAGCGCGTTGTGGAGGGTCTGTTCGAGCTCACGGGCAAAACTGGGCATTTACACTTCACTCCCGCAGCGCGGCGGGGGTGCCACCCTGCTGTCCCTAACATCGGAACGAGCCGACCGCCTATCAAGGTCCCTGCCGGAACGAGGTTCGGAGTCGGCTCTGTCCCTCACCGCTTGAATAGACTCTCGGCATTTGCGCGATGGTTAACGGCGTGGTCGATTTTCGCCTTGGCGCGTGCGATTTCGGATTCGAGGATCGCGATACGGTTCCGAAGCTCTTCGACGGAGAAGGGATCAAGATCCTGGCGGGTAAGCGTCACCAACGGATCGTCGGCGCGCTTGGGCAGGATGTCGTCCAGGTCCATGCGCGGATCGTTGACCGGAACCCCGAGTCTGTCAATGAAGCCGATTGTGAATTGTGCCGCCCCCCAACCGCGCCGCCGTCACCCCAGCAAACGCTGGGGTTCATCTCCCCACCGCGCCGCCGCGCTACTGGCACGAGATGGATGCCAGCGTCCGCTGGCATGACGGAGTGATGAGATGAGCCAGCCCCCCGCCACCATGATCGCGATCGACCCCACCGAACCCGGCGGACCCGACGTGCTGCAGCCCGTCCAGCGCCCGGTGCCGCAACCCGGGCCGGGAGAATTGCTGATCAAGGTCGCCGCCGCGGGGGTGAACCGCCCGGACGTGCTGCAGCGGCAGGGCAGATATCCGCCGCCGCCCGGCGCGCCTTCGATCCTTGGGCTGGAACTGGCGGGCGAAGTGGTCGGACTGGGCGAGGGCGCCGACGCACGGCTGCTCGGCAGGCCGGTGATGGCGCTGGTTACGGGCGGTGCTTATGCCGAATATGCGCGCGCCCCCTCCGGCCAATGCATCGCGGTGCCGCCGTCCTTGTCGATGGTCGAAGCGGCCGCCCTTCCCGAAACGCTCTTCACCGTCTGGCATAATCTGTTCGAGCGCGGCCGGGCCGCGCCGGGCGACACGGTGCTGGTCCATGGCGGCACCAGCGGGATTGGCACGACCGCGATCAAGCTCGGCAAGGCGTTTGGTCTGACCATGATCGTGACCGCGGGTTCGGCGGAGAAATGCCAGCGCGCGATCGAGATCGGCGCGGATCACGCGATCGACTATCGGACGCAGGACTTCGTGGCAGAGGTGAAGCGGATCGCGCCCAATGGCGTGAACATCGTGATCGACATGGTCGGCGGCGATTATGTCCCGCGCAATCTCGACTGCTTGGCGGAAGAAGGGCGGCACGTGTCGATTGCGGTCCAGCGGGGCGCGAGCGCCGAAATCCCAATCTGGAAAGTGATGCAGCGCCGCCTGACACTCACCGGCTCGGCGCTTCGAGCGCGCGACATGGGCTTCAAGACCAATCTGCGCGACACGCTCGCGCGGGTGGTCTGGCCCTTGCTCGCCGATGGCCGGCTCAAGCCCGAGATCGACTCCACTTTCCCCCTCGCCCAGGCCGCGGAGGCGCATCGGCGCATGGATGCGGGCGGCCATGTCGGCAAGATCGTGCTGACGGTGGGATAAGGCTCTGTTCGTCCGTTCGCCCCGTCAACACGAACAAGCAGGTTTTCCCTTCCCCAAACCCGTCTCGACACGCCCCCTCCAGATTGCGTAGCCATGCGCCATCACTTTGAACGGATTCCCGATGACCAAGACGCTCGCTCTGCTCCTCCTCGCCTCCTCCACGCTCGCCAATGCGCAGGCGCCCGAGCCGGTCTTTCCGGCCAGCGGCACCGATCGGCCGGACAAATATGTCGAACCGACCGACAGTTATGATTATGTCAAACGCACGGTCGAAATCCCGATGCGCGACGGGGTCAAGCTCCATACCGTGATCGTCGAGCATAAAGGCGCGAAAAACGCGCCGATCGTGCTCAACCGCACGCCCTACGATGCCGACGGCCATGCCAGCCGCAACAAGAGCGGCAATATGAAGGCGATCCTGCTGCAGAGCTACGACGCCTTTGCCGACGCGGGCTATATCGTCGTCTTCCAGGACGTGCGCGGCCAGCACAATTCGGAAGGCGGCTATGTCATGAACCGCCCCCCGATCGGCCCGCTCAACCCGACCAAGGTCGACAATTCGACCGACGCCTATGACACGATCGACTGGTTGGTGAAGAATTTGCCCGAAAGCAATGGCCGGGTGGGCATGATCGGCTCATCCTACGAAGGCTATACCGTCGTGATGGCGCTGCTGAACCCGCATCCGGCGCTCAAGGTCGCGGCGCCGGAGAGTCCGATGATCGACGGCTGGATGGGCGACGACTGGTTCCACTATGGAGCCTTCCGGCAGGCGAGCTTCGATTATTATGTCGGCCAGGAAAGCGCCAAGGGCGCCGACGCCTCGCTCATCACCTCCAATGCCGACGATTATGACGCTTATCTGCGCGCTGGATCGGCAGGCGACTTCGCCAAACTTCACAAGATCGACCAGTTCGGCATGTGGCGCCGCACCGCCGCGCATCCGGCCTATGACGATTATTGGTCGCTCCAGGCGCTCGACAAGGTGGCCGCGGCCAATCCCTCGAACGTGCCGACCATGTGGCTGCAGGGCCTGTGGGACCAGGAGGATATGTGGGGTGCAATCCACAGCTGGGAGGCGCTGAAAGGCGCCGGCCATATCGCCAACAATTATCTGGTGATGGGCCCGTGGCGGCACAGCCAGATCAATTATGAAGGCTATAATCTCGGGCCGCTGCGCTGGGCGGGCAACACCACGGTCGACTTCCGCAAGAACGTCATCGTCCCCTTCTTCGACCAATATCTGAAGGACGGCGCGCCCAAATATGAGATGCCGCGCGTGCAGATCTACAATACGGGCGAGAACCATTGGGACCATTTCGCCGACTGGCCGCTCGCCTGCCAGACCGGCTGCGCCAAGCCGCTCACGCCGCTTTACCTGACGAGCAATTTCGCGCTGAGCTTCGACAAGCCCAAGGATGCCAAGGCCGGAGACAGCTATGTCTCCGACCCCGCGCATCCGGTGCCGTACGTCCAACGTCCGACCGACTTCGGCAATCGCGAGCAATGGCAGGCCTGGCTCGTCTCCGACCAGCGCCATGCCAATGCCCGGCCCGACGTGATGAGCTATGAGACGCCCGTGCTCGACCATCCGGTGCGGATCAGCGGCGCCGCGATTGCCGACCTGTTCACCGCCACCACCGGCACCGATGGCGATTTCGTGGTCAAGCTGATCGACGAATATCCGCCCGAAATGACGCACGACATGGACAAGGACATGGGCGGCTATCAGCTCGCGGTGGCGATGGACATCTTCCGCGGCCGCTACCGGACAAGCCTCGCGCATCCGGCCCCGCTCCCTGCCAACAAGACAGTCGAGATCAAGTTCGCGCTGCCGCAGACCAACCATGTCTTCCAGCCCGGCCACCGCATCATGGTGCAGATCCAGTCGAGCTGGTTCCCGCTCTACGACCGCAATCCGCAGAAGTACGTCCCCAACATCTTCTTTGCGAAGCCGGAAGACTATCAGAAGGCGACGATCACCCTGTCCCGCTCGGCGAGCCAGCCGAGCGCGGTGTGGTTGCCGCTGGTGGATGTGGTGCAATCGCAGTGAGATCATGCCGGCCGGCTTGAGTCGTTTTCCGTCACCCCGGCGCAAGCTGGGATCCCTCTCCTGCCGAAGGAGCTTGCCGGCTGTGCAGGAGTTGGATGCCTGCTTAGGCAGGCATGACAGAGGAACTCAACCGGCGGCCTTATCGAGGGTCGTCCGATTGGCGCGCGAGGCAGTTAGCGCTACCATCTGATCAAACGACAGGAGAGATGGATGCGCAGGCTCACTTTGGCACTCGCGGCATGGAGCCTCGCGGCACAAGCCCAAACCCCGCCCGATGCCACGGGCATCGCTAATTCCGCCGCCGTGAAGGCGGTGATCGCGCAGATGGCGCACGACATCAAACCGACCGAGGACATGCTCTACCACCCGCTCCTCACCCAGGCGGCACCCTATACGGTGGCGGTTGAATATTGGGTGCGGCCGAAACAGGCGGCGGCACATCTGACCGAAGCGGAATTCATCTATGTGCTCGACGGATCGGGCACTTTCGTCTCGGGCGGCACGCTCGCCAACGCGCATCACTGGTATGGCGAGACCAATGGCGGCGACGTGGTCGGCGGCACCAGCCGCCCGCTCAAGCCGGGCGATGTGGTGATCGTGCCCGAAGGCGTGCCGCACTGGATCGGAATCGATGGCGGCCGGCTGGTCTTGCTGACCATGCACATGCCGCGGCCTTTGCCCGCCAAGCCCTGAAAGGTTCAAAGCGCGCGCTTACGACCGGCTGACCGATATCGGACAATCGGCAGAAATGTTCGCCGACCGTCCGATATCGGACTCCCCGTCAGCCGTGTCAGTTGGCGGCCGCCGCGTCCTTGGCCTGCGCTACCTTGGCCGGCTGCTCGCCAAGCGTGATGCCCAGCTTCGCCCATTCCGCCTTGGTCTTGCACACGCGCTGCGGAAGGAATTGGCCGGTCACTTCCTGCGACACGCAATATTTGTCGTGCTTGGCATCATAGGTGACGGGCAGGCGATCGCTATCGCCATTGGTCGCGGCGAAGGCGGGCGCGGCCAGGCTGCCGAGGGCGAGGGCGGCGATCAGGACGGGGGACGATTTCATATTGGGGCTCCTCCACTGGACAAGTGGCCAGCCTTTCGCCGGCCACGGCGGGAGCTTTGCAGGGGCCGTGCCAAGTCGCCCCAAGACCCGTGTTCGGGCTTGCGTCGGCAGAGGCATCGGACTTTGCGCCGAAACATGGGGAAATCCGCCGAGGTTCGGCAAACGCCCCATTCCGGATGAGAAACAAGCCCGGACTTATTGACGGCTGAAGTGGCTGATGCTCCGCTGCGTCGTATGGGACGCAATCCGCATCCTGTGCGACGGGGAGGACATTTGGATGCTGTCGATACTGGTTCCAACCTTGCTCGCGGCGGCGGCCGCGCAACCCGCGGGCACCAACCCGCTCGCGCCCGCGCTGGCAGGGCAGATCCTCTGCAATCATCCGAACGAACAGACGAAGACATGCCAATCGATCGTCTCGTACAAGTCGCTCGGCGGCGATCGCTATAGCAGCACGGACACGATCCTGCTGTCGCCCCAAGGTCCGGCAACGCTTGAAGTCACCAGCGAACTCACCGTCAAAGGCGGCTCGGCGTGCGGGCTGATCCGCCGCGAGGATCTGGACAAGGGACAGATCAAGGTCGGGGATCATGTGCTGACCCCGGCTGAGGCCCAACCAATCAAGGATCAGGTTGCCCAGGCCATGGCCCCATTCTTCGACAAGCAAGGCTGCGTCACCTATGTCGCGTCGGACAAGGGGCTGACGGAGAAAGCCAGCCTGGACGGCACACCTCGTCCTGATCTTGATCAGCCCGTGAAGTGGGTGGCTCCCACGGACGGTTACAAGCTCGTGCCCTGATCCACTCCGACGTCAGAGGCGGCGGCGAATTCGGCTGAAGACCGTCGCGATCGGCGCGCACCAGAGCTGGTGGCGGCCGATCGCGTCCAAGATCGCCTCGTGCAATTGCGCACCGGTCTCGCCGTCCTGCGTTGGTACGTCCGCGATCGCGTGGAAGACGAGGATCGCCCAATAGCCTTGCTGCGCGGCGCGGCCGAGATAGGCGTCGACAGTGGCGAAATCGGTCGCATCGAAACCGACTGCCAAGGCCTGCAGCCGATGCGGGCGGAGAAGCGCCGTCGCCGGCCGGTTGGGCTCCCCTTCGCTCGTGCGCGCGACCGCGATGCCGGTGCGAGCGAGCAGCCGGTCGAACCGGGCCTCCTGCCGATTGGCGTCGCCGGGCCCCAGATCGGTCACGTCGCAGGGATAAGCGAAGCTGCGCACGGCAAGGCGGGGCTCGACCCGCGACAGCCAGCGCGCCACCGGCATGAGCTCGCGGCGGCGATACGTGTCCGGCGTGACCCTTGTCAGGTCGCAAGGATGGGTGACCGTATGATTGGCAAGTTCGTGGCCGCGCGGCGCCAGCGCCTCCCAATCGGCAAGCCGATGGCGGATATTGTCGAGCGTCAGGAAGAAGGTGCCGCGGAAGCCATGCCGTTCCAGCGCGGGCACCGCCAGATCGAGCTGGCTGTCGAGCCCGTCGTCATAGCTCAGGCTGACCGCGCCTCGACGGCCGGCGGGCCAGACATGCCTCGATGTTGCGGCAGCCACGGGCGTCGGCAGAAGCAGCACGGACAGGCCTTGCAGAAGCCGTCGGCGGCTCGGCAAGGACGGAAGCGCACGCGGATCCACTGCGCCGGCGCAGCTCAGCGCCGCTTCGGGGTCTTCTCCATCGTCGCAACCATGATCGCGTAGATCAGCCTGAACATCTCGGTCCTCCGCGACGCAAGACGCTGCCGCGACGGCGGACCCGCACCCGGGGTGCCGGGCGCGGGTGCCTTTTCCCGCCCTGGGTTCCTCGCCTTCATCGACAGTCTGACCGGAGGGATGAACGTCGGACAACCTGACTCTCCAAGAACCCGTCTTTTACCCAGGAATAATGAACGATTGCTGCCAATGTGGTTCCCAAGTCATTCAGGGCGACTCGTACATAAAAGACCTTGCCCTGCAGGAGGGCATGACAGGAGAGACATTATGAGTGCGGTATTGAAAGGCGCTATGGCCGCGGCGCTTATTGCGGGCAGCAGCCTTGCCGGGACCGCACCCGCGCAAGCCCATGACCGCACCGGGGTCGCGATCGCGGCCGGCATCATCGGGCTGGGCATTGGCGCCGCGATCGCATCGTCCGACCATCGCGACCGTTATGATTACGGCTACGGCTATGACAATACCCCGACCGGCTACGGCTATTATGAGACGGCACCGGCTTATGGTTACAGCTATGGCTACAGCCAACCTTATTATGGCGGCAATGGTTATGATCGCGGCTATTATCGCCATGATCGCCGGGACTCGGATGGCTGGCGCAACCATCGTCGCGACCGTGACGATGACCGTTGGGATCGCGGCAATGACCGCTGGGACCGCGACGGTTATCGCCGCTGATCGACAGCGCTGATTGACAGCAGGGCGCCCCGCTTATCCGGCGGGGCGCCCTTTTTTGATCCCGGTTCCGAGACCGAAGGGCCTTCCTCGTCGAGCGAGAGGACGCGATCAGCGCCCGCCGCAGCGATCCAGCCGAAGCAAGGCCACGTCGTGCGGAGCGATCGTCAGGTGGATGCCGGCCGCAGCGCCATTGGCCTTGCCGGTCCACAGATCGCAGGCCGCGCGTGGCCCGGCCCTGAGACCAAAGGCGGACCAGGGCGCGCGTACGGCCAGCGGCGCTTCGGACACGTTGAAGATCGCGACCGTATCCGGCGCAGCCCCACGCAACGCCGACACCCAGACCTTGGCGGCACTGGCGAGATCGGCCGGCAGCGTCTCGACCGGACGGCTGGTACGGTCACCCTGGTTGAGCGCGATCACCGCGCGGTTTGACAGCAGCGGCAGCAGCCAGGGATCCGCTTCCGTCAGATTGCCGCCGAGGATCAGGGGCGAGCGCGCGATCGACCACAAGGTGAAGGCCGTGCGCGTCTCCGCCTGGGTCAGGCGCGAATGGCGTGGCGCGCCCCAGCCGGCATGCGGGAAGAGCGAGCCGAAGGGCAGCATGTCGGCATCGGGCCAGCTCCCCGGCGCGACATGCGCATTCCATTCGGCCAATTTGTCGAAGGCGTTACGCACGCCATTGGGGAAGGTGGTGCTGGGATCGGGATGCGGGAAGGTCCAGGCGTCCCACATATCGTCCATGATCCGCCACATCTGCGCATAGTGCTTCACCTCGGCGGCGTGGCTGATGTTGGTCGGCCCGGGCGACAGGCTGAGGATGACGGGGCGGCCCACGGTGCGGATCGCCTGCGCGATCTGGCGGATCTCGCTCGATCGATAAGGATGGTCGGCGATGCAGTCGACCTTCAGGAAGTCGACGCCCCAGGCGGCATATTGGCGGAGGAGCGAGTTATAATAAGCCTGCCCAGCTTCATTGTCGGCGATGCCATAATTGGCGTCGTCCCACGGGCAAGTGGCGGCGCGATCGGCCGCGTCCGCGGCGTGGAAACTGGATCCTTCGATCGGCACATTCGCCTCGACCGCCGCCTTGGGGATGCCGCGCACGATATGGATGCCAAATTTGAGGCCTTGGGCATGCGTCCAATCGGCGAGCCCCTTCAGTCCCTTGCCGTCGGAGGCAGAGGGGAAGCGCGCCGGCACCGGCATCAGCCGCCCGAACCCGTCGAGCAGATATTGGCGCGTCTCGAGCTTGTCGGCGAGCGGGTTGGCCATATACCAACCCTCGTCGATCACCGCGGTATTCCAGCCCAGGGGCCGCATCTTGGCGAGCAAAGCGGCATTGGCCTTGAACTGTGCCTCACTGATCGTGAAGCCATAGGCGTCCCAGCTGTTCCACCCCATCGGCGGGGTCGGCGCCAAGGGAGCCGCGGTCGCGACGGCGGTGCCGAACAGCAGAGTGGACAGTGCAATCGCGAGGCACTTCAGCCATGGGCCAAGACCCCCATCGTCTCGTCCAAAACGCCGCATGTCGCTCCTCCCCACTCTTGTTCCGGCGGGCTTCTGGCGAATCGTATGACAAATCTCAAGTAAGGATCAGCGCAGCCGGCATTTGCGCGCGGTGGCAACGCCGCGAAGGAAGCCGCGCCGGGCATAACCGGCCTGGATGGCTGCATCCAGCCTCCGTTGGGCGGGGGCAGCGCCGCTGATCTCACGCACGAGGCCGCGGAAGGGGATGATGGTGTTGACCACTGCCTTGCCCCCCGCCTCGGCCAACTTGCCCGCTTTGTCCTCATGCACGGTGACACCGCCCGAATAATCGGGGCCGAGCGCATCGTTCAGCTCGAACATGGCGTGATTGAGCTGCGCACAGGTTCGCGTCCCCACGAGCGAATAAGGCGCCGCCGCGGCTTGCTGGATCGCCGGCGGAATATCGATCTTCTGAACGCCGACGTCGCGTGCGGGCTGGGTCGCGATCTCCCCGGCGCGCTTTTCGGTGGCGACCACCTTCTCCTTGGTCGTGGTGGTGGTCGTGGTCGTGGTCGTCGCCTGGCCGGGGGCTTCGATCTTAGTCTGCGTGGTTTGCGTCGTGGTGGTCGTCGCGGGCTGCTGGGCCTGCGCGTTCGCCACACCGAGCGCGATCAGGCTAAGCGCCGACAAGCCATGACGCAGGCAGAACGTTTTCATGCGCGGAAAAACCCGCTCATGCCGATTGGTTCCGGGGTCAGGCCGCCTCGCCTTCGAACTGCAATTGCGCCAGCCGAGCGTAAAGGCCCGACCGTGTGACCAATTCGTCGTGACGTCCCTCCTCGACGATTCGGCCATGGTCCATCACAACGATGCGGTCGGCGGCACGCACCGTCGCCAGGCGATGCGCGATCACGATGGTGGTCCGTCGGGTCATGAGCCGTTCGAGCGCCTTCTGCACCAGGCTTTCGCTCTCGGCATCAAGTGCCGAGGTCGCCTCGTCGAGCAGCAGCAAAGGCGCGTCACGCAGCAGGGCACGCGCGATGGCGATGCGCTGGCGCTGGCCGCCCGACAGCCGGGCACCGCCTTCGCCGAGGAAGGTATCCAGGCCCTGCGGGAGCTCCTGCAGGAATGAAGCGGCATTGGCAGCCTCTGCCGCGGCCCAGAGCTGCGCGTCATCCGCGTCCCATCGGCCGTAGCGCAGATTGTCGCGCGCGCTGGCGGCGAAGATCACCGTTTCCTGCGGCACCACCGCGATCCGCGCGCGGATCGGGTGCGGATCGGCCTGGGTTAGTGCGATGCCGTCGATCCTGACCGTCCCCGCCTGCGGATCGTAGAAACGCTGGGCGAGCTGGAACAAGGTCGATTTGCCCGCGCCCGAGGGGCCGACCACCGCCACGGTCTCGCCGGGAGAAACCGTCAGGCTGAAATCATTGAGCGCCGCCACTTCGGGCCGGGTCGGATAACGGAATTCGACATGGTCGAAGGCGAGCATGCCGCGCGGCGGCATCGGCAGCGCCTGGGGCTTGGCCGGCGCCGCGATCTCGGGCTTCTCGGCCAGCAATTCGCCCAGCCGCCCGGCAGCGCCCGCACCGCGCAGCAGATCGCCATAGACTTCGGTCAGGGCACCGAATGCGCCTGCGACCAGCCCGCCGACGAGCACGAAGGCGGCGATCGAGCCGCCGCTCATCTGACCCTGCGCCACGTCATGCGCGCCCTCCCACAGCACCATCGTGATCGATCCGAAGATCATGCCGATCACGATCGCGGTCATGATCGCGCGCACGGTGAAGCGGCGGCGGCCCGCGGCAAAGGCCTGCTCGACCGCGGCGGTGAAGCGTTCTTCCTCACGCTGTTCCTGGTTGAACGCCTGGACGATCTTCATCGCGCCCAAAGTCTCGGCGACGATCGAGCCGACCTCGGCGATCCGGTCCTGCGAAGATCGGCTGAAGCCGCGCACGCGCCCGCCCAGCAGCCTTGCGGGGCCGACCACCAAGGGAATGCCGATCAGCAGGCTCGCCGCCAGCTTGGGCGAGAGGATGAACATGTAGACGATGCCGCCAATGCCGGTGAACGCGTTGCGGAGCGCGATCGACACGGTCGAGCCGACGATCTGCTCGATGATCGCGGTGTCGCTGGTCATGCGCGATGCGATCTCCGACGGGCGATTCTCCTCGAAGAAGCGCGGCGCGAGCCGCAGCAGGTTGGCCTGCACGCGACGGCGCAGATCGGCGACCACGCGCTCGCCGAGCCAGGAAACGAAATAAAATCGGCACGCGGTCGCAATTGCCAGCACGGCCACGATCATCAGCAGATAATGGAAGCTGCTGTTGACCCCGTGCTCCGATCCGCCGCCCGAGATGAAGCCGCGATCGATCACGCGCTTGAAGCCATAGGGAATCGCAAGCGTCGCCGCCGACGCCACCACCAAGGCGGTCAAAGCGGCGGCAATCCGCCCCGGATAGTGCGCGGCCAGACCCCAGACGAGGCGGAGTTCACCGATCGGGCGGCGTTCGCCGCGGGGCGGAAGGGGGTCACGGGCGCTGGCCATGACCGCCAGATAGCAATCACATCGGCCTCAACCAAATACGCAATCATCCGTTTGTTGCATTGCGGCGTTATCCCCGCCATCTATTCCCTTCCGGGGAGGCGTAACACGAGTGCTATACGAAGCGTATGAGATGCAGCGGAGCCTGCTTGCAGGTGCAAGCGCGATGGCCGAGCTGGGATCCGAATGGATGGCGCATCCCGCCAACCCCTTCGCCCGGACGCAATTGGGATCGATGATGGCATCGGGGCTGGACGTGTTCGCCCACGCCTCCGCCCCCCACGGCAAGCCCGAGTTCAAGCTTCCCGTCACGATCATCAAGGGCAAGGAAGTCGCGGTCGTCGAGACGATCGAGGCGCGCAAGCCGTTCGGCCAATTAGTCCATTTCACCCGGCCGAAGGCGCCCAAGGGCCAGCCCAAATTGTTGATCGTTGCGCCCATGTCGGGCCACTATGCGACGCTTTTGCGCGGCACGGTCGAGCGGATGCTGCCCGGACACGACATCTGGATCACCGACTGGCGCGACGCGCGGCTGGTGCCGCTGTCGGAGGGCGCGTTCCACCTCGACGATTATATCGACTATCTGATCTCCTGGCTCGAGCATATCGGCCCCAACACGCATGTGCTGGCGGTCTGCCAGCCGGCGGTGCCCGCATTCGCCGCCGCCTGCCTGATGTCGGCGGCAAAGAACCCGGCGCGCCCCAGGACTTTGTCCATGATGGGCGGACCGATCGACACGCGCGAGGCACCGACCGAGGTCAATACCGTCGCCACCCAGCGCCCCTATAGCTGGTTCGAGCAGAACGTGATCGCGACCGTGCCCTTTTATTATCCGGGCGGCGGACGGAAAGTGTATCCGGGCTTCCTGCAACTGACCGGCTTCATGGCGATGAACTGGGGCAACCACCTCGTCAGCCATTGGCAGATGTTCCGCCACCTGGTCGAAGGCGACCAGGAGAGCGCCGAGTCGACCAAGGCCTTTTACGACGAATATCGTTCGGTCTGCGACATGACCGCAGAATTCTATCTCGAGACGATCGACGCGGTCTTCCAGCGCCACCTTTTGCCTGACGGCAAGATGATGCACCGCGGGCAGAAGGTCGATCCGGCCGCGATCACGGATGTCCCGTTGCTCGCGATCGAAGGTGAGCGCGACGATATTTCCGGCATCGGCCAGACCAAGGCGGCGCTCAAGATCACGCCCAATCTGGCCGACGATCAGAAGAAATATCTGCTGGCGAAGAATGTCGGCCATTACGGCATCTTCAACGGCCGCCGCTGGCGCAACGAGATCGC
>Ga0068852_100001841_pt1 | contig 14416 bp, 9 predicted proteins | sample KBSCornC22_FD_66594 | JGI IMG/M metagenome (GOLD analysis project Ga0068852, IMG submission 66594) | Corn rhizosphere microbial communities from Kellogg Biological Station, Michigan, USA - KBS Corn C2-2 | ecosystem: Host-associated > Plants > Roots > Rhizosphere > Soil ... | reverse complement strand
CTGATCAGACTCGACAGGTTGTGGAGGGTTTCGGTCGGCGTTTCCCGGGACGCTTCCGATACGTTTTGGAATCACAGCAAGGTTTGTGTTATGCGCGAAACGCTGGGGTGCGCGTGGCTCAAGGCGCAATCCTCGTCTTCACAGACGATGATGTTATCGTCCACCAAAATTGGCTGCAGAATATTAGTTCTTCATTGCGGAGCGGCAAGTGGGCTGGAGCTGGGGGAAGAGTCGTAGCGGCAAACGAATTCAAATGTCCAAGCTGGCTAGCTCTCGAGGGCCCGTTCAATTTGGGTGGTGTGCTCGCGTTGTTCGATCTCGGTGAAAATGAAGGTGACACACGACAGCCTCCCTTCGGTGCCAACATGGCTTTTCGCAAAGAGATGTTCGAGAAATACGGATACTTCAGAACAGATCTCGACCGCAGTGCCGGAAGCATGTTGAGCAATGGAGACACAGAGTTTGGGCGTCGGCTTATGTCTCACGGTGAACGCCTTTGGTACCAGCCATCAGGCGTTGTTTATCATGGCGTTCCCGAGAGTCGCCTGACGAAGAGCTACTTTCTGAGATTCTGGTTCAACCTGGGACGATCAGACTTTCGTGAAGGCCGCCGACGGCCGGATGTGTACGGGATTCCAAGATGGTGCTTCACTATCCCGAAGCTTGCAGTTACGGCTCTCCCGGTGAGAGCGTTCAATTGGTTGTTCGCATTGGATCCCAAACGGAGGTTCTTCTTTAAAGGTACAGTCTGGATGACCTTTGGCCAAATGGTAGAGATGCGCAAAGTCTGGACTGAGGCAAGAACCAAAAAGAAGGATTCATCAAGTAGTGAAGGTAGCCCGCGCCTACCATGAAGATTTCGGTGATCTTGTGCACTTATAACCGATGCGACAGTCTGGCTCGATCGCTTGAGAGCGTCGCGCGCTCGGCCATGCCGGATTCTGTTCCTTGGAATGTGCTCGTAGTGGACAACAACTCCAGCGACCAAACTCGCTCCGTCGTTGAAAGTTACAGCGAACGATTTCCAGGTCACTTCCACTACATGTTCGAACCAAGACAAGGTAAATCTCACGCCCTCAACTCTGGAATTCTCGGAGCAGACGCGGATGTTCTGGCGTTTATGGATGACGACGTTGTCGTTGATTCGGAGTGGCTCGCCAAGTTGACCTGCGTCCTCGATGACCGAAGGTGGTCTGGGGCAGGTGGACGTATCCTACCTGAAGCAGGTTTCATGCCACCTCGATGGCTTGAGGCGACTGCCCGTTATGCACTTGCTCCGCTGGCCATCTTCGACCTTGGACCCGATTCTTTTGAACTCAGAGAGCCTCCGTTCGGGACCAACATGGCGTTTCGCAAAGAGATGTTTTCAAAGTACGGTGTTTTCCGCACTGATCTCGGGCCGCAACCTGGATCCGAAATCCGCAGTGAAGATACCGAGTTTGGGTCTCGATTGCTTTCAGGTGGAGAACGTCTTTGGTACGAGCCATCGGCGGTGGTGTACCATCCCGTGTCGCACGATCGCCTTCGAGAGGCCTATTTCCTGCGGTGGTGGTTCGACAAGGCTCGGGCGGATATAAGAGAACATGGCATTCCGAAGGATACAAGGTGGTACGTTGCTGGTATCCCCGTGTACTTGCTTCGTCGGCTATGTACATGGGCCGCTCGGTGGATGTGCAGCATCGATTCTCGACGAAGATTTTCGAGCAAGCTAAACGTTTGGAAAGCGGCGGGGATGATTGAAGAGTGCCGGCGCCAATCCAACTCCTAACAACGAAGTGCGAACAGACGTGGTCTTGGTGAGCCCATCGAGCCTCAACGGGACACGCGCCCTGGTGTTTTGTTGAAAGCGTGAGATCCAAAATGAGAGTCGCCATCATTGGTGGTGGAATCGTAGGGTTGGCGACAGCTTACCAACTTCTGTTGCGACATCCAGGTGTTCAGGTCCTCGTATTAGAAAAGGAGACGGGCCCAGCGAAGCACCAGACTGGGAACAACAGTGGGGTCTTGCACTGCGGACTTTATTACAAGCCCGGATCGAAGAAGGCTCGCCTGGCGGTGCAGGGAATTCGACGAATGGTTGAATTCTGTTCGCAGCATAGCGTTCCCTTCGAGTTGTGCGGCAAGATTGTCGTGGCGACCGAGGAGGAGGAAGTTCCTCGCCTGCACTTGCTTCTGGAACGTGGAACCGCAAACGGCCTCGATGGCCTCAAACTCCTCGGACCTGAGCAGATTCGAGAATACGAGCCGCATGCTGCGGGTCTAGCAGCGATCCGTGTGCCACAAGAAGGGATTGTAGACTTCACGTCCGCTGCCGAAGCAATGGTCCGTGAGATCAACTTGCGGGGAGGCGAAATCAGATTCTCCTCGGAAGTTATCAACCTCAAGAACCAAAATGGTTGGAGAATCCACACCAAGAGCGGCGACTATGAGGCAGAGTTCCTAATTAACTGTGCTGGGCTTCACAGCGATCGTTTGAGCACAATGGCAGGCAACCGGGATCCAACTCAGATAGTTCCATTTCGCGGTGAGTATTACAAGCTTAGGCCGGAGCGTCAACATCTGGTTCGGAACCTCATCTACCCAGTTCCTGATGCGAAGTTTCCATTTCTTGGCGTGCACTTCACTCGATTGATTCACGGTGGAATCGAAGCCGGACCTAACGCAGTGTTGGCATTCGCGCGAGAGGGATATCATTCCACGGACTTCTGCCTTCGAGACGTCATCGAAACTGCAACCTATCCTGGGTTCTGGCGGTTTCTTCTACGATATCCATCGATGTGTTGGGATGAGTTCAAGCGCTCATTCAGCAAACCACTGTTTTGCCATTCGCTGCAAAGGCTCGTCCCAGAGCTCCAGATTGACGATCTGATGGAGGGTGGCGCCGGAGTGCGGGCGCAGGCCCTCTCGCCAAGCGGGGAACTTGTCCAGGACTTCCACTTTGCCCGCCAGGCGGGTGCGCTTCATGTGCTGAACGCACCTAGCCCAGCGGCAACAGCCTGTCTGTCGATCGCCGACGAAATCATCGACTTCGCGAGCGATGCAATTGGCGACTAAAGGGGCCTTCCCTGGAGCCTTGCGCTCCTCCATTTTGAGCGCAGATAGTTGCTCAAAAGGTGGCGTTCAGTCAAGGCGGACTACGCTTCTAGGGAATTGCGACGCTTGTCATATTTGATGGCCCGCTTTCCACGCCTGCGTCATCAACACTCCTCACAACGTAGTTATAGGTAAGTCCGCCCTGGACCGTGGTGTCGGAGTATGCCGTCTGAGTGGCGACTACTGATTGCAAGAGGCTGTACGTGGACGTAGTACCGCCAGTCCGATAGACGTGAAATCCGACAATCGGATCTACCGAACTAGCCGGTGCATCCCAGGTTAGTTTTACCTCGTGTCCAGCAGTTGGCTGGGATGGATCAGGGTTGAGTTGAATGTTGGTTGTTTGAGAAACTCCTCCTGCATTTGCTGTCAAAGTCACTGATTGAGCGGTGTTGATCGCCGAAGTTATCGTATTGAAACCCGTACTGGTCGCCCCTGAACTTACAGTTACTGCAGTCGGCACTTTGACGGCTGCATTGTTGCTCGTCAGGTAAACCACGAATGGGTCCACGGCAGCTGCGCTTAAGTACACGGAGCATGCTTTTGTTTGCAGTGCTGCGAGCGATTGTGTACCACACGAGATCGCGCTCAACGCGGGGCCATCGCTCGTACTGCCGGTTCCGGTCAGGGCAACCACTGCATTAGGGCTGGTTGTGGAGTTACTTGCGATCATGACCCTCCCGGTCTGCGTCCCAGTGGCAGAAGGGACGAAATGCACATTCACGCTCAAGGTCGAACCTGCTGCGAGAGTCAAAGGAAGAACATTGCCCTGGTCAAGGGAAAACGAAGGCCCGCTCACGTCAATTTTCGAAATCGTTATTGGTGAAGAGCTCTGATTGCCGAGTGCAACTCTGGTGGTTGCCTTCTTACCAACCAGTACTGGGCCGAATTTGACTGTTCCCGGTGTCGGAGTGATGGATCCTACTACTGACGGATTCCAAACCAAGCCTCCACAACCGGTGAAGGTGACGGACAGCAGACAGATAAGAAGAGAAAGGAAGGTGTTCCCGGGATTGAACTTTGGTTGAAAGATTTGTAGGGAATGATCTGCGCTTCGTTGAGAGAGTTGCGAGCTGTTTTCGGATGGCAAAGAATGCGGTGTTGCAAGTTCGCGGCCCGATGGCGGCCGGATCTGAAGCTTGTACATCTACTTCTCCTCCGCAGGTGCCCTGGCACCTGTTATTTTGGTCGACGCGTAGAAAAATGGAAGCGGCCAGCGATGCACTTGTGCTGGAGAAAATTTGCAGAATGCTGGACGCAGTTGAAGAGCACGACTTCCGACACCGAACGAGTTTCCTGCTGGTATGAAGTTTTTCGAATGGCAGTGCTTTCTCCTGGTGATTCTTTGGCGGTGTGACTTAGCGAACGTCTGTGCGCCTGATCATGACAAAGAACACGTGTACGGAGCGAGATAGCCCGTTGATCGACCAATGGGAAATTTGAGTGGAATCTCTGAAGAGTTTGAATATGCCCGGAATTGTTAGATGGCGAGTAACTCCGCGCTGCAGTGCGTGACCTCCCCTCCTTCTGCGCGATACGTGCAGACGAATCTGCATTTCGAAATTCGCAACGCGTCCGGCATGTATGCGTAATTTTGGCCCAGTATCAGTGCTTTCGTGAGCAAAGTCAGTGCCAAAGGGTTGCACACGATTGGAAAATTATTTTGGTTTTTGATTTGTGCAACTTAGATAGGCTCTATCGGCGAGATTTTCATGGAGTATTACGCATAACTGTGTAAATGTTTCCATGTCGGGTATTATCTACTCAGTAAATGATTCGGGTGGCCACCCTATCGCGCAGTTTTGTCCCACAGTATTCTGAAGGGCCTGATAAAGAAGTAGAGGGGCTCGAGTGCTTTCGGCAACCCGACTACAGCTCGGTCTCGCGCATTGGGACGGAGAAAGTCAATCGAGAATAACATTTTCATCCGATCGTTGAATCCGAGCAGTTGAACGTGATAGGGAAGCCTGCTTTCAGGAGTACTGCCGGGACGCTCGAACAGATTATCCGCTATATGGTGAGCAAGGCTGCGTGCGGTCGAATCTGATTCGAAAACACGCAAAACAGCCTCGGGGATGACAGCCTCGCCGACGCGATGCGCAAGTAGGACTCCTAGTGCCAGGGCGCGCGAAAGACCTCGGGCCTTGGCTTCTGATCTGACTCGCTTCCAGTTCATTCCAGGGTGGGTCTCTAATAAGCGGGCGACGTCGCAAATCCAGATAAGCCTGGACCACACGTGTTTGCTTCCGTGCATGCACAACACTAGTAGAGCTATCTCAGGCTCCATTTCTGGAACTTCGGCCCCTGCAAGGAGCGTTGATCTCTTGGCCGGCCACACCCAGTCCATGCCAAGGTTGCGCCTGAACCGCGGCTGGGTCAGCTCGAGCCTCCATCTAAGCTCGAGAACCATTCCGTCCGATTGCCGCTCGAAATGGTATTCGTAGTAGTTTTCAATCGCCGGTGAACCATCTTCGCGCGTTGAAGTTTCTAGCTCATAACCTCGATTTAGTAAGGCAGCCGCAGCCGGAATAAGGTCACGATAGAAGATCAGTACATCTAAGTCGCCAGCTGGTCGCGCGGCGAGATCGCGGTAGGCTGTAGCACTAAGCACGACACCTTTGAATGGCATTGCGGGAATGCTCTTCTCAGACAGATCCTTGAGCACGCTTATGAGTTCCGCCGCATTGGTGAGGCTGTGCAGAACATTGCGGTTGTAATCCGACTGAATGCGCTCGAACGACGATCGAGGAATATCTGCCTGTTGATTCACGACGCGGAGATACAAAAGGGGGAGTATACCGTGACTTCGTGCAAGGGTGAGCAGCGCATCCCAGTTTTGAATGGTCGGCAGGATCCTAGCAATTCGATCAGCACTCACCTGAGTCTCAGGTCGGACGATCTCGCGCAGGAGTTCACAAGACTCACGATCAGGTGACATTGTGCGCGACTCCTCTCCACTCGATGTCGTCAATATATACAGAACTGCATATTTGACAGGACTAAACAAAACGGAAATTCAGTGGTGGATTCAGTCTCGTGAGACCGAACAAAGACATCGCTGCTGATGTCAGTGGCGACGGAACTCCCACTACCACAATTTTTCCAGCATAAGCTTCTCTAGTATCTACACACAAAGTACCGAGCGCGGGATATTACCTAAACGATGTAGACGATTACTTAGGACAACCGAGACTCGTCGTAATCTCTATTGGCCCAATGCGAATCGAGGTATATTTGCCGAGTAGTCCCCCAAACCCCGTTTCGATTTTGGATCAAGAAGGAGAAGTCTCCATGCACGTAGAGCGTGTGAACTCAAGTGATCTTGTAGTAAACGGTCTCCCCGACGGCTCCCGGGTGATAGTCAACTCCAACAACGAAACGGTATTCGCATTGAATGCGACTGCCGGCGCTGCCTGGGACGCCTGCAGTGCTCCGACAACGCTGTCTGAAATCGCAGCCGAGATGCGTCGTTCCTTTGACCCCAGTGTGACTGAAGAGCTTGCCGAAGAGGCAATTCGGCAACTTGAAGAGAAAGAGCTTGTGAGCACCTCAGGGAAATGGCCGAAGACCACCCGTCGCGCGGTTCTAGCGGGTCTGAGTGCGGCGGCCTTGCCACTCGTTGTTTCTTTGACCGTGGGAGAACAAAAGGCACACGCTGAAGATGCCAAGTCAAATGACAGCCCGTTTGGGGGTAGGCCGCAAGTTAGCGTCCCCAAGCATTCAAGCTTGAAACACTGATATTGCAACTCTCCGAAGTGGGCATCTACGTTCAAGACCAGCTCAGATAGTCTTGAGTCAGCGCACTGATGGTCACATAGCTTTCGACGCGCAAAGGTGCGCCGAGACTACGCGAACGATTGAAGTGTGATATTCGATGATATTCCGGCAATGGCGGTCTTTACGATCGCCATTGCAGATAAAGTCGGAGTATCGCATCCATCTGGCCACGCATCCCTATGTCGAGCATCTTTGCTTTCAGTGTTCGTGCGCTGGACTGTAATATTCGTGTAGAGACGGCCTGTCGTGAAGCCTACGACATGCTCGTCCGCTATATCTTTCCTCCTCTGCCAAAAAGTGACAGTCCGTTAGATCCTCCACAAATCCTTGTTTGCGTCAAAAAGCTCCAAGAGCGGTTTCAGATATCGGTCAATGGTGCAGAGGTCGCAACAGCTTGCGACGTAATGGATGCAGTGCTCGCTTCCATAAAGGCACTGGACGATGTCGTGATCAAGCACCTCAGCAACCTGTATGCAGTGCATGCGGGGGCGGTTGTTTTGGGCGGTCGAGCCCTCTTGATTCCAGGCTCTTCGCATGCCGGAAAATCATCAATGGTGGCTGAATTGCTGCGGCGTGGAGCGATCTATCTCTCAGACGAGTATGCATTGATAGACGAACACGGGCTGGTGCACCCATATCCTCGGCCCATGCTCCTTCGAAATGGAAAGCCTCGGCAATCCCCAACACTTCCGGAAGAGTTCAATGCATGTTTTGCAGGCGGCCCGGTTCCAATTGGCTGGATTCTGAACCTGGAGTACGAGGCCGGATCGGTGTGGAGCGTTCAGAAAGTCCCTCAAGGCGAGGCCGTACTGATTTTGTTGAAAAACACGCCACATGCATTGGCTGAATCGCCAGCGATGACGACGACTTTTCTACAGGCGGTCACGAAGGCAGGCTGCTATTCCGGCCGTCGCGGGGATGTCATCCCCGCTGCGGATCAAATCTTGAAGCTTGTCGGTGCGGCCATCTAGATCGTGCTTACCACTGAGCCATAGCACTAGGGGATCGTCACAGTCGTCGTATTGGAGGGATCGCTCTCCATTCCGGATGCGTCGAAACTCTTGACGATGTAGTCGTACGCATTCCCGCTCTGGACAGTGGTGTCGGCATAGGACGTTTGCACGTCGCTGGCAGAGTTTACCAATTGATACGACGAGCTGCCGCTGAGTGCTCTGTAGACATGAAAGCCCGCGATGGGATCGCCGGAGCCGGTGGCGGGTGCGTTCCAGGTCAGGTCAACCTCGTGCGGAGCACCGGTGCCACTCAAACCGATCACCACTGTTGGGTTGACGGAAGAATTGCTCTTGATAGTCAATTGACCTGAAACCAATCCCGTGGTCGTTGGATCGAACTGTACGCTCAGAGTCAATGCCTGGCCTGGGTTAAGAGTGACGGGGAAGGCAGACCCGGAAACCGTAAATCCTGTGCCTGTCACAGAGGCAGAATTAACGGTGACGGGCCCTGTCCCAGTCGATGTCAATGTGATCGCCTGCGTGGAAGGGTTGTTCAGCACTACGCTTCCAAACGACACGCTTGACGCATTGATGCTCAATGTTGCAGTCGCGGCATTCAACTGCAGGGCAAAGCTCTTTGATATTGCGTTGGCGCTGGCAGTTAGTGTAACGGTCTGAGTCGAACTGAAGGAAGACACTGTTGCGCCGAAGCTGGCGCTCGTTGCGTTAGCTGGAACTGTGACCGAAGATGGCAACGAAACGAGGGTGCTGCTGCTTGCCAGGGTGACATTGAACCCTCCACTCGGTGCAGCGCTGCTTAGCACGACTGAGCAGGCATCCGTACCGGAGCTCGTCATCGTCGCATTGCTGCAGGTGAGAGAGCTTAGTGCCGGCGTCGTGACGGTGCCTGTGCCACTCAGGTTTATTACTGCAGTGGGGTTGGTGGAAGAGTTGCTATTTATGGTGAGTTGCCCGGTGACCGATCCAGCGTTCGTCGGATGGAATTGGACGTTGAGAGCCAAGGTCTGACCAGGGTTCAAGGCCAGCGGGAAGGATGCACCAGAGACGGAGAAGCCGGCGCCACTCATAGTTGCGCCATTGATATTCACCGTCGCGGATCCCGTAGATGTTAATGTGAGGGATTTTGTCGCAGACGTGTTCACCGCTACATTGCCAAACGAAAGACTCGTCGCGCTCACAGCAAGACTGGGCACCGGGGGATTCAATTGCAGGGAAAATGTCTTTGAGAGACCGCTCGCAGTTGCTGTTAGAGTCACAGTCTGCGCGGAACTAAAAGAAGATACAGTTGCGATAAAGCTGGAACTTGTTGCGCTGGCTGCCACCGTTACAGAAGCGGGCACAGTGACAGTATTGCTATTGCTTGAAAGACTAACGTTAATTCCTCCCGTCGGTGCGGGGCCGCTCAACGCGACGGTGCATGTAACCGTGCCAGCACCCGTCATCGATGCACTACTGCAGGTCAACGAGTTCAGAGCGACCAGGTTTGAAGTTGACCCTTTGCCATGCAGCCTCACTTTTGCCATGGTGATCGTTGAGTCGCTAGCCATGACGCTCAACTGCCCGGTCGCATCGGTGCCGGGCTTAGGACTGTAGTGCAGCTTGAGATCGAGACTGCTGCCGGCGGCGAGTGTGACAGGCAGCTTTGCCTGGCCGTCGACTGAGAACGCAGGATCGGACAATTTCAGCTCAGAGACATCCACAGGCTCTGTGCCCTTGTTCGAAACGGAAACCTTGGTGTTGGGAGAACTACCGGCCGGAACTGTGCCAAAGTCGACTGAATCGGGTGTCGCTTGCAGGGCTGCCGATGTCGGGGTCGAATCAACGGACGCTTTGACAGGGGTTCCGCCGCATCCAGACAGGGACAAGCAGAAACCGGCAGCTACCAAGAAACCGAGAACCCAGAGACCGATGGAGAAAACGGGGCGGCTATTTGACCCGGGAAGCAGGCTCGATCCGCGCATATCGAACGCTTCATTCTTTTCAACCGGAAACTCGTGAGATTCCCGCATCAGGATCACCTTATAAAAAGCGTTATGAACCTTTGTGGTTCAGCTGCCCGATGCAAGTGCCGTCCCCATAGAGGAGCTATTACGACAGCTGCTTCGGATGGCTATGAGAAGAATCGACCTACAACCGGGGGCCATACAAGTGACTATGGTCACTAAAGTGGTAAATATGTATTACCTTTGTACTAATAGTCTAAGTTATTGCATAAAAATAGGTTAAATTGAGACGATGGCTGCAAAGTTGTAGCCAGATTCGGGTCCATTTCGCTTCGCGGAAGCAAATAGAGGAGATTAGGTAACCTAATGAAAGGGTTACCAAATCTCCTCCATTTTTGTGGCCTCAGCTCATGAGCAGTTGCCGATAATTCAATGAACGTGATTAAACGGCCCCCGCTTTAACCCCAATTTCCCTAAGGAATTTGAACGCTGGTCTTGTTTGAAGCAGCACTCTCGACGCCGGACGAGTTAACGCTTTTCACGATGTAGTCGTAAGCTTGGCCGCTCTGGACTGTTGTGTCGGCGTAGCTCGTGTCAGTGCAAGATGAGTTCAGGAGCTGATACGAAGAGCCGCCGCTAGCGGTCCGATAAACGTGATAGCCCGCGATCGATCCGGAGGGCGCGTTCCAGGTCAGGTCGACCTCGTGAGGCGCTCCAGTGCCGCTGAGGCTGATGATCGCTGTTGGGTTCGAGGTGGCATTGCTGTTAATGGTCAATTGACCTGACGCGGATCCCGTGCTTTTCGGGCTGAACTGCACACTCAGAGACACCGACTGGCCAGGGCTGAGCGTGACTGGGAATGCAGAACCTGAGACCGAGAACCCGGATCCGGTAACAGCCGCGGAATTCACGGTGACTGCACTTGTGCCGGTTGATTTCAAGGTCACTGACTGAGTCGCGGACGAGTTCAGCACGACGCTGCCAAAAGCCACGCTCGTGGCATTGATGCTAAGCGCCGCTTGCGATGAACTCAATTGCAAGGCGAAAGTCTTGGACACGCCCCCGGCCGATGCGGCCAGAGTGACCGATTGGGGTGAAGTGAATGGAGAGACCGTGGCCCAAAATCCCGCAGAGGTGGCATTGGCGGGAACTGTCATTGCGGCAGGCACAGAGACTGTCCCATTGTTGCTGGACAGACTCACGACGAGTCCACCGCTCGGGGCGGCGCCGTTTAGAGTCACGGTGCAAGAGTCCGCGCCGGATGCCGTCATTGTCGCGTTATTGCACGAGATCGCGCTCAATGCCACTGCTGTGGTACCAGTTCCGCTTAGGTTAACCACTGCATTGGGATTGTTCGAGGCGTTGCTCGAGATTGTTACCACTCCGGTGAACGAGCTTGCATGATGGGAGTAGAACTGCACACTTAACGTCACGGATTGACCTGGATTGAGTGTGGCGGGTGGTGTTAGTCCAGAAACAGTAAATAACGAACCGGCCACGGAGATACTTGAGATCGTGACTGGAGCCGTTCCTGTTGCGGTGAGGACCAACGGCTTTGTGGCGTACTGTCCCACTGTTAGTGTGCCGAAGTCGATGCTCGTTGTACTAATTCCCAGAGTCGGAGTGCCGGCATTTGGCTTTAGGTTGATGAGGAACGTCTTCGAAACGGACCCGGCGCTCGCGGTAATCGTCGCCGTCTGACTAAGGGTCACGCCAGAGACAGAGGCGCTGAACCCAGTCGTCGACGCTCCGGACCTGACTGTGACCGAAGAGGGGACCCTTACCGCAGCATTATTGCTGGAGAGACTCACGACGACTTTTCCGCTCGTTGGCGCAGACAGGTAAACCGAGCAAGCAGCCGTGCCCGATCCGGTGAAAGTGCTGGTCCCGCATGACACAGCCGTCAACTGGGGACTGGCTTTGGCGATTGCTGCAGCGGATAAGCAGCCCAATATGAACATGAATATCGCTGCGCACCGAGTGTTACGCTGACCTGTTTGGAACCAAATCGTAGACGTTGGGCAGCTGGACTCTGAACTTTTGCTTTCAGCTAACTCTTGACTCTGCTTAGCTTTGGTCGGAGGGATTGAGGGATCAATTCCGAATTTGCAAAATTGCTGTATCGATCTAAATGTATTCACGCAGTTCACCTGTGAGAGCCGCCAGATCCTCTTGGCGGGCCCGGAATTCTCCCTCAAATCTTTCTAAGGAGTTACCAGCTATCGATCGGTTTGCTGATACTCTCAGCTTGCCTCAATTCGGGTCATTTGGCAGTGATGAATGTCACTAAAGTGTTATTTAGTAACCATTCAAGTTGTATTCGAACTAAACTCATTAGTTCTAGAAGTATGCTAAGAGGTTTACTCCCAAAAAACGTTCCTTGACGCTGCGAAAATGGCCCAAGCCTTGTTGAAAAAACACAGATAAGTAACATATAGGTGATTACCTGTCTCAAGATTCGGCGATTTGCGACAAGTTTCTCTCAACTTGTTCCTTTTTGAGCCTGGCCCCCTAAACCCATTCGACATCGCACGGATGGGCAACAACGTCGTGCGACGTCGGCATCACATGCCTGAGCACGAAACATCCCCAAAGGAGTACTGCGATGAGTGTTGACTCGATCGAGAAGTTATTTGTGGAGGAACTGAAAGATCTCTACTCAGCGGAAAATCAAATTACTAAAGCCCTTCCCAAGATGGTGCGTGCGGCGACTTCCAAGGATTTGAAAAAGGCTCTCGAAAATCATTTGCGCGAGACCGAGGGTCAAATTCAACGTCTCGAAAAGATTTGTGGGATCTTGGGAACTAGTCCGCGAGGAAAAAGCTGTGAGGGAATGAAAGGTGTGTTGAGTGAGGGATCCTCGATGCTCCATGAAGTTGCTGATGGAGACGTTAGAGATGCTGCTCTGATATCTGCGGCTCAGCGCGTCGAACATTACGAAATGGCCGCGTATGGAACCGTTCGCACGTATGCAGAACTACTTGGACGGCCGGAGGTTGCTCAACTTTTGGAAGAGACTCTGAATGAGGAGAAGGCGGCAGATCAGAAATTGACGTCGATTTCTCAGAAGGTAAATGTGAAGGCGAATCAAGTCGCGTAGCCGAGTGCACGCGGAGTTCAATGAGCTGCCCGTGGGCAGGTCGTCATCAGAAGAGATCTTCGTTCAAGGTCCAATCTCGTTAGGCATGAAACCCGCGGCTGATTGTGCCGCGGGTTTCGCTTTTTTGCACAAGGTCGCTCCCCGACGACTACCCACTCATCTTTTTGATCGCTTGCGCCGTGAGGCGCTGCTTGTTTGTTGTCATCGTCGCCCACGGATCGCTGTTCAGCCGTTTCCGCCACTTTGCAAAATCCGTCACATGGAACACGGGACGGGTCTTCGAATTCAGCTCACGCCATTCCAACGGTAAGGCCACTGGTACGCCAGAACGAGCTCGAGGCGAGTATGGCGCTACCGCCGTAGATCCGCGATCATTTCGCAGATAGTCAAGATAGATGCGGTTCTTCCTTAGCGCCTTGGTCATCTTGGTTACATACAAATCCGGCTGCTCCTTTTCAATCCGAAGGACTACCTCGTGCGCAAACTTCTTTACGACCTGCCATTCATTCTCCGCACGAATTGGCGCAACGATATGCAATCCCTTTCCACCCGTAGTCTTCAAGTAACTTTCCAGGCCTATTTCCTCGAAGACCGCGCGAAATAATTTCGCGGTGATCGCCAGTGTCTTCCAATCAACTGCTTCGTCCGGGTCCAGATCGAAGATGATCCGATCCGGTTTTTCCATCGATTCGTTGCGCGAACCCCAAGGGTGGATTTCAAGAACTCCCATTTGTGCCATTCCGACAAGACCATCCGAGGTGGAGAGGGTAAGGTAATCCTCCGTCTCGCCGGTCTTGCGATTCAGCACCGGGATGCTTTGTACGCCCTTCGGCAGACCAAGCCCGATATGTTTCTGAAAGAAACACTGCTTCCCGGTTCCTTCTGGACATCGAAGTATGCTGAGTGGTCGGTCGCCGACATGGGGCAGCATTCGCTCGGCAACCTCCAGGTAGTATTCAGCCAGCATCTGTTTGGTCATCCCGGATTCTTTATCCAGAAGTTTTTCAGGATGGGTGATTGGAAGGTCTGTTGCGCCCTGAGCAGTACGTGGTTGAGCAGACTTGGCTGCCGCATCCCTTTGCGAGTGTTTTTGAGGCACGGCGGATTCTCTCACAACTTCTTTAGCGGGTTTGTCTTCCCTGAGCCCTTTGAATGCTGCCTGCCGTAACAGATTATCTCGAGTCCAATTGGCAAAAGATATCTGCGCAACTAACGTCGGCTTTACCCAGTGCACACCTTTCGACACTCCCTTAGGCAAGTCTCCGAAGGGCGGTTTGCTTTGTTCGAGCTCGTTTAGCTGTTTTCGAAGCGCGCCTTGGGTTTTCTGAGTGAATCCAGTTCCTGATCTTCCCGCATACCGCAGCTTTCCGCCGTCAAAGTATCCAACGAGCAGGGCGCCAATACCGTCACTCCCGTTCGATGGGCCAGTGAATCCTCCGACAACAAATTCCTGTTCCTGGAAGCATTTTGATTTGAGCCAGGCGCTTCCCCGGTCCGAAAGATACGGCGCGGAGGCGAGTTTCGAGACG
>Ga0068852_100001836_pt1 | contig 14446 bp, 16 predicted proteins | sample KBSCornC22_FD_66594 | JGI IMG/M metagenome (GOLD analysis project Ga0068852, IMG submission 66594) | Corn rhizosphere microbial communities from Kellogg Biological Station, Michigan, USA - KBS Corn C2-2 | ecosystem: Host-associated > Plants > Roots > Rhizosphere > Soil ... | reverse complement strand
GGTTGATTTGAAAGTTTACGGCAGCTCTTACCAAATAGGAAACCAGTTCTCACAAAACAGGAAAGTGCTGTCGCCAAAATTGGAAACTGTGCTCTCGCCCGCCACGATAGGGCCTTCACCAAAGAGGTAAACGGCTTTAAATGATCCAGTTTTACCAATCCGGCCCCTTATTAAATCAGGAATGCTCAGCAACAAGGCACTGATTACTTTGGCTAAAAAAAGATATTTGGGTCATGAAAAAATCGGCGTTTGTTTTTCATAAAAAAACAAAATTGAGAACCGATCAACAACAAAAAGGCGGGATTTTTGTTATTGCTTTATTGTTGTTTTTTTAATAATTGAACCTTATTCCTGTTTTCGATGATTAAGCTTTTTTTGTCCGTACTTTTCTGGGGAACATTCAGCGCCCTTCCAGCTAAACTGAATGTTGTGGTAAAGGATGTAAAAGTTGGCAAGGGAAGCGTGGTGCTTGAAGTGTACGACAGCGAAAAAAACTTTTTAAAAAATCCTGTGGCAAGGCAAACAGTTAAGGCTGGTAGCCAGGCACTGGAATTTTCATTTGATTTGCCGGAAGGAAACTATGCTATAGCAATTTACCAGGATGTAAATGATAATAAAAAGTTGGACAAAGGATGGTTTGGTATTCCAACAGAGCCCTATGGGCTTAGCAATAACTTCAGACCAAAGTTTTCTGCGCCCAGCTTTAATGATTGTAAGTTTAAAATTGCACAACAGACCACGACAACAATTTTGTTGAAGTAAGACTTCGTAATCAACTCCAAATTATTCAAGTAGCTTCTTTCTGCCTCCAACAACGCGGCATAAAATTTTAAGCGTTATTAAAAAGTTTTTTATGCCAGATAACAGAAACACCCAGGAGTGGAAAGAACATAAAAATGATCCATCTCCGCAGAACAATCAAGCAGAAGGAAGCAAAGAAAACGTGAATGATCAACAACGTCCGCAGGACCGTTTAAACGACGGAACCAACGATTATAAAAACGGTGATCAGGATACAGCCAGCGAAACGTCAAAAAAACCTGGTCAAACACAGTAGTGATATGCTGACATATTATTGGGTGCTCAGATACTTCTTTTTCGGGCAACAACCGATGATTGACGGTGGGGACACATCCCGACAAAAGGCGGAATGATTTTTTTAGTATATTTATTTATATGCTTTCGTCTATTTACAAACACGCCTACAATGAAGCATTGCAAATGTTTGAAGAGAAGCGCGGTAGTGAGGAGATATTGGGCTTTTTAGTGTCCGCTGCCGAAACAGCCTCAGGACCCGACACCGTTGTCTCAATATTATTGCTTGATGAAAATGGATTGCTTCGCAACGGATCCTCTCCGAAGTTGCCTGCTGATTATTTAGACGCAATTGACGGAATTAAGCCGCATCCAAACGTGGGTACATGTGCTGCGGCAGCAGCAACAGGGAAGGTAGTGATTACTCCAAGCTTTTATGCAGATAACAAATGGGCGGAACTTAGGCACCTGCCAACGGCAATTGGATTTGTAGGTGCGTGGAGCATGCCTATTAAAACTAAAGATGATAAAGTGCTCGGAACATTTGGCACTTACTTTCGTAATCAAAGAGAGCCATCTACCGAAGAAATGAGGGGTGTTGAACTCCTTGCATCTGCTGCAGCTATTGTAGTTGCTGAAAAAAATAAATCTTACTGAAAGTTCCACTGAGATAACCTGTTTTATATACTATTTCGGTCGTGTTCGTGGTTTTCCCGAGGGTAAAAACATAGTTGGCTTTCAAATCAGTTTTAATTGTTCCTGGCTTGAGTAATTAGAGTAATGAAATAAAAACTATATTCATTTGTACAATTTCATGTAAAATGAATAAACTAAAACTAACGCTTGCTGTTCTTTTTCTTTTCATTTGTTCCCTTCTTTTCGCACAAAAATTTGACAGCTCGATTTTTTCTCAATTGCATTTCCGGTTCATTGGTCCTGACGGCAATCGTGCTATCGCCGTAGTTGGTGAACCGGGAAATTCAATGGTATCATATGTAGGTGCTGCTTCAGGTGGAATTTTTAAAACGGAAGATGGCGGAATGACCTGGAGATCCATTTTCGATTCTACTGATAACTCATCTATCGGTGCATTGGCTATTGCACCTTCCAATCACAACCAAGTGTGGGCCGGTACCGGTGAAACGTTTTTGATTCGTCCTGCACACGCCGTTGGCAACGGTATTTACAAGTCGACCGATGCAGGAAAGACCTGGAAAAATATGGGACTTGAAAAAACATTTCGCATAAGCAGGGTGATTGTAGATCCAACCGACACAAACATCGTGTATGTGGCGGCGCTGGGCCATGCGCATGGTCCGCAGCAGGAGCGTGGTGTTTACAAAACAACAGATGGTGGCAAGACATGGCAAAGAGTCTTGTTTGTAAATGAAAATACCGGATGCTCTGATCTTTCAATTGATCCGCAAAACCCAAACATTCTTTATGCAGCTATGTGGCAGGTTGATATCAAAACATGGAATTTGAACAGCGGCGGCCCTGGCAGTGGAATTTACAGAACAAAAGATGGAGGCAAAACATGGGAACCTCTGCGCAATGGTATTGCGGGTGGCGCATCACATCCCGTTGGTAAAACTTCCGTTGATGTTGCTTACAGCAATCCGAAAGTTGTGTATGCATTGATGGAAGACAAAACACCGGCACTGTATCGCTCAGATGATGGCGGTGATAACTGGAAGAAAATTTTCGAAAGTAATTCTCTTGATCAACGTGCTGCTTATTACACAAGAGTGAGAGTATCTACGCAGGATGATAAAAATGTTTTTACGATCTCTGTCACCGTCATGGAGTCAAAAGATGGTGGTAACAGTTTTAATGGCAATGGTGATTACCGTCCCGGCGGTGATAATCACGATATGTGGTTTGATCCAACGAATGCCAATCGAATAATGGTAGCACACGACGGTTGCATGAACATGAGTTTTAATCACGGCAAAACATGGACGAACATAAATCTTCCCATCGCACAGATGTATCATGTTTCCGTAGACGACCAGATACCTTACAACGTTTATGGTAACAGGCAGGATGGTTATTCCTATCGGGGCCCAAGCAATAGTTTACAAGGCTTTATTCCGTTGGGACTTTGGCAAAACGTGGGTGGATGCGAAAGCGGTTTTGCACAGCCCGATCCTTTCGATAACAATTTTGTCTGGTCGGGATGTTATGATGGCGGGTTGGATGTAATGGATCTGCTTTCTAAAAATATTCATGATGTGCGGCCGTGGCCGGAAGCGGGTTACGGTTGGGCGCCGTCAGATATGAAGTATCGCTGGCACTGGAACTTTCCTATGCTCATCTCAAAACATTTTAAAAACACAGTGTGGGTAGGAAGCCAGTATGTTCATCAAACTACCGATGGGGGTCACAGTTGGACTGTGATCTCTCCCGACCTTACAACCAATGATAAAAGCCACCAGCAAAATTCGGGTGGCATTGCTTACGACAACTTATTCACTTTTGATGGATGCACTTTGTATGCATTTGCCGAATCACCGGTTAAACCCGGAATTTTATGGACGGGTAGCAATGACGGCGTGGTTAACGTAACTAAGGATGCAGGCAAAACATGGACGAATGTTACTGGTAATATTAAAGGTCTTCCTAAATGGGGCACCATAACATGTATCAACGCTTCTGCTTTTGATGCAGCCACTGCTTACATTTCTGTAGACATGCATCAGCTCGCTGATTTCAATCCATACATTTATAAAACCACCGATTATGGAACGACATGGAAATTAATCAGCGAAAACTTTCCTAAAAGCAATTCGTCATTCATCCATCAAATTATTGAGGACCCGGGAAAGAAAGGATTGCTGTTTGCGGGTACCGACAATGCTTTGTATTTCTCTGCTGACGATGGCGCAAATTGGATTCATCTGAAAAATGATTTACCTCCGGTTCCGATTTACGGATTGCAAGTACAGCAAAACTTCAAAGACCTTGTGATTGCAACTTATGGTCGTGGTTTTTACATATTGGATGACATTACACCTCTTCGTGAATTCTCTTCGCAGGTGCAGCAATCAAACATGCAATTGTTCAGCGTTCGCAAATCATATCGTTTTGCGCAAAAGCAGGGCATTCATGTTGACAGAAGTTTTATTATCGGGGAGAATCCACAATATGGTGCACCCATCAATTATTATTTGAAAGAAAAACAGAAAGACAGCGTGCAGGTGTATGTTATTGATGATGCAGGAAACAAGATTGCTCAACTGAAAACAAAAAACAAAACCGGTGTTAATCGTTTGTTTTGGAACCTCGGCTACCAGGATTATGATATACCGAAACTTCGCACCAAACCAAAAGGGCAGGAGTGCGTAAAGCTCGATTCCACAGGCAAACGTGCCATTTATTTTAATGATCTTGATGTTGGTCCCGGTTTACGATCACCGTTAGTGCTGCCCGGAACTTACACCGTTGTTTTGCAAATTGGTAATCAGAAGATGACCCAAAAAGTGGAAGTGCTGAAAGATCCAAACACAAGGGCAACGCTTGACGATATCAAAAAACAATATGCATTCGATATGAAATTGTATGCATCAATCAAGAAAGGATTTAAGATGGTTGATGAAATGGAAACCATGCGTGCAGATATTTTAGCCAATGCAAACAGCTACCCTGAGGAACAAAAGCAACGATCATTGAAGTTTGAAGAAGAATTGTATAAACTGGAAGCACAGTTAATTGATATTATGCAAACAGGTGCCCGTTGGGATAGTTTTAGAAACCCGATGCAATCATTGGAACGAATCATCGCTATTTCAAAAGATGTGCAGTTCGACGGTGCCGATTATGCACCGACTTCACAACACCAGCAAGTCTTCGAAATACAAAATAAAAAACTGGAGCAGATCCAAACGCAGTTTAAAGAAATGAAAGAAAAAAGATCAGTGTTTTGACCGGTTGATTTTGCAATTAGCAGCATTAACCGATTCTCAAATCAAAACTTTCCTTTCAACCAGGTTTTTAAAATGGCCGATTGTAAGTTATCAGGTTGTGGCAGAGGATGAATTTGAAAAGAGCCATCGTCAACATTGATATTCAATCCTCCATAATTAAAATATTTTTTATAATCCAATTCCTTTGTAGTGTAGACATATTCAAACAACTCAGTCATTTTGTTGTGGGCCACTGCCTGGCAAACGGTCTTGAACTCAGCTTCAGTAAAGCCACGGTTCCCTTTTTTGTAATACTCGTTATATAATCTGCGCAGCACATCGTCAATTGAATATTTGTTTTTAGTAAAATGGCGGATGGCGAAATCAAACATTAGTGCCACAACCGGTCCCTTGTTGTAATAGGAAATTGTTTTTTCAGGGTCGCTGCCAAATGGTCCGTCGCTCCATGTTTCTTCACTTGACGCAGCAAGGGACTGGTGAAGCTTTCCATTGTGTTTTTCATAGGCGAGTATGTTTGTTTGAATGTCTTTGTATAAATCGGAATCTGAAGTAATGCCGGACCTTTTCAACAATAGAAATTCATAATAAACAGTCCAGCCTTCCGAAATCCAGAGTTGCCTTGTCTTGCTTCCATTGTCATAATCAAAAGGTCCGAGTTCTACGGGTCGAATCCTTTTGACATTGTAGTTGTGAAAATATTCATGAGCAAGGAAATTAAGCATGCGCTTTTTGTCCCCTGCTGTTTTTAATTCTGTTCCATCAAAACTTACTGCCGAAGAACTTAAATGTTCAATACCACCGCGTCCCGGTCCGATGCCTAAAAAGCAGTATTGTTTATAGGGAATATCACCGATTGTTTTTGTAGCTGTTTCAACGATCTTTTTCAAATCGTTCATTAAAGCAGTTTGATCAAATGTGCCGGGCTTATAAGCAATGAACCGATGCGGGATTCCTTTTACGGTAAAAGACGGAAACTCTTCAAGATCTCCCGCAAGAATGGGACAATCGTACAGGATGTCAAAGCCAGGCGCAGAAAAACGATTGTATGATACAGAGTCTAAACCCGAAGCAATACGATGCCAACTATTGTATGGTTGTATAGTTAATAATACCGGCCGTTGCAGTTGGTGGTCAATATATAAAAACACAGAGGCCGGTGTTAAATAGGCATGGTCAGTATCCACAACACTGTTTGCTACAAAAGCTTTGTTGGCTAATACATCATAATTCAAATGAACTATTTTGGAATTGCCTGTCGTTACTTCCCATGTGTTTGTATTTATTTTCTTCCATTCAAGCAAACGGCTTTTTTCATCTTCTGCTCTAAAATTGCTCACAAAACTGGCGTAGTTCATTATCTGATAATAACCCGGGGTCCACTGCGGCATTTTAAAAATTACAGGTGCATTCGATTGAACCCTGCAATTCATACTTACATGCACTTGGTGCATTGCCGCTTTCTCAAAAGAAAGCGTAAAACGCACCGAATCCTTTTGTGCAAAAACACAAGAATGAGAAAATAAAAAAACAAGAAAAAGAAAAATAGAATATTTCCGCTTCATGCTGTAAATAACTGAAAATGTCCCAGACTTTGAAACAACAAATGTTGAGTGCAAAGGAGAATGTCCGTTGATCAGGCACCAGCACGTTAAAAATGTAGATTCCTACAAATTCTATTTATCTACCGAAGTCAACTGTTGTTGCTGCACGGCGTCCGGAATTGATTGATCGGTGAGCGCAACACCGCCACGGTTTTTTCTTACAAGCCTGCTGAAAAGAGAAATCTCTTTATCGAACAAAAAGCGGACAAACAGTTTTGCCCATGAAGAATGATAGTTCAGCGTGTTATAATAATCCGGTGCTTGTTTTTTTATTTGAGGCAATTTATTCCAAGGCACTGATGGAAAATCGTGATGCTCGTTGTGATAGCCAACATTGAAGGCAAAGCGGTTCAACACTCCGTAGTAACTATACGTTTCCTGCTCAGATTCATCGAGTAAATAATGCTCCTGTATCCATCTTGCGCCTAAAGGATGCAATCCAACGGAAAAGAAAAAGCTCAGCGTTAAAAAACTTATGGCTTTTGCTCCAAACACATACCATACGGCAGCAACAAATGCAATTTGAACGAACCAGTTCAATGCCATCCATTTATCAAAAGGCTTGATCTCTTTTAGTCTTGATATACGGAAAGCCTGGAAGAAAGGATAGAACAAAAGCCAGATCACTTTCCCAATAAAGTAATTATTGATCAATCTAGCTTCCCACCTGTTTGGCAGGTCGGCGTCCAGTTCGTGAACACCCTGGAAAGAATGATGTTTGATATGGTAACGTTCAAAGGCAACCGAACTTGGAAATACCTGGGGGACATTGGCTAAAATTCCCGCAAGCTTGTTTGCTGCATGCTTTTTAAAAACGAGGCGGTGGGCGCATTCGTGAATCATCACGAACAATGCATGATCAATAAAAGCACCTATAAGATAAGCGGCCAGGAAAATAAGCAGCCATGAACTGTGCGACAGCGCAACAGCCAAAGCAATCTGGGCACTTACTAAAAAAAGAATGGCATAAAAACTAAACTGGTTTTTGCCAATGAGCTTTCTTATTTGGGGATGCTGCTTTAAAATTTGTTTTGTTCGTATGCGATGAGGTTCCGGATTGGAGGAAAACACAAAATCTGTTCTTTTCATTTGCCTGCTTTAATCGATGAAGTTCTTGAAAATCTGTGAAATAATACCAAGAGTTAACAAAATTGAGACAGATTTTGTTGGGCTTTCGCCCCGCACGCCTGCCGCCTTGAATTGCTTCTATGATAAGCAATCCTTTGCATAAAACAATGATCTAAATCAGTGAAAGGTGTCGAAGGCGTTTGCTCTTATTGCTACAGGCGGTTTTAAATTTATGTCAAGACCATTCGTTCTTTAGGGCCTTTTCCTTTTCGGTTCAATTGTTCTTGTTTAATCCTTTCTGTTCATTCATTCTTTTCTGTACTCACTGAATCAAAGCAAAAACGAATTATTAGACAAGCTTTATTCTTCGTTTGAGGAATAAAATAAAACCGGTGCAATGAACAACAGCAAACAATTTTTATCTGCTTCGATTTCAGCTAAAGTTGCCTTTGGTTTTGTCGAACCGCTTAACACCCCATCATCTATTTCTAAAAATTTAAAACAACAATTATGAGTAAGATCATTACTAACAGTTTGCCGGGCTCGGTAAAGAAAAGCCCGAAGCTTCATCTGTTTGCTGCAACAATATTTTTTATTGCAGCAATATTTTCAACTGCAATCAGCATTGCCCAAAGCCCGAAAACACCTGCCGATTGCCGCTCAGGTTGCACTTCCAATGATGTGCAAATCGTCAGAGCCTATTTGTCCAACATCAATGGTACAGCTCTTGGCAGCGATTACGTTTGCGGAAGCGGCGATGTGTATTTGTCCCTGGTACTTTCAACCAACACACCACGCATCGGTGTTTCCATCTATACTGATATCTACACCTGGGATGCGGCACAACAGAAGCCGGGCGCCAATACCAATCACCCGGTGTCACAATGTTTTGGAGATAACCTGAAAGGAAATAATAACATTGTAACCTTTCAAACCCCTATTGTTTGGGACTGCCAGCCAATTGTGTTGATGAATACCTATACTGCGTGGGGAACAGGAAACACAAATTTCTGCACAGGTTCGGCTTTTCAATGCGGAGGGACTCCTTCGAAATGCCATTCTTTACTACCGGGTCAGTTCATTCCGATTGAAACGCCAAGCACAACTCCTGCAAGCGGTAGCAAATGTTCCGAAGTGGCTGGAAGCTATCAGGCAAGTTTTGATCTGACAAGTTTTGAAAGCAGTATGGTAAGCACACCCGGAAGCTACAATTTCACTTTCTTCACTAATATCGACATGGCAAGCAATCACCAGATTACTGATCCCACAAGTTATACTGCAGTGGCAGCATCAACCACCATTTATGTTCATGTTTGCGATAAAGCACATACTGATGCCTGCTCAAATGAAACCATCACTCTCACTGTCAATCCAAAGCCAGGTTTGCCTTCGTTTACGTTGACACAACCAACGCTGTGTGGAACTTCAACCGGAAGCATTAATATTTGTCAAACTGCAAGCGGAATGGATTATAAACTGGGAACAACTATCATAACTGGCGATGGCAGTGCAAAGGCCTTTACCAGCCTTGCTGCAGGATCCAATCCAAAATTTGTTGTGATTGATCATACGACAGGTTGTGTTTCGGATACTTTTAGTTGCGCAAATGCCCTAGCAGATTGCCCCACAGCAAGTGCTTCCCTTAGTCAACGCACAACTGTTACCACACACGAACCTCAGCAAACATTGCCAACAGTTAAAGCCTATCCAAACCCGTTCGATAACAAGGTTACCTTTGAAGTTAATGTTGCAACAGCCGGCGATGCAAGCCTTGAGATTTACAATGCAATGGGACAAAAACTAAAGACAGTTTACCAGGGCCACCTCAATGCAGGCAAACAGTTGTTTGAGTTGGCAATGCCGAAACAGCAGCAAGCAACTTTGATTTATGTTTTCAGATCAGGAGATAAAAAAATAAGCGGCAAGCTATTGCAGATAAACAAATAATTTCTTAGCAAAACGAAAGCTTTTCAGGTGGCAGCAGTGCCACCTTTTTGTTTGCAACAACATTGTAAGCATCGAAATTGTTGTCGATAAGCTTTGTTTGAATTCAACTGAGGTAAAGAATCATCCCTTCCTTGCAGAAACAGATAAGTCGAAAGATTTAACAACTGCTGCCTTGCCAAAATATTTGTTGCCCCTACCTTCGCAGCCCGTTATCTATTTTACTTATGGTAAATGTATGATGACGGTGTGATGAGAGGCTTGCTGGTGATGTAAACTTTATGAATAATAACAAAGAACATGCAACAGAGGTTGCATTGAACGAGACAGGATCAGACAATTGTAGCGGAGAGAAAAAGCAATCAGTGGGTGAAAACGACGCAAACAGAAGCTTTTGTGCAACGGATTTGTGGAGCATCAGGCGAAATGTTCGCAGCTTAAAAATCCATAACCGGATTCCAAGATTGTAATTAAAACATCGAATCGTTCTTTAGTGGCGGCCTGCTTTTAGCAGGTCGTTTTGTTTTCAGCTCTCGCCAAAGTCTCTGATCACACACAGGCCTGAGAAATCAAATACGGCGAGAGCTGAAATATTTAATCATTGCCCCAGGTTGCTTGCTGTTGTTACGTGATTGCATTCCATTTTAAGGTCGATCGCAGGGCCTTCGGCACTGACGCCTTTTATCGTTACCACAGCTTTATCCCCGGAGTACTGCAGGTCAAGTGTTCCTGACCCATTGCTCTTGCCATTCCTCGTGTCTATGTTGAAACTTTTACTGTCCTTGCCAAACAGTTCGCCGAATCCAACTGTAAGTGTAAATTCCTTTGTTGATTTATTTCCTGTTACATCATCAACAATGAGTTGAACGCTGGAAAGTTCTTTTGCTCCCTTGCCGGTTTCAGAATATTGATTGCCAAACACCTTGTCGCCGGCAATACCCCAGCTGCAGCAACCTTCTTTACAAACAGCACTGTAGCTGCCATTCATATCTCCTCCATTAATTGTTACATCAATTGTTGAGCGAGGAGAAGATTCATTTGACGCAGTTGAATTTGTTGCGCTGGCGGAATCTGCAGTCTTTGAAGACTCGGATGTTTTTGCGCTATTGTTGCAGGATGTAAATACAACAAAAGCAATCAAACCAATAAAAAGTGATTTCTTGTTTCGCATGTTGGTATGTTTTAAAAATTAATATAAAGAAAATTTATTAGAATGTGATTATTGCAATGAACATTCTTCCCAATCTGTAATAGGGGGGCGTTCATCGAGGCAAACAAAATCTCTGGATTCAAGCTTAAATGTTGAGCAGTAGAAAGCCAGCTGCTCGGCCAATAGAATAATAATAAAAGTGCTTAGTCTTTTTTAAAAAAACGAATCAATGTCTTGTGCTAAATTGTTTTTACCTGGGAGGTTCTCTTTCGGGCGTTAATCAAGCTTGCTTATCTGCTTTGAAGATCCATTGAACACCATATTTATCATAAAACTGACCATATATGCCAAAGGGCATATCATGCAGTTCCTGGAGTCTTGTATTGTTTGTTCCATCTTTAAGTTTGTCAAACACAATCTTTAGTTCCTCGTAGGTATTGCCAATGACGAATATTGCATAAGTGTTTCCTTGCTTTGCATCAAAACCAGGAGAAGCCATCCAGTCGGTTGCCGAAATCTCGATACCACCACTTTTGAGATGTGCGTTGATGAGCCTGTTCCATTTTTCTTTTGGAAACATTTCTTTCATAGGAGTATTGCTAAGTTTTGTAAGCGTTAGCTCTCCGCCTAAACAATTATGGTAAAAGGTCATTGCCTCTGCACAGTTGCCATCAAAGAGGAGAAATGGTATACAGTGTAACATATTATTAGTTATCTAATTCGTTATTTCTTTTTATAACTGGAATGCCGCCGTTGGTTCAAAATCCATATCGGGAGTACGGTTGTTAATGGTTCGTTGCCCGAAGGCGATATCTTTCAGGTTTATTGCCGGTTCTTTCAATTATTTTTCTCGCTTCTAAATCGAGTTTCACGGTTTCTCCATACCATTGAACACCTCCTTCAAATTCATCTTTTACATTTTGATAAAGACGTTCCATTAGTTCTGTATGCGTTAGTTCAGTTTCCTTCAGAATGATCAATAGATTTTCCTTGATTGTATTGTATTTTTCGAGGGATATCTTCTTGTTGGTTTTATTTTTATCGGGATGTAATGTTTGAATCTGCGCGGTTGGTTTGTTGAGCGTCTTCGGTTTAGCTTTTGCTTTAGGGTCTATCATTATCATTGCGTTTTAAGGGCTTAATTACGAGCCCCGGTGGTTTTGTTCTGCTCTCTCTTCATTGCCTTGGGTGTAAAAAGAAAAACGCCGGAGGTTTAAAGATACTTCCATTCAGTTTTCTTTCCCGCCCGGGAAGAAAAAGATGACCATATGGATTCAAAACCCGGGGCCCCGCGGTGTCAGCCTGTCGTTGATCAGATTTTCTTCTGTATTTGCCAATAATGTCCAAATGGGTCTTTAAACATTCCTTGCATGTAGCCATACTCGTGGTCGGTAACAGGACTGACTTGTGTTGCTCCTGCGGAAAGAGCAGCGTTAAAAACCTGGTGCACATCATCGACAAACAGACCAATAACTGTAGTTACGCCTTTTGCGCTTACCGGTTCAAGGGCATCGAACCAACGCATTGTTTCGTGTAAATGGAAGATAGCACCGATTATTTCTAACTCTGCAACATGAATACTTCCGTCATCGTTGCGAAAACAAAAATGTTCTGTTGCACCAAAGTTTTTATAAAAGTCTATGTTGTGTGTTCCATTTGGAATATGCAGTTCCGGGGCAAAATGTGCAGAATGGTCTTTTGGTATCATAACGTTTGTGTCTAATCGTTGTAAACCGTGGCGTGTACAGGATAATTTTTATTCGCCGTCACCCTTGTTTGGCTCTGCTCAAGAGAACAGAAGATGACCGAAAATTTTAATTAGCTGCTTTTTCAACTGTGCCCATTATTATTTAAGCCATTGTTGTATAATGATGCACACATTTGTCTTATCTCTTAGCGCAAATTCCTTAGCTCCCCATGGTCGAAGGGTTATAGTTTTTAAATTAGGATGCAGGAATTGCGGGTGCGACATCGAAACCTTTTCATAAACCTCTTCGATATTATCGGTATGAAGCCTGATTTCAGGTCTGTCCTTGTCGGCGTACTCTTTATTCTGAAGTAAGAATACGGACAGCATGTCTTTTTGAACCACACAGCACGGACTTTCAGACTTTAGGTCATCATAGCCAACACTAAATTCTAAACACTCAACAAAGAGGGCAAGTCCATCGTTTATATCTTCGAAAAAGATGTTTGGTACTAACTTAGTAAATCTCATAACATGTTTCGTTGTTCGCCGGAGGCCTGCACTGCATTGATTTGTGAAAGCAAGGATCCCTGGTATCAATTGAAGATACTGCGAATTATTTCCTGCAGCCTCTGCTTTGTTAAGAGCGGAAGAGAAAAACTACGAATGGATAATAAGCTGCCATTCGCATAATCAATCCCTTTCAATCGGTTCATAATAAAGTATCACAGCTCCGCCTTCAAAGTTTTTTGTTTTTGTATGTTTAAGAATAATCCTGTTCGTAGCGTTTTCAAACAGTGGTAAACCTTTGCCTGCCAGCAGGGGGTGAATACAGAGTTGCAATTCATCAACAAGGCTAAGGTTCATCAGTTGGATGATTAAGCTGCGGCTGCCAACGAAAATATCTTTACCCGGTTGTTGCTTTAATTCTCTAACCACTTGTTCAATTGGTTTAGTTGCAAGTTCGGCACTGTTCCAGCCTGTTGATTTTAATGTTTGGGAAAAGACGATCTTATGAATCCTGTCTATTGACGAAGCAAAATCGTTCATTGATTTTTGTTCCGAAGGGTTTTGCAAAAGCGTTTGCCAGAACTGCATAAGTTCATACGTTGTTCTGCCGTACAAAATAACGTCTCCTGTATTCAGCAATGAAGTGTAATGATCATGGATTTCTGCATCAGGATCGAGCGCTGTATGATCGCAAACTCCGTCGATGGTCATGTTAATTGCAGCAATAACTTTTCTCATTTGTGACTTTGTTCGGTGGGGTTTAACTCCCGGGAATTTTAAAGTTAAGGTTATTTAGTTCTCTTGTCTGGGCCATCCACTCCTTATGAACGCCGCCTAGGAAGAATGAGATCAACTGAATGAGAGTACCACGCAGCGCAAAGAAAGGAGAACTCAACTGAAAGAAGCGATTACGATACCTTATCAGGATATTGACGTGCCTTCTTTCCTGTTTTAACCTTTACCACGCCTCTCTGCCCAGGCCAGGCCCTAGGAGAAAATATCCTCACTATTTACTTATTCGGAAGTCCCCATTTTTCAACTAATTCAGCATTAAGACCACCCTCTTTGCCATTGGGTTTTCCTGTTCCTGTTTCAATAAACTCTTTCAAACTTCCTTGTATGTAACTTGTCCAGGCGTCCTTGCATACGGCATAACATTCATATTCCGGTACAAGTCCTTCATGGGTAAATGTGATCCTGGTTTTATCGCCTTCGGGCTGTAAATCAAAAACCAACCTTGTGTTGATCCACTCTGTTTTGTCCTTTGTAAAATTAAACTGGTTATCTACAACCTGGTACACCAGCTTCTTATCCTTTTGCACTTCAATCAATTTGATTTTGCACAGATGCACATCTTTGTAATGATAAAAAAACGTATCTCCAAGCTTGTCGGTGTTGCCCTCTATTTCCTTCGACCACCAACCTCTGAAATTTTTTATTGAATCAAAAGCACTTGATATGTCCTTATCTACCACCATGCTTGTTGAATAGTTTTTGTTAGCCATGTTATTTGTTTTTAAATTTT
>Ga0068852_100001831_pt1 | contig 14460 bp, 7 predicted proteins | sample KBSCornC22_FD_66594 | JGI IMG/M metagenome (GOLD analysis project Ga0068852, IMG submission 66594) | Corn rhizosphere microbial communities from Kellogg Biological Station, Michigan, USA - KBS Corn C2-2 | ecosystem: Host-associated > Plants > Roots > Rhizosphere > Soil ... | reverse complement strand
GCCGGTGTCCACGACGAGCGGAAGAAAGAGGCTTTCGTCGTTGAGCAGGTCCAACGGCTCCTCGTGGCCGCCGCGGAACCGGTTGTACGCCTGGACGAAGACGTCCCCTTGCAGCCGGTGGCCATTGACGAGCGTGACTGCAACGCGGCGTCGGATCTTCTCGATGCGGTACTCGCTCATCCGCCTAGTGTCGGTATCCGCGCGACGTTTTTCAAGCATGAGTTTCGATGTTGCGCACGGGTGGCTCGTGCGTCCGCGACGGGTTACGTTGCGGACGTGATCGGACGCATTCTCGCCATCGTCGCGCTGCTGGCCGCGAATGGATTCTTCGTTGCCGCGGAGTTCTCGATCGTTCGTTCGCGTCGCTCGCGGCTCGAGGCGATGGCACGGGGCGGCGACTCGCGCGCGCGCATCGTGCTGCGCGCCACGTCCAACCTGGCCAAGCTGCTGTCGGCCGTGCAGTTCGGCGTGACGCTGGCGAGCATCGGCATCGGTGCGCTGGCGGAGGAAGCGCTGTCACACATGTTCGCCCAGGCGTTCGCGCAGATGCCGGTGCTGGCGCGCGTCGGGCTCGGCGCGGGGTTCGGCACGCTCTGCGCGCTCGCCATCGTCACCTACGGACATGTGGTGTTCGGCGAGCTGGCGCCACGGGGCGCGGCGTTGAACCATCCGGAAGAAGTCGCGCGCTGGCTGGTGCCGCCGCTGCTCGTCTTCGCGTGGATCGTGTCGCCGGTGACGTGGCTCCTGAACCGTTCCGCCAACGGCGTGCTGCGGGTATTCGGACAGGAGCCGGCGCGCGAGGAGGAGAACGTGCACTCGTCGCAGGAGCTGCGCATCCTGGTGGAGCAGAGCCAGGAGGTGGGCGCGCTGGAGCGACAGGACGCCGCACTCATCGAAGGCGTGTTCGAGTTCTCGGAGAAGAACGCGCGGGAGGTGATGACGCCGCGCACGGCGATCGATGCGCTGGACGTGGAGGCCACCCTCGACGAAGCGGTGAGTCTCGTGGTGGAGACGCAGCGTTCCCGCTATCCGGTCTACGAGGAAACGCTCGACAACATCATCGGGCTCGTGCTCGCAAAGGACCTCATTCCACTCCTGCGCAATCCGCCGACCGAGTTCACGGTGCGCGCCATGATGCGCCCGGTACACGTCGTGCCGGGCTCTCGCGAGGTGGAGGAGGTGCTCGCCGACTTCAAGCGGCTCAAGGAGCACATGGCGGTGGTGCTCGACGAATTCGGCGGCACGGCCGGCATCGTGACGATGGAAGACCTGCTGGAAGAGATCGTCGGCGAGATCCTCGACGAATACGACGAGTCGGAGATGCCGGCGGCCAACGCGCCTGATGCCGACGTGCTGATCCCGGGGGCGATGAACATCGGCGAGATGAACGAGCGGTTCGGACTCGAGGTCCCCGACGACGACTACACGACGATCGGCGGCTTCGTATTCGGTGCCCTTGGCCGGTTACCGGTGGTGGGCGACCGGGTGACGGCAAGCCACGCCGTGTTCACGGTACGGGCGATGGACGGGCGGCGGATCGAGATGCTTGCCGTGGACCTGCATTCGATCGGGGACAGGCGGGAGCGGGTGCGCGACAACAACGGCTGAAGTACGTCGCGCGCTGACAACTGCTGAAGTACTTCCTGCACCCGTAGGAAGTACTCGGTACCAGCTACCTGAGTTGTCGTTCTCTCGAGGCTATCGCTGCACAGAGCATGATCGCTTCCTTCATGCTCCCTGCGTCCGCGATGCCCTTCCCCGCGATGTCGAGCGCGGTCCCGTGATCGGGTGACGTGCGGGGGAACGGGAGGCCGAGCGTGACGTTCACCGCCGAACCGAAGGCAGCGACCTTGATCGCCGTCATGCCGACGTCGTGGTACGGCGCGATGACGGCGTCGAAGGCGCCGCGCATGGCGCGCACGAACACGGTATCCGCGGGAAACGGGCCGGCGATGCCTGCGGCTCGCGCCGCGGGAGCGAGCAGCTCGTCGTCCTCCGTGCCGAACCGTCCACCGTCGCCGCCGTGCGGATTCAGTGCACAGAGCGCGATACGCGGCTCGGGAATTCCGAACCACGCGCGTAGCCCGGCGCGCGTCACCTCGGCGGCCGACGCGATGGCATCAGCGGTGACGAGCCGTGGCACGTCGCGCAGCGGCACATGCGTGGTGGCGAGCACCACGCGCAGCGGATTCGTGGCACCGACGCCGGGCTTCGTGGCGGCGAGCATCATGGCGACGCGGCTCCCGGTGCGGGCGGCGAGGAGCTCCGTGTGCCCGGGAAAGTCGTAGCCGCCGGCGAGCAGCGCATGCTTGTCGAGAGGCGCGGTGACGATACCGTCCACCTCGCGGCGCTGCGCCAGAGTGATCGCGCGATCGACCGCGAGACCGGCGAGGCGTCCGGCGTCGGACTCCGAGCCGCCCCGGCTCCACTGACCGATCGACTCCTCCACGGCCGTCCCGGCGCCCTCCGGCCCGACGACGACAAGATCGGCCACGCCGAGCACGCGCTGATCGTGGCGCGCCGCCTCGACGATCTCGGGACCGATTCCGCGCGGATCGCCGAGTGTGACGGCGAGCCGCGGCCGCACGCCGGACGTCACCGACGCGTCAGGGCGTGGGCGACGCCGGCGCTGCTTCCTCGGCCGGCGACATGACGAGCGCGTCCTGATTGATCGTCACGTACGTCTGCTTGCGAAGCGAATCCATCAGGCGCTTGATGCCACCCTCCTCGGCGAGGCGGGAGCGGAACCGCTCCTTCACCTCGGCGAGCGTGAGGTCGCCGCCTTCCTCGACGCTCGCGATCTGGGCGACCACCACCTTGGCCGGCACCGTGCTGTTGCCGGGGATCTCGAACGTCACGATGTCCTTCGCCTTCTTGTCGGCGAACGCCTGCTGATAGGCCGTCGGCAGCTGCGCGCGCGGGAAGGGAGTGAGCAGCGTGGTCTCCTCACCGCTGGCGAAATCGTGGTGCTTCTTGGCGAGCGAATCGAATGGCGCGCCTGCGCGGAGTGCTGCGACCACGCTGTCGGCCTCGAGATGCGCGCGCGCGACGTCGGCGGAATCGACCTTGGGCGCGATAAGGATGTGGCGGGCCTTCACTTCGCCCGGCTGCACGCGATCGACACGAATGATGTGGTAGCCGAATGCCGTCTCGATCACGGGGCTTAGTTGGCCCGGCGGCAATGCGAACATCCAGCGATCAAACTCGGGGACCATGCGCCCGCGACGGTTCCAGCCGAGGTCACCGCCGTTCTGCTTGCTCCCCGGATCATCGGACTCGCGGCGCGCGATGAGCTCGAAGTCACCGCCGGCCTTGAGCTCGGCGAGGATGGAATCGGCCTTGGCCTTGGCGACGGCCTTGGCGGCCGCGGTCGGCTTGGGGGCGATGATGATCTGGCGCCACGCGACGCTCGGCTCGCGCTTGGGCAGCGAGGCCTTGTTGCGTTCGTACGCTTCCTCCACCTCGGCATCGGTGACGTTGGCGGAGATGACCTTGCCATCGTCGCGCAGCTGCTTCACGGTGCGTGAGATCAGCTCACTACGGCGCACCTGGTCGGCGCGGAAGCGACGGAACTCCTCCGGGGTGCCGAGACCAGCCTTGCGCAGCTCACTGCGATACTCGGCGTCGCTCGCGAAGCGACTGCGAATGTCCTTGATCTGCTTGTCCACCGTGTTGTTCACATCGGCGTCAGGCACCTCGATCTTGAGCTCCTTTGCCTTCTTCAGCAGGAGCTCTTCCTCTACCAGCTCGTTGACGACACCGAGAATGAAGGTGTGGAACCCGGCCGAGTCGGTGGGGAGTTGCGTGCCTTCCTGTCGCTTGGACAGCACGCGCTCCTGCACATCGGACTGCGTGATTGGCACGTCCCCGACGATGGCGACCACGCGGTCCAGCGGAATGACCGTGGTGGCGGCAGCGGAGGGCGTGTTGGCCGGCACGGGGACCTGCGCCGGTGCGGCGAGCGGGAGCGCAGCGAGGAACGCCGCGGCGGAGACGAGTGTTGGAAGACGCATAGGCTGAAAATACCCGCGGCCCGGCCATGAAGGTCCGGGCCGCCTGTGAGCGGGCGGGTTTCCCCGCCCGCGTGGGTCACGGCCGCGGTGCCGGCGCCGACGGAGTGGTGGATGGCACACCGGTCGAAGGCGCCCCCGGGAGGGGCACGGCTGACTTCGGCTGCTGCGCTGCCTTTGCCGAATCCGCGGACGCGCGAATCTTCGCGGCACGCTCGACGGCACGATCGATTCCGGCCTGGTTCACTGTCGCATCGTACTTGTCCATCAGCACGATCTGGAGGGGTGCCGGCACCGGGATGGGCTGCGCCTGTCCGGCCATGATCTTGTCGAGGAAGGCCTCGACGCGGGTGGCGGCGAGACGCTCGCGCTCCGCAGTGGACTTGGCGCTGTCCGCGAGCGACTTGGGATCGATCCCCATCTGCTGCCAGCTCATGGAGACGACCTGCGCGAAATCGCGGTGGAGATTGGCGACCTCTTCCGGCGTGAGCGTCACCTTGGCGCTGTCGGCGCGCTGCAGAAGCAGCTCGCGCTCGGCCATGTTGGTGACGTACTGGCGGACGAGTGAATCGGGAGCCTGCTGGATCTGCTGCATGAGGCGGCCGTTCTGCGGCGAGGCGAGGAGCACGAGCGCCAGGCGACCCGCGGTGAGGTTACCGCCCGACCAGGTGGCGAGCACCTTGTCGTCCTTGCGGTGATCGATGGGATCCTTGGCCACCTGCTTCATCGTCGCGGCGGCGTCGTCCTTGAGCTTGACCTTGGCCGCGGCCTGCGCGCTGGCGATGTAGGTGCTCTCGGCAAGCTGACGGCTGCGACCGGCCACCTGTTGCGCGTACTGCGCCTTGGCCTGGTCCCAGGTGCTGCGCTGCACGATGTGGTAGCCGAATGGCGTCTCGATGACCGGCGAGATCTCGCCCGGCTTGAGGGCGGCCACGGCGTCGGCGAACGGCTTCACCATCACGCCGCGCGGAAAAACGCCGAGGTCACCGCCGCGCGCGGCGGTGTTGTCCTGGCTGTACTTCTTCGCCATGTCGGCGAAGTTCGCGGGCGTGACCTGCGCGCGGATGCTCTCCGCCCGCTTGCGGATGGAGTCCTTGACGGCGGGCGTGGCGCCCTGCGGAACGAGGAACAGAATGTGGCGGGCGGCGAAGAGGTCGCCCTTGCCAGCGAGATAACCGGCTTCGGTAGCGCTCGAGTCGACGGGCAGCTTGGCGGCGACCGACTCCATGAACCGACCAAGCTTGGCGTTCTCGATCATCGCCGACGCAGCGGCGTCGATGGCCTTGGGGTCGTTGAGGGAGTCGTTGTGCGCCGCCGCGACGCCGAGGAGCTGGTACGGCACCCAGAGGTCGCGCGTGACGAGGGTGGCGACGTCCTTGTTGATCGGGACCTGGAGCTTGGCGTTACCAAGCAGGTCGGCGAGCCGCGTGACCGACAGCTCCTGCGATCCGGCCTTGGCGACGACGTCGACGTGGGCGGTGAGTGCGTCCTTCAATCCACTGCAGGCGGCGAGGGTCGTCGCGCCGAAGGCGAGGACAAGGAGCGGAGAGCGATTCATGTTGTGAGCGATCGACGGAAAAGGGAGGCGGGCGTCAGACGACGGCACGTAGTGCGCGCACGAGCCCGTCGAGGAGTTGGGCGCCCCCGAGCCGCGTGAGCTTGAGCGAGAGCGGATGCGCGCGTCGCACTTCCGCCTGGAACTGGACTTCGTGGAACGCCGCGGAGAGCCCCTTCATTCTCGGGATCGCGGAATCCCTAAAGGTAATACGGGCTTCTTCGCCGCGCACGAGGATCCCCTCGATGCCGAGCGTACCCCCGACGATCCGCAGAAGTGCCATGCCGAGCATGGCCTCGGCCTGCGGCGGCAGAGGACCGAAGCGGTCGCGAAGCTCGGCACGGAGCGCCTCGATTTCCTCCGGCGTCTCGAAGCGCGCCAACCGCTTGTAGACGTCGAGCTTGGCCTCGTGCGACTGGATGTAGCCGTCGGGGAGGTACGCCGGGATGTCCATCGACACATCGGCGGGCTGCGGGCGTGGCGCCTTGTCGCCGCGCATGAGGCGCTCGACCGTTTCGTCGAGCATGCGGAGATAGAGGTCGAAGCCGACGGCGTGCACGTAGCCCGACTGCTCGGCGCCGAGCAGGTTCCCTGCCCCGCGCATCTCCATGTCCTTGAGCGCGATCTTGTAGCCGGCCCCAAGCTCGGTGTGATGCTCGAGCACGCGCAGGCGGCGCTCGGCATCCGGGTCGACGTCGGTATCGGGCACGAGGAGGTAGCAGTACGCCCGCCGGTGCGAGCGGCCGACGCGGCCGCGCAGCTGATACAGTTGCGCGAGGCCCAGGCTATCGGCGCGGTTCACGAACATCGTGTTCGCGTTCGGCACGTCGAGGCCGCTCTCCACGATGAGCGTGGAGACGAGGATGTCGATCTCGCCGCTCACGAAACGGTGCATGATCTCCTCGAGTTCGCGCTCGCGCATCTGGCCGTGCGCCACGGCGATTCGGGCGCGGGGTGCGATGCGACGGAGATGATCCGCCATGGCGACGATGGTCTCGATGCGGTTGTGGACGAAGAACACCTGACCGCCGCGATCGAGCTCGCGCGAGATCCCTTCCTCGAGGAGGCCGTCGTCGCTCACCTCGACGTACGTCAGCACGGGGGAGCGGTCGCGCGGCGGGGTCTGCATGAGCGTCATGTCGCGCAGGCCGGCGAGCGAGAGGTGCAAGGTGCGGGGGATGGGCGTCGCCGTGAGCGTGAGGACGTCCGTCTCGAGCTTCAGCTGCTTGAGTCGCTCCTTGTGCTTCACGCCGAAGCGGTGCTCCTCGTCGACGATGATGAGTCCGAGGTCGGCGAAGTGCACATCCGGGCTGAGGAGGCGATGGGTGCCGATCACGATGTCGATCTTCTTCTCGGCGAGCTCGGCGAGGGTGGCCGTCTGCTCCCTGGCACTCTGGAATCGGCTGAGCACCGCGACCCGGATGGGAAAGTCGGCGAGACGCTCGCTGAAGGTGCGGGCGTGCTGATCGGCGAGGATGGTCGTGGGGACGAGCACGGCGACCTGCCGCCCGCTCTGCACCGCCTTGAAGGCGGCGCGCACGGCGATCTCCGTCTTGCCGTAGCCGACGTCGCCGACGAGGAGCCGGTCCATGGGGCGAGTGCTCTCCATGTCGCCCTTCACGTCGGTGGTGGCCTTGCGCTGATCGGGAGTGTCTTCGAACAGGAAGCTGCTCTCCAGCTGGCGCTGCCACGCGGTGTCGGGCACGTGCGCCGGCCGCGAGGCGACCTTGCGACGCGCGTAGAGGTCGAGCAGCTCGAGCGTCATCTCCTGGATGGCGGCGCGAGTGCGGTCCCGCTGCGTCGCCCAGCGGCGTCCGCCGAGCTTGTGCAGGCGCGGTGGCGGAGCGTCGGAGTCGACGTCGTCGGAACCGCGGTAGCGCTCGAGCTGGTCGATGCGATACAGCGGCACGTTGAGCCGATCGCCGCCCTCGTACTCGACGACGGCGACTTCGATGGTGCTCTGCCCGACGACGATGGTCTCGATGCCGCGGTAGATGCCGACACCGTGCTCGAGGTGAACGACATAATCCCCCGTCCGCAGCGCGAGTGAGTCGACACCGCCGCTGACGTAACGCCGAGCGCGACGCACGCGACGCTCGCGGCGGAAGATTTCGTGGTCGGTGAGGACGCGGAGGCCTGCGTCGTGATCGCCCGGAGGAAGCACGAAGCCGCCGCCCAGCGCGCCGACGACCAGTGCGGCGGGTGACGGCTCCCACGCGTCCTCGTTGAGCAGCTCGTCGAGTCGCTCGCACTGTCCCTCGTTGTCGCAGAGCACGACGGTCGGCACGCCATCGCGGACGAGCTTGCGGAGTCGCCTGATGTCGCGATCGATCTCTTCCGGGGCGCGCAGGGGAAACACGACCTCCGCCTGCTCGGCCGTCGGATCCACGAGGCGGAGGACGCCGAAGGCGTCGAGCGTGGCTGCCGCCCGTTCGGGAGACTCGAACAGCTCATCGCGCGCCGGGACGTCCTCGCCCCGACGACGCGCCAGGTCGAGATGGTGTGCGGCTTCGTCCCACGTGCGCTTCAACTCCGGGAGCAGGTGCGCGCCGACCGGCTGCACGAGCAGAGTGTCCGGTGGAAAGAGCGCCGACACGGACAGCCGCTCCCCGGACGTGGCGTCCTCCCGCACCTGGCCATCGACCGGCAGCGCAACGGCGACGTCAACGGCGCGCGTGGAGCGCTGCGAGGAGAGATCGAAGTGCCGCAAGTCCACGATCTCGTCGCCCCAGAACTCCATGCGAACGGGATCGTTCATGCCGAAGGAGTAGACGTCGAAGATGCCGCCGCGAAGGCTGAACTGCGCAACGTCCTCCACCATGGGCACGCGCTCGAAGCCGATGCGCTCCAGGTGCTCGGCAATCTCGCCGGGGCGACGCACGTCGCCCTTCCGAAGCTCGAGGCGCAGGTCCCCGAGCGCGCCGGGGAGGCGCGTCCGCTCGAGCAGGGCGCGCGGGGTAGTGACGAGCACGCGCACGTCGCCGCGCGCGAGGCGCTCGAGGGTCTCGACGCGCTCACCCGCCACTTCCACGTGCGGCTCGGCTTCGCCGAAGCCTTCGCGCGGCGGGTAGAGCACGACGGGCGTCTCATCGAGGACGGTGTGCAGATCGGCGAGCAGGCGTTCCGCCTGGGGCACGCCGTCGGCGACGACGACGAGGAATCGAGTCGGGAGCCGGCGCGCGAGCGCCGCGACGATGACCGCGTCGGCCGAGCCGGGAAGGCCAGCAGCGAGAAGCGTCCGGCGCGGCGCGGGCAAGGTATTGACGAGACGCGTGAACGCCGGCAGGCGTTCGATGGCGTCGAGCAGCGATGGAAGAGACACTAGGCAGCGGTGGAGCGGGAGGCGCGCACGGCAACGGCCTCGCCGGCGAGCAACAGGAAAGCAAGAATGAGCAACGGAGTGGCGACCGGATGGCTCGAACCGACGGCGAAGGTGGCGCGCGCGAGCGCGTCGGGATCGCTGACCACGCGAGCGCGACTTCCACCGAGTTGCGCCGCGAGACGCCGGGCCGGGATCCGGGTGAGATCGGATTCGGCCTCTGGTGCCTCGACGACGATGGCACCGACCCGTCGCCCGTCGCGAAGGAAGAACCAGACGCCACGCTCGGCCGGCGCCGCCATGCGATCGCCGGCAATGGACCGGCGCGCGCCGGACGCGCTCTCGATGGCATCCGCTCCTGCAGGAATGGCGACCGCTGCGCCCGGCGATGCGGAGCTCGGCTTGCCGAGATCACCTGCCGGCGCACCGAGTCGCTGACCGAGCACCTCGGCGAGCCACGGGAGGAACGCGGCGCGCAACGGCAGGTTGGTGGCGGCCGGATCGATCGGCGAGCCGAGCAGGACGTACCCGGGCCCGGAGACGATCCATGGCTCGCCCCCCGCGGAGGCGAGTGTGTCGACGGGGCCCGCGGACTGCCTGACGAGGTGGTACCGGCGCGTCTCGGCGACGCCATCGAGACGGTCACCATGCACGAGGGCGGTCGTGCTTTCCAGCGCGCCGAAGCGCCACGGCACACCGAGGCGCGCAAGCGCGCGGTTGGCAGCGCCCAGACGCACGGCGTCGGCGGGGGGAAGGAGAAGTGCGGGAAGGACTGTTGCCTGGTCAGCCGACGTGATCACGATGCCGGCGCCGCGCGCAACGCGTCCGTCCGCGACGAGTGTCGCAAGCGCTGTCGACACGAACGGGCCAGCGCTCGTCGCGGCGGATACGACGGGTGGCGCACCAATCCAGACGGCAAAGTGGCGCGCGTCGTCGGCGGGGAAATCGTCCGGCTCCAGTTCGACGCGTCCCGCCTGCCAGCCGCGCTCGGGCGGAGCGAGCCGCACGGACACCGCTTCGTCACGAGCGGCGACGCCGCGGGCGGCGGTGCGTTCGCCGATCACGACGCGGAAGCTCACCGAGTCCGGGGCGGCAACACGAGCGACGACTGCACCACGCGGCGTCCAGCGCGCGGGCTCTGCCTCGGCGCTCGCGACACCGTGGTTGGCGGGTGCGTCGCCGCCGGGCGCGAGGACGGTTACGGCGTCGGCAATGCGTCGCGCGCTGCCCCACGCCGTGCGTTGCCCATCGGTGGCGATGGCGACGACGCGGGTGGGAAGCGATGCCTCGTTCACCGCAGCGGACGCGCGGCCGACGGCGAGCGCGAGATCACCCGCGCCTTCGATAGGAGTGACGCGCGCGAGCTCGGCGAGCAGGGCCTCTCGGGTGCCAGCCCGGAGCTGTCCATCCGCGGTGGCGAGCCAGAGGCGATCGGCGGGCGTTGCGGCCAGCAACAGCGCACGCGCTCCCCCACGCAGCTGATCGAAGACCGGGGCTCCGCCGCTCACGGCGGTAGTGGAGAGGGAGTTGTCGAGGACGATTGCCACGGCCGTGGCGCCGTGCCCCGCGCCGAAGCCGCGCACAAAGGGACGCGCCGCGGCGAGAGCGAGTGCGAGAAGCAGCAGTACGCGCAGCAGCATGAGGAGAAGGTTGCGCAGCCGCATCGACCGACTGTGCTCTCGCTCGGCGCGCTGCAGATATCGCGCGGCGGGAAACTCCACGCGCGCCGAGACGTTTCGCCGCAGCAGGTGGAGGAGCAGCGGCACCGCAGCGGCACCGGCGAGCAGCAGCCAGAATGGCGCGAGAAAGCTCACGGCCGGCGCTGCCTGGCGTCGAAGGCGCGGCGCAGGGGCATGGCGTACGGCTGGTCGGTGAGCACGAGCTCGTAGCGTGCCCCGATCGCGCCCAGTGCGGAGCGCCATTCCTCGATCACGGTGGCAACCGTGCGATCGTACGCTGCACGAACGTCGGCACCGGCGGCGGGAACGGCGAGATCGGACTCCGGATCGGCGAACTGCGCTTCACCCGTGAGCGTGAAGGAACGCTCCGCCGGGTCCATGATATGGAGGACGGTGACGTCGTGGCCCGCGGCGCGAAGGCCGCGCAGCGCCGGAAGGGCGGCGTCGGCGTCGACGAGCAGATCGCTGAGCAGGATGACCATGCCGCGTCGGGTCACGAGTCGCGCGGCCTGCGCGAGCGCGGCCGCGACGTCGGAGGCGCGCCCGCCCGACGGTTCGACGAGCGCACCGAGGACGCGCCGCCACTGGGTCGTGCGCGCACGGGGAGGGACGCTGGTGCGCACGCCGTCGTCGAAGCGCACGAGGCCTACCGCGTCGCGCTGGCGAAGAAGGAGCAGCGCCAAGGCGGCCGTGAGCTGCTCCGCGTAGCCGCGCTTGGTGAGCCGCTCGCCGGCGGGGGCGCCACGCCACTCCATGGACCGGCTGACGTCGAGAATGAGCGTGGCGCGGAGGTTCGTCTCCTCCTCGTACTGCTTCACCACCCACCGGTCGGAGCGCGCGGCGATCTTCCAGTCCACGTAGCGGAGGTCGTCGCCTGGCTGATAGGGACGAAAATCGGCGAACTCCACCGAGAACCCCTTGCGAGGCGACCGGTGCAGTCCGCTCAGGAAACCGTCGACGACCCAGCGCGCGATGACTTCCAGGTGACCGAGCGACGCGAGCGCCGCGGGGTCCTGGAGGTCCGCGCGAACAGCAGAAGACTCCATTGCAGCATGAAAGGTAGGCGGGCGCGGGCCGACCGATCAACCTGCTATATTTCGGGGCTGCAAGTCGTCTCCGTCCCAATCCGCATCGCCGTGAAGCTCGACCATATCCGCAACTTCTGCATCGTCGCCCACATCGACCACGGGAAGTCCACCCTGGCCGACCGTCTCATCGAGGAGACGGGGATGCTGCAGAAGCGAGAGATGAAGTCCCAGGTCCTCGACACGCTGGACCTGGAGCGCGAGCGCGGCATCACGATCAAGCTGAACGCGGTGCGCATGGCGTACCGGGCCAAGGACGGCGACGAGTACGAGCTCAACCTGATCGACACGCCAGGCCACGTGGACTTCACCTACGAAGTGTCGCGCTCGCTGGCGGCGTGCGAAGGCGCGATCCTCGTCGTGGACGCCTCGCAGGGAATCCAGGCACAGACGCTGTCGAACCTGTTCCTCGCCATGGACGCCGGGCTCGAGATCATTCCGATCCTGAACAAGATCGACCTGCCGGGCGCCGAGCCGGATCGCCGCGCTCAGGAGCTGTCCGATCTGCTTGGCGCGGACCCGGACGGCATCCTCCGCGTGAGCGCCAAGGCCGGCATCGGCATCCGCGAGCTGCTCGAGGCCGTGGTGGAGAAGGTGCCCGCGCCGGTGGGCGACCCGAACGCCCCGCTGCGCGCGCTGATCTACGACTCGTACTACGACAAGTATCGCGGCGCCATTCCGAGCGTGCGCGTGGTGGATGGCGTGATCCGCAAGGGAACGCACATCACATTCGGCGCGTCGGAATCGGTGTACGAGGTAGACGAGGTCGGCTACAATCAGCTCCGCCAGGTGGAGACCGATTCGCTCGGCCCGGGCGAGGTGGGCTACGTGGTGGCGAGCGTGCGCTCGGTGGGCGAGACGCGCGCCGGCGACACGATCTTCGATGCCGACAACCGCGCCGCCGAGCCGCTGCCGGGCTACCAGGCGGTACGCTCATTCGTGTTCGCCGGCATGTACCCGACGGACACGCAGCAGTACGAGACGCTGCGCGACGCGCTGGAGAAGCTGAAGCTCAACGACGCGTCGCTGAACTACGAGCCGGAGACGTCCACCGCGCTCGGCTTCGGCTTCCGCTGCGGCTTCCTCGGCCTGCTGCACATGGAGATCGTGCAGGAGCGGTTGACGCGCGAGTTCGACCTCGACCTCGTGCAGACCGTGCCGAGCGTGGAGTACCGCGTCTACAAGACCGACGGCACGATGGAGCTGGTGGAGAATCCGGCGCTCATGCCCGGCATGGCGGTAGTGGACCGGATCGAGGAGCCGTACGTGAAGGCGCGCATCATGGCGCCGTCGGACTACATCGGGCCGATCATGACGCTCGGCACCGAGCGTCGCGGTGTCTACAAGAACATGACGTACCTCGACCAGCAGCGCGTCGAGTTCGACTGGGAGTTCCCGCTCGGCGAGATCATCCTCGACTTCTTCGACCGCCTCAAATCCATCAGCCGCGGCTACGCCTCGCTGGACTACGAGATGCTGGAGTACCGCGCGAGCGATCTCGTGCGCCTCGACATGCTGATCAACGGCGAGGCGATCGACGCGTTCAGCGTGATCTGCCACGAGGACAAGGCGTACGAGTGGGGGCGCAAGATCGCCGACAAGCTGAAGGAGCTCATCCCGCGCCAGCTGTTCGACGTCGCGATCCAGGCGGCGATCGGCACGAAGGTGATTGCGCGCCAGACGGTCAAGGCCGTGCGCAAGGACGTGCTGGCGAAGTGCTACGGCGGCGACATCACGCGCAAGCGCAAGCTCCTCGAGAAGCAGAAGGAGGGGAAGAAGCGCATGAAGCAGGTGGGCTCGGTGGAGATTCCCCAGGAAGCATTCCTCGCCGTCCTCCAGGTGGACTGACGGGGCACGTGTCCTCGACGCTCGTCATCCAGACGTCGTTCCTCGGGGACACCGTGCTCACGACGCCCCTGCTCGCGCAGTTGGCGAACCGGGGTCCGGTGGACGTCGTCACCACGCCCGCGTCTGCGGCACTGCTGGCGAATCATCCCGCCGTGCGCACGGTCATCCCGTACGACAAGCGCGGCAGCGAGCGCGGACTGCGTGGACTGTTCCGCCTGGCGCGGCGGCTGCGCCACACCGGCTACGACCTCGCGCTGCTGGCGCAGGGATCGTGGCGCAGCGCGACGCTCGCGTGGCTGGCGCGCATCCCGTCGCGCGTGGGATTCAACACGTCGGCCGGCAGGCTGCTGTACACGACGCGCGTGCCGTACCGAGACGACCTCCACCATGCAGCGCGGCTCCTGATGCTCGGTCGGCCCAATGGCCGTGAGCCGACGGCGGAGGAGATGCGTCCGTCGCTCGCGCCCGGCGATGCCGAGCGCGCCACGGTGGACGCGCTCCTCGCGCGACATGGTGCGGTCGCTGGTGAGCGGATGGTCGCCCTCGCACCAGGAAGCGTGTGGGGCACCAAGCGCTGGCCATACTATCCGGAGCTGGCGCAGCTCCTGGCGCCGCAGGCACGCGTCGTGGTGATCGGCAGTAGCAGCGACGCGCCGCTCGCCGGCGCCGTGATGGCAGCGGAGCCGACGGCGATCGACGTCACAGGCGAGCTGTCGCTACTCGCGTCGGCAGAGCTGATCGGCCGATGCGCAGTGGTAGTGACGAACGACTCGGCGCCGTTGCATCTTGCGTCGGCCATGGGAACGCCGACGGTGGCGATCTTCGGCCCGACGGTGCCGGACTTCGGCTTCGGCCCTCTGTCGCCGCGCGCGTCGGTCGTGGGGGAGGACACCCTGACGTGCCGGCCGTGTGATCGGCACGGACCGCAGCATTGTCCGCTGGGGCACCATCGCTGCATGCGCGA
>Ga0068852_100001830_pt1 | contig 14466 bp, 17 predicted proteins | sample KBSCornC22_FD_66594 | JGI IMG/M metagenome (GOLD analysis project Ga0068852, IMG submission 66594) | Corn rhizosphere microbial communities from Kellogg Biological Station, Michigan, USA - KBS Corn C2-2 | ecosystem: Host-associated > Plants > Roots > Rhizosphere > Soil ... | reverse complement strand
GGCCGGGGGCGGCGGCGGGGTTTCTCCCGGTGCGGGCGGAGGAGGAGGAGGGGGCGGTGAGGGTGCCGCGGTCACGGTCGCTAGCTGTCCCGGGATCGTGCCGCGATAGATGATCTGGCTGTGGTCGGCGATCGTCCCGATCTGCCCCGGCAGGAAAGCGCAATGCCCGCCGACATAGATATCGACCGCCGATCCCCGCACGAGCATCGTGCCCGACGCCGGCGAAAAGCGGGTCACCTTGCCCGACGCGCCACCGCCGGAATCGCAGCGGATCTTGCCGACCGACAGGCCGGCTTTCTGCAGGAGGTCGCTGGCAGCCTGCGCGTCGGTGCCGGCCGGCAAGGCCGGAACCGCGATCCTCGTCAATTGCAGGCCGGCATGCGCGGCGACGAGATCAGGGTTCATCTCCTGCGCACTGGCTGAGGCGAGCGTCAAAGCCACTGGCAGCAGGATCGCAATGGGGGCCAAGCCCCCGATCCAAAAGCGCGTTCGCGACATAATGCCTCCCCCCAAGGCGGATCCGGCGCCTCATTGTACACGCTGCGGACGGTTATTCCTACAGCCGCGGTGGGCGGTCTTGGTGGGCTCCACTGTGTCGGGAGTCCGTTTGCATGACCGATTCAGGAGACGCCACTCCGGCTTGGATGGACCGGGCGTTCGCGGACGAGGAAAAAGCAACGTCGGTTCAAGACACGTGCTCGGCCGCATGCCAATGGTGAACGGACATAAGTGGAGCGAGTGATGATGTCCGGCCTGCGGCACCTGGCGGTCTGTTGTAGCGCGATCGCGGCAGGGTCCGCCGGTGCGCATGGGTACGCGCCTCGGCTGGCGATTGTCGGGGCCACGATCGTCGATGTCGCCCATCAAGGCCAATCGAACAAGGACGTATCGAATTCGATCGTGCTGATCGGCGACGGCCGCATCCTCGCGGTGGGGAATCGTGCGCATGTCCGCATTCCAAGAGGGGTGCGGATCGTCGATGCGCATGGCGAATTCCTGATCCCCGGCCTGATCGATGGCTATGGCGCGCGCCGCAATCCGCGCTTTTCCGCGGCTTATCTGTATGAAGGCGTGACGACGGTGGTGGTGCCCCTGGCACCCGCCAATTCGGCGATCGACGGCGAAGCCACGCTGGTCCGCGATCCGTCGGGGCCGTCCGTCGTCACCATCGCGCCGATCAGCGGCTATTCGCAGGATGGCGACGTGCCGAAGACGAGCCCGTGGACGGACCACCGCCTTCGGGACAGGCGCCTGGGCAACGCCGAGCTCAAACGCGCGGTCGCGCGTGCCGCCGGTGCCGGCGCGCGCGTCATCGCCGCGGAGCAGGATGTGTGGCCCGACCAACTGGCGACGATCGTCGCGCAAGCGCATCGGCGCGGCATGGCCGTCGTCGCGCAACCCGCCTTCACCACCTATCCGCAAGCGATCCGGATCGGCGTCGACGCATTCACGCGCAACGATCATTATTCGCTCGCCGTCACGCCTCCCGCTTTGTTCGCGGGCTATGCCGAAGACCCGCGCGGGACCGGTGCCCGCCCCGCCGTTCGCGCCGTCTGCCATAGCGAAGGCCTGCAGGATGGGATTGCGGCATTCGGGGGGCAGCTTGCGCGCTCGAAAGTGGCGCTGATGCCGATCCTGTCGATGGAGGCGACAGCGGACGATGTCGGCGGGCCCAATCCGTGGACGCTGCGCTCGGCCGCGTTCGTCACGCCCGCCGATCTCGACGATCCGGTCGATCCCGCCACCGGCGCGCGGCCTTACCTGGAGCATCAGCCCGACGCGCGGGATCGGATCCGGGCGTGCGCGCGCAGCAAGCAGGCGATCGATCGCGGGCTTCATGCGGCGGGCGCGACCTATCTCGCCGGAACCGCGACGCCATCCTTCGGCGTCATTCCGGGCGGGGGATTGCATGGCGAGCTTGGCCTGCTCCACGCGATCGGCTTAACCCCACGCGAAGCGCTGGCCGCGGCAACCGCCAATATCGCGTCGAGCTTCCGCCTGACCGATCGCGGCGAGATCGCGCCGGGCCGCCGCGCCGATCTGGTCCTGCTCGGCGCGGATCCGCGCATGGACGTCGCGGCGGTCGATGTGATCGTCAGCGTGATCCTGGGCGGCCGCGTGATCGATCGCGCCGGCTTGCTCAGCGCTGCGCAGGCTCAACTTGCGGCGAAAAAAGAGCGGAGTTGACCTCAGGCGCGCTGCGGGTGGAATGAAGCGGCGGCCCATGTTCGAGCAGGGAGGGGCGACGTGGCTTTTGCGAGACAGGTCATGGCCTGCCTGGTCGCCGCCAGTCTCGCAGCCGGCGAGCGGGGATGGTCGGCGCCGCCACCTGAACCGACGCCGCAAGCCGATCAGCCCGATGAGATCGTGATCGTCGGGCGGCCGCCACGCTGCCATCCCCGTCCGGGCGATCCGCAGGACCAGGTCGACCTTCGCGCCGCGGCGTCGGGGCACCGGCAGACGATCCGGCTCGATCCCGCCACGGGCGGCTACGCGCTGGTTGCCGACGATTATCCCGAGACAGGTCCGGAAGTCTGGCAGCGCGCCGGCATGCATATGGATCAGTTCGTCTTTCGAACCCCCACCAACGGCGATCCGATCTGCATCGGCGTCCGCGCGCGCAGCATGGTCGGCGAAGCCCAGTTGCGGCGTGCGTTCGCGGCACGGCCCTATTGGGGCAAATATATGCTGCTCTCCGTCTATCTCGCCACGCGCGATGCCGGGCCGGTCGCGATGTGGATCGCGGCCGGGGCGAAGGATCCCCGTCCTCGTACCGAAGCCGATATCGCACGGGACATCGTCGCCGGCGGTCCGAAGCCGATTGCGATCACCGGCAACCAGAGCTGGCGCCAGGTGAACCTTCTGATCGGTCCGATACCCTGCATGGCGGCGGAGATCAGCTATGGCGTGCAGATTGCGGGAGGCGGCAATGTGTGGCTCGCCAAACCGCATTTCGTCGAAGTGCCCGAGGACAAATTGTCGCCGTCGATGAAGGCGCGCCTGCACGGGCCTGCGATGCTGCGGTCGGACCCGATCTGCGCGCACTATCTTCAAGGAAAGCGGCTCTTCGTTCGCCGGGACGCCGACATGGTCGGGCTCGCATCCGATGCCGATCTCTATCCCGGCCTCGCTCTGTATCGCCAGACAGAAAGCGGTCAGTACCAACCGATCCCCTACAATGAAGGGTTCGCGCCGGGCGTGGTGGAATTCTGAGGCGGACCGGTCGGCGCCGATGGGTCTTCAGGGCCTGACAGCAGCGCGGTCGTCATAGCGGCGCTGCGCCTCCGCCACCCGGTCCATCCGCGTCTCCGCCCAGTCGATCATCATCTGCAAGGCCGCGAGCAGCTCCTGCCCGAGCGGCGTGATGCGATAGCTGACGGTGACGGGCACGGTCGCGAACACATGGCGGGTGATCAGCCCGTCGCGCTCCAGCGATCGCAGCGTCTGGCTCAGCATCTTCTGCGATACGCCGTCGATGCGGCGCTTCAGCTGCGCGAAGCGCGTTTCCCGCTCGCCCAGCAGCAGCAGGATAAGGACGCTCCATTTGTCGCCGATCCGGTCGAGCAGCTGCCGGGTCGGGCAGTCCCGCGCATAAGCGTCGCCGCGGCTGGATGCGGTTTCCTCAAGGTGACCAGGGGAGATGAAAGTGCCGTCTTGCATGATCGGTTTCCATAGCACACCTGGTTTCCAACAGTAACCATTGAGGTGCAACGGCATGAAGGTCGCGGTTCTTGGCGCAAGCGGTCGGGCGGGTTCGGAAATCACCAAGGAGCTCGCCGGGCGTGGGCATGAGGTTCTGGCGATCGCGCGAAAGCCGGAAGCGATCCCGGCCGGTCCGAACATCCAGGCCGCGGCCGGCGATGCCTCCGATCCCGAGGCATTGGCCGCTCTGATCCAGGGCAGCGACGCCGTGATCAGCGCGCTCCATTTCGACGTGCCGGCGGACACCCTGCTGACCGCGCTCCGGAAGGCCGGCGTCAATCGCCTGCTGGTCACCGGCGGGGCGGCCAGCCTGGAGGTCGCGCCGGGCAAGCGCCTGTATGACAGCCCCGATTTTCCAGCGGCCTGGAAGGAGATTGCGGGCGCCGGCATCGCATTCCTCGATCGCTTGCGCGGCGAAGAGGCGATCGACTGGACCTTCTTCTCGCCCGCCGCCTTGATCTTCGAAGGGCCGCGCACGGGCACATTCCGGATCGGCGGTGATCAGCTCGTCGTCGACGAGGCGGGTGAAAGCAGGATCAGTTTCGCCGATTATGCGATCGCGATGGTCGATGAGCTCGAGAAGCATGACCATAGCCGCCGCCGGTTCACCGCGGCCTACTGAGGACAGGCCGGGCAATCAGCTCTCTGCCAGAGGATTGGGCCAGGAGGCCTCGATATTGTTATTGTCGGGGTCCAGCACGAAAGCCACGTAGTTGGCGTCCTTGCGCCAACCCTGGTCGCGGAAGCCGGGTTGGCCATTGTCCCGGCCTCCGTGGAGAAGCGCGGCCCGATGAAAGGCCTCGACGGCGGCACGACTGGGCGCTGCAAAGGCAAGATGGATCGGCGCCGCTCCAGGCGCATTGGCTGCCGTCCAATAGGTCGGCACGCCCTGCTTGCTGCCCGCGACGAACAGAAATCCGCGTTGGCTCTTATCCTTGAATAGGGCGGCGTCGAACTGGGGCATATCCTGGACCCGCTCGATGCCGAGCGGCGCGAGGCACGCCGTGAAAAACGGCAGGCTGACCCCTGTGTCGCGGACCAGAAACCCGACATGATCGAACATGGTCTACGGGTAGGAGTCCGACCGCGTTCGATCAAGCGATCCGGCTGGACACAGCAGGGTTCGCCGTCGGTTTGGAGCCAGATATGAGGCTTGGCGGGGCAGGCGGCTATGCGCGTTGAACGCTCATGGCCCCATCAGGCTCGGCCAACGGCTCCGCCCGCCGCGTGCCGGACGCCCTGCGGCTCATCATCAGCGCGACGCCAAGCAGCGCGATTCCCGCCGATGCCATTTTCGCGAGCGTCAGCGGCTCGCCCAGGACCAAGGCGGAAAGACACAGCGCAACCACCGGCGCGGCATAATAGAAGGTGTTGGCAAGCGCGGACGAGACCTGCGCGTTGAGCATCAGGAAGACGGCATAGCCCACCACCGTGCTGGCCAAGACCACGAAGCTCAATGCGATCCACGCCTCCGTCGGAACGCGCGCCAGGTGCGTTGCCCCGGCGATGCCCGACAGGCTCACCACCGTGCCGATCACGATCGCGGCCGTCACCAACTGCACGGTCAGGCTGATCGCGGGATCGCGCGGGAGCGGCAGGCGCGGGGCGAGCAGGGAGCCCGCTGCCCAGGACGCCGAGGCGAAGAGCACAAGCGCCGCGCCGACCGGCCGGAAATCGCCGCCGGCGGCTGACGCCCAGCCCATCGAGGCGAGGCCGACGAACCCGATGCCCACCCCGGCGACCTGGCGTCCTGTCAGCGGCCGACGGAACAGACCCCAGGCGAACAAAGCCAGGAAGATGGGCGAGGAGGAGCTGAAGATGGCGGCGACGCCCGCGGGCAGGAAATGCGTGCCCCAGATGGTGAGCGCCTGGCTGAACACCAGCATGATCATGCCGACCAAAGCCGCTCCGCCCAGCTGGCGCATCGAGACAGGCGTCTTGCGCAGGCGCAGCAGCGCGATCGGGAGCAGGATCAAGGCCGCGAACACGTAGCGCAGCGTCGCGACCATCAGCGGGTGCAGCGCGTTCGCCGCGACCTTGAAGGCGAGGAAATTGGCGCCGTTATAGAACCATTGATAGCCGACCGCGGCGACGATCAGCGGACGGGGCATATGCCGGTCGGAAGCGGGCGGCGTGGTCATGCGTATCCGGGGATGTGCTCCGGCCGCCGCGACGACGCAAGCGGTTGTGTGGGCGCGTCACTGCGGCCGGCGGCGGTCGAGCGCATGTCAGCCAAGTTCGTAGAAGCGGACGACATTGCTGTCGAAAATATTGCGCTTCTGTTCCGTCCGCCCGTTAAAGCCACCCATTCAGCCGCGCGACGCGCCCAGCTTCGATCCGGCCGCTCGCCCCCAGCTTGGCGGCCGCGTCGGAGAGATAATTGCGCACCGTCCCCGGCGACAGGTTCAGCCGCCGCGCGATGTCCTTGTTCGACAGGCCTTCCTCCGCCAGCCGCAGCGCGTCGCGTTCGCGGTCGGAAAGCGGGTCGGCGCCGGCTTCCCAGGCGGCGGCGGCAAGCGCGGCGGGGACGACACTGCCGCCGGCGGCGACGGTGCGGATCGCGGCGGCGAGTTCCTCGACCGGCGCATCCTTGAGGAGATAACCTTTCACTTGGGCGGCGCGGGCGCGGGCGAGGTAACCGGGGCGGGCGAAGGTGGTGACGATCACCACCCTCGTCGGCAGGCTTTCGGCGGCGATCGCCTGGGCGACCTCGATGCCGGTGCGCTTCGGCATTTCGATGTCGGTCAGCAAGATGTCGGGGCGGTGTGCCCGCACCGCCTCCAGAGCGGCATCGCCGTCGGGTGCGCGCGCGACGATCTCCAGGTCGTCCTCCATCGCGAGCAAGGCCGCAATCGCGCCGAGCACGAGCGCCTGGTCCTCGGCGATCACCAGCCGGATCATGCCGGCAGGTCCGCGACGATTTGCGTGCCGCCCGGGCCGGACCGCACCGACAATGTCCCGCCCGCGGCGGCGACGCGCTGCCGCATCCCGGTCAGGCCATTACCCTCGCGGAAGCTGCCGCCGCGCCCGTCGTCGGTCACGCTCAGCTGCGCGCCGCTCGCCGTGGCGGTGATCTCGATCGTGCAGAGCGTCGCCGCAGCATGGCGGATCACGTTGGTGACCGCCTCACGCAACGTCATGGCGAGCACCGCGCCGGCGTCGGGTGGCACCTCGCTCGGGTCGCCCTGCAGCCTGGTCGCGATTCCTGCCGCTTCGAGCGCGACCGACGAGGCCTTCGCCTCCTGCGCGAGGCTGCCGCCCGCCTGGCCCTGCAGCGCGGCGCGAACCTCGGCCAGGCCGGCGCGCGCGGCATCGGCCACTGCGCGCATTTCCGCCTCGGCCGCCGCCGCGTCGCGCGCGACCAGCCGCGCGGCGAGATCGGCCTTGAGCGCGACCAGCGTCAACGTGCGCCCGACCACGTCGTGCAGATCGCGCGTGATCCGCTCGCGCTCGGCGGTGCCGGCGAGGCGGCGCACCTCTTCCTGCGTGGCGAGCAAGGCAACCGTGCGGTCGTAAAAGGCCTCACGCGAGACCGTTGCGCCGCCGGTGAGCAGGATCAGCAATGTGCCCGGCAGCCAGAACAGGATCGGCTGCGCGAGCAGGATGCCGGTCGCAGCCGACGTCAAGGTCACCGCGATGATCGCGATGATCGCGCGCCGGGCGGGCTTGAACTGGCCCAGCATGGCGGCGGCGTAGATCGGGAACACCGTCCAGGCGCCCCCCGTCCGTGTCACGCCCAGCCCTACGGCCAGAACGACCATTGCCGCCGCGAACAGGCGCGCGCCCCTCCATTGCGACCCGATGATGTAGGCCGGCAGGAAGATGGCGGTGCCGGCCGCGCCGATCAGCAGGTCGATGCTGCCGGGGCGATCCCAGAACCAGGGCAACACGAAGAAGGGCAGGTAGGCGAGCCACGGCAGCGGCCCGTCCCACCAATTTCCTGAGCGCCCCTTCATCATGCCAGTCTCACGGCATCCGTCGCGCGGGGTCAAGCCGGGCTGCGCCGCCAGCCGGCCCAGGCCCAGGCGCCCGCCGCGGCGGTCATGCCCAGGACGATCGCCGCATGGCTCCCCGGACTGCCCACGCTGGGGGCGCCCACAATCCAGCGCGCGATCTGGGCGAGATGGAAGGAGGGCACCAGCTCGCCCGCCGTCCGCATCCAGCCGGGCAGCATCTCGGGCGGGATCCATAGTCCGCCGAGCACGGCCGAGCCCAGGTAGAGGGCGTTGGCGGCGGCGACCGCGGCCTTGCCGCCCAGCCGCATGCCCAGCCCGAACCCGATCAGCGCAAACGGGAGTGTGGCGAACAGGTGAAGCGCGGTGAGTGCCGCCCAGTTCGCGACCGGGATACGCACGCCCGCCACCAGCGCCAGCAGATCGATCAGCACGACCGCCATGGCGGTGGTGAAGATCGCCGCCGCCAGCTTGGCCGCGACATAGGCGCCGGCGGGCATGGGCGACACGCGCTTGAGCTCGATCAGCCCCTGCTCGCGCTCCATCGCCACCCCCGCGCCGAAGCCGAACAAGGCCGGGCCGGTCGCGGCGAACACCCCATAGCCGGCGAGCGTCATCGCCGCGGCGGCGGGGGAGGGCGACTTGTTCAGCGCCAGCGTGAACAGCGCGTAGAATGCGGCCGGCGTCAGCACGGTCGGCACCAGGAATTGCGGCAATCGCCAGCTGCGCTTGACCTCGGCCAGGCATTCGCGGCGCCAGACGCCGGTGGGAAGGGCGAGCGCGGTCATGCGGCGATCCTTTCCTCGGCGGCGAGCAGGTGGGCGATCGCATCCTCCAGCGTCGCATCGGCGATGCGCAGCCCGGTGAGCGCGGGATCGGCATCGAGCAGCAGGCGCGCAACGGGTGCCGCCTCCGCGACGACGATGCGCAGGTCCGCGCCGTCCATGCCCGCTTCGCGCACGCCCGGCAGGACCGAGGCCCAGGCCGGCGTGAGGCGGGTACGGCAGCGGATCACGGCAGCGGCGGCACGGGCACGGATCGCGGCGGGCGTGTCGTCGGCGACGATGCGGCCCTGGTCCATCAGCAGCACGCGATCGGCCAGCGCATCCGCCTCGGCCAGGTCATGGCTGGTGAGCAGCACCGATGCCCCCCGATCCGCCATGTCGCGTACCGTCGCCCACAGCGCACGCGCCGCGCCGCGATCCATCGCCGCGGTCGGTTCGTCGAGCACGAGCAGATCGGGCTGGCCGCAGATGGCGAGCGCATATTGCACGCGCCGCGCCTGGCCGCCCGACAGGCGACCGCAGCGCCGCTCCGCCAGATCGGTCAGCCCGGCCAGCTCCAGCGTCTCGGCAACGGGGCGGGGCGACACATAATAGCCCGACTGCAGCGCCACGATTTCACGCACCGTCATCACGTCGGGCAGCCCGGCCGCCTGCAGCATCACGCCCATGCGCCCACGCGCGGCGGGCCGGCGCGGATCGAGCCCGAACAGCTGCGCCTCACCTGCATCGGGCGTCAGCCTCCCGGTGAGCAAGCCGACGCTGGTGCTCTTGCCCGCGCCATTGGGGCCGATCAGAGCAGTCACCTCGCCCGCACGAATGGCGAGATCCAGCCGGTTCAACACCGGCTTTCCGCCGAGCCGTTTCGTCACGCCTGCCAGGGCCGCGACGGCCGATAGGTCCATCATTGCGATATCCTCCTTCACCCGAATGCCATCAATGATGGCGGAGGGAGAGGGGGCGCGGAATTGTCTTGTGTCACTATGGCAGGGTGACATTTGTCAGGGGCGGGGCGAGCAAGGATCCCGCCGCCCGGGGTGCGCGGCGATCAGGCGCCTATCAAGTGATTTTATAGAAGCGGACGGCATTGTTGTAGAAGATATCGCGCTTCTGTTCCTCGGTCAGGAATGCGGCGGTCTCGATGCCGGCAATGGCCAGGCCGATACTGTCCGGCCAATACATATTGTCGGATCCGAACATGATGCGCTTGCCGAAGCCGGCATTGACGAGCGCGCGCAGATAATCGTGGAAAGCGGGGCGCGGGAGCAGCCAATCGATCGCGCCCGTATCGGCATAGACGTTGGGATACAGCATCAGCATGGCGATCGTGTCTTCAAGATACGGCCAGCCGCCATGCATGAGGTTGAGGCGCAGCTTCGGGTGGCGGTTGAGCGCCTCCTCGACATATTCGGGATTGCCGAAGCGTGCGCGCGCTTTCTGGCAGCAGGGATCGAACGGCGTGCCCGGGGGCATGGTGCCGGTGTGCAGCGCCACCGGCAGATCCAGCTCCTCCGCAAGCGCCAGGTATGGATCATATTGGGGATCGCTGAGCGGCAGGCCCGCATATTGCGACGTCACCTCGCCGATGACGTGCAGCTCGCCCGCGGCGTGGAGCTTGCGCAGCGTATCGACCGGCGGAAGCGGCATATCCGCCGATCCGCGGATGCCGGCGCCCACCAGGAAGCGACCTGGATCGCGGTCGTGCCAGTCGATCGCGGCCTGAAGCCGATCCCCATCGCCGCCGCTGACCACGCCCTTGACCACGTTCAGCCGCTTCATTTCCGCCAGGCAGGCCGCAAGATGGTCGGCGCCGGTGCGGATGGGGCTCGTCGCCCCCGTGATCGGGTTGGTGACGGGGGTGTCGAGCTGCATCGTCGCCGGATAGGCGTGCATATGCACATCGATGATCGGTTTGCCCGATGGAACGGCCGACGCGGTCGGTGCACCAGGCAAGGCGAGCGAGGCCATCGCGCCCCCGCCCAGCTTCAGAAAGCCTCTGCGTGCGACCTGCATCGTTTAGTCTCCATCCACCATCGCCCCATCTTGCGGCGATCCACGAGGGGACGAACGACTAGTTTGCGCATCCTCCCGAGGAAATGACCTGAGAGGTCATCTCCCGGAGAATGCTCGCCGTGGCGCGCACCTGCAGGCGTCGTGCCTTACATCACGGGGAGGGGATCATATGTCGTGAAGACGTCAGGTTAGCTGGCCTGCAGCGCGGCCTGCGCCTCCTGCTGAGCCCGTATCGTGCGAGGATCGATCGAAATCCAGGAATCGACGATTTTGCCGTCGCGGACACGATACATGTTCAGGCCATTTGCTTCGAACGGCCTGTTCGTGGGCTTCAGATTGAAAAACGGGCCCGTATGGAGTCCGGTCTCATGCCATTGCACGACGACGAGGTCTCCGCTGGCGACGATCTCCTTCAGCTCTATCGCCAGGTCCGAATAGGCGTGATGGATGTTGCTGGCGGCCTCGGCGAAGCCGGATGGGCCATTCCGGCCGTTCGAATGATCGACATGACTGGGGGACACAATTGCGCTGAACCCGTCTTCACAATTGTCCTGTATATATTGATACAGTTGGCGGACGACCGCGATGTTCTGCGAAAATTGGTCACTGCTCATATTGGTCTCCTGTTTTCACCAGGCCGGTTGGCCCTGCGCGTCGGCCGCGATGGCCGTTCCGATCAGTGCAGGTGGCGCAGCTTGTCGGGGTTGCGCACGACGTAAATGGCGGCGATCCTGCCTTCGTTGAGGTCGAGCGCCGTCGTCGAATATTCCCCGTCGGACTCGTGGCTGACAAAGCCGGGCAGTCCGTTGACGAAGCCCAGCCGAACGAGTTTCGACAGATCCTTGCTGATCGACCTGGCCAGCGTCGCAAAGAATTGCATGACGGGTTCGAAGCCGATGATCGGCTCGAGCACGGTAGGACGCTTGCCTCCCCCGTCGGCCCGGAAGGTCACGTCGGCGGCGAGCGGGGCGCCCAGCGCCGTCAGGTTTCCGGTTCTGGACGCGTCATAGAATGCCTCCGCAATCTCGAAGGCGCGCCTTTTCTCGATTTGAAATCGCGGCCTGGCCTCACGAATATGCGTTCGCGCTCGAGCGGCCAGTTGCCGGCATGCCGTTATTTCCCGCTGAAGGATCGATGACACCTCCTCGAACGGCAGCCCGAACACGTTATGCAGGAGGAACGAGGCCCGCTCGAGCGGGCTCAGCCGTTCCAGCGCCAACATCAGCGGCAGGGTGACATCCTCGTCATCCTCATCGTCGACGATGGGGTCCGGAAGCCATATCCCTTCGTAATTCTTCCGTTCGCGCTGGACCGACCGGAGCTTGTCGAGGCAAAGCCGGGTAACCGCCCGATGCATGAAAGCCTCGGGATCGCGGACATCGTTGCGCTCGACCGAGACCCAGCGGATGAGGGCGTCCTGAACGACATCTTGGGCGTCATGGACGGACCCGAGCATGCGATAGGCCACCCTCACGAGTTTCGGCTGCAATTGCTTGATCGTGGCCGCGATCTCGGCCTCGTTTCGCGTCATCACGCGCCGGCCGCGGCTTGTGCCTTGAGTGCCGCCGGGTCCGCCCATCCGCCGAAGCCGACGGCGATGCGATTCCATCCGTTGATGACGTTGATGACCATCGTCAGCCCGACCTGCTCCTCTTCGCTGAAGTGAGCCTTGAGCTGCTCATAGGCGGCGATGTGGGCATGTCCCTCCGACAGCCGGGTCAGTGCCTCTGTCCAGCCAAGCGCCGCGCGCTCTCGTTCGCTATAGCAAGGGGCCTCGCGCCAGGTCGCCACGAGGTCGATCCGCTGGTCGGATTCGCCCAGGTCGCGCGCGAAATAAGTGTGGATGTTGAGGCAGTTGGCACATCCATTGAGTTGGGATGCGCGCATCTTCACGAGCTCGGCCAGCTTGGGGTCGAACCCGGCGATAAGGGCGTTCGAACTGCGGAAGAACTCGCCCATCAGGCGGGGCGCGGCGGCGTGGGGATCGAGTCTGACGGTCATCCTGGTTCCTTTGCGTCTATCACCTCCAAGACGATTCCCGTCCGTCGAACGTGACATGCCCGTCATTTTCCAGGCGGACGAAGCCGAAAACATTCATGTCTTCGGCAAGCGATGGGCGAGGGACTTGAGCGTCAGCCGGTCGGCTGATGCGTCGGTCGCCGGACGTGAAGGATGGACCCCACGTCGGAGAAGCCGGCTGCGCGATGCAGCCTCGCCTCGGCCTCACCGGCGGCCATGACGAAGAGGAGGTCCACGCCGCGCGCCGTGGCCTCCTTGCCGAGGAAGGCGGCCAGTGCCCGACCATAGCCCCGGCGCCGATACCCCGCGGCCACCCCGACGGCCGCCAGTTCCGCGACGCTCTCGACGGGCGCCGTGACGAGCCCTGACGCTACTGCGCTTCCCGGCGGCTCTCGCCCGATCGCGACAAGGCCGCCGCGGCCGACAAGGCGGAGCAGCCGGTCGATATCGGCCTGGCTGGTCGGTTCGCCGCCGAAGGCTTCGTTCTGCACCCGCGCCGCCTCGGCCAGTTCGGGTGGCGAATAGGCGAGTGAAAAGGCGATCGGGAGGCCCTCCTCCGGGTCGGTCCGCCGCGGGACCAGGATCATGAGCGGAAGCAATCCCTCCTCCACGAAGCCGGCGTCGAGCAGCGCCTGGGCAAGGCCCGGCGAGGCGTCCGGTACGAATTCGAGGCGAGGGACGCGACCGCGACGTTCGAACTCCTCGATCAGGGCACGGAGATCGGCTTCGGCGGGGCAGGAGCCGCCGACCGGCGTTGCATAATTACGATATGGCTCGGCAGAAGCGGGATCGAACAGCGCGGAGAACGTCGGCAACGTCACGCCCTCGGGTCGAGTGGCGATCATCCGGTCGAGGTAGATGGCAATTCTTTGCCTGGGGTCGATGGGCATTGGCGGCAGGCGCAGGCGATGATAGCGGTCAGGCGGCTTCGGCCACGGGGTCGACCTTGACCTCGTCCTCATGCTCGCGAAGCAAGGCGAGGTCATAGGCCAGCTGCATGCGAAGCAGCGTGTCCGCCTTCACACCAAAGGCCTTTTCGAAGCGCAGCGCCATATCGGCGGACAGGCCGCCATGCCCATTGAGCAGGTTGCTCAGCCCCTGACGCGACACGCCGAGATGCTGGGCCAGCGCCTTCACGGTGATGCCGTGCGGCTCCACGATCTCGGTCTTCAGCCAATGGCCCGCATGGACGGCGAGCGAGGGGTGCATCCTAAGCGCCATGATAGTCCTCCAAGTCCATGTCTTCCAATGCGCCCAGCGCGTTGATCCTGAACGTCATCCGCCAGTTGCGCGTGACCGTCATCGCCCATGTCCCGGCACGATCGCCCGTCAGCGGATGAAGGCCATAATTGGGCGGTGTCTCCAGTTCCTCCAGCGACGCCGCAGCCACGATGAACGCGAGCATCTTGCGGATGCGGTCGGCATCACCCACCAGGCCCTTCGGATTGCCGGTCTCGAAGAACCGGCGAAGACCCTTATGGCTGATGCTCTCGATCTCCACGTGTCAAGTGATAGTTGACACTGCTCCCTGTGTCAAGTTCGAGTTGACAGGGCATGTGGGCGGAAGCCTGCTCGCGGCGCATGGTCGGCGCGCGCCGATTGCGTCCCTAAGCTTTCCAGAACGGCTTCCACTCCGCCTTTTGGCTCGGCCGATCGGAATAGCTGGTGTGCTGCTCGCCAAGGTCGTCGAGCGGTTGATCACTGACGTGGGCGAAAGCGGCTTCCATCGCGCGATCCCTTCCCGCCGTCCAATCGGCGAACCGGAGCGGGACCATTACGTCGGGCATGGTCCAGATCCGCTTGTCGTAGGGGTGGGAGTCGAACCAGGGCAGGGTCGACACATATGCGCTGAACCCGTCGCCCTGGAACGGCCTGGCGTCGCCCTCGTGATTGGGCGCGCCACCGGAGGGTTCGCCCACGAACATGGCCCAGGTCTCCCGCTCCATCCTCGAGGTCAGGTTCTGGGCGGCCGAGAAGGTGTGGGGTCCGATCAGCAC
>Ga0068852_100001827_pt1 | contig 14486 bp, 12 predicted proteins | sample KBSCornC22_FD_66594 | JGI IMG/M metagenome (GOLD analysis project Ga0068852, IMG submission 66594) | Corn rhizosphere microbial communities from Kellogg Biological Station, Michigan, USA - KBS Corn C2-2 | ecosystem: Host-associated > Plants > Roots > Rhizosphere > Soil ... | reverse complement strand
GACATCGACGAACTGCGCAAGCATGAAGAGTCTTTAAGACTGGCCGATCAGCGCAAGAATGAGTTTCTGGCGATGCTCGGTCATGAACTTCGGAACCCGCTAGGGCCTATGACGAACGCCTTGCACCTACTCGGCCAACCGGCAGCCGATGCACGACAGGGTGAGCGCGCCCGGGCTGTGCTCACGCGCCAAGTGGCGCAGCTCACGCGCATCGTTGATGATTTGCTCGACGTGACGCGCGTCGCACAGGGCAAGATCGAGCTCAAACGTGAAGTCGTCGAACTCGTTGCAATCGTAACCGCTGCCGTGGAAACGATTCAGCCGGCCCTTGAAGGTGCGGGGCACCGCTTGGTGTTCGAGCCCTGCGAGGACGCAATTCATGTGAACGCTGACCCGTTACGGGTCGGCCAGGTTCTGGCGAATTTGTTAAACAACGCTATCAAGTTTAGCGAGCGTTCCGGTGAGATCTCGATACGCTGTGAACGGGTTAATGACCAGGCGGTAATAACGGTCCGGGATAACGGCGCAGGGATCGCACCGGAGGTTTTGCCCCACATATTTGAACTCTTCGTGCAAGAGGAAAGCTTTGAGAACCACCGGCGCGGTGGGTTGGGCGTGGGGCTGACCCTCGTGCGCAAGTTGGTCGAACTGCACGACGGAGTGGTGGAGGCTCGAAGCGGCGGCAAAGGCCAAGGCAGTGAATTCTCAGTGCGGCTGCCACTAGCACAGCACCAAGATAGCAACTTGAAGGCACAGACTCCTTCAACTTTGGCAACGCATACGCACGCGAGGCAGCGGGTCCTCATCATCGAAGACAATATAGACCAAGCCCATTCATTGGCAATGTTGCTTACACTGTGGGGGCACGAGGTTGCGATGGCCCATGAAGGCAGATCAGGCGTCGCTCAGGCGCTGGCTTTCCTGCCCGACGTGGCCCTCGTCGATTTGGGTCTACCTGACATCGATGGCTATGCGGTTGCCAAACAGATGCGGCAACATCCGCGTCTCAAACATGTGCGACTCGTGGCCCAGACCGGCTGGGGACAGGCACAAGACCGTGCGCGCACTAAGGATGCGGGATTCGATCATCACTTAGTAAAACCGGTCGATCCTGAACAACTGGCGGCCCTCGTTGCTCGACACGATACGTCTCGCCCTCACTAGGTAGACACTTGGACAACGCGAGGGAACTCCAACACGCTTTGTGTCGCGGCGGCATTTGACCGCAAGTGAACGCAGCGCAAAAATCTGATGCCATACGGAGCTCGTGGCCCATGTCCTGGGAGCGCAGGCAATTATGGGCGCACTAAATCAGTAAACTGCGTTCTTTCTGTTGATGCTGGACGTTCTGTGTCTTAACAGCGATCCAGTCAGCAGTTTTATCTATCAGCGAGCGGTCTGCGTGCGCGCTTTATGATGGTCGCCGTCCTATCGTCCGTTCCACGAGAACTCACCCGCGAGTGGGCGCTCAATAACTGAATGGTCGATACCGCGCTTTTATACACTTGGCTGACACTGGTGCCGTTCAACTGGATCACGAAATTATCAAACCCGATAATTTCCCCCTGCAGCCGGATGCCATTAGTCAGGAACACATCAACCTTCGTATGCGCCGTTATCAACTCGGACAGGAACCGATCCTGCGCTGATGGCTGGCCTGCGGTGTATTCGTGTTTCATCTGGCAAGTCCCCGGTTCGATGTCCTGGCAGGTCGTTTCATCAACAGGATCTAATGAGGACTCGAAATGACCGCGCGTCACCGCCTGTATGCGCCCCACGGCGATGTATTCGCGGTAGTGGACGTCGGCTCGACCGGAGGAGGAATCACGCGTGGGGCAAGGTCACCGCAACCTTGGCCCCTACGCCGCAAACTGCGCGGCGTTCGCAGCATCCACTGCTTGTGTCCATTCAGCGGCCGGTGAAGTGCCGGCCGCGTGCAGGTCGATGAGGCCCATCACCATCCCAAACGTTTCGGCATCAAGTGAGGTAATTTCAGCGCGTCTAAACGAGCCTTCTTGGCCGGTAAGAGCAGCCAGTATCCTCGTCAACAGGCGTGACTGGGCATATGCAGGGTGCTGTTCGATCTTCTTTACGGCCTCCACCAAAGGATTTTCAATTGGGGCCTGTTCGCGGAAACGTATGACCCCTCGCAATTCTTGCTGAAACTCAATTGCCGTGAGGAGTTCGCCCGTTTTGTGGTGGCTGCCGCCACTCATGAGGCATGACCTGCGAATAATCTGTAAGCCGCTCCCGATGCAGTCGTAGTCAGCGAAGCTGGCGTCGGCCAAAGTGTATGCGCTAAGCGACTTGCCGCCGTCAACACCACAGTCAGCATCGGTTCAGTCCGCACGTCGGCTAAATCGTTCCCGCTTTTTTAGGCGTCTCTTAACGGGCTTAGGGAAGTTATATTTTGCGGCGACATAGCTGTGTGTTTTTTGCAGTGGAACATACCGACAAACGCCAGCGTTAGCGCGCTCTAATAGCAGCGGGGATTCGAACGGGGCGCTATTGAGCGATAACCCCTTTTCAGGCAACGTCGAGACAGCGCCGGGACTTAAACGCTCACCATTCAGTATCGACACGATAATCTCCCGTGGATGTGAATGACCACGGTGCGCTACGTTACCGCATGTGTCAATGCTCTTGTGACCCTAAGCGTGCAAATCAGTGCTGCGACCGCTGACTCTCCTTCGCCGCGCGACTGCTTGTGACTTGGAAGAACGCTGCGCAATGGTGGCGTCGCTTGCCTTAGCGCAAAAGTCTACTTACGAACCGGCCGAAGGATAAGCGAGACGTTCGTTTTTATTTCAGCGCTGTCGAGTGCGTCGCGGGCCTGGTCCCGACGAATGCGTGCAAACGTCTTCTTCAGATTCGTGGCGACGCTCGGTGTATACCGGAACGAGCGATCCAAGATTGATTTCATCGCCGTTGTTGCGCCACTGTCAGCTCGACCAATTAGACCTTCTGCCACTTTCTTGATTGCCATCGTCAATGCTCCTCACTTCCCTATTTGATTATTTCAGTGCGTATGACCAAAGTAAAACAAATAACGAAGTGAATACGCTTATGGCCGAAAAACGTCGTTAAAAAACAACCACCGAAGCGTGTTCGTTTGGGTGTCTTTGTTCCGTAGCGGGAGGATGCCCGTTTGGCTTAGTCGGCGAGAAGACCTCCCCCTACGCGCGAATGTAGCCCCGCTGGCTGGTAGTCTTGCTCGAAAGCGCCTAGAGTAGTAGACAATCCCGTCTTTGCAGCCGGCGCCGAAGTGTAAATGTTTACCACCCTTCTCTGCGTAGCACTGATCTCATTGGCGGCTGGCTGTGTCATCGGTTGGATTTGTGGCGTCCGTGTCGCGTCCGGTAAGCAGACGCAATTGCGCAGGGACGTCGCTGACCTGCTGGGTGATGTCCACACACTGAAGGCACACGCGGCGAAAGTTCAAGTCTGGGCAGAGCAAAACGCGCTTGAACAACGGCGTCTTCGCCGGGCGGCAGAGATCGCGCGACAAGAGGCAGTGAAGGCGGCAAATGTCATGAGGGACCTAAAGCCTACCCTGCGCCTTGTACGGACACACAACAGAGACCTGCTCGCCTAGGGCGCAACCCGCTTCCAATTATCGCCGAGCCGTCGTCCCCTTTCACATAACAACTCGTACCTGTCCTCGCGCATTAGTTTGAATTGCGCCCGTCCAATTTGAAACTACCGCACCATGGACATCCAAGATAGCGGATAGCGGCCCTACGGATATGTAATGTGCGTGACATGTCCTGCAGCAGAAAAGCGTACAACGACGGTGTGCTGGAAACATAAGTCGCCTCTGTGAAGCGAGTGACTACCGGCACCCTCGAGGGTTACCGCCGTAGCGGTTCATTCCCGCGATCAGTTGCCGTTTCAATGTCACGGGCTGCACTCATGAATCCGTTTTGATAGGCGGCGTCGTAAGCTGTCACCTTGCCGCCAGGCCGCATTATTTTGGTCGTTCGCAAGAAAATAGCAGCGGCCTGCGCTGTCATGAACGTTGTGGCCGCTGACACTACATTGGCGAACGCTTGCGCTCGGCCCTGTTCGAACGCGCGTTGCTCCGCGTCAGTCATAAGCGCACACGTGCTTTGGCGTGCCCATCAATATGCGTGGGCAAGATAAGCGATTCACACATCAGCGCGGCCTCATAAGTTCGCGCGTCCTGTATGTGGTCCTCCAATATAACGCCCCTCTAAGATGAGCATCACTAACTTGTGTTCTCCCGTGCAGTCGAGGTTCGAACGTCGTGACTGGGACGTCAACGACGCGCCAGCTTTTCCGATGGCGGCGCCGTTACAGGCGACGGCATGAACGGTTCGAAAGACGCGTAAGGTCGTTTGTAGCAAGCAGTCAAGACGAGCGGTGTAAGCAATGCGAACAAAAGCAATCCATTCATAGTGAGTACCCAACGTGTGCCGGCAGGAGTCTGCGGTGACGGCGTGCTACTGAGGAGCGCGTGAGCGATGGAATGCGTTAACTAGTGTGCGCCTAATCGCAGAGAAGTGACAGCTTTATCGCCAGCGGTGTGCCGAGTTCATCCTGGCAAGCGTCCGTGGCTGGCACCCGCTGATTCCGGGTAAAGCCATCCGCCGCGGGTTCATTGCTGATACGTCGATCGCATAACGCGTTCAGCGTTACAACGCTCTGTGCCAACACAATAGTGGACAATCGAACGCGACGAAGTGCCGAATCGCCTCGGGCGAGCGAAGAAAGCCCGCAGTTGTTCCAGTGCGGAAACCATACATCAAGGCGACCGGATTGCGATGCTCGCCGACGCGGAACAAAAATAAGACTGCCCGTGACTGGTCCGTCGCAAAATGACAAATCAATCTGGCGTTTGGGATATGGCGATGATCGACGGGTTTGAGAAGTGGCTGAACGGTAAGCAGAGGCCGTCGCGGTGATCGTTCACGGATGGAGCGGCGTCAGTGGAAACGCTGAAACAAGTAACTGGAGTAACTAAGGAAGCGCTTGGGTTGGAGGGAGGCGTCGACCTCTAGGTGTCCGACCTTCCCTATCGGGCAAAACTAAGTACCGCGTGCGGCTCCAATCCTCATCGATCTGTTGTTCCCCATTGACGAAGTCGTACACGAGCGCGAGCAGACGGACAAGCACCCGGCGGCCTCATCGGGCTCGTATAAACGGATTGTGCTGATTGGGCAGCGCAGATGACGCAATGTAGCGCGCCAAGGAGACCCGCTCCGGCCGTTATTTGTCCAATAGGAGCGGCAAACGTTAGTGCGTCAGCGCACAGACAACGCAGCAGGGTTCGATTACTGTCTTTCGCTCGGACGCGCAGCAGATGGCTACGATGTAACGCATCAGCATGAGCGTTGTTGTGCTGATGCCATATTGTGTCCCTAGCAGCTGCGCGATCAGCACACTAGAACCCGCGCGATCAAAGGCATTGCGGCTGGCCTTTTAGCGCATCACGTCTCGTACTTTTAAGCATCGATTACCAATCGTCGAACCGCATGCTGCATGCTTTTCTTACCACGAACCACACAGATCTGAACAGGCATTGGCGACGCTCGACAGCACAACATTCCTAGCGGACCGGCGAGCTGCTCCGCGATTCTCTGAAAGCGAGCGATGACCGCGAGAGTACTTTCCCCGCAATTGCTGCGACAGATCGATGCTTATTGGCGTGCGGCTAACTATCTGGCGGTCGGGCAGCTTTATCTTCGCGACAATGCGTTGCTAAAGCAGCCGCTCTCCCTTACCCATGTGAAACGCATGCAGCTTGGCCACTGGGGCACCACACCGGGCCAGAACTTCATATACGTGCACTTGAACCGGATCATAAAAAAATATGATCTGGATATGATCTATGTATCAGGACCGGGACACGGCGGACCGGCGGTGGTCGCAAACACTTATCTCGAGGGCACTTATTCCGAAGTCTATCCGCAGATTACCCGCGATGAGGCCGGCCTCAACAAACTCTTTACCCAGTTTTCTTTTCCCGGCGGTATTCCGAGCCATGCGTCGCCCGAGTGTCCAGGATCCATTCACGAGGGAGGTGAGCTCGGATATTCATTGAGCCATGCGTTCGGGGCCGCATTTGACAATCCAGAGTTGATCGTCGCGTGTGTTGTGGGCGATGGCGAGGCGGAAACGGGCCCACTCGCGACGGCGTGGCATTCAAACAAGTTTCTGAGTCCCGTCACCGATGGCGCGGTATTGCCGATACTGCATCTTAACGGCTACAAGATCGCGAACCCGAGCATTCTCGCGCGCATTACGTCGGAGGAGCTCGATCAACTGCTCAGGGGTTACGGCTGGACGCCATTGATGGTCGAGGGACATGAGCATGATTTGATGCACGAGGCCATGGCGGCCGCTCTAGACACTGCAACCGAGTTGATCAAGCGCATACAGCATGACGCACGCGCCGCTGGTCACAGCGAGCGTCCGCGCTGGCCGATGATTGTTCTGAGGTCGCCCAAAGGGTGGACTGGGCCGCAAGTGGTCGACGGCCGGCCGAACGAGGGCACGTGTCGCGCACACCAGATGCCGCTTGGAGTGACTGCAGCGTCGCCGCCTGCACATCTGCAGCAACTTGAAAGCTGGTTGAGAAGCTACCGGCCCGACGAGCTCTTCGAGGCGAGTGGACGTCTGCGGGCCGAGGTGGCCGCGCTTGCGCCTACCGGCGCCCGACGCATGGGCGCAAATCCGCACGCGAACGGCGGCATGCTTCTGCGCGATCTCACGATGCCGGACTTTCGCCGCTACGGGGTGGAGGTCTCCACACCGGGTGTGCGCGGCATAGGCGACACCCATGTACTGGGTCATTTCCTGCGCGATGTGTGCAACCTTAATACCCAGCCGCGCAATTTTCGTATTTTTGGTCCCGATGAGACGCTCTCCAACGGCCTCGACGCCGTCTTCGAAGTTACCGATCGTCAGTGGCAGGCGGCCACCGCTCTGAACGACGAATATCTTGCGCCGAGTGGTGGCGTGATGGAAATGCTGAGTGAGCATCAATGCGAAGGATGGCTGGAGGGCTATCTGCTCACCGGCCGGCACGGGCTCTTCAACTGCTATGAGGCATTCATTCACATCGTCGACTCGATGTTCAATCAGCACGCCAAGTGGCTCAAGATCACGTCACAGTTACCGTGGCGCCGCAGAATTTCTTCGCTGAATTATCTGCTCGCATCGCATGTCTGGCGGCAGGATCACAATGGATTCACCCACCAGGATCCGGGCTTCATCGACCACGTCGTCAATAAAAAGGCCGAGATTGTGCGTGTTTATCTGCCGCCCGATGCGAACTGCCTGTTGTCGGTGTTGGATCACTGCTTGCGCAGCCGGCACTACGTCAACGTCGTGATCGCCGGTAAACATCCGGCTCCGCGGTGGCTCTCGATTGACGCGGCGGCGGCACATTGCAAGCAAGGCATTGGCATCTGGCAATGGGCGGGCAACGACGATAATTCCGATCCCGACATAATCATGGCGTGTGCTGGCGACGTACCCACTCTGGAGACGCTCGCAGCAGTTTCGATCCTGCGGCGGCATTTGCCGGAATTAAAAATACGGGTAGTTAACGTCGTGGATCTGATGAAGCTGCAGCCGGCGAGCGAACATCCGCACGGCCTTAACGATACAGATTTCGATGCCCTATTTACTCGCGACAAGCCGATTATATTTGCGTTCCATGGCTATCCGACGCTGATCCATCGCCTGACTTATCGCCGCACCAATCATGGAAGTCTGCATGTTAGAGGATACAAGGAAGAGGGCACCGTCACGACCGCTTTCAATATGACCGTACTCAATGATCTGGACAGGTTTCACCTCGTGGTCGACACCATCGACCGCCTCCCACACATCGGAGACAGCGGCAACTGTCTCAAGCAGCTCATGTATGACAAGCTCAAAGAGCACAAGCGCTACATAGAAACGTTCGGCGAGGACATGCCCGAGATCCGCGATTGGACATGGGGTGCGAGCCCGACTTGAATCCGCAAGAGCGAAACGGGATGTCCGACGGCGTTAGCGGTCAGGCGTGGTGGCTCAAATCGCCGGCCGACTGGCAGACGCAATTGCGTACCGATGCCAATGGGTTGTCCAGCGTCGAAGCAACTGCGCGCTTATCGCGAGCGGGCCCGAATGTTTTTCGCGATAGCCAGGAGCAATCGCCCCTGCTGCAGTTTCTGAGCCGTTTCAAGAATCCCCTGGTGATAGTGCTGCTGGTGGCCAGTGGCATCTCAGCACTCACCGGTGAGGTGGCGAACTTCGTCATCATCAGTTTCATCGTCCTTATTAGCGTTACCCTCGATTTTGTCCAGGAGTACCGCGCGGGCAAAGCGGCGGAAAAGTTGCGCCTTGCAGTGTCGGTACGAAGCGCTGTGATGCGTGACGGTAAGCCGATAAATATGCCGGTTGCGGGCATCGTCCCCGGCGACGTTGTGCTGCTTTCGGCAGGTGATCTAATCCCGGCCGATGGACTGTTGATCGAGGCGCACGATTTCTTCGTCAAGCAGGCGCTGTTGACCGGCGAGGCGTATCCAGTTGAAAAGAAGCTGGGCTTGCCCGGCCCGGACGCTACGGATGTACAGGACGCGAGCAATGCCATGTTTGCCGGCACTTCCGTTATCAGCGGCAGCGCCCGCGCGCTCGTAGTCAAAACCGGGACAAGCACCGCGATCGGTGCGATCGCAGAGAGCATCAGCCGTGAACCACCACCGACGGCTTTCGAGATCGGCACTCGCCGCTTCGGCTTGCTGATCATGCGGCTCACGATCCTGCTGGTGCTGTTTGTGTTACTCGTAAACGCAATGTTTCACAGGCCATGGCTCGAATCGTTTCTATTTGCCGTGGCACTCGCGGTAGGCCTGACGCCGGAATTGCTGCCGATGGTTGTGTCGGTCACCCTGTCACGCGGGGCGATGCGAATGGCGAGAAAGCGCGTAATCGTCAAGCGGCTGGCTGCCATTCAAAACTTGGGCTCGATGGATGTGCTGTGCACGGACAAGACGGGCACACTGACTGAGGCGAAGATCCGTCTTGACCAGCACGTGGACGCGCAAGGCGTGCCAAGCGACCGCGTGCTGGAGCTCGCGTATCTCAATAGTTACTTCGAAACCGGCCTTAAGAGCCCGCTCGATGACGCGATACTCGAGCGCAAAAACATCGACGTCGGAGCCTGGAAGAAAATCGACGAAGTGCCGTTCGACTTCGAGCGCCGTCGAGTGTCGGTGCTGATTGACAACGGAACTTCCCGGTTGCTGGTCGTGAAAGGTGCTCCCGACGACATCCTCGCGCTTTGCATCTCATGCGAGCTCAAAGGCGCAGATGGGCAGTACGCGTTGGACGCGGCTACGCTTGAGCGCGCTCGGGCGGAATATCAGGGACTTGAACGCGAAGGCTTGCGCGTGCTGGCGATCGCCCAGCGCGACGTGGCAGCAGACCATCCGCATGCGGTTGTCAGCGATGAAACCGAGCTCACACTCGCAGGATTCGTGGCATTCCTCGATCCGCCAAAGGCGAGCGCCGGCGCCGCCCTCGCCGCCCTCAAAAATAGTGGAGTTGCCGTCAAGATCGTCACCGGCGACAGCGAGCTCGTCACACAGCACATCTGCGCAACTCTGAACATTGCGGTGACCGGCGTGATGACCGGCAAGGACATCGCTCAGATTGACGATCATGCACTGCAAGCGCGCGTCGAAACGGCGAATTTATTTTGCCGTGTAAACCCGTCTCAGAAAGACCGCGTGATACTCGCGCTCAAGGCGCGCGGCCACGTCGTCGGCTATCTAGGCGACGGCATCAACGATGCGCCGTCTTTGCACTCGGCGGACGTCGGTCTGTCAGTGGATTGCGCAGTCGATGTGGCGAAGGAAGCGGCCGACATCATACTGCTCGAACCGGATTTGCACGTCTTGCATGATGCGGTCCTGGAGGGCCGGCGCACTTTCGCGAACATCATGAAATACGTCATGATGGGCACGAGCTCGAACTTCGGCAATATGTTCAGCATGGCAGGCGCGTCTTTGCTGCTTCCATTTCTTCCAATGCTGCCAACCCAGATCTTACTCAACAATATTCTTTACGATATTTCCGAACTACCGATTCCGCTCGATGGGGTAGATCCGGAGCAGGTAACTAATCCCCGAATACTGGACATGAGCTTCATCCGCAACTTCATGCTCGTCATCGGACCGATCAGCTCTGCGTTCGATTTCCTCATGTTCTACATCCTGCTGTCAGTACTCAAAGCGGACGAAGCGCTGTTTCAAACCGGGTGGTTCGTCGAGTCGCTTACTACGCAGGTGCTGGTTATTTTCATTATCCGCACGCGCGGCAACCCTCTGCGCAGCCGGCCGCATCCCGCTCTCATCGTAACGTCCATCGCCGTCGTGATCGCCGGTGCGTTGTTGCCGTTCACGGCGCTCGGCGCGTTTTTCGGGTTCGTACCGCCGCCTGCAAAGTTCTATCTCATTCTCGCTCTCATGGTGCTGGCTTATCTTGCCATCGTCCAGGTAGCAAAACGCTATTTTTATACTCGATTCAACTACGGATAAGCATGACCTGTAGCGCTGTGAGGCACGAGTCCATCACTGCTTTGCAATGCCGAGGAACGGCTTGATTTGCGCTGCCGTTTCCTCGAAGAGATCCTGGTTCCGCGATTCCCATTCGGAGACCTGAAGATCCGCGTTCTGGGGGCTGACGCCAAAATTTTCCTCGATCTTGTTGACGAGCTCCGCCCGGTTACCCGAAATCGCGTCGAGATGATCGTCAGTCAACTCGCTCCACTGTTTTTTAATCCTGCGCCTGACTTCAATGCGTTTGGTTTCCACAAAGATCCATTCCATGGCTTATCTCCTGATAATGATGTCGCCGCTTGCGATTAAGCAACCGCGACCGCACGCCCCGGTCAAGGCGCGGACACTATGATGCACCTTTAGGAGCGAGCCGTCCGTTCGCTACCCCACGTATGTAATTGGCCCACGAGGCAGCGCTATGAGGTTTTCAACGGCTCGATTAGATTTGTCCTACTAAAAGACCTGTGCCGCTATCACCAAGTGCGGCTAGCAAGGTGGCCGGCAGCGACGCAGATACTCGATTTGCTCTCAGCTGGCGCGCCCATCAGCGCGCGGGCGAGTCATGGTAGGCAAAAAAAACACTGTGAGCAGAAAGAAGGCCGCTGACCACAGCGCACCGGCAACCACGATTTCACTGAAGTAAAAATTCGGCAGAACGATCGGCAGCAACACGCGCGTAGCACCAGCCAATTGAATCAACGCATAGGCGTACACCTCCAGCCGGTTCGCTATCAGCGGTCTGCCGGTGTGCCCGCGCGCGACGCGACTCATCATGCCGATGGTGAGCCCGCCGATCGCGCCCACGGTTAGTGCGTGCAGAGCGATGCTGTAGGAAACAAATCCAAGACCGCTCAACGTCAGTAGCGCCAGGTAAATGACAAGCCAGGCATACGACGCGTGCAATATCAGCAAGATGGGCATCCTCATTGCGGTCCAAGGCTTCCACATGGTGAGCCGCGCGCCATGCGCTAGCGCACCAACGCCGGCAATCCAGATTGCAATGAGCGGAAGACCAATAACGTGGACCGCTGTCAACAAAACGGCGCTCGCGATCGCCGTGCACTCGATGAAAGTGTTTCGCTGAGGGCTGGCGCCTTTGCCGGCGCTCGCGCTAAACATCGGAATTACGCGGCCCGCCACAACGGTGATGACGAGCAGAATTAAATCCAACCCGAGCTGAATCACGGTTTGCATGGTTGCAGCGCTCGCGCGCGAAGCTGCGACATAGAAGGCAATGTTTGCAGCGCCGAGCGATAGAATAATCAAAACGAATATTGCATTGCGCAGATTGCGCGCTTTGAACAGCGGTATGGCGATGCCCAGCGCGGCGAGTGTTGCGAAGGCGGTGTCAGCAATTGCCGCCACGGCCAAAAGACCGGATGCGACACAGGCGCGTGCCGCAATCCAACAGACGACAACGGTGAGGAGTGCATAGCCGGACGGCGTTGGGTGATGGGTCCAATTGCGCACAGCGGTGAACAGGAATCCCACGACCACCGCGAAGATATAGCCGAAGATCATCTCATGTGCGTGCCACTGCGCGCTCGCCAAGTACGTGAATGATCCTAGCCATCCGGCAAACTGCGCTACCCAAACTGCAATGGACAACAGCGCAAACATGCCCGCGAGCAGGAAGAGCGGCCGAAAGCCGATGCTCCAAAGTGGGGACCCAGGATGTAACGGTCCGCAGCACGCAGTCCGGCGATACAAAGACAAGAGCTGCGCCCTAACGCTGCGTTACAGACTTCAGTTCCGCCGGCCGGTCCATGATGCGGAGAATCGCAACGGAGATCCGCCTCGCGGCAAGTTTCCGGCTTAACGCGTCCTCTAGACTTGCGAATGACGTGCGAACAGGATCATAAGCGAGCGACAACGTCGCCGCTTCGAGCGAAACCCGCACGCTGCCTTTATCCACTCCGGGCGTCGCATTGCCGACAGCCTCTATTTCCCGACGGCTATTCGTGCCCGTCGCGACTTCGCCTGCGAGCGCAAAAAAGGCAACCTGATGCTTGTGCGTGAGGGCCGTCGATACTACAGCATGATCGTAAACTGCGGCGATTTTGTCCTCGATGCAAAAACCACATGCGAGCGCGTTCATATCAGAAAAAGCGAGCGCCACTATGCCTGCGAACGCCCCGATAGCAACGACAGGAGCGGCGCGATGTCGAAAGCAGCGCAATGGTCCGCCGATAGCAGCCGCCGCCGGACGCATATCAGTGGTTTTCGGTTGCGGTTGCTTTGCCAGCGGGTTGCGCGTCGACCCAGTGAAAATACTTAACATACTGTGTGATCTCGGCGTCTGAAAGATTTTGATTCGGCATCGGTACATTGTTGTATTCCTTCAACATGGCCTTGGCGTCGGCGTCTGTCTGGAGCATTTTGTCGGGCGACTTGAGCCAGCGGCTCAACCAATCATCGCTGCGGCGCGAAGTCACTCCCGACAAGTCAGGCCCCACCTTCTTGCCCTGACCAATGGAGTGGCAGGCGAGGCATTTACTCTCGAAGGCTTGCTTGCCCATGACGCTATCCGGATCTGTCGGCGACGCGGTCGCCGCCATGTTGTGGTGCTCCAGATCCTTGGCCAACGGCTTGGCACTTGTCGAGACGAGCCCGATTGCGCCCTGCGAAGCATTTGCGAAGTGATGATCAACCATAATGTAAGAGCCGTCCTCGGGGATCAGGAATTCCACGATCGCACTATTACTCGATCCAAGGAGCACGGTCTGCATGCCGCGGAACTGGTTGTCCGGATTGCCATCCATCCATACTCTGTCGAATATCGTCCCGACCACGTGGAAGCTCGAGGTTTTACTGGGGCCCACGTTGAGCACGAAAAGGCGCACTCGCTCGCCGGTCTTGGCGGGCAAAGGATTGTTTACCATTCCGTTGTGCGACCCGTTGAACACCGTGTAGTTGGGGGTTGCTTTGCGCAAACTGTCGCCATCGAGCACATAGAGGGGGGCGCCGTCGATCTTGCGCTTATCCGGATCGGGCTTAGCGTAAAACTCGCTTTGAATGACGACGTATTCGCGAGACGCTTTGGTCGGATAACCTTCGCGCGGCTCGACTATCACTGCACCATACATACCCGAAGCAATATGCTCGAGGATCATCGGCGTGCCACAGTGATACATGAAAACGCCGGGATAATTAAGCGTGAACTCGAAGCTGATCGTTTGGCCAGGCGCGACTGAGCGATACTTGTCCTGCGGTGAAACCATCGCAGCATGAAAATCCATGGAGTGCATCATCGGAGCCTGCATGACTTGTATGCCAGGCACTGTTTCATCGCTGCGGTTCGTCATTGAAAAGCGAATCTTGTCGCCCACTCGGGCGCGAACCGTCGGTCCGGGAACCTGGTCGCCAAACGTCCACGCACTGAATTTAATGCCCGGCGCGATATCGATGACCTTATGTGTGGTGTCAAGCCGAATCTCCTTCACGGGGGACGGATCAAGCGGCTTGAGCTCCGCAGTCATATTGAGCGAGGCACCTATCGCGAAAGGCCCGGTGTGACGCTCTGTCGACAGTACGGCGGGCGTAGGTTTGAGGTCCATCTTGGAGATGTCGTAACGGTCCACCGTTGGGGTCGATGCGTTACGGCCGCAGGCAGAGAGCACAATGGCCATGAAGACCCAGCTAGTCAACGCCTTCATTCTCATCGAACTCTCCGTGGGACGCTCAATGGCGCTTAGGTGAATGGCACGCGTTCTAAATATGGTGTCTGTCCGCTCGCGCTCGCGACAATCCGATGGCCTGCAAAGTGCCGGTGCGAGCGCCAGTTATTCATTCCTTAAACGACTGCGCCTGAGCTCGAGCCCTATCGTTGAAGTGACTATCGAGATAACCAGCCAATAAGTAATACGAGCAGCGACGCGGCAAGCACTGCGACAATGAAGCCAGCGATCACGC
>Ga0068852_100001826_pt1 | contig 14487 bp, 13 predicted proteins | sample KBSCornC22_FD_66594 | JGI IMG/M metagenome (GOLD analysis project Ga0068852, IMG submission 66594) | Corn rhizosphere microbial communities from Kellogg Biological Station, Michigan, USA - KBS Corn C2-2 | ecosystem: Host-associated > Plants > Roots > Rhizosphere > Soil ... | reverse complement strand
AAGCTCGCGCGTGATGCGAACCTTGCGCGATGCTGCCTTCGCCGCCAGGTGGTGGAGCGCTTGCGACACCTCGGTGTTGAGATCGAGCGTGGCAAAGCGCACTTCCCGCTTTCGCAGCAGCGCTCGCAGGCCGCGAATGACGTCGCTCGCGCGTTCGTCGTCCTTGCGGATGTCGTGCACGATCTCGCGCAGTTCGGCGAGATCAGGCTTCTCCTGATCGAGAATCATCTCGGCGGCATCGGCGTTGATCAGGATCGCCCCGAGCGGTTGATTGATTTCGTGCGCAATGCTGGCGGCGAACACGCCCATCGTCGAAAGTCGTGTGGCGTGCGCGAATTCGGTTCCGCGCCGTTCTGCGTCCTGCTTCGCCCGCCGCTGCGATCTGCGGTCGCGCATCAGCGCGCAGATGCTCACCGCCTGCACCGCGACTATTGCGCTGAGCACTCCGATGGGCGAGAGATACGTTTGCCAGAATTCCAGCGATGCGAGCCTCGCAGCTGATTCGCCTGCGTTGACCCAGCCGGGCGCAATCGCGCTGCCGCACACCGTGAGTCCGCAGACGACCAGGAGGCCCGTGAAGACTCGGACATACGAGCCAGGCATCGGTCTGACCACCGGCATGTGCAGGCCGTGCGCCATCGTCGCTTCGACTATCTCGCCGCGTCGCGCGTCAGCCGTCGGAGCAACGCAAAGCAGGATGCAAGAACCGCCTAAGCTCGCTTTTATTTGGCAGGGCTGACATCGACAGCAACCGCTTCCGTGTACGTTGCCTCGAGCTGATCCCCCTTCGAGATCAACTTGAACTGCTCCGGGTCGCGCACCTTGAGATTGACGGTGCGCTTCGCTCCTTTAACCGTCACATGCTGCGTGGCGGGATCGAGATCGATGACGTCGCCGGTCACCGTGACCTGCCGTCCGACGGCCGCGCCCGGGGCGGTTCCCGGCTTTGCAGTGGCACCGACCGCCTTTTCGGTCACACCTACGGCCTTGCCTCCGCCCTTCTTCAGCTCGACGGTGAGTGCCTCGGCGTACTGAACGTCGACGCGGTCACCGCTTTTGAGTTGTGCGAAATTCTTCACCTCCGGACCGGCAGTCACCGTGACCTCACGACCTTCGGGTCCGACCAGCGTGACCTCGCGCGTCGACTTGTCGATCGCCTTGATCGTCGCCATGACATGGATCGTCTGCGCCATGCCGACGACTCCGGGTTGCGAGACGGCGTGACCTTGCGTCGATTGCGCGAGTGCGGGAAAAGCAGCAGCGGTGGCAATCGCAACGCTGCATGCAATGATCGTTCTGTGCATCGTGTGCTCCGTGGGATTAAACCAATGGATGAATCATTCGACGCTGGCAGCCTTGGTCCAGCCTTGTGACGGATCGAAGCGTGTCATCTTCGACGCAATACTGGCGGTCGCCGAGCCCAGATCTTTCTGATAAACGATGCCATCGTGGTTCACGATGAACGTCATGACACCCGAGTTCGCGTATTGCGCGGGATAGGCAACCACCGCGAAGCCGCCGATCATGTGCCCGCGCACCATATAGTCCAACGCGCCGCCTTGCGCATTCGCACTCTGGCCCTTGAGCATGCGGAAGTAATAGCCGTGATACGCCGTCGGGCCGGCCTTGTTGCCGGAGTAGCCTTCGGCCGACGCGCGCACGACGAGTTCGCCAAGCGGGCTCGGCGGCTCGCCCGAGTTCGTCTTCCAGTACAGCCCGTCGTGCTTTCCGGGCGTGCTTGCGAATGCGCGCGCGTACTCACGCACGCCGTCGCGGTTTCTATCCGCGGAGGCATACTCGCGCTGCGCATCGACAATCGCCAGCATGACATTGATGGCGGTGAGTTCGTTCTGTCCGACGCGCCGAAAGAGCAATTCCTCTTTGCCGCCCTCCGTGTCGAAACGCCATCCGGCCCCTGACTTGACGAGCGGAAACGCGAATGGCCAGTCATCGGCGCCGATTGCCAGCACGGCGCCCTTGTCTGGCGTCTCGTTGATGACGTGCTTTTGATCGTACAGCTCGATGAAGCGATCGCGCGCTGCGCGATCGGCGACTGCATCTCCCGAGCGCACCCACTTGTCGGACCCCGGACCCAGGATCGCCAACGCACCCGCCGTGTCGTTGGACTTCAGCGATTTCACCAGCGCGGCCGCCGCCTCATCGGCAGACTTGAACACGCGCTGCGCGGATGCTTCGGACGCGGCATGTGCGCTCGTCGCTAAACACAGCGCGACAAACAGCGCTCCCGCTCTTGCCGGGATGCGCGCGAGAATTTCTCCAATGCTCGTGCAATTGCTCATGGCGGAGCTCCTGTGGTGTTGGGTCGACGAACCGCCTTCTCTGCTCATCGACGACCCCCACCGCCGCGACCCCCGCCACCGCCTCCTCGCCCGCCGCCGCCACCACCGCCGGCACGCGCGCCGCCTCCGCCGCCGCTCGCACGCGCACCACCGCCGCCACCGCCCGACCGGGCGCTGCTCATGCTCGAAGCACCTCGATTGCTGGCGCTCGTCGTCTGTGCGCGGCCGCCACCGGTGTCGAACGCGGACCCGCTGCGAGAAGCCGACCCGCTCGCGCGCGAGCCCGCCATGTCACGGTTTGCCGACGATCCGCGATCGAACGATCCAGCGCTGTTGCCTCTCGCCCCTGCATCACCGCCGCGTGCACCGGTCTGCTGCATGCCCTCGCTGCGGCCGCGGTACGCGTCGCGCTGTTGTGCGCCGGCTGATGTGCCGCGGTTGTGTTGCTGCGCAGTACGCTGATCCTTGTACGGAACCGCACCGCGATGCTGGCTGTTGTGCTGCCAGTTGCCGTTCGAAACATTGGTGCGATTGAAGTTGTTGTAGCGGTTGACGTTGACGTTGACGTCGCCGCGGCCCCAATTGGCGCCACCCCACAGCGCGCCGCCGACGATCACGCCCGCGGTGAAGCCGAGCAGCGCGCCCCCGGCGACATAGCCGGGCGGGTAGTAGTAGTAGGGAGGATAGGCCGGATAAGGCCACCCGCCGTACACGACAGCCGGGTTATAGGTCGGCACGTACACAACCTCCGGGTTCGTCGGCTCGATCTTGATGACCGTGGTCGATTCGACCTTTTCGGTAACGACCTTCTGTTCGCTCGAGTCCTTGAGCGAGCCCTGTGACACTGCCTTCGCACGCAGCGTCTGCGCAGTCGCCAGCACGTCTGCCTGCTGCGCGAGAAACGCATCGCCCAGCTTCTGCGTCCAGTCGAGCTTCTCGCTCATCATCGTCAGCACCTGCGGAAACACCGTCAGCGATTTCACGCTCTCGTCCCAGGGCTGTTGCTGCAATGCGTCCTCGAGCGCCTTGTCCTTGAGCTTGGGGTTGGCCTTGACCCAGCGCTCGGCGCTCACGATCTCGAGCGGGTACGTCGATGCCATCAGGACCTGGACGAACAGGGAATCCGGATATAGGGCAATCGGGGCGACGAGTTGCTCGAGCTCCTCCTTCGAAAACGTCTTCTCGGCTGGCGAGCTGGCGGTGGTCGAAGCGGCCGGAGGCGTCGCGGGCGCAGGCGCTTGCGCAACCGCGATCCCGCTCCACGCAAAGATCACGGCTGTTGCCGATGCAACGGTTCGCGTGACCGTCGAGTACGTGGATGGCTTTGTCATGCGTTTCACCTTGTGAAAATGGATCGCTACTTGACGGTGTAGCCGCGACCTTCCAGGCAAGCGCCGCGCGCTTTTGCGTAAGTCGCCTGCCCGGCGGATTGAACCTGCTGCTGTTGCGCCGCCCCTTGCTGCTGCTGCGCGGCGTTCTGTCGACGGCTCTGACCGCGCCCGGCAATTGCACCGGCGGCAGCTCCCGCGCCTGCGTCACCCATGATGCCGCCTACCACTGCGCCGCGAGCCGCGCCTCGCGCGCCCGCACCGGGTGTCGTGCCCGTTGCCGTTGTCGGCGGACTCGGCGCGGCCGCCGGCGGCGGCTTCGACGGATCGAACCCGCTTTGCTGCACAGCCCAGGAGCTGCATTCGGCCTCGTCCTTCTTTTGCTGGGTGGCCGATTGACCCTTCGCGGGGTATGCGAACTGTTGCGCGGTCGCGCTACCCGCGAATATGAGCAGCGATGGAACCAGAATCAAAAACGATCGAATGCGGCAGGCCATGGTCAATTCCTCGTCAATGCACTGTTGATGGTTGCGTACCGGAACGTCATTCCACTTGGACGCCCTCGGCGCGCGCGTGCGCGTCCCCGCGTTCGACAGTGCCGACGGTCATTGGATCGAACGCACCGCCGACTGCCAGATATAGATTCACACGCTGTATGCGCCGCTCGCTCTGGACCTGCAGAAGGTTCGTGCGCGCCCCGAACAGGGCGACACTTTGCTGCAACACGGCGCGAAGATCGCCCGAGCCAACGCGATAACGCACCTGCGCAAGCTCCAGCGTGCGAGCGTTACGTTCCACGGCGCGCATGAGGATCGCTTCGCGCTCGTCGGCGGCAAAGCTCGATGAAAGCGCAGTTTCGACTTCGTTGAAGGCGCGCGCGCCGATGCGCCCGTAGTCGGCGATCGCGAGTGACTGCTCCGCCGTCCGGATATCGACCTGCGCCTGCAGTGCGTAGCCGTTGAAAAGAGGTGCCAGGATGTTCGTGCCGAGGCCCCACACGGGGTTCGCGTGATCCTTCAGGATGACGAGGTCGCTCGACACGGCGGAAATGCTCGCCGTGAGTGCGATCTTCGGCAGTCGTGCAGCCTTGGCTTCGCCCACGGCATTGAACGCCGCCGCCACCCGTCGCTCCGCCGCGAGTACATCCGGGCGGCGCTCGAGCAGATCCGAAGGAAGTCCGACCGGCACCGGGCCTGGCATCGGCGGCAATTCGGTTGGAATGTCGACCGCTGCAGACGGATATCGGCCGATGAGGATCTCGATCGCGCGCAACGCCTGGTCCTGCGCGAGTGCCAGCTGCCGCGCGGCGTCGCGAGCGCTCTCGAGGTTCGCCTCCGCGAGCGAAAGATCGTATTCGTCGGAGCGGCCGATGCGCAGGCGGTCGCGCGCGAGTCCCGTCGCCTGATCGGACGATGTAACGATGTCTTCTGCGATACCTCGCTGCAGGCGGGCTTCGATGGCAAGCAGCCAGCTCTTGACGACGAGTGCAGCGATCGATTGACGCGCGTATTCCTCATCGAGCACGGCCGCATCGTATTGCTGCTGTCCGGCGGCGCTTTGATACCGGACGCGTCCCCACAAATCCAGTTCCCAGTTAGCGAAGAAGCCGATGGCATTCAGCCCGGAGCCGTCACCGCCGGACTTGCCGCCCCCGTGCGCCAGGAAGTTGACCGCCGGATAGATGGTGCTGCCGGCAAGCCGCGCACGACCGGCCGCCAGTTCGACGCGCGCAGCGGCCGTCCGCAGGTCGGTGTTGTAGAGCAGCGCCTCGCGCACGAGCGAACGAAGCCGCGCGTCGGCGAACTGATCCAGCCAGTCAGTCGCGGACGCAGCAGGGGTTACGCGCGACTTCGGCGTTTCGGGCGTTGCCACCCCCGGGGGTAGTTTCCAGGACCCGGGTGTCTTTAAATTGGGCAGCGCTTGCGACTGGATTTGCGGCTGATCAGGCACCGGGTTCAGCGCACAGCCCGTCAGCGCCAGCGCGGTCGCGGATAGAGCGAACTGCAGCAGGCGTGAACGCGTCAAGATTCAGTGCAGCTTGAGGATCAGGTAATCGAGCTTGGCGCCGACGCGCAGGATCACCTTGCGCACGATCTGGATTGCCGCGACGTGGTCGGTGTAGATCGCGCCATGGCCGACTGCGCCGGCCGGAAGAAACACGTCGGCATCCTTTTCCGCGACGGTGAGCTTGACCGGAAAGCGGCCCGCCGGCATCGGTCCATACCCGGTCATCGGCAACTGCGTGCTGTTCGCGACCTGTCCCTGACCCTGCGCCCATACGATCGAATCGACCGTCGCCTTGAAAATGCGTCCCGGATGTGCGTTCAACGTGAACTCGGCCTCGTTGCCTGGCTCGACGAACTGCAGCTCGTTCTGTCCGAAGAGTGCGATCACCTGATACGTTTCCTCGACGAACGTCATCGCGGGCGTGATCGGAAACGCGGCCGTGAACGATCCCGGCCGCAGCTGGACGTTGATCGCGTAGCCGCTCGTTGGCGCGACCACCGTCGTCTGCGAAAGCTCCCATTTCGCGTTTTCGAGCTGCGCACGAATCTGCGCCACCGGCGCATATTCGTTCTCGAACTTGCCCGCCATGCGCTGGCGAATCTGGCGCTCGCTCGCCGCTGCCTGCTGTTCCGCTGAGCGCGCCTGCGCTGCTACGCTGCGCGCCGCCTCGAGCTGCGCTTGCAGTTCCTTGACGTCCGCCTCTGCGCGTTCGAGCGTGAATCGATCCCCTGCTCCCGTGCGCACGAGCTCGCGGTTCTGCTGCACGCGAAGACGCGCAAAATCAAGTTTTGTTTGCAGCTCGGGTAACTTGGCGTCCGCCTGCCGGATCGCGCCGCGCGCCTCGCCGACTTTGCCGACGGCGCCCGCGAGCTGCTCATCCAGTTCCTTCGAGGATGCGACACCGTTCGCGAGTTGCGCCTCGAGCGAACGCATCGTGAGCTCGTACGGTGTGGGATCGATTCGGAACAGCACATCGCCCTTCTTCACGAGCCGGTTCGGCTCGACCGGCACCTCGGTCACGCGTCCTCTCACCTGAGGTACCACGTTGACGACGTATTTGATGACGCGCACGTCGGCGCTCGAGGGCGCGACGACGTTGAGCGTCAGGATCATCGCCGTCAGCGCGACGATGGGAATGATGACGACGGTGACCTGCGTGCCCGTGTTCCAGGGCAGCCACTTCATCTTGATGAAGACGAACCAGACGATCGCCGAATAGATGGCGAGAAGCAGGACTTCCATCTAGGCGCTCTGACGTTTGTGCGGCGCGGGGCCGGCGGGGACCGGACTCGTTGGCGGCGGGCTGGCCGCTGAGCCCGACGTTGGGGCCGGCCGCGATCCGGCTTGCAGCTTGGTCACGTAGTCGCGCAGCTCCACGAGCTTTGCCGGCATCGGGCCTCGTGCGTACATCGCATCGAGCTCATGCCTCAACTGCGCTAGCTCCTCGTCGGCAAGCGCGCCGTCACGCGCCCTGGAGGCGGCGTCGTCGAAGTAGTCGGGGTGCTTGTCGGTGCCATACGCAACCTTGTACCCAACGGGCTTCGTGTAGGCCCATAACCACGCGATCGGCCAGAGCAGGCCGCCAAATACGAGCGACAGCAGGCACAACGTCTGGATCGCCTGCGTCTGCGGATGGTGACGCTTGTGAGCGATCTTTTCCGGCATCACGTGCACGATCCAGAACACCACGATGCCGATGATCGGCACCAGGATCAGGGCGACCCACGCCACGATGTTCGCGGCGGTATCGAGCGCTTCGCCGCTCAGGAACGACGCTCCAGCACTGTTTGCAACGAGCGCAGCGGCAGCCGCAATTCCCCGCGCTACGCGCTGGATGGTTTGCGACCGGTACGACCGATTCTGTCCCGGGGATACGTTGCGTACGACGTCGAGATCGGTTGCCGGGAAGCGGGGGCTGATATTCGCCATGCGATTTACAAACACTCGTTCATGCACGCATGGTGACCGCCACGAAATGCGTCGTCTTTGCAAATCTCGACAACGCTCGACGGCTCATCGTGCGACTGCTCGCGACCGATACGCATAGTGCGAATACGCGAGCGGATGCGAATCTCGACTGCGCGGGCGTGCCGAGGCAACTTCACTTCGCACGCTCACAACCTGGTTATGACCACGGATGCCGCTTTACGCCACTTCGCGCTCGCGAGGCCTTCCGTTCCATGTGGCTTGCGGCGTGATCAGCGGCTTGGTATTTGTCACGCTGCGCGGCGCACGGCGCAGGATCGCCGCTTCGGTCGCCACGCGCTGCGTCGCAGCCCGGTGCCGCCATTGCCCAGGCGTGATGCCTGTCCAGCGGCGGAACGTGCGCATGAAGGGACTTACACCGGCGTAGCCCAGGGATGCCGCGATTTCATCCAGCGACACCTCGGAATAGCACAGCAACTGACGCGCCGCTTCGAAGCGAACATCGTCGAGCACGGCCTGGAACGTCGTGCCGAGGTCGCGCAATCTCCGATTCAACGTGCGCCGATGCATCGACAGCATCTGCGCGAGGTCGTCACCGGAAGTCTTGCCGTTCAGCAACAGCGTGCACAAAGAGCGGTAAACCTGCTGGATAAGAGGCTCGGGGTCGACTGCACGCACCTGCGCCAGCGCGAGGCGTCTTTGCTCCGGATCGGCGCCTTCCACAGGAAGATCGAGCCAATAGGAGGGAAACCGTAAGGCGCTCAACTCGCAATCGAAACGCGGAACGCACTTGAACAAGTTACGGTAGAGAACGGATTCGGTCGGCTTGGCGTGCGCCACCAGGACCTGCGAAGGAGCCCACGACGCGCCTCCCAGTTCGCGCAGCACATTGAAAGCGCCGACAAGCATGCAATCAGCGATCTTGTCGGCGCCGACAATCCTCGGGTAGTAGATTGCGAAGCCGAAATCGATGACCCCCTCGTGTTTGAGGGCGAATGCGAGGCCGCCCTCGCTCATGAGGTGATGGTAGACGACGAAGAGGCGGATCGCCTCGCGCAACGTCGGCGAGTGACGAATCAGTTTCCCGACGGCGCCGTAATCTTCGAGACGCCACATTCGCCCTGCCAACAGTCCGAACTGCGGATGGTGCGTAGCCTGCGCCGAGAATTCCAGGAGGCGACCCAGCGCGCCGAATGGGATGCGCTTGTCGGGATCATTCAGCGCATCATGCGCAAGCCCTGCCCGCGCGAGTACTCGTTTGGGGTCGGCACCCAGTTCCCGCAGAAGCGTCGGCACGCCCGTGAAGGCGCCCACGCGCTGGTTCCAGCCGTCGAATGGCCATTGCGGCGACCCGGACTCGTCAAAGCATTTTGGTAGCGCCTTCATGATCGAACGGACATCGGGCTTTCGGATTACTCGCAACGACGGCATGCGTGGTGCGGTTTTCGAATTTGATTTCTTCTTAGGGGTACGCGCTAACTGAAATAACCCGGGCCTCGAGAATCAGCCGGCCGTGAATCAAATAAGCGCTCGGCAAAATTGCGCATCGGCAGGTTCGACGTGCAATATGTACCTATGGCTGGATAGTGTCGCCACCCTGTACCCAAATCTTTGCAATTCTCGACAAGATGCCACTACCGTGGAGGTATTTATGAAGAAATGACGACATGGCATATGCGTTGCTTCGAGAAGAGTTCAGTCGGCGGCTTGGTGTGCCGCTAATCCTTTTGGAGCGGAGCAAACTAAATGTCGTATTTTCAAGAAGTTGCGCAACAAAGCCAATTGCCTCCCGGGGGATCCCTGGTGGTTCGGCTCGGTAATTTCGACGTCGCGATGTTCAATGCAGCCGGAAGCATCGTTGCCCTGGACAATGCGTGCCTTCGCTGCGCGAGCGACATCGCATCAGGCATGGTCGTCGATTCTAAGGTGACGTGCCCGGGATGCGGATGGCGATACGATCTCGTCTCGGGACGCAACGTCGGCGTCCCGCAGCTCAGAATCGACACCTTCGAGGTCAGGTCGTCCGACTCCAAGCTCCTGCTCGAAAATCACTTCGCGCCGGGATGAGCGGCGTCTGACTTCCAGCAATCGAACTGTTGCCGACTGCTCACCTGACCTTCATCGCAGGAACACGGCGTGCGGGATCGCAATGATCCCCTGACTGACTTAACGGCTGCGCGCTCACGCGCGAGCCGCCCGCATTCATCCTGCTACCGCTTGAGAACGCGAACACTGTTCGAACAGTACCGTGCTCGCCCTGGCGCTATCAACTGCAAACCGTAACGAAGCACGCCCCGAGCGTTGCGCAACGGTCCATCCGAAGAGAATCGGCGCTCCTTCCAGGCCCCGTGTTCAACGACATACGCCCACGTGCCGCCTCGAACGCGCCCGGCGTGTCGAGAAATGCAAAGCGAACCTTCCGCGAAACGCGAAGAATGCACCACTCCAGTCGCGAACTCGGCGTCGCCTGGCCCGGCTCACATCGGAGACTAAATGGACATACGCACGTGGTCACGTATGGCGATCGTGGCGTTTGCGCTCGCTATCTTCGGCGTACAGCAAGCGAGCGCGCAAACCAATGCATCGTGGTCCGGGGCGCCCTGGCGCGCAGGAGTCAGCTTGTATGTGTATCTGCCGTCGATCGACGGCAATCTCGCATTCCCGACGCGCGGAGGCTCAGGCAGCGTGATCGTCGACACCGGCGACGTGTTCGACTCGCTGAACGGTGCATTCATGGGCAATCTCGAGGTGCACAACGGGCAGTGGGGCGTCTTCACCGATTTTCTTTACGTTAACGTGAGCGGCGACCGGTCGGGAACGCGCGATTTCTCGATCGGCGGTTTTGACGTGCCCGGCGGGGTGACGGGGGACTTCGACCTTCGGGTCAAAGGCTCCGCATGGACGATCGTCGGCGAATACCGGGCGTACTCATCCCCCGAGCTCACGCTCGATTTCCTGGCGGGGGCACGGCTCCTGAACGTGAAACCGCGACTCGACTGGTCGCTTCAGGGCAACGTGGGCTCGCTGCCCCCGATCAGCCGCGGCGGCAACATCGAGATCGAGGCGAATAATTGGGATGGCATCGTCGGCGTCAAAGGACGTTATGAGCTCGGTGGTGCGCGAGGCTGGTACTTGCCTTTTTACGGTGACATCGGAGGCGGCGAATCGAAGCTGACGTATCAGGTCGCGGCTGGCGTCGGATACGCGTTCGGCTGGGGCGACATCGCTCTGCTATATCGGTACATCGGCTATGAAATGAAATCGGGGCAGCCCGTGGAAGACCTGAAGCTGAGCGGCCCCATGGTCGGCGCGACGTTCCGGTGGTGAGCACGCTAGGGTGAGTCACGTGAAACGCACGCTTTTGATTTTCGTCGCACTGTTGTGCGCGACCGGCGCCGCTCTGGCGCAGCCCGCCCCCGACACGCTCGGCCGCATCAAGGCGAGCAGGACGATCAACGTCGGCTACTCGACCGACTCACTGCCGTTCTCGTTCGCCGGTCCGGACAACAAGCCGGCCGGTTTTTCGATCGACCTCTGCGCGCGCGTCATAGCGGCGATCGGCCAGGCTGTCGCCGCACCGGATCTCAAAGTCAACTGGATTGCGGGAACGGTCGGCGAACGATTGTCGATGGTGAAGTCGGGCAAGCTGGACCTCGAGTGCGCGAACACGTCGCGCACACTTTCCCGTATGCGCGACGTCGACTTCTCGAGTCTCGTATTCATCGACACCGGTGGATTCGTCGTGCGAGCCAGCCCGCCCATCGCCCGGCTCACGGACTTGAACGGCAAGAAGATCGCGGTGATCAAGGGAACGACCACCGAGCAGCGCTTGCTAGGCCAGCTCAAGGCACGCCTCGTCAATGCAGAAGTGATCGCGGTGGCCGATGGCAATGAGGGTATGGCACGACTTGAAAACGGCTCCGCCGACGCATTCGCCAGCGACAAGCTGAAGCTCCTTGGATTCATGGCGCAGTCGAAGACCCCAGACCGGCTGTCGATGTTGCCGGAGGACCTGTCGTTCGAGCCGTACGCGTTCGCGCTGCCCCGCGGCGACGCTTCGTTTCGTTACGAGGTCGATCGCGCGCTCACGCAGGTATACGCGAGCCCGGAGATCGACAGCATATTCGACCGATGGCTCGGCAAGCTCGGGCGCCCGACGGGCCTTCTTGCAGCAATGTACCTGCTGAACACGATCCCCGAATAGCGACTACTTGCCGCCGCATTCGCAGGCCGATCAGCTATAGGCCCCTCTCGACGAGCGTTTCGTCGGGAGAACCGCGCATGACCACGAAGCCAGGTTCCTGAAGAGAGCTGTCCATGAAGAAGAAGCTTCCGATGGCGGTCTATATCCTGATCGGGATGGTGCTCGGCATCGTCGTCGGCTACATGGTCTACGTAAGCTATCCCGACAAGAAGACGGCAACGCAGATTGCCGGATACATCTCCATCCTCTCCGACGTGTTCCTGCGGCTCATCAAGATGCTGATCGGCCCGCTCGTCTTCTCGACACTCGTCGTCGGCATCGCGCACATGGGCGATGCCCGCAGCGTCGGACGCATCTTCGCCAAGTCGCTGGGATGGTTCGTGATCGCTTCCATCGTCTCGCTGCTGCTCGGCCTCGTGCTCGCCAACCTTCTGCAACCGGGAAAGGATCTCGGGCTTCCGCTGCCCGACATCGGCGCCGCGACGAACCTGAAGACTGCGTCATTCACGCTCAAGGAGTTCGTCACGCACCTGGTGCCGCGATCGTTTGCCGAGGCGATGACGAATAACGAGATCCTCCAGATCGTCGTGTTCTCGATGTTCTTCGGCGTGGCGCTCGCGTCACTCGGCGAGATCGGCGCTCCGCTGACTCGAGTGATCGACGCGGTCGCGCACGTGATGCTGAAGATCACGGGCTACGTCATGCTGCTCGCCCCCGTTGCCGTGTTCGCCGCGATGGCCGCGACGGTCGCCGTGAACGGTCTGGAAATCCTGCTCAAGTTCGCCGTGTTCATGGGCGACTTCTACATCGGCCTGATCATTCTCTGGAGCCTGCTCGTGCTGGCCGGGTTCGTCTTCCTGGGCCCGCGCGTGCTGAAGCTGATCGGGCTGATCAAGGAGCCGTTCCTGCTTTCGTTCGCAACGGCGAGCTCGGAGGCGGCTTATCCGAAGCTCCTCGATTCTCTCGACCGATTCGGGGTCCAGCGCAAGATCTCGAGCTTCGTGCTGCCGATGGGTTATTCGTTCAACCTCGACGGCTCGATGATGTATTGCACGTTCGCGACGCTCTTCATCGCGCAGGCCTACAACATTCACCTGCCGGTTGCGACGCAGCTCACGATGATGGCCATCCTGATGCTTACGTCGAAGGGGATGGCGGGCGTGCCGCGCGCATCACTCGTGGTCATAGCGGCGACGCTGAACCAGTTCAACATTCCCGAAGCCGGACTGCTGCTGATCCTGGGCGTGGACACGTTCCTCGATATGGGACGATCGGCGACCAACGCCGTGGGCAACTCCGTTGCCGCTTCGGTCGTCGCCAAATGGGAGGGGGGCCTCTTGTCTGTTCCGGAGGCGGAGGCCAACGCCGCGCGCCTCGATGCCGAACGGGAGCGTCCTCTCACCCCGGATACAGTGCCGACCGCTGCGTGACCCGCAGTCGCTTCGGCATCGATCGCATTCACGCGACGCGCATTAAGGCGAGCACTCGACCTCGGTCTTCACGGAGATCTCCCGATGGCACTTAGCATTGGTCGAGGTTGGCGGACCGTGGTCGCATGCCTCCTCGTCACGTGGACGATCGGCGCTGGGCTCGCGCAGACGCCGGAAGGTGTGCTCACCGGGACGTTGAACAAGGCGCGCGCAAGCGGCGAGGTGGCCATCGGCTATCGCGAGTCGTCGATTCCGCTGTCGTATTTGAGCGCACGCAATGAACCGATCGGGTACTCGATCGACCTGTGCCGCGCGATCGTGGATGCAATGAGCACGGAAGTCGGGCGCGACTTGCTCATCAAGTGGATACCCGTGACATCGGAGAATCGCATCCCTGCCGTGACGAGCGGGCAGATCGATCTCGAATGCGGATCCACCACGTCGAACGTCGAGCGCAAGAAGGTCGTCGACTTCTCGCCAGTCATCTTCATCGCGGGGACGAAGCTGATGGTGCGCAAGGGCTCGCCGATCCGCTCGTTCCGCGACCTCGCGGGACGCACCGTCATCGTGACTCGCGGGACAACCAACGAAAAGATCATTCGCGACCTCGCGACCAGGAGCAAGGTCAACACGACGATCGTGACCGGGACTGATCACGCGGACTCGTACGCCCAGCTCGTCGCGGGAAAGGTCGACGCGTTCGCGACCGACGATGTCCTGCTTTACGGCTTGATTGCGTTGAACCGCGCGCAGGAGCAGTTGGCCGTCGTCGGAGATTTTCTTTCGTATGAACCTTACGGCATCATGTTCCGCAAGAACGATCCGCAGCTCGCTGCGATCGTTAACACGACACTGCGCGACCTTGCCGCATCACGCGAGCTCGAGCAGACGTACACCAAATGGTTCCTGCGCCAGCTGCCCAGCGGACAGCGGTTGAATCTACCAATGAGCGTCCAGCTCGCCGAGATCATCCGCATCATGGGAGATGACCAGACGACGCAGTGAATTCCGAAGGAACGGTCCTCCAGAGACCGCTTCGAACGCGCCTGAACGACAGTCACCACGCGAGGCATCATGAACATCGACAACATCCAGGAGTTTCTCCTGACCAAAGGCGTCGACCTTGCGGTCAAGGTGCTGGCGGCGATCGCGTTCTGGATCGTCGGGCGCTGGCTCATCGGCAAGGTGATCGCGGTGATCCAGACGGCGATGTCGCGCAACAACATCGACCCGACGCTGACCAAGTACGCGGGCTCGATCATTGCCGTGGCGCTGAACATCGCGCTGGTGCT
>Ga0068852_100001824_pt1 | contig 14489 bp, 14 predicted proteins | sample KBSCornC22_FD_66594 | JGI IMG/M metagenome (GOLD analysis project Ga0068852, IMG submission 66594) | Corn rhizosphere microbial communities from Kellogg Biological Station, Michigan, USA - KBS Corn C2-2 | ecosystem: Host-associated > Plants > Roots > Rhizosphere > Soil ... | reverse complement strand
TCGACCGGGTCCTCGAGGGTCATGATGTTGATGCCCTCGGTGTTGATGTAGTTGAGGATCGAGTAGAGCGTGGTCGTCTTGCCCGAGCCCGTGGGACCCGTGACGAGGATGATGCCCTCGGGGCGGGCGAGCATGAGCTTGAGGGTCTTCAGGTCCTCGGTGTGCAGGCCGAGATCCTCGAGGGGCACGATGCCCTTGTCGCGGTCGAGGATGCGCAGCACGATGTTCTCGCCGTGCGTGGTGGGCTGCGACGAGACGCGGAAGTCGACCTGGTGGCCCGAGAGCGTGAGCGAGATGCGGCCGTCCTGCGGGGCGCGCGTCTCGGCGATGTTCATGCCGCTCATCACCTTCAGGCGCACCACCATCGCCGCCCAGTAGTTCTTGTGCAGGCTGCGGATCTGGCGCAGCACGCCGTCGATGCGGTAGCGGATGCGCAGGAACCCCTGCTCGGGCTCGAAGTGGATGTCGGAGGCGTTGCGCTTGACCGCGTCGTTGAGCAGCGCGTCCACCAGGCGCACGACGGGCTGCGAGTATTCGTCGAAGTCCGCGGCGAGCGACTGGTAGTCGATCTCGCCGGTCTCGATCTCGTTCAGGATGCCGTCGATCGACAGCTCGAAGCCGTAGTGGTGCTCGATGCCGATGGTGATGTCGGACTCGCGCGCGAGCACCTGCTCGATGCGCAGGTCCTCGCGCGCGAGCGCGCGGATCTGGTCGAGCGCCACGACGTTGGCCGGGTCGCTCACCGCGATGAGCAGCACCTTGCGCTCGGCGTCGTAGCTCACGGGCAGCACGTGGTAGCGGCGCGCCATGTCCTTCGGCACGAGGGCGATGGCGGCCGGGTCGACGATGGTGTTCTCGAGGTCGATCGAGACCTGGCCCAGCGTCTCCGAGAGGATGTCGCGGATCGTGGCCTCGGTGACGAACCCGAGCTGCACCAGCACCTTGCCGAGCGGCGCCTTGAAGCGCTTCTGCTCGGTGAGCGCGATGTTGAGCTGGTCCTGGCTGATGATCCCCTTGGTGAGGAGCGTCTGCCCGAGAGGGACCTGGGCGAGCGGCGCGGCGGGAATGTTGCCCATCAGCGTCCCGTGCCGATCTCTTCGAGCCGCCGGCGCGCGTTGCCGGCGTCGAACTGCACCGGCTGCCCGGCCGTGGCCTCGATCGCACGGCGATAGAAATCGGCCGCGACGCGGGCTTGGCCCATGTGGTCGAGGCTCACCGCGAGGTTGTAGAGGATGTCCGCATTCGCGGGATCGAGCCGGTGCGCCTCGAAGAAGGCGGCCTGGGCCTCGCCCCAGCGTCCGCGGCCGGCGTAGTGCGTCCCGAGCGCGAACTGCAGCGCGGCGCTGTCCGGGAACCGGGTCACGTCCTCGCGGAGCTGCGCTTCCACGCCCTCGGGCGCGGCGCCTTCCGAAAGCGCGGCGAGCCCCGCGAGCGCGGTGGCATTGCGCGCATCGAGCTCGAGCGCGCGGCGGTAATGCAACGCGGCGACGGAGCGGTTGCCCGCGCGCGCTTCCACCGTCGCGATGCCGAGGTGGCTGTCGACGCTGAGCGGATCGGCGAGGAGGGCGGCCTCGTAGCTGCGGCGGGCGTTGCCGAGATCGCCGTCGCGCAGCGCCCGCCAGCCTTCGGCGACATTCGCGGGCACGCGGGGCCTTTCGACGGAGCGTTCCAGCCGCAGGGGCTCGCGGGCGTCGGCGGGCGCGACCCTGGGTTGCGCCGGGGCAGCACGGGCGGATTCGGTGGCGGCACGCGCGGATTCCGGCGGGGGCGCGCTCGCGGGTTGCGCCGACGGACTGCTCGCGGATTGCGCCGCGGGCGGCGCCGCTAGCGGCTCCACGCGGGCGGCACGCGGCGGCGGCGCCGGAAGCGTCGGCATCGCCGGCAATGCGGGGGTCGAGGCGGGCGGCGGCTCGATGCGGACGAATCCCTGCGAGCTGGCGGGCGGCTCGTTGGGAGCGCGCGACGGCGCCGGCGGCGGCGATCCCGACGCCATCGGCTGCAGCGGAGGCGGCGGCGGGCGGCGCGTGGCGACCGTCGGCACGATGCCCGGCACAAGCACGCGCAGCTGGAACCAGACATAGGCGCCGGCGGATCCCACGACCACGGCGATGAGCCCCAGCGTGATCCACAGCATTCCCTTGCCGCGGCGCGTCTCGGGGCCGCCCTTGGCCTGGAAAACGACATGAGCCTGTTGCATCGCCTCGTCGCTGCGCGGCGCGGCAGGCGCGGCGGGTGACGTGAGCGGCTGCAGCTCGAGGGACGGTGGCGCGCGGCCGGGCTGGAAGCCCGCGGCCTCGGCGCTCGCCTGCCCGGCCGCGTCGTTCGACGCCTCGGCCTGCTGGCGGGCGAGCTTCTCCTGCTCGGCGCGTCGGAGGGCGTCGAGGAGCAGGCTCATCGGGGCGGTGCCGGCGGCGGCGCGTCGGGGACGATCGGGACCGCCTTCACGTCGGGAGCCGGCTTCGGCATGCCGAGGTTCTCGAGACGCTCGATCTGCCTCTGCACGCGCGGATAGGGCGGCTCGCCGGTGCGGAAGAAATCGGAGTCCGGAAGCTCGCGCCGATAGGCAGCGAGGTCGCCATCGAGGCTCGCATCGCGCACGACCAGCGGCCGGATGAAGATCACCAATTCGCTCTTGGTCGAGGTGTCGTTGCGGTAGCTCACGAAGTCGCCGAAGAACGGGATGCGCGAGGCGATCGGAATCCCGTCGCGGTGGCCGACGAAGCTGTCCAGCATGAGCCCGCCCAGCACGGCCGTCTGGCCGCTGGATACACGCAGCACGCTCTCCAGTTCTCGCGTCTGGGTGACGGGTATCAGGCTCTTGATCGGGTTGCCGACCCTGTTCAGGTCCGGGTTCGGATCCTGCACGTTGTCGATGATGCGCGTGATGGTCGGGCGCACATTCAGCGTCACCATGTCCGTGTCGCTGACCTGTGCGGTGACGTTCATGATGAAGCCCACCGGCACTACGTTCTGCGTCGAGGTGAACGTAGTGTTCTGCGTCGCCTGGTTCTGGGCAGTGTTGGACGTGATGGTGAAGTAGACCTGGTTATCCACCACCTTCATCATCGCTGTCTGGTTGTTCAGCACCATGAGCTTCGGGCTGGACAGCACGCGCGTCTGGCCGTAGGTCTCGAGCAGCTTGATGGTGCTCGCGAGCGAGCCGCCCCTGGCCGCGTTCGGATTGCTGTACGAGATCGAGAAGAACGGCGGCGTGGTGAGATTGCCGGCGAGGAAGCTCTGCTGGATCGAGTAGCCGAGGCCCTGTTGCGCCAGCGCCGACCAGTCCACGCCGGACTGGTAGTTGTCGTTCAGCGTCACCTCGACGATGGTGGCCTCGATGAGCACCTGCCGGCGCGCCGAGCTCGTGACCTGCGCGAGGAAGTCCTGCACCTTCTCGTGCTGGCGGGACGTGCCGCGCACGGAGACGATGCCCGTTTCCTGGTTGACGATCACCGACGCCGCCTCGCGGAAGGTAAGGCGCGACTCGACGCGCTCCGTGTTGAGCGCCGCCTGCGTCTCGCCGGGCCCCTCCGTACCGGTGCGCGCTACGCCCGCGCCGGACTCCGTGCGGAGGGCGCCGGTTCCCGTACTACTGGCCGACGAAGCTCTCGTGGCCTGGCCGCGGTTCGACACGAACGTCTCGCTGCTGCCTTCGGGCAAAAGCTTGTCCGTCTCGCGCAGCATGTCCTTGATGTTGCGCTCCAGGGATTCCCAGAAGCGCTGGCGCGAAAGCGAGGTCACGGTGAGCGTGGAGTTGTTGCCTCCGGCTCCCGTGGTCGCCCCCGGCGCTGCGCCGCCATTGAGGGAACCCGAGATGACCTGCGTTGCGATACCGGTGATCTCCGAGGTGTCCCGCGACATGTTCACGTAATCCACGCGGTAGTTGCGCAGGTAGGGCGTGTCGCGCAGGACCGTGATGGTGGTGCCGTCCGTTTCCCAGCGCATGTCCACCTGCTTCGCCATGCGGTTGAGGATCTGCTTGAGCGTCTGGTCGATGGCGTTCAGGTTGACGGTGCCCTCGACGCGCGGATCGATGTCGAAGTTGATCTTCGTCTCGCGCGCCATCGCCATGAGCACCTCGCGCACCGGCTGGTCGGCCACGACGACGGAGTAGCGAATTTCCTGGTCGCGCGATTGCGGCGCGGGCGGCATGGGGATACCGCGAACCGGTTCCGGGATATTCCCGGTGGGGCGGGCTTCCGCAGGCTGCATGTGGTTCTCGCTGCGCGCAACGGGCTGCGCACCGCACCCGGCCAATGCCAAGGCCAGCGCGAACCACGCCGCTATTGCTTCGAATCGCATGCAGGAATAGACCGTAAGTGCTTGTTTTATGGAAGGAACCGCCCCGTTCATCCTTTATAGCGTTTTCGGGGGGGAAACGCAAATGAAATCCCCCACTTTCCCGCCGTTATTTAGGGTCGCGCAAGCAACTATCGGGCCTCCGCTCGCCGGGCGTCCTCCCGGACGTTATCGAGGGACCGGACGTAGGGACGGAACAGCCTGACCTGGGCCGGTAGCGCGGCCAGGGCATTGCTCGCCTGGCCCCGGTCGCCCCAGGCCCCGAAAAGGACGCCGACCCGGGGAGAATCCGGGTTCCCCGCGGGGACGACGTAGAGTTTATCCGGCTCGAGCACCCGTGCGGCCTGCGAGAGGTAGCTCTCGATGTACTCGCGGTCCCGCGCCTCGCTCACCATGAGCTGCACCGCGAAGCGGCCGGGAGTCTCGTCGGCGAGCAGCGCCCGGCCCGCGACCAGCCGGCGGCCGAGGAGGTCCTGGGGCAGGGCAGCCAGGGGCTTTTCAGCGGGTACGGTTGCGATGGCGGCGACCGGCGTGGGCGCGAGGGGCGTGGTGGCTTGGGGCGCCGCTTCATGCGCGGCGGCGCCCGGCTCGGCGGCGGGCGCCTGCACCGCCGGTGCGGCGGCGGCTACCGCGGCCAGCGGCGACGGCGATTCGGGAACGCTCGTCGGCGCCGCGGCAGCCGCGACCGGAGCCGGTGAACGCGTCATCGAGCCCAGCCCGAAGCCCAGCACCAGCCCGGCCGCGACGCACGCGGCGGCGGCGAGCGCCAGCCGCCGCGGCGATTCGCGGCGCGTGACGATGATCTGCGTATCGCTCACCGCGGCGCGCGCGTGGTCCGCGGTGACGGTATGGGTGCCCGCCGCGAAGGCTGCGAGCAGCGTCTTGTCCGCGAAGATGTTGATGCGGCGCGTGAGGCCTTCCGAGGCATCGGCGATGATGCGCAGCGCCTCCGTGCCGAAGAGCTGCGGCCCGTGATAGCCCGCGGCCCGCAGGCGGAAGGCGATGTAGTCGCCGATATCGCGCGGCGGCAGCGGCCCCAGCGTGAAGCTGTGCGTGATGCGTTCCTTCAGCTGGCGCATGTGCGGGAGCGCCAGGTGCGTGTCGAGCTCGGGCTGGCCGAACAGCACCACCTGCAGCAGCTTCTCGGTGCCGGTCTCGAGGTTCGACAGCAGGCGGATCTCCTCGAGCGTGGCGAGCGGCATCGCGTGCGCCTCGTCGATGAGCGCCACCACCTGCCGACCGCCGGTATGCAGCTCGATCAGCTTGTCCTGCAGCAGGCGCATGAGCTTGTTGGTATTGGCGCCGGCGGTCTCGAGGCCCAGGTCCTCCGCGATCGCGGCGAGCATCTCGTCGCGCGACAGGCTCGGGATGGCGAGGTAGATCGTCTCGACGCTTTCGGGCAGCCGCTCCATCAGCACGCGGCAGAGCATGGTCTTGCCGCTGCCCACCTCGCCGGTGACCTTGACCAGGCCTTCGCCTGCGGTGATCGCATAGAGCAGCGCTTCGAGCGTGGCACCGCGGTTGGCGCCGGCGAAGAAGAACTCCGTGTGGGGGGTGATCCGGAACGGCGCTTCGCGCAGGCCGAAATGTTCGAGGTACATCGTCATGGCGTGGGCACCTGGCGTTCGCGCGGGGTCACGTTCAGCGCGCTTCGCCGGAGTCGGACGAGGCGAGTTTAGCACCCGGGCGGCCCTCGAGGCGCCCGTAGAGCGTGCCACGGGAGACGCCGAGCAGCTTGGCCGCCTGCGAGACATTGCCCTGGGCGATCTGCAGCGCCGCCTCGACGTAAGTCTGCTCGACCGCCTTCAGGGCCGCGTCGAGGCTGAAGGGCTTGCCCGAGAGCAGCTCCGCACGCGCCTGCGCGGCGGCATCGAGCACCGGCTGGACCGTGGCGGGCGCGAACTCGAGCTCGAGCTCTTCCGCGCCCACCGTGTAGCCCGCGTACTTGGTGGTGAGGCGGATCACGATGTTCTTCAGCTCGCGCACGTTGCCAGGGAACGCGTAGGCGAGCCACCTGGCGCGAGCGGCGTTGTCGAACGAGAACGGACGGCTGCCCGTCTTGGTGGCGTAGAGGTCGCGGTAGTAGTCCAGCAGCCGCAGCTTGTCCTCGCCCAGCTCGCGCAGCGGGGGCACGGCCAGCTCGAACACCGACAGGCGATGGTAGAGATCCGAGCGGAAGCGCCCCCTCTGCGCCTCTTCCCGCAGGTCGCGATTGGTGGCCGCGACGATGCGCGCGCGCGACACGCGCGTTTGCGTCTCGCCCACGCGCTGGTACTCGCCGTTCTCGAGCACGCGCAGCAGCTTCGACTGCAGCTCCAGCGGCAGCTCGCCGATCTCGTCGAGGAAAAGCGTGCCCTCGCCGGCGTCCTCGAAGTAGCCCGACTTGGCCTGCTGCGCGCCGGTGAAGGCGCCCTTCGCATAGCCGAAGAGCGTGGGCTCCACCAGCGTGGGCGAGATGGCCGCGCAATTGAGGGCGAGGAAGGGCTCGCGCGCACGCGGGCTCAGGTGGTGCAGCGAGTAGGCGACGCGTTCCTTGCCGCTGCCCGATTCGCCCTGGATCAGCGCGGGAAATGCCGAGGCGGCGTAGAGGTCGACCTGGCTGCGCAGGCGCCGGATGGGCGGGCTCTCGCCCACCAGCGCGCGCGAATCCTCCGCGTCGCGCTCGCGCCGCTCGATCGCCGAAGCGCGCAGCGCACGCTCGAGGAGCGAGCGCAGGTAATCCGGCTCGCACGGCTTCGGCACGAGATCCACGGCCCCCAGCGCGCGGGCGCGCCGCGCATTCGAATCCTCGTTTTGCCCGGTGAGCACGAGGATGCGCACGTCCGGGGCGTGCGCGAGCAGGTCGCCGATGAGCTTGAACCCTTCGTTGGGGAGGTGCGTCACGGGGGGCAAGCCGAGGTCGATCAGCGCGAGCTCGGGACGCAGCCCCTCGCGCAGGATGGCGACGGCAGCCGCGCGATCGGTCGCCGTGACGACGTCGTAGTCGTCGGCGAGGGCGAAGGCGAGGGACTCGTTGATGAGCGGGTCGTCGTCGACCAGCAGCAGTCGCGGCTTGTTCACAGCCGTCGCGTCGCGGAGTGCCATGGCTCGATTATAAGGGGGCCCTCCGCCCAAAGCTGCTAGAATTCACGACGTCCCCGAAGCAATTTCCCCCCGCGTGTCCGAAACCCTGGTCGATGTCGAGTCGGTGACCTTTTCGTACGGCCGCCGGCCCGTGTTGAAGGGCGTGTCCATGTCCATTCCGCGCGGCAAGCTGGTCGCCATCATGGGCGGCAGCGGCTGCGGAAAGACCACGCTCCTGCGCCTCATCGGCGGCCAGCTGCGGCCGTCTTCCGGCCGCATCCGCATCGCCGGCGAGGCCGTGCACGAGCTCGATACCGAGGGGCTCTATCGCCTGCGCAAGCGCATGAGCATGCTGTTCCAGTTCGGCGCGCTGTTCACCGACCTGAGCGTCTTCGAGAACGTCGCCTTTCCCATGCGCGAGCACACGGAGCTGCCCGAGACCATGATCCGCGACCTCGTGCTGATGAAGCTCGAGGCCGTGGGCCTGCGCGGGCTGCACCGCCTGATGCCCGCCGAGCTCTCGGGCGGCATGGCGCGGCGCGTGGCGCTCGCGCGGGCTCTCGCCCTCGATCCGATGATCGTGCTCTACGACGAGCCCTTCACCGGCCTCGACCCGATCGCCCTCGGCGTGATCGCCAAGCTCATCCGCACGCTGAACGATGCGCTCGGCACGACGTCCATCATCGTCTCGCACGACGTGAACGAATGCCTGCACCTCGTGGACTACCTCTATTTCATCTCCGAAGGCGTGATCGTGGGCGAGGGCACGCCGGAGCAGATCCGCAGCTCCAGGGATCCCTTCGTGCGCCAGTTCGTCCACGGCGAGACCGACGGTCCCGTGCCCTTCCACGTGCCCGGAAGGCCTTACGCCGTGGACGTGGGGCTCGTGAAGCGCCCGCCCTACCAGCCGGGTATGCGCCGTGCTTGAGGGACTGCGCAGGCCGCTCGAGCGGCTCGGCCACAACTTCGTCGACGGCATCTGGCGCATCGGCGTGATGGCGCGCTTCTTCGGCCTCGTGCTCGCCTCCTCGGGCACCAGCGTGCACCGCTTCCGGCTGGTGATGCGCGAGGTGTACTTCAGCGGCGTGCTCTCGCTCATCATCATCATCGTCTCGGGCCTCTTCGTCGGCATGGTGCTGGGGCTCCAGGGCTTCGAGACGCTGCAGAAATACGGCGCCACGGAATCGATCGGCGTGCTGGTGGCGCTGTCGCTGGTGCGCGAGCTGGGGCCGGTCGTGGCGGCCCTCCTGTTCGCCTCGCGCGCCGGCTCCGCGATCACCGCCGAGATCGGCCTCATGAAGACCACCGAGCAGCTCACCGCGATGGACATGATGGCGGTCTCGCCGATGGCCCGCGTGATCGCGCCGCGCTTCTGGGCGGGCGTGATCTCGATGCCGATCCTCTCGATGCTCTTCTCCGCGATGGGCGTCTTCGGCGGGTACGTGATCGGCGTCGTCATCATCGGCGTCGACAACGGCGCCTTCTGGTCGCAAATGCAGGCCGCGGTGGACTTCCGGTATGATGTTTTGAACGGCCTCGTGAAGGCATTTGCGTTCGGCATCGCCATCACCGTCATCGCGACGTTCGAGGGATACGATGCGCCGCCTACCGCGGAAGGTGTCTCGCGCGCCACGACTCGTACCGTCGTCACCTCCGCGCTCACGATCCTCGCGCTCGACCTCGTCCTCACCGCCTTCATGCTGCGCGGCGAGAGTTGAGCGAATCCGCTTCCCCTAGACACTCGAACCGATGGAAAGAACGACGATCGACCTGTGGTTCGGCGCCTTCGTGGCCGCCGGCTTCGCCGCGCTCCTCGTCCTCGCGCTGAAGGTCGGCAACCTCGGTGCCGAGCGCGCCGCGCAGACCTACCGCGTGGAGGCGCGCTTCGACAACATCGGCGGCCTCAAGGTGCGTGGCCCCGTGAGGAGCGCGGGCGTGCTCGTGGGGCGCGTGGCCGACATCCACTTCGACAACGAGCGCTACCAGGCGAACGTGACGCTCGCCCTCGACAAGCGCTACCAGTTCCCCAAGGACACGACCGCTTCGATCCTCACCTCGGGCCTCCTCGGCGAGACGTACGTCGGCCTCGACGCGGGCGGCGACGACAAGAAGCTCGCCGACGGGGACCGCCTCACCATCACGCAGTCGGCGGTGGTGCTGGAGAAGCTGATCGGGCAGTTCCTGTTCAGCAAGGCGCAGGAAGAGCCGAAGAAGTAGGTCGGCCAGAAACCGCCCCCGCGCGTTAAGGTCGAACGGGGTCCCCCCAGCCATTTCCGGAAGAAAGCCATGTTGCGAAAATTCATGCTCACGCTCCTCGTCGCACTCGTCCCCGCGCTCGCGTTCGCGCAGGAAGGGCCGGATGCGATGGTCAAGCGCATCTCCGACGAGGTGCTCGCCATCATCAAGCAGGACAAGGATCTGCAGGCCGGCAATCCCGCGAAGGTCGTGGAGCTCGCCGAGCAGAAGGTGCTGCCGCACTTCGATTTCACCCGCATGACGCGCCTTGCCGTGGGCCGCAACTGGGCGCAGGCGAGCGACGCGCAGAAGGAGGCGCTCACCAAGGAGTTCCGCACCATGCTCGTGCGCACGTACTCCACGTCGCTCACCGCCTATCGCAACCAGACGATCGAGGTGAAGCCCACGAAGATGTCGCCCGCGGACAAGGAAACGGTCGTGCGCACGCAGGTGCTGCAGCAGGGCGGCCCGCCGATTCCGATCGATTACTCCATGGAGAAGGCGGATTCGGGCTGGAAGGTCTACGACGTCGTGATCGACGGCGCATCCCTCGTCACCACGTACCGCGGCACCTTCAACGACCAGATCCAGAAGGGCGGCATCGACGGGCTGCTGAAGACGCTCCAGGAGCGCAACGCCTCGCCGACGCCCGCCAAGGCGCCCGGCAAGTGAACGACGCGGCGTCGGCCGAGGTCCTCGCGCTGCAGGGCGCGCTCTCGTTCGAGACCGTGCCCGGCGTGCTCGCGGAGAGCGCCCGCTATGCGGAGCGCCCGGACCTTCCCGACCGCCTCACCATCGATTTCGCCGCCATCACGGCGGTCGATTCCTCGGCCGTGGCGCTGCTCCTCGAGTGGCGCCGGGTGGCGCAGCGCCGCGGCAAGACGCTCGTCTTCGTGAACCTGCCGGCCAACCTGCTGGCCCTCGCAAAGCTCTACGGCGTCACCGAGCTGATCCAGACCGCGCTCGCGTGAGCGCGGCAGCCGCAGCGGTCGACATCCGCGGCGTCGAGAAGCGCTTCGGCGCGGTGCATGCGCTGCGCGGCGTCTGCCTCGAAGTGCGCCCGGGCGAATTCTTCGGCCTCCTCGGGCCGAACGGCGCCGGCAAGACCACGCTCATCTCGGCGCTGGGCGGCCTCGCGCGCCCGGACGCGGGGTCGCTCGCGGTGATGGGGCACGACGTCGCCCGCGATTTCCGCGCCGCGCGCCGCGCGGTCGGCATCGTGCCGCAGGAGATCGTGTTCGATCCCTTCTTCACCGTGCGCGAGACGCTGCGCATCCAGTCCGGGTACTTCGGGCTGCGCCGCAACGAGGCCTGGATCGACGAGCTGCTCGAGCGCCTGGCGCTCGCCTCCAAGGCCGAAGCGAACATGCGCAGCCTCTCGGGCGGCATGAAGCGCCGCGTGATGGTCGCGCAGGCGCTGGTGCACCGCCCGCCGGTGATCGTGCTGGACGAGCCCACCGCCGGCGTGGACGTGGAGCTGCGGCAGACGCTGTGGCAATTCATCCGCGGCCTCAACGCGGCCGGCCACACCATCGTCCTCACCACGCATTATCTCGAGGAGGCGCAGCAGCTCTGCTCGCGCATCGCGATGATGAAGGACGGGCGCATCGTCGCGATGGATTCGGTGGCCAACCTGCTCGCCGCATTCTCCGAGCGCGTCCTGCGCGTGAAGCTCGAGGGGGGCGCGCTGCCCGCGGCACTCGCGACCAACGCCACGCGCGGCGAGGCCGGCTACTGGCGCATTCCCGTCGAGGACATGGCGCAGGTGGAGACCGTGCTCGCGCGCCTGCGCGAGGCGGGCGCCACGCTTTCAGGCCTCGAGGTTTCCGAGCCCGACCTGGAGGAAGTCTTCCTGCACATCATGCGGCGGCCGGGACAGGAGCTGCGCGGCCCGTGACCGGCTTTCCCACGCTGCTCTACAAGGAGGTGCTGCGCTTCTGGAAGGTGAGCTTCCAGACGGTGGCCGCACCGGTGCTCTCGGCGTTGCTCTACCTGCTGGTCTTCGCGCACGCGCTCGCCTCGCACGTGCAGGTCTTTCCCGGCGTGAGCTACGTGCAGTTCCTCATCCCGGGCCTCGCGATGATGGCGATGCTGCAGAACGCGTTCGCGAACAGCTCCTCGTCGATCATCCAGTCGAAGATCACCGGGAACATCGTCTTCATCCTGTTGCCGCCGATGGCGCCGGTGGAGATCTTCGCCGCGTATCTCGTCGCGGCGATGGTGCGCGGGCTGGTCGTGGGCCTCGGCGTCTTCGCGGCCACCCTTTGGCTCATCCCCATCCCGGTGGCGAAGCCCCTGTGGGCGATCGGCTTCGCGGTGGTCGGCAGCGGCATGCTCGGCGTGCTCGGCATCGTGGCCGGCATCTGGTCGGAGAAGTTCGACCAGCTCGCGGCCTTCCAGAATTTCCTCGTGATGCCGCTCACCTTCCTCGCCGGCGTGTTCTATTCGGTGCATTCCCTGCCGCCTTTCTGGCGCGGCCTCTCGCGGCTGAATCCCTTCTTCTACGCGATCGACGGGTTCCGCTACGGCTTCTTCGCGCAGTCGGACGTTTCGCCGTGGGCGAGCCTCGCATTTGCGACGGCCACCTTCGCTGCCCTATCATTGCTGACCCTGCAGCTCCTCCGCCGGGGCTACAAGCTGCGGCACTGACCCATGGTCGATCCCCATTCCATCGAAGATTCCATCCGCGCCGGCCTCGACTGCACCCATGTCCAGGTCGCGGGCGACGGCGCCCATTTCGAGGCGGTCATCGTGAGCCCCGCCTTCGCCGGCCTCACCCGCGTGCGCCGCCACCAGCTGGTCTACGGCGCGCTCGGCGACCGCATGCGCGAGGAGATCCACGCGCTTTCCATGAAGACGCTGTCACCCGAAGAGTGGGCCGCCCGCTGAGCCAGCCACGGGCCGCGCGCCCGTAACCCGACATGCAGAAACTCTCCATCCACGGCGGCGTCCCGCTCTCCGGCGAGGTGCGCGTCGCCGGCGCGAAGAACGCGGCGCTGCCCATCCTCGCCGCCTCTCTCCTCACCGCTTCCCCGGTGCTCATCCGCAACGTGCCGCAGCTGAACGACGTGCGCACCATGGTGCGGCTGCTCGAGCGCATGGGCGTGAAGGCGCGATCGGGCGATGGCGCGGTCGAGCTCGACGCGAGCGCCATCACGCAGGCCGCGGCGCCCTACGACCTGGTGAAGACCATGCGCGCCTCGATCCTGGCGCTCGGCCCGCTCACGGCACGCTTCGGCGAGGCGCGGGTGTCCCTGCCCGGCGGCTGCGCCATCGGCGAGCGGCCCGTGGACCTGCACATCAAGGGGCTCGCCGCGATGGGCGCGCACGTGTCGATCGAGCAGGGCGACATCCACGCCACCGCCACGCGCCTGAAGGGCGCGCGCATCTTCATGGATACGGTCACCGTGACCGGCACCGAGAACCTGATGATGGCCGCGTGCCTCGCCGAGGGCGAAACGGTGCTCGAGAACGCGGCCCGCGAGCCGGAAGTGATCGACCTCGCCCGCTGCCTCATCGGCATGGGCGCGCGCATCGAGGGACACGGCAGCGACGTGATCACCGTGCAGGGCGTGGCAGCGCTGCACGGCGTCGAGCATTCGGTGATGCCGGACCGCATCGAGGCGGGCACCTTCCTCGCAGCCGCGGCGGCCACGCGCGGCAGCGTGACCCTCACGGAGGCGCCGGTCTCGAGCCTCGACGCGGTGATCGAGAAGCTGCGCGAGTCCGGTGCCGGCATCGCCGTCGGCGACCGCACCGTGCGCCTCACCATGAAGTCGCGCCCGCGTGCTGTCAGCGTGCGCACCGCGCCGCATCCGGGGTTCCCCACCGACATGCAGGCGCAGTTCATCGCGCTCAACGCCGTGGCCGAAGGCACCGCGATCGTCACGGAAACGATCTTCGAGAACCGCTTCATGCACGTGCAGGAGCTGCGCCGCCTGGGCGCCCTCATCGACATCGAGGGGAACTCCGCCATCGTGCACGGCGTGGACCGCCTGGCGGGTGCCAGCGTGATGGCGACCGACCTGCGCGCCTCGGCAAGCCTCGTGCTGGCGGGCCTCGTGGCGGAAGGCACGACGATCATCGACCGCATCTACCACCTCGATCGCGGCTACGAGCACATCGAAGCCCGGCTGGGCCAGCTGGGCGCGCGCATCGAGAGGCTGGCGTGATCACGCTGGCACTCGCGAAGGGCCGCATCTTCGAGGAAACGCGCCCGCTGCTGGAGGCGGTCGGCATCCTCCCCGAGGAGGATCCCGACAAGTCCCGCAAGCTCATCCTCGGCACCCAGCGGCCGGACCTGCGCCTGATCCTCGTGCGCGCATCGGACGTGGCCACATACGTGCAGTACGGTGCGGCCGACCTGGGTGTCGCCGGCCGGGACCTCCTCGCCGAGCACGGCGGGCAGGGCCTCTACCAGCCGCTCGACCTCGGCATCGCGCGTTGCCGCATGGCGGTCGCCGTGCGCGAGGATTTCGACTACGCCGCCGCGGTCAGGCAGGGCGCGCGGCTGCGCGTGGCCACCAAGTACATCCATGCCGCGCGCGAGCACTTCGCGGCCAAGGGCGTGCATGTCGACCTGATCAAGCTGTACGGCTCGATGGAGCTCGCGCCGCTGACCGGCCTGGCCGATGCGATCGTCGACCTGGTCTCGACCGGCAGCACCTTGCGCGCGAACCACCTGGTCGAGGTCGAGGAGATCATGAAGATCTCGTCGCGGCTGATCGTCAACCAGGCCGCACTCAAGCTCAAGCGCGAGCCGCTGCGCGCGATCATCGACGCGTTCGAGGCGGCGGTCGGGCCCTTGCCATGAGCGCGGTGAACATCCGCGTGCTCCCGACCACGGCCGAAAACTTCGAGGCCGAGTTCCAGCGCGTGCTGCACTGGTCGGC
>Ga0068852_100001823_pt1 | contig 14491 bp, 13 predicted proteins | sample KBSCornC22_FD_66594 | JGI IMG/M metagenome (GOLD analysis project Ga0068852, IMG submission 66594) | Corn rhizosphere microbial communities from Kellogg Biological Station, Michigan, USA - KBS Corn C2-2 | ecosystem: Host-associated > Plants > Roots > Rhizosphere > Soil ... | reverse complement strand
CTTCCAGGTGACTCTGGATGCCTGCGATGCATTCATGTTTGCTCCTTGCGTGGTGACTTCATCTCCGAGCACTTCGTCCGGCCCGATTCGAGCCGGAAGGAGGCTCACTTGAGCTTGATGACGACCTTGCCCTTTGCGCGGCCTGCCTCGACGTAGGAAAGGGCTTCGTTGGTCGACTCGAAGGGAAAGACGCGATCGACGACCGGGCGGATGGCGCCCGACTCGATCAACCGGGTGATCTCGCGCAACTGGCTGCCGTTGGCCCTCATGAAGAGGAACGAGTAGCCAATGCCTCGCGCCGCCGCCTTTCGACGGACGCCTGAGCTCAGGAGCCGCAGGACCAGCTTCACGAAGCCGCTGGCCGAGATCTCCTCGCCGAAGGCAGGGTCGGGTGGGCCCGAGATGGAGATGAGCTGTCCGCCGTGCCTGATCACGCCCAGTGATTTCTCGAGCGTCTTGCCGTCCTGGCTGTTCAGCACAACGTCCTGGTCATGCAAGACGCGTTCGAAATCCTGCGTCTTGTAGTCGACGACGACGTCCGCACCCAGTCCTTTCACGAGCGCCGCGTTGGCTGCGCTCGTCGTCGTGGCAACGCTAGCGCCCAGGTGCCTGGCCAGCTGGATGGCAAAGGTGCCCACGCCACCGGAGCCCGCCTGGATGAAGACCTTCTGCCCCTTCTTCAGCCCGGCCTTCTCGACCAGCGCCTGCCATGCCGTCAGGCCCACCAGCGGGATGGACGCCGCTTCCTCCATCGTGAGGTTCGTCGGCTTGTGCGCGAGCGACGACTCCTTGACGGGAACGAACTCGGCAAAGGTGCCGATGTGGAAATCATCCGGTCGGGCATACACCTCGTCGCCGGGCTTGAACTCCCGCACGCGCCGACCGACCTTGACGACCACGCCGGCGACGTCGTGCCCCAGGACCAGCGGCAGCTGATAGGGCAGGATGAGCTTGAACTCACCGCTGCGGATCTTCGCGTCAAGCACGTTCACGCCGGCGGCATGGACCTCGACCAGCACCTCGTCATCGCGCAGCTCGGGCACGGGCAGGTCGGCCAACTGCAAGTCGCGCCTTTTTCCATAACGCGTCAGGACAAATGCTTTCATGGGTCTTCCTCAGGGCTGGCATGTGGCGTAGGGCATCGGCACCAAGCCGACTGAATGACTAGAACGACAATTTCGCATGATGATCATCATGCGAAAATGCGACAAAAAGGCCGAAGTTCATTCATGGATTCAATGAACGTCGGCGGTGAGGTGTTCGAGTGCAGCCTCGCGCAGGCCGTCGGACAAACCGGGGTCGTCGACCGCGCGGGCCAGGAGCAGCGCACCCACCATGGTGGCGACGGTCACGAGCGCCCGTTGGTGTGCGCCGGGCTTGCCCCAATCCGGCGACTGTCGCGCGATCTCGTCGACCATTTCCTTCACGTGCCGGGTGGCTACGCGACGCACCTCTGGGCTCTGGCGCGAGGTTTCAGAGCCCAGCGCAGCCAGCGGGCACCCGACGTCGGCTTGCTGGAGATGCTCCTTGGAGAGATAGGCGCGAAGCAAGGCCGGCAGCGTCTGGTCGGGCGGCGTGCTTGCGACCACCTGCGCCACGGCGGCTGCGGATTCGGCACAGGCCCGCCCGGCCGCTTCAGCCAGCATGGCCTCGCGCGACGCGAAGTGCGCATAGAAGGCGCCGTGGGTGAGCCCGGCCTCCTTCATGATGTCGGCCACGCCGACACCGTCGTAGCCGCTGCGACGGATCGCCCGGGCGGCCACGGACACGATGCGCTCGTGCGTGGCGTCCTTGGCGGCGTCTCGTGCGTTGGGTTTCCTTGTTCGCATGATGATCATCATACGTAATTTGCTGGCGCCGCGCAAGCGCCACGCCTGGGGCCAGGACGGCCTGCAGCGTGCAGCCGCGTGGGCGCCCGCCTTCAGGCGCCGATCACCCTGCGTTCACTGGGCCTCGAGATCGACGGCCGGCGATCGATCCGATTGCGCCGCGATGCGCCGCAACCAGCGCGCGCCTGCCTCGATGCTGTCCAACAGCGCACATCCATCGGGCACCCTCAACTGCCTGGCAAAACCACCGAGTGCCGCGCCACCAAGCACGATCGCGCGGACGGCATCTGCGTTGCCGGCATGGTCCACGGCCTGCTGCAACAAGGCCGTGCCGCGCACCGGATCCGCGGCGAGTTGATCCCCGCTCAGGTCCACCGTGTTCACCGCTTGCAGCTGCGCCATGCCCAGCCCGCGCGCAAGCCGCTGCAGCATCGGTCCCCACGCCGCCCCACCCGTCACGATGCTGAACGGCCCATGCGCCGACGCCTCCTGCATCGCCGCTTCTGCCAAGCCGATCACTGGCACGCCTGCCAATTCCCGAAGCGCCCACACACCCGGGTCGCCAAAGCAGGCCACCAGCACCGCGGCAGGCACTCCATGCTCCGCGACGTGTCGCTGCCATCCATCGAGCACCGCATGCGCGCCCACCACGTAGCTGACCTCGCTGGCGATGTAGCTTTCGCCGAAAGCCGCCGTGATGCCTGCGAGTGGCATCGGCAACCCAGGCGCCATCTGCTCGACCAGTTGTCGAGTCAGCGCATCGCGGGTGTTCGGGTTCACGAGCAACAAGTGCATGCTATCGACCGCCGGCAGACAGGGCTTGCAGCACGTCGAGCTGCGGTGGTGCCTTGTCGTCGAATCAAAGGCTGGCCTCGATGTGCGCGAGATGCGACCTCATCAACGACACCGCCTCGCCGACGGTCTCTTCGTCGCGTCCACGGCTGGCCTTGCGCAATGCGGCGAGCAGGCCGCGATGCTCCTCGCAGCGGCACACCTGGACCCAGCGCGGCCCTGCCGTGCGCGCGCCCTCGGCGGGCGCATAGCTCATGAGGATGAGGCTGGTGCGGGAGACCAGCCTGCGCAGGAAGCCGGCAAAGGTCTGGTGGGCTGCCGCATCGGCCAGCAACAGGTGAAAACGCCCCGAATGCCGCAAGGCCATGGCCGCATCGCCACTGCGCCGCGCCGCCTCTTCTTCGGCGATGCAGTCGGCCAGCGCCTTCAGGTCGCCCGCCTTGGCGCGTTCGGCGAAGCGCCGGACCAGCACCGACTCCACCACCACGCGGGCCTCGAACACCTCGCGCGCTTCGTCCACGCTGGGCTCGGCGATGCTTGCGCCCTTGTTCGGCTGCAGCGTGACCACCTGCTCCTGCGCGAGGCGGATCAGCACCTGGCGGATGCGTGTGCGCGACACGCCGAAGGCCTGGCCCAGCTTGTCCTCGCCGAGCTTGGTGCCCGGCACCAGTCGCTGGTCGACGATGGCCTCGATCAGGCGCTGGTGGATGTCGTCGTCCGACAGGGGTGGAAGCGTGGAAGAGGCTGGCTTGCGTGCGGTGGTGGCCATGACGGGTCAAGTGCGGGTCAGGCGCGAGCGAGCGCGCGATGACGCATGGCGGCAGCGGCGGCCAGCGCGGCAAAGATCACCACGAGCGACAACACGGTGGTCGTGGTGCCCAGGGCGTAGATGGCCGGCGTGGTGACGGTGGTGGTGAGGCCCTGCAGTTCGAGCGGCAGCGTGTTCACGTCGCCGATGGCCTGCGATGAACGTGCGATCTCGTCCCAGCTGAGCGTGAAGCCGAACATGCCCACGCCCACCAGCGAGGGCGCGATCATCGGCAGCACCACGTGACGGAAGGCCTGCCAGGGCGTCGCGCCGAGGTCGCGCGCCGCTTCTTCATAGGCCGGGTTGAAGCGGTTGAACACCGCGAACATGATGAGCATGCCGAAGGGTAGCGTCCAGGTGAGGTGCGCGCCAAGTCCGGAGGTGGCCAGGCCCATCAAGGTGGTGTACTGCTCGAGCATCTGCGTCCAGCCCATGCGTTCGAGCGCCGACTTGATGAGCGAATCGAAGAGCCGGAACTGCAGGCCGATGCCCAGCGAGATGATGATGGAGGGCATGACGAGGCTGGCCACCGAGCTGTAGAAAAGCGCGCCACCACCCTTGAAGCCTTTGCGGAAGGCCAGCCCCGCGAGCAGCGAGAAGAGCACGGTGAGCAGCATCACCGCGATGCCGAGCGCGAGCGAGCGGCGCACCGCGGCGCCGATGTCCACCACGCCCAGTCCCGCCCAGAGCTGCCTGTACCAGTGCAAGGAGACGCCACGCATCGGAAAGGTCAGCCCGCCCTCGGGCCCCTGGAAGCTCAGCACGAAGATGGTGATCACCGGTCCGTACAGGAACAGCACGTACAGCGCGCACACCGCCGCCAACAGCCAGAACCCGCACGATCGCCGTCTATTGCCGACCGCCATGTCAGAGCTCCCGCCGCAGGTCGACCAGGCGGTTCAGCGCCACGATGAAGAGCAGCACCACGGCCAGCAGCACCACCGCATTGGCCGCGGCTGCCGGGAACTGCAGGTAGGACGTCTGCACCTGGATGGTCTTGCCCACCGATGCGATCTGCTGCCCGCCCATCACGCCGACGGTCACGAAATCGCCCATCACGAGCGTGACAACGAAGATGGAGCCGATGAGGATGCCCGTGCGGCACAGCGGCACGATGACCTGCCACAGCGTCTGCCAGGCCGAGGCACCGCAGTCGTCGGCCGCCTCGATGAGTGCGCGGTCGATCTTCATCATCGAATTGAAGATGGGCACCATCATGAAGGTGGTGTTCAGGTGCACGAAGGCGAGCACCACCGAGAAGTCGGAGTACAGCAGCCACTCGATCGGCTGGCGGATGGCGCCGATGTCCATCAAGGTCTGGTTGATGAAGCCGTTGCGCCCGAGCAGCGGGATCCACGAAATCATGCGGATCACGTTGGACGTCCAGAATGGAATCGTCATCACCGTGAAGAGCGCCGTCTGCGCGCCGATGCCCGGCACATGGAACGCCACGAAGTAGGCGAGCGTGAAGCCCAGCACCAGCGTGATGGCCCACACCAGCACGCAGAACTTCAGCGTGGACAAATAGGTCTTGGCCGTGACGCAGAGGTCGCTCGAGCCGGCATCGAACAGGCAGCCGCGAAAGAGCGTGGCGTAGTTGTCCAGCGTGAAGCCGGGTTCCAGCGCGTACTCGTTCTGCGGCCACAGGCTCACCGCCGCGACGAGCACGAGCGGCAGGATGAAGAACAGGAAGAAGACCGCGCCCATCGGCAGGGCCTGCAGCCAGGCGGGCGTGGTCTTCAAGGCCTTCATGCGTCAGCGCTCGTCGGTCGCATCGAGAAGCTCGCGATCAGGCCGCGACGAACTCGTTCCACTTCTGAACCATGTAGGTGTTCTCGTCCATGATGGCGTTCCAGCAGGCGATGCCGCCCATGCGTTGCTCGTAGCTGCCGCCGTCGCGCTTCTCGCCAGCCTTGGCCAGCACCTGGCCGTTGGGCGACTTGATGTCCTTCTCCGCCGCCTTGCCTTCCATCCAGTAGGCCCATTCGTAGGCATCCATCTTCGACTTCGCGGTGTCGAGCACCGCGCTGTAGTAGCCCTGGCGGTTGAGGTAGGCGCCCGCCCAGCCGTCGAGGAACCAGTTGATGAACTCGTAGGCCGCGTCGAGCTTCTTGCCCGACAGCGTGGACGGCACGCCGAAGCCCGCTGCCCAGGCGCGGTAGCCCTCCTTCAGCGGCTGGAAGGTGCAGGCGATGCCCTTGGTGCGCACCGCCGTCACCGCCGGCGACCACATCGACTGGATCACCACCTCGCCGGACGACATCAGGTTGACCGACTCGTTGAAGTCCTTCCACAGCGAGCGGAACTGGCCGGCCTTCTTCGCCTCGATCAGCGTCTTGATGGTGAGGTCGACCTCCTTCTTCGTCATGTTGCCCTTGTCGGGGTACTTGTACAGGCCCATCGCCTCCACCACCATCGCCGCATCCATGATGCCGATGGACGGGATGTTGAGGATGGCCGTCTTGCCCTTGAATTCGGGGTTGAGCAGTTCCTTCCAGCTGTCGATCGGCCGCTTGATGAGGTCGGGCCGGATCCCCAGCGTGTCGGCGTTGTAGACGGTCGGGATGAGCGTCATGAACTGCGTCGGGTCCTTCGAGAACTCGCGGCTCTTCTCGCCGGCGAGGAACATCACCTTCTTGGGCGCCGTGCCCTGGTCGCCCACCTTCTTGCCGGCGACTTCGCCCTTGGTGAAGAGCGGCGTGATCTTGTCGGCGTTCTTGATGCGCTTGACGTCGATGCCCTTGAGGTTGCCCGTGGGGATGATCTTCTTGAGCGAGAAGTACTCGGTGTCGATCAGGTCGAAGCTGTTGGGCGCGGTCACGGCGCGCTTGGTGACGTCGTCCGTCGTGACCGGGATGTACTGCACCTTGATGCCGGTGTCGGCCTCGAACTTGTCGGCGATGGTCTTGTCCTGGTTCACCGCCGTGCCGAGATAGCGCAGCGTGATCGGCTCGGCCGAGAACACCGCGGGGCCGTAGCCGCTTGCGAGGATGCCGGCGGTGCCGAGCAGGCCGCCCTTGATGACGGCGCGTCGCGACAGGCCGTCGGACGCTGCGGGCTGCTCGTGGTTGGGTTCGGTGCGGTCGGTCATGGCGGTCTCCGGTGGAAGGTTGACGGTCTGAGTCCCCGGTTCAGGCCGGGAGGGCATGCACATCGGCGTGGCGCCAATGCGCGAGCGCGCTGTCGCCGGGCTGCCAGGGCAGCGCGGCATAGTCGGATTCGCTGAGCACGGCGCACAGCTCGCCGGCATCGGGCAAGGCATCGCTTTGCAGCGTCACGAGCACGTGCGTGCCCTGGTACTCGACACCCGTCACGGTGCCGGCGATGCGCGGCGCGTCGGCAAACGGCTCGCGGCCGAGGCGGGTCTTGTCGGTGCGCACGGCGAACTTGTCGGCGCCGAACACGATGACGTTGTGGCTGCCGATGAAGCGTGCGACGAACTCCGAGCCCGGCGCGTTGAAGACCTGGTGCGGCGTGCCGTCCTGCTCGATGCGCCCGGCGTTCATCACCACCACCTGGTCGGCCAGCGCCATCGCTTCTTCCTGCGAGTGGGTGACGTGGATGAAGGTCATGCGCAGCGCCTTCTGCCAAGCCTTCAGCTCGGCGCGCATCCTGATTCGCAGGAAGGGGTCGAGCGCGGAGAGCGGCTCATCGAGCAGCAGCACGCGCGGCTCGGTGATGAGCGCACGAGCCAGCGCCACCCGCTGCTGCTGGCCGCCCGAGAGCTCCGCCGGCTTGCGCTGGGCGAGGTGGCCGAGCGAGACGCGTTCGAGCAGGTCGTGCGCGCGCTTGAGCCGCGTGGGCTTGTCGACGCCGCGCATCTTCAGGCTGAAGGCGACGTTGTCCAGCGCCGAGAGGTGCGGGAACAGCGCGTAGCTCTGGAACATCATCGCCGTGCCGCGCGCCGCGGCAGGCAGCTGCGTGATGTTGCGGCCGCCAAGCACGATGTCGCCGCTGGTCGCGTCCTCGTGGCCCGCGATCATGCGAAGCGTCGACGTCTTGCCGCAGCCCGAGGGCCCCAGCAGGCAGCAGTAGTGGCCGGCGGTGATGCGCAGGTCGATGTGGTCGACCGCGAGCGAGGCGCTGGCACCGGTGCCGTACCGCTTCGCCAGGCGCACCAGCTCCAGATCGGCATTCGCCGCCATCGTGGCCAGGCGCTGATCGAGCAGTGACGGTGCGGACATCGCGCGGCATCCCTCGCGGCGTTGTTGCCGCGCCGAGCATCAACGCAATGCCTGTGCCAGCCTGATCAGCCTTTGACTGGCGAGAACCTCACCTTGCCGGTGCACGATCGCATTACTCCTCGCACCATGCCCCAGATTGCATACAAAACGTGGGTGCACATTGCATACAAAAAGTGCGCGAGGGGCGGCGCCGCGCCCCTCAGAGCAAGTCTTCGGCCACGAACATCCACATCAACCTGAGCTTCAGGTTCTGCCACCATCCGGCGCCGGGTTCGTTGAGTCGGCGACTCTCGCGATCGCCACTGCGCGAAACCCAGATCAAGGTGCTGCCGTCGTCGTCGAGCCGCACCTCATAGTCGACATTGCGATCGGTGTTGAAGACCCCGAGCAGGCGTTGCGTCACCTCTCGGCTGTGCACGATGACGCCGATTTCCGTGTTGATGCGCTCGGAGCGCGGGTCCAGGTTCATCGAGCCCACGAGCAAGGTCTCGCCGTCGACGTAAGCCATCTTGGCATGCAATCGACCTGCGCTGGCGCCCAGCAGGCGGCCGATCCGCGAGTCGCTCTTCAGCCGGTCGGACGCCACCTCGAAGAGCCGCACGCCGGACTTCAACAACTCGCCGCGGTAGCGTGCATAGCCCACATTGACCAGCGGCTCGTCGCTTGCGCCAAGCGAGTTGGTGACGACACGCACCTCGACGCCGCGCGAGCGCATCGCCCGAATGCTGGCCACGCCCGCCTCACCGGGGATGAAATATGGCGAGAAGAGGATGAGCTGCTGCCTTGCGCGACCCATCTCCTGCATGAAGCGCTGCTTCACCGTGACGGCGGCAGGGGCCCCGTCCTGGGCCTTGGCCGGTTCGTCCGCCCATGCCTCGGCTTGTCCACGGAAGAACGAGAACTTGCGCGTCTGCAGTTGAATCCCCAGCGGGTCCTCCCCAAACATGTCGGGCTGCGAGAGCGGTGGCGCAGGCAGGTCGTTGGACGTGAGCCGCTCGAAGGCCGCCGTGCGTTCGACGACAGATTCCGCTGAACGGGTGATCGCCTCCAGCGGGTACACCATCGCGCTGTTCCAGTAGGCATCGAAGCACCCGCTGAGCTGCGGCACCACGGCACCCACCATCAGCATGTCGAAGTCGATGAAGTTGGCCTCGCGGTGGCGGAAGAAGTACTCGTCCGCCAGGTTGCGGCCGCCGACGACCGCGACATGCCCATCGGCCACCAGCAGCTTGTTGTGCATGCGTTGGTTCAGCCGCTTGAAGTCACCCAGGAAGTTCGCGGTCCGGGCCACGGTCGACGACCGCACCGTGAATGGGTTGAACAGGCGTACCTCGACGTTCGGCGTCGCGGCGAGTCCCCACAGCAGCGGGTCCATGCCGCGGGTGTAGAGGTCGTCGACGAGCAGCCTGACGCGCACGCCGCGCTGCCCCGCATCACGCAACGCGCGCAGGACGCTGCGACCGACGCTGTCGTCGCCGATCAGGTAGTACTGCACGTCCAGGGACACGGTGGCACGGCGGATCAGCTCGAGCCGAGCGTCGAGCGCCACCGTGGCCTCCGGCATCGCACGAAATCCCGAGTCCTGCGCCTCGATGCCGGCGTCGCGTGCGACGGCGCCGAGCACCGACTCGTCAGGCGACACGCGCACGTGCGATTCAGGCCGCGGCGGATGCTCGGGCAATCCGGCGCAACCAGCGAGCAGCAGCGCGGCGAGCAGAAGCCCGAACGCGCGGACGGCGAAGCGCACGGCCGGCCGTCAGTACATCGGTCGCTGGTTGACAGCGTCCGAAGGTACCGCCTGCATGACGTCCCAGTGCTCTGCGATCTTGCCCTTCTCCACCCGGAAGATGTCCACGATCACCATTTCCGGGTTGGAGCCCATCTTGGGCTGACGCGTCTGCAGGAACACGAGGTCGCCCTCCGCAGCGACGCGCAGGAATTCGACCTTGAACTTCGGTGCGTTCAGCAGGCCGAGCTTCTCGACGTACTGCTTCACCGCCTCGGTCCCATCGCCCATGTACGGGTTGTGCTGGATGTAGTTCTTCGCCCAGTAGCGGTCCAAGGCGGTGAGGTCGTGGTCGCCGAACAGTTGTTGGTAAGCGGTCAGCACGAGCGCCTTGTTGGCACGCGCCGAGTCGTGAACTTTGGCGGCGACCGGCTTCGCATCGGATGCCTGCACGGCGGGCACCGCGGCAGCGGCCAGCAACAGTCCCAGGCAAAGACCAAGTTTCTTCATGTTCATCCTTGAGTTATCCCTCACCACGTCGTCGCCCCGTGTTGAGCGTCGACACAAGGGCGCCCCGCACTCTATTCGCAACGATTCGATGGATAAACTCCTCGTCAATAGAATCATCATTGCGCACTTCGTCGCAATACACCGCCCCCCTATGGACCGATTGACCGCCGCGCGCGTCTTCGTGGCCGTCGTCGAGCACGGCAGCCTCACCCATGCGGCCGACCGCCTGGACATGTCCACCGCGATGGTCAGCCGATACCTCGCGGCGGTGGAGTCATGGCTGGGATCGCGGCTGCTGCATCGGACGACGCGGCGCATCAGCCTGACCGAGGCGGGCCTGGCAGCTCTGCCTTCGTGCCGCCAGCTGCTCGACCTCGCCGACGAGATGCATCACCAGGCCGGCGAGCGCAGCCGCTCGCCGGCAGGACGGCTGCGGATCACCAGCTCGCCCTCGTTCGCGCAAGCCCAGCTTGCACCGGCGCTGGCCGACTTCCAGCGCGCGCATCCGCAGGTGACCTTCTCCATGCTCGCCGTGGACCGCAGCATCGACCTCGCGGCCGAACGCATCGATCTGGCGGTGCGCATCACCAATTCGCTGGAGCCGACGATGATCGCCCGGCCGTTGGCCGTCTGCCGCTCGGTGCTGTGTGCATCGCCCGACTACCTTCGCGCACACGGCGAGCCGAGGACACCGGAGGCGCTGCAGGCGCACCACTGCCTCACCCATTCCATCGTGAGCGCGGCGCAGTTCCGGTTCCGCCGCGGTGGCCAGTCGATCGAACTGCCGGTCAACGAGCGGCTGTCGACAAACGACACCGCGGTGCTGCGCAGTGCCGTGCTCCAGGGCAGCGGCATCGGCATCCTCCCGACCTACTTCATCGGTGAAGCATTGCGACAGGGCCGCCTCGTCCGTGTGCTGCCGGAACTGGAGCCCGAGACCCTGGGCATCCACGCGATCCTGCTCTCGCGCCAGCACCAGCCGCTGGCGGTGCGTCTCCTGGTGGAGTTTCTTGCCCAGCGCTTCGCGGGCGGCGAGCCACCGTGGGACCGCGAGCTGCACGCCTGAGGGCGCGTGTCCGTCTCAGCCCTTACTGCCCACCTCCCGCCACGACTTCTCCTTCACCTCCACGCCGAACTTCTTCGCGGCCGAGGTGACGCGCTTCCAGGCCTCGTCGCGTTCCGAATCGGTGACGCCTTCGACCTGGTTGAAGCGCGCGATCGCGTTGCGCACGTGGGAGGCGTTTTCCAGCGGCTCCTTGCGTTGCTTGGGGAAAGCGAACTCGCCTTTTTCAAGATGATTGCGCTTGTCTGCGTCGAGCTTGGCCATGGTGTTTCTCCGGCGTTGGGATGACGAGATGCGGGCAAGCGGCATGCCTTTTGCGCTTGAATGCATGCCGCTGCCTCCATCAATCGGCCGCCACGTCGAACCCACCCACCGTCACCATCGCGCTGGGCCCATCCAGCCGCACCATGGTCAGCTCTTCCTTCTGCCTGGGCGTGCCGAAGCCGGTGCTCAACCGCATCATCAGCGTGGTGGCGGGCGCGACGATCTGCTGGCGGTGGCCGTAGAACTGGGCCTGCACGGTGTAGTGGCCGGGCTTGGCGCGGCGCAGGGCGAACTCCTCGGGGCCGTAGCCGCCGGTGACGTCCTGCGACATGCGGCCACCCTGCTGCGTGAGGCGGTGGCCGTAGAAGGCCTTCTCGCCGTTCGGGTCGATGACCCACAGGTCGATGTCGGTGTTGTCCGCATCCCATGACAGCACGATGCGCAGGTCCAGCGGCAGGTTGCGCAGGAGCCGCGCGTCGAAGCCCTGCGTGCGCACCGGCTGGCCGAGCGCTTGGGCGCGTGCGATCACGGCGTTCAGCTCGGCGAGCGCGGTGAGGTCGATGTCAGGGAAACGGCCATCCCACGGGCGGGCCACGACGCGCCACAGCTGGTCGGCCGCGTCCTGCCACTGCGCCGCATCGGCATGCGCGAGGCCGAGGTCGCGGTAGGACTGCGGCTCCTCCGGGCTCAGGCGCTGCACCTCCTTGAAGACGCGCACGGCCAGCGCCGGCTGCTTCGCCTGCAGCAGTCGGTAGCCGAGCACGCGCAGGATGTGCCGGTTCTCCAGGTTCATCTCGGCCAGGTTGGACAGCACGCGCAGGCCGAGCTCGGGCAGGCCCTTGTCGAAGAGCACGTCGGCAGCATCGATGAAGAAGGCGGTGCTGTTGACGAAGTCGGGCCGCTCGTCGAGGTAGCGTTGGTAGACCTGGTCGCGCGGTGCGTTGCGCAGCCGGCGCGCGTGGGCAGAGTCGGGTGCCCAGGGCGTGAGCTGGATGCTGGCCTGCGCCGAAGCGGACTCGGGCGATGACGTGGCCTTGGCCGCATCGACCGCTGCCTCGTTGCCGTTCACTGCACGGCCAGCGGCCGGCGCGGCGGCCACCGGCGCCACCATCGGCGCCGGCGCAGGCGCCACCAGTTGCCGGGCCACCGATGATTCCGTCCGCGTCGTGCGGGGCATGTCGTCGGCCCGGCGACGCTCGTCGCGCATCGCCTCGCGCTCCTGCAGCGCACCCATCGCGCGCTTGCGCTCGGTGTCTTCGAGGCGGGCGATGTCGCCCTTCGGAAACTCGCGCTCCCACCAGGCCGTCTGATCCTTGAAGCGCCGCAGCACGTTCTCGATGTGTGCCGAGCGATCGGCCTCGATGCGCCGGCCCTGCTGCGCGAGCAGCCGCTCGTACTCGGCGCGCATCGCGGTCGGCGGCTCGATCTCGTAGCGCACGTAGTCGGTGATGGCGTCGAGCACGATGAGCGAGGTCTCGCCCGTCACCAGCCCAAACTCGCGGCCGATGCGGCGGATCTCGGCGCGGTGCGCGTCGTGGTCTTCCTCCAGTTCGGCAATGCGCATCGCCGCCCACTGCAGCGGCACGAGTTCGCTGCGCGATGCATCGCCCTCGGCGCGCTTGTCGATGGCCACGGTTTGCGTCGTCATCCGGCCATCGGCCTCCAGCACATCGAGCGTCACCACGGCGGGCAGGCGACTCACCTGGCCGGCGATCGCGAGATGGCTGTCACCCGCACCCGGCAAGCGTGCGACGAGCTGGCTCGCGCCATTGCCGCGCAGGCCGGCCAGGCGCGCCCGTCGCGACAGCAGCGACTTGAGCGCACCCGCGGTGTCGATGCGGGTGAGGTCCAGCCATTCACCGCCGCTGCGCTGCGCGAAGCCGGTGAGCCGCTGCGCGTCGACGCTCGCGACGCTGCTGACGGTGTAGGTGGGCACGCGCGTCTGCGGCGCGACGGCGTCGCCCCAGTTGCCCAGGCCGTCGCTGAACACGATCGCCATGTCCGCGTCGTGCACGGCGAAGAGCGCCGCGGTGTTGGTGGCGCCGTCATAGGCCACGCTGGCAAGCGCCTTGCGCAGCTCGTCCCATCGCGCGCCACTCACGCTGAAACGGCGCATCGGCTCGGCCACGTCGCGCACGATGGTGAGCTGCACCTCCACCTGCCGGTTCTGGTGGAAATAGGCGTCCAGCACTGCGAGCTCGCGCTCATGGTCGCGGCCTGCGCCGGAGCCTGAGGCGTCCCACTGGATGGCGACGGTGCGCGGCGTCGGCCGCGCCATGGTGTGCAGCGCGAACGGGATCTCCGCATAAAAGGTGGTGTGCCGATCGTTGGTGTGCGTCGCTACCATGGGCTGCGGCCGCGACGGGATGTCCAGATGCAAGGCGGCCGCACCGCGGTGGTGGCTGCGGTGCACCTGCAGCTGCGACCAGCCCGCGTGCTGCTGCGTCCGCAGGTCGCGGGCCGGCAGCCCGGCCGCCTCGACCGCGACGCCGGCCAGCGGCACGTCGGCGATGCGCACGTCGACGTCCAGCTGCGCGACCTCGGCGGCGAATTCCAGCGGCAGGTCCAGGCGCGTGCCCTCGCCGCGGCCCAGCTTTCGCGGCGACAGCTGCTCGCTGAGCTCCAGCACCACCCGCCGCGTGCCGCGGCCGGGGATCGGGTAGACGCGCAGCTTGTGGTTGTTGCCCTGCGTGGCTTCCAGCAGCGCCGGGTCGACGCGGGCTCGCGTCACGTCCTCGAAGACCTGCTGGCCGCGCGCCTTGTCCACCGGCACCGCGCGGCGCAACTCCCCGGCGATGTCCAGCGCGAAGCCGGTGACGATCTGCCCATCGTGCAGCGGGAATTGCAGCTCGCCTTCCAGCGTCTGGTCATTCAGGTTGCGCAGCACCAGCTCGACGCGGGTACGAGCGACATGGCCGACGACCTCGACCGACACATCGGCGCGCTCCAGCTGGATGGGAATGCGCGCCTGCGGCGACCAGATGCGCACTTGCGGCGGCGCGACGGGCAAGGCGACGCGCTTGGCTTCAGGCGGAAGCGGCGTGGTCGGGAAGGCGGGAGCGATGGTGCCGGTCAGCAGAGCGGCGATGGCGAGAACCTGGGTTGTGCGCATGATGACTCGTTGTCGTGGGGACAACGGGTCTTACGGCTGGGGTGCAGGAATGGGGTGAATGGTTGTTGCGTCACACCGAAGCGCTTGTGTGCCAGGCTTCGCGCTACTTCTTCGTCCCCTGCAGATCCGCCTGCGTCGGCTTGCTGCTTGGCGGCGTCGTGGCCGTGGCAGCGGGCGAATGCGCGCCGGAGGCTTCCAGCGGC
>Ga0068852_100001820_pt1 | contig 14495 bp, 12 predicted proteins | sample KBSCornC22_FD_66594 | JGI IMG/M metagenome (GOLD analysis project Ga0068852, IMG submission 66594) | Corn rhizosphere microbial communities from Kellogg Biological Station, Michigan, USA - KBS Corn C2-2 | ecosystem: Host-associated > Plants > Roots > Rhizosphere > Soil ... | reverse complement strand
GACGGCACTCCTAATTGGATGCACAGCGAAAGCTTCATCGGCGGTGGCAACGACCAAGCCAATCGAAATCATCATCTTTGGGACGTCTGTGAACGAACGGCGGAAGTCCGTAACACTTGAACTGAAATCCTAGCCCTCCGTGCGCGCCGTCGCGTTGCGATCCAGCTTTGCAAAGATTTGCAAATCTTCACCGTCGTTCGCTTGCCTCGCTCAGTGCGCAGCGCTCATTCGCAGGACGCGAAAGGTGGCTGGATCGGTCGAGTCTCAACCGGCGATGTACCCGCGCAGCTTGCGCCCGCGGAAAAGGAGGGACCGATGAGAGTTCGCGGAATGTCGGTTGCGACATCGTGCGTCCTCGCCATGCTGGCGTTTAATCCTGGGGAGGCGAGCACGCCTTCCCTCAGTGGAACGCCAACCGCGCCCGGCGTGATCACCCAGAATGGACACAAGGACCCGGCCGCTCCAACTGCGCCGCCTGCGCAACCGGCCACCTCGACTGAACATGCGAAGTGGGATGTATCCGCACATCACGGGCCGGGGCACGACGTTCCGATCGATACGCGCGAAGGGACCTGGATGTCGGTCGACGTGTCGCCAGACGGGCGCGAGGTCGCGTTCGATCTCCTCGGCGACATCTATGTCGTTCCGATTACCGGCGGGGAGGCTCGGCCACTGACGAGCGGAAACGCCTGGGATATGCAGCCTCGGTTTTCACCCGACGGAACGGAAATCGCATTCACGTCCGATCGAGGCGGCGGCGACAACATCTGGGTGATGAAGCGCGATGGATCCCAGCCGCGAGCGGTGACGGAGGAGAAGTACCGGCTTCTCAATCAGCCAGCGTGGAGCCCGGACGGAGCGTTCATCGTTGCCCGCAAGCACTTCGTCGGCACCCGTTCGCTGGGAGCCGGCGAGATGTGGCTCTACCACCGGGCCGGAGGCACCGAAGGCGTGGAGATGACGAAGGCGCGCACCAAGGAAAAGGACACCAACGAGCCGGCTTTTTCTCCTGACGGGCGCTATCTTTATTATTCGGACGACACGACGCCCGGAGACTCTTTCCAATATAGCCGGGATCCGAACGGTCAGATCTATGTCATCGAGAGGCTCGACCGGCGGTCCGGCGAGATAACGCCCTACGTCACAGGACCGGGCGGCGCGATTCGCCCAACGCCTTCGCCCGATGGCAAGAGCTTGGCGTTCATTCGGCGCAACCGGTACAAGTCGACACTGTATCTTCTCGACCTTGCGTCCGGCCGCGAAACTCCCCTCACAGACACGCTAGACCGCGACATGCAGGAAACTTGGGCCATCCACGGCGTCTATCCGGGGATGAGCTGGACCCCGGACAACCGCTCGGTCGTCTATTGGGCGGGCGGCGGCATCCATCGCATCGATGTCGCGACGCACGCCATCACGGATATCCCGTTTCACGTAACTGGAAGCCGGTGGGTCGAGGACGCCTTGCGTTTTCCAAGAGCCGTGGCGCCGGACAATTTCGATGTGAAGATGGTGCGGTTTGCGCATGCGAGCCCGGATGGCCGCAGAGTCGTCTATGAAGCGCTCGGCCATTTGTGGATCAAGGACACTGCCGGCGGGGCTCCGCGTCGGCTGACCCGAGCGACGGACGAGTTCGAACTTTATCCCTCCTGGTCCCGGGACGGCCGCGAGATCGTCTATGTAAGCTGGAACGACCTGGACGCCGGGCGGGTGAAGGTCGTCTCCGCGAACGGCGGAATGGGGCGCGCCGTCACTTCACAACCCGGACACTATGTGGAACCCGTCTTTTCGCCCAACGGCGAGCAGATCGCCTACCGGAAGACGACTGATGGCTTTCTCATGACGCCCCTATGGGGCCGGGACCCCGGCATTTATGTCGTGGCGACTCGGGGAGGCCCGCCGAAAAGGGTCATTGCCGATGGGGTCGAGCCGCAGTTCGGCGTTTCGAACGACCGCATCTTCTATGTGGCGGATGAAGGCGACAACAAGCATTCGCTTCGCTCGATCGACCTCAATGGCGCCAATCCTGCGACCCACCTTGTCTCGAGCAACGCGGGCGAGTTCGCGATTTCTCCCGACGAGCGCTTCGTGGCCTGGACCGAACGTTACCAGGCCTATGTCATGCCTTTCACCTTGTCGGGGCGAAGCATCGACGTTTCAACCAAAACCACGGCGATGCCGGTCGTGAAGGTGAGCGCCGACGCAGGCGACTGGGTCCATTGGTCGGGCAACAGCCGAAGCCTCTATTGGACCCAAGGACCCGACCTCTACCGCCGAGACCTCGGCGAACCGACAGCATTTACGACCACCGACACTGGGGAAACACCGCCAGTAAAAGTCCCCATGGGCTTCGTGCAAGCAGAAGCGAGGCCAGCCGGAATGCTGGCACTCACCGGCGCCCGAATCATCACCATGAAAGGCGATGAAGTCATTGAGAACGGGACCATCCTTATTGACCGCAACCGGATCATTGCCGTGGGGCCGAGTGCGGCGATCCATTATCCACCGAGCACGCGCACCATCGACGCAACCGGAAAGACGATCATCCCCGGGCTGGTGGATCCGCACTGGCACGGGGTGACGGGCAGCGAGCAGATCATCCCGCAGCAAGGGTGGGTCCTTTACGCCGCCCTCGCTTATGGCGTGACCACGATCCATGATCCCTCCCACGACACTCAGGAGGTCTTCGACGCGTCGGAAATGCAGAAGGCCGGGGAGATTATCGCGCCGCGCATCTTCTCGACCGGCACGGTGCTGTATGGCGCCGAGGCGCCCTTCATGGTCGATATCGAGAGCATCGACGATGCGCGCTCAGCTGTCCGGCGGTTGAAGGCCTCAGGCGCTTGGTCGGTGAAGAGCTACAACCAGCCGCGCCGCGACCAGCGACAGGAAATCATCGAGGCCGCCCGCGAATATCAGATGGACGTGATGCCGGAAGGCGGGTCGCTGTTCATGCATAATATGACCGAAATCGCGGACGGCCACACGACCATTGAGCACACGCTGCCCGTGGCCAAAGCCTATGACGATGTCATGCAGTTCTGGAGAGGCTCGAAGACGGCCTACAATCCGACCCTCGTCGTCGCCTACGGCGGCTCATGGGGCGAGAATTACTGGTACCAGCATACCGACGTGTGGAAAGAGCCGATCCTGTCGCGCTGGGTCCCGCGCCCGATCCTCGACGCGCGCTCGCGCCGGCGGACGATGATCCCCGACGAGGAGCAGAACATGATCTCGGAAGCCCGGCTGGCGAAGAAGGTCGGCGATCTTGGAGTTCCAGTGTCGATCGGCGGTCACGGCGTGCGCGAAGGCCTCGGCGCCCATTGGGAGATGTGGAGCTTCGTGCTTGGCGGCATGAGCCCGCACCAGGCGCTTGCCGCGGGAACGATCAACCCTGCGCGCGCGCTTGGCCTCGACAAGGACATCGGCTCGATTGAACCGGGAAAGCTCGCGGATCTGGTGGTCCTCGATCGCAATCCGCTTGAGAACATCCGGAACAGCGACAGCGTTCGCTACACCATCCTCAACGGGGTCGCCTATGACAGTAACCTCGATCAGGTGGCGGGCGGCAACCGCAAGCGGCACCCCTTCTGGTTCGAGCAGACTGCCGGCGGCGCCTACACCGCCGGCGTTTCGATCGGGACGACGCAGGATGACTGATTGGAAAGGCGAGCGGCGGCTTGCCCCGAATATCAGCCTTGCTCGCTAGCTAGCCGTCGAGCCGCCGAATCGGAAAGGCGCGGTTCCAAGGAGAGCTCGACCCAGACCTTGACCTTTCAGTCCAGCGACACCTCTTCGCGGCTTCGCCATTCCATCTCATCAGGCCGCAGCGCAGTCGATTCTGGTCGAATGAAGGAATTTGAGCCGCCACCCGTTTTGGTCGCGCTGAAGCAGCGCCGACTCCAGCCACGCGGCGTTCGGTGCCCCGCGATTTAAGTAGGTTGCGTGCGCCCATTTTTCGCAGCTGTGAACCTTCAAACGGGTCACGCGCCATGAATGGATACGCCCTGCGGCCAGCGCGGCCCCGGCCGCCGAGAACAGCTTTCTCCCTCGAAAGACGTTGCCCACGTCGAACGCGATGAAATCGTCCGCGACCATGTTGCTCCACCGCTCGACGTCCTGTTCTTGTAGGGCCTTGAAGAACGCGGCGAGCGTTCGCCGGATTTCAGATGAGCCGCTATGCTGGCTGCGCGCTCCATGACCCGCACCTGGTTTCGCGTCCCCAGGCAACCTGCCGAGCGCTCTGCCCGAGCTCGATTGAATTGGATCTCCAAGACCGTCCGCAACCGCGAGCCGTCGCGTTCCATCGGCCACGCTCATTGCGCGGCCGTCGCCCGCGCTTTGAGATAAGCATACAGCGCCTCGCGCTCAGATGGGGTAAGGTGCGAGAATCTCCCGCGGGCGGCGTAGGTCATCATCGGATCGAGCGTCCTTCCGCCCGCCCCAATGCCCTGGGTCATCAACCGCATGAAATCGTCGTGACCATAGGCCCCGACGATCGCGAGATCGGGAGCCCGGTTATTGGGATCTCCCGCAAGGTTCGACCCGTGACATCCTTCGCAGGTGACCGAGGCTATATAGCGCCCGAGCCGATAGCGCGACCCAAGGTCGGGCGGCTGATGTTGCTTGAACTGATCGACCAGCTGTGCGGCCGTGTGCGCGGCTCCGGCGGCGATCCGCTGACGGTCGATCTTGTCCAGCCGGGGCAGCGGCTCGGGACGGCCCGACGGCTTGATCGTCCTCAGGAAAGCGACCAGCGCCTTATAGTCAGGGGAGCTGAGGAACTGAAAAACCTGGGAGGGCATACCCCACAAATTCCGACGCGATGGGTGGAGGCCGCTCCTGATGATCGCATCCAGTTGCCTGTCCGAATAATGGCCGAGCACGAGAGTTAGATTGGAGGCGTAAAGCGGCCCGTCGAGCGGACGACCCGGTGCCATGAGCGAGCCTTGGAGCGTCGGCCCATGGCACCCGGTGCAGCCCAGCACGCGGCTAAGCCGAGCGCCATGCTCGACGACCTTCGCCGGCGCGTCTGCGCCTGCTCCATCGAAGCTCGCTTCCGGGGCGCGGCTGCAGGCAGCCACGATCAAACAGAGCACGAAGGGCAATCGTCGCATAATGTCCTCACCTGCTGCAGTGCGTGACCGCTCCGTTTCGGCCGTAGAGGGAAAGCCATCCGGATTGACGCGACTTTGCACTTCTTTGCCCGCGGTCCGGTTGACCTCGCCCCTGCTGTTCCGGCCATGATCATCGGGCGGAGGCCCGTTGCGCCTCGGCTGACGGCAACAAGGATGGATCGATGACCGCAGGCAGCGGCACGCTCTTCGGACGAAGAAAATTAGGCAGCAGCCGGCGCTTCTCCCGTTCCATTCGGGTCCGGCTTGCACTGACGGCCAGCGGGTCGCTGCTGGTCGCCTTCGTGTCGACTCCGCTCTCCGCCCAAGAGCGTACCACCGACAATGCGGTCACACAGGCCGAGGATGCGTTCGGATTCAGCGTTGGGAGGGAATCCGTGGGAATCTACAGCGCGACCAATACCCGAGGGTTCTCGCCGACAGCGGCCGGCAATATCCGGTTGGACGGCCTCTATTTCGATCCGCAGGTCGCACTTACCAGTGCGATCGCAACCTCGTCGAGCATCAAGGTCGGGCTCACCGCCCAAGGCTATCCCTTCGCCGCGCCGAGCGGTGTGGTCGATTATCAGCTCAATCGCCCGGCTTTCAAATCTGCGGCATCGGCCATCGGCAACGTGGATTCATTCGGCACGCGGGGAATCGAGATCGATGGCTCGGCGGCGCTCGGATCCCGTCTTGCGCTGGGCTATGGCTTTTCGGGCGCTCGCAACGGTTTTTCGGACGGCACGCATGATTGGGAGCAGAGCGCGAGCCTGATTGCGCGCTGGCAGCCCGCTGAAGGCATCGAGATCCTTCCCTTCTTGATGCGGAGCGATCTCAAGGATGGACTTGCCGGTACACAATATGTGCCCGGGGGTCCATTTCTTCCCCCGCAGCCGGTCCAAGCTTTGTTCACCGGACCTCGCTGGGTGAAGGACCGGACAACTGGAACGACCGCCGGGGTGATCGCGTCAGCGAGCCTTGGGCGCGATTTGCTCGTTCGTGCCGGGCTGTTCCGGTCGGTTCTCGATACAGAAGCGAACTTTGCGAACCTGCTGGTCGACGAGCGTCCCGACGGCTCGGGAGAACACCTCGTGATCGCCGACCCGCCTTTCAGTGCGCGGTCGGCCAGTGGCGAGATCAGGATCAGCAAAAGCCTTACGGAAGGAAAGCGGCTTCACGTCATCCATCTCAGCATTCGGGAACGACAGGCGCGCCACGAATTCGGCGGCTCCGACAGCCTTGACCTTGGACCGGGTACCTTCAAGCAGCCGATCGAACCGGCCCGACCAAGCTTCCTGTTCGGCGCGCTCAGCCGGGACCGGGTTCAGCAGACCAGCCTCGGCATTGCCTATGACGGGCGTTGGAAGGATGTCGGCGAATTGGGACTTAGCATTGCGCGGTCGTTTTATGACAAGACGACCATGCTTCCAGGAAGCCCCACTATCGCCTCAAAATCGAGTCCATGGCTTTACGACGCGACTCTGGCTCTCAATGTGGGAAAAAAGCTGGTTGTCTACGGAGGCTACACCAAGGGGCTCGAGGAGAGCGGCGTGGCTCCCCCCAACGCTGCAAACCGCAACGAGCCGCTGTCGGCGATCCTCACCGAGCAGGCGGACGCCGGTGTTCGCTGGCAGGTTGCTCCCGGCTTCAGGGCCGTAGCAGGCGTCTTCGACCTCAAGCGTCCAACCTTTGGCTTTGATACGCAAAATCGGTTCGTCGAAATCGGCACGACGCGCAGCCGAGGCATTGAATTTTCGATGTCGGGAACGATCACGCCAAGGCTGAACCTGCTAGTTGGCGGCGTGATCCTGAACCCCGTCGTGACAGCCGAAGCCGACGTGCTGAACGCCGTTGGAAGACGGCCGGCCGGGATCCCGAGCCACACGATCAATGCCAGCATCAATTGGCGAACACCCTTTATCAAGGGCCTCGAGTTCGACCTGGCCGCTGAGTTGCGCGGAAATATCGTTGCGACGACCGACAATTCGGTCGTCATTCCCCCTTGGACCGACATCGATGCCGGCATTCATTATCGTTTCACGCTCGCCAGGCGCAACGCGAGCCTGCGGTTGAGAATGCGCAATGTGTTGAATGCCCAGACACTCGAATTCCAGGGCCCGGGGATCTACGGCATCGGCTTTGGCCGTTATGTGTCGGCAGCGTTGACCGTCGACACCTGAGAGGCTTCAGCCGACTCGGACCGGGACGTGACAGGATCCGGCGTGACCGTGCTCCAAGATGCCGCCGGAAGCGCAAGCTCGACGCAGAACCCGCGACCCGGCCAATTTTGGGCCGCCGCAGTGCCGCCATGCAATTCGAGAATCCTGCGGGTGATTGCGAGGCCGAGACCGGCGCCGTCCGACCCGCTTCCGCGCCGGAACGGCAGGAAAACCCACTCCGGATCGCCATCCGTGCCATCGCCCTCGTCCACGATCTGGACCTTGGCTATGCCGTCAACGAGTTCGGATCGAACGACGATTCCAGAGCCGGGGGGAGCATGGCGGATTCCATTGCGGAGCACGTTTTCAATAGCTGCCCGGAGCCGAGATTCGTCGGCGTTGACGAATATTGCTTTCGCGGACTCGAGGATGAACCGGATCTCGTTCTTGTCGGCCTCGATCCGCGCATCCTCGACGGTTTCAGCAAGAAGAGTGGACAAGTCGAGCATCTCGTGGGCAAGATCGTCAGGCCGTGTCGACCGGGAGAAATAGAGGATCTGGCCGATGATCGCGTCGATCCGTTCGATCTCGCGACCGATCCGGTCGAGTGCGGGCCCCTGATCTCCACCTTGTCGGCCGGCGAGGTCCGCAGCTAGCCGCAAGCGCGTCAGTGGCGAGCGGAGCTCATGCGACACATTGCGTAATAATAACTCCCTGGATGCGACCAATATTTGGAGGTCACTCGTCATTTGCTGGATGTCGCCGGCAAGGCCGCCTAGTTCGTCGCCGCGGGCAAGAAGGCGATCATTGAGCCGTGTTTCGAGGTTGCCACGGGCGATGGCCCTTACGCTCCGGCGAAGCTCGCGGACCGGCTGGCTCATCAACCAAGCAAGCGATGCGCATCCGAACCCACTGATGGAAAGAATCAGCCCGGCAAGCATCCATGGCCTGAACAGGATCGTCCAAAAGTCGAACACCAACTCGTGGGTGCGGCGGACGAGGACCTTGTAGCGCGTGCCGTCGGGGGCCCAAACCACTGGCGGCTGGCGGCCGCTCTCCGCGGGAATCGAGACGCCATGGACTCGCCGATTGAACATCTCGCGGCCCGAGGAATCGACGAAATAGATTTGAACTTCCGGCTGTCGGTGAAGTTCATCGAGCGCCCAACCAGTAATTCCGTCGACCCCTTTTTGGTCAAGGGTCTGCTGCGCCGAGGCCGCAATCAACGCAGGGGAAAGCTGCTCGACGTCGCTCGAGCGGCGCAACGCATTGGCATAGCTCACGGCAAGGCTCGAACCGAGGGTCATCGCCATCACGGTCAGAAACGCGAGCCAGAGCTGGACGAACAGGCTTTTCAACCTGACTCGCCGCCAGCGAAGACCAGCATATAGCCCCAACCGCGCGCGCTTCTGATATCCATAGGGGCGCCTTGCGCCAGTCTGAGCTTGCGGCGGATGCAGGAAACGTGGGTGTCGATACTGCGATCGAACGCCTCGAGGGGGCGGCCAAGCGCCCGCCGGCACAGCCGGTCGCGCGACTGAATTTCGCCAGGCGAGCGCGCGAGAACGTCCAGCACTCGAAACTCAGCCGCAGTGAGGGCGATCCTGGCGCCGTCGAGGTAAGCCGACATCGTAGAAGGCTCGATCGATAGGGAACCAAGCCGGAGCGGCTCCGATTCTGTCTTGGTCGGAGGCGAGCGGCGCAGGATCGCCTTCACTCGGGCGACAAGCTCGCGGGCCCCGAACGGCTTTGCGAGATAATCGTCGGCGCCAAGATCAAGTCCACGGACGCGGTCGTCCTCATCGCCCCGAGCGGTCAGCATCAAGACGGGCGTGGCACCGCGCTCGCGCACCTGCTGCAGCATCTCCAGCCCGTCAGGTGGAGGCATCATCACATCGAGAATCAACAGGTCGAAAGGACATTGCGAATGACGATGAAGCGCATCGCGCGAGCTTGATTGAAATTCCGCTGCGAGGCCTTCGAGCTTGAGCAGGCGAACCAGCATCGAGCCAAGTTCGACATCATCGTCAACGATCAGGATGCATGATCTATCGGTTCTGGTCCCGGCGGCAAGCGGATGACGATTCATCATCGGCCCATCCTTAAACCGCTGGCGGTGAACCGGGAATTGCAACTTTGCCAATCTTTGCACATGCGCAGGATGAACTTGTAAACTATCGCCGGCATCTCATCGAATTCGTGACGGCTGGCCATGGCAACGATTGCCCCGAGGCCGATGACCCCTGCCTAATAGAAATGTAGATTCCTTTCGATGTACGCCAAACAAAGCCGCCCCAACAGGCGGGGCGGCGGCCCAGCACTCATTGCTGACACGCCCATAACCATCGTCCCTGCGATCGAAACGAGAATGGCGAAAACGAGAAGAGCAGCACGGGGCAAGTTATCACTTCGGCTCGATTGTCGCCTAGCGGGCTTGTGTCTGCAATGGGCAGTCGAAAGCAGACACTAGTGGGCTCGACGCACGACGGCTCGCTGTAATGCTGATCCCCCTGTGTAAGTTAGCCGCGAAAATCAGCATTTTTCGATTAAAGCTGTTAAACTAGCCCCTTAGCATAATAATGCAAATTGGCGCTTGGTCAGCCGCGCGAGACCACACTTACGAGAAGCTTATCGGTGCGATGCTGTGAGAGCATTTTGCCTTTTTAGATTGCCCCCTATGCCTCCGGAACATCAAACACGGTATTAGTTGGGCGACGAACGTAGCCATTGTAGCGGATCGTAGCCGCTGAGTTGCTACGGCGATGGCCACACCGTGCGCCGGGAGGTTGCGGGGAATCGTAGCGATCGTAGCGAGCGCCGACCGTGCCCTCGGTTAGCAGGGCAATTCGCGCGCTAAGAAGGAAGGAATATCCGACTTATACCGTCGCCCTGCCACGCCCTAATCGCTACTACAGCGCGGCACGCCGCCGCTGCTACGGCTACGATCGCTATGATCCCCGCAAAAGCGCGGAAATGCGTGGTTACCGCTCCCTACAATCATCGCCCAACACCGCCGCCTCGCCGCTACCATCCGCCACGATTCCGGCGAGTGTCGGCGGGTCAGCTGTATTCCCTCAGCACCGGCGTAGCGAGGACAAGGTCGTAACCTTTCCGACCTGTTCGCCTGAGGACAACCAATCGCCCTAGGTCGTGCAGAAGCTCGATCGCGGCATCCAGCCGTCCACCGCCCCGAAGCGCATTCGGTCCTAACTGCCGCACCTCGTTGACGGCGACCAGCACGTCCGCGCCTTTCCGCCCTCTCCGCTTCACTTCGCGGACCAGCCATTCCTCTAATATCTGCGCGTGGTGAACCTCGGGCGAAGCGTCGCGCGCCGTAGCGAAGCGCACAGCTTCGTCCAAGTACCAGCGCATGAGCGAGCAGGCTCCCAGCATGGTCACACGCCCGATCTGTGGCGCTTGGATGCCCTCGAAAACGTGGAGGCAACACGCGAGCCGTGCCGCGTTGTCCGCAGCCTTGCTCGCAACGTCACGGATGCCCGAAAACACGTCGCCGTCGCCCAACTGTTCCTCCACTTCGTCGTGGAAGCGATACCAAACCTCGTATGCATCTGGGTCGAAGCCAACATAGTGCGGCGCAAGACGGCCATACTCGTCAAACTCGGCGGGTATGTTCAGCAGCGTGGTCATGTGCTCGTTGAATGCACGCAGCGCTCCCGTGTCCTTGTCTTCGATTACATAGAAGCGTCCGCCCTGCGTGGACTCCGGTCGTGAAAATAAGAAGCGGGCGAAATAACCAATGCCCCGCGCCAGACCGCTGGTCTTCTGAATGAATGCGTCGAGCACGGCGGGCTGTACCTGCAAGCCCATTGTGACCCTCATGCCCTCCACTACTAGGCGGTCACGACCCACGCGGCCCTGCCTGATGGCATCGCCGTCCCACATCGCGTTGGCTTGCGCGAGGTTACGCGTGACGCTGTCTGCATTCATGCCATGCGAACCGAAGATCACCCCGGCCTCCGCACTGAGGATAGAGGCGACAGGGTAATCTGCCAGTGCCATTGCTAGCGCCTCAGGAGTATCATCACCGTAGAGGATAGTACGCAACTTCGGTTCCGTTGGTTTATTCATCTCGTGAATGACGCGTGGGTCGAACTCGCCACTTAATTCGTCCGCCGGCGCCCCCGCCTTGAGTCGATCTTGGAGTGCTCGACCGTCCCGCTGCCAATCTTCCATCGCCGCCTCGTACTGGGCGCGTCGCTCCCTGAACTCACGCTTCTGCTTGGCTTCCCACTCGCGTACGGCGGCAGTGAACATTTTGTCCACGGTGGACTTGCGCTCGCCGCTCTCTGCGACGGTCAACAGGTAGAGACTTGCAGGCCCAGATAGCCGAGCATCGCGCTGCACGCTGAATCGCGTCTGCACAGCAGTGGACACTGCGGACAGTGCACTTGCGGCTATTAGCGCGACCGGTGCCTGCACGTAGCTGGCGACCTCCTCAATCGCGTCGCGAACAATCGGTGGAAGTGCATCGAGGGGATACGGTTCCGCTCGCTGCGTCTCGACCAGTGGTCTGACGTTCCACTTGATATGGTCAGCGCGGTCGGGGTCGGCGGCGAACTTAGAGAAGTCAACCATGATGACCTCCCTGCGTTGTGCGCGACCACGCGCTCGTTTGCAGGACGAAAGCCGAGTGCCCTATGCTCTGCATGGCCCCGCCTCCTTTGATGCAGGGGAGTGGCAGGCTGCGAAGACCGACGGCCGGGTGTGCTCGAATGCGCCCGGCCGTTTTTCCTGATGGTCCTTATGACCGGCTTGCCGCCCAACGACGGCGTTCAAGTTACTCCGCGTTTTCATGCGAATGTTCCCGCCGAGCCGCAGGCGTGCTGTCTGGTGGTCGACGAAGCCGCTGAGTAGGCGCTGGTGCTTGCGAACGACCGTTGCCGTAGCCACTCGATCACGTCAGACCGGAGATAGCGGACCGGCGATTGCGGCGTGTCGCCGAGCTTCAGGAACGTTGGGCCCTTCGATTTGCCGCGCCAGATTTCAAGCGTGTTGGGTTTGATGCCGAGCAGTGCGGCTGTTTGCTCATTGTCGAGCAGGTTATCAGGATTAGACATGGGATTCCCCGAGGCGAAAGCCGCTGGAGAACCCACTTAGCGACGGAATGCGGGGTGTCTGGCCCGGCCCAGCCGCAGCCTGTTGTGGGTAGCTTTATGCTGCTCGGTGTAATTCACGCAAGCACTGTTTACGCGGCTGCCGGCGAACCCTTGCCATCGCTATGAGGGCGGCTGTGCGCCGCGTGGGGTGCGATCGGGAGTCCGCCGCCGCACAGGTGGCGACAAGCGCCAAAGTCAACGCTGGTCGCCACCCTTGAAAGGCAGTCGCTGCCTTCGTGCTCTCCTTGAGCATGCCTGGCCTTGCCAGATAGGCCTCCATGACCTCTGCCAACGTTATCTTGGTGGCCTCATCCTGCCGTCGAATATCGCGAGGATCGATGCAGAGGCGCATGGTCCGCAAATGCTCCCTCGCAACGTCGCGGGCCTGGTCAGGAGTGAACACACCATAGCTGCCGATGGTCAATCGGACTTCCTTGCCGGAGCCACCGACGCGACCTTGGACGATGAAGCTGACTTTGCCGCCCGTGGTCGCTCGCAGACCGAAGCCTTTCAACTCAGTATCCCAATGGAACTCGTCCTTCGCGCCGGGCTTCACGCGATCAACATACGCCTTGGTGAGCTTTGCTCGCTTGGTCATCCGAACCTCCTCAGTAAGCATCGAGTAAGCAGCGCACATAAAGGTGCGGCAATCTGCGTACGGCTTATTCTGAGAGCCAAGCAACTGATTTCGTTAGATAATATGGCTATGCACAACTGCGTAAAGTTAGGCCAAGTTCGGCTGCCCTAAACTACGAATCTGGGGGTCAGAGGTTCGAATCCTTTCGGGCGCGCCATTCTCCCCAATTCGGGCGCAATCTCATCACCTTAGCCGTGCGGCCCTATCGCAATTGGGTTTCGGTGTTACACATCGCTGTTACACAGGTGGCCCATTGGGCCGGCGACCACGACATCTGACCCGTCGAGCGGCGGTCTACGGGGTCCGCTTCCGAATTCCAGCCGATTTGACGAACGGCCTTGGAATGAAGGAGTTCAGCCGTTCGTTGCACGCGAAGGATGCACAGGAGGCCCGGCAACGCTGTCTAGCAGCTACGCGGTGGTTTGGTGACACGATGGCCAGGTTCAGATCATCTCCGCCACTAAGTCGAACCGAGCTGGAGTCTGCAGCGGTGGAGTTCTTCGACCGTTGGGCCAAGGACCTAGACCAACCCCGAGAGTTCGATCTAGAGCGTCACGATGAGGACGTTCGCTTCAGCATAGAAAGCAGTCGCGATCGCCTCAGACAGCTGGATCAGCAGCTCGCTGCGAACGTATTCGACGCTCAAGTCTCCCTGAGGGCTCGCAACATCGTTGAAGAGGCGGGAAGCGATTTCGACAACTTGGGAGCCCACGACCAGCTGTTCGCACAAGCTGTCCGCGCGGGCCGAACGAGAGTTCATGCGTCGTCTGCAGCATGAGCTTTCGCAGTCACACCGCCGCTTCCGTGCCGAGGACGAGCTATTCGACAGAAGCGATATTCCGGCGTCGATCGAAATCGCGGCTGCGCGCCCTCGTCCTGGAGGAATGACTGTCCGCGAAGCCGTTACGATTTACCTGACCCAAAACGCGGATCGACGCCTCAGTCACTCACAGGTCGATGAGATTGCGTGAGTTTTGATGTGGCTTCGGGAGGAACTCGGTCGTGCGATTTCATCCAAGCGCTTTTGCGAGTGCACCTTTAAGTTCGTGCCTTTGGGGAAGTACTGCCGCAGCAATCGGTTGGTGTTCTCGTTGGAGCCATGCTGCCACGGTGACTGCGGATCACAAAAGTAGACCGCGGCATCGGTCGCCAACGTTAAGCGCTTGTGCTCCGCCATCTCGCTGCCGCGGTCTCAGGTGAGAGACTTTAGGAGCTCGTCAGGAAGGCGGTGCGCCTGCTCGATCAGTGCACTGACGATTGGGCGGAACAGGCTGCGATAGATCGTCTCGTGCGACACCTGATACGCCTCGTCCTCGGGATAGGTATGCTTGAGCCACCCGGCAATCTGCTCCGGTGACCAGTTCTCATACAACCTGGCAGCGACTAGCTGCCTCAACTCCTCATGCCGGGCGAGCTTGCACAACTTGGGTCGCAACGCTCGCTTCCACGCACGCTGGTCCGCAGC
>Ga0068852_100001819_pt1 | contig 14497 bp, 9 predicted proteins | sample KBSCornC22_FD_66594 | JGI IMG/M metagenome (GOLD analysis project Ga0068852, IMG submission 66594) | Corn rhizosphere microbial communities from Kellogg Biological Station, Michigan, USA - KBS Corn C2-2 | ecosystem: Host-associated > Plants > Roots > Rhizosphere > Soil ... | reverse complement strand
CTTGCGAAAGCGAACGTCGGCTAAGCTGCTTGTTGTCAATGGCTTCCGGCGCAGAGTCCTGAGCTGAAAGGAGTTATAGGTCAGAGAACAGAGAACAGGGAACAGAGATCAGGGAAAAGGCGTCAGTGCTCCGGTACTCGGATCGACTGGAAGCTTAGAACTCTCCCCTGGTTCTATTGTGAAGAAGCCGGCGAATTGGCCGGCAAAACGGAAGCAGGCTTTTTCTGTTTGGAATCAGCGACTAAGGGTGAGGGGGATCCGGGAGGGACTTGACTGCTAGAGACGCAGCAACTTCGCAAAGATCGCTTGCTACCAAGGATGGAAGCAGTCGTAGTTCCGCTGACTGACGATTTTTCCATCTTTGAACACAAGGAACATGGCGCAATCAGCGCGCATCTGAGAGCCGATTGCCAAGTTGCCAAATGCCACTGCGAGAGTTCCGGTCCATTATTACGGAACACTAGGGCCTCCGCTCTCTGAAATCGCTTCAAACCGTACGGCATGGCCCTATCGTAATATCCATTCGATGTTGATCAGAAGACCCGCTCATCGCGATAAAGCCGCGATGAACGGGGCACAGCTTCCGAGGCAGCAGAGCAAATCTTGAAAAGGATGAACGGCCACCTGCCGATGGTCCTATCGTAATATCCATTCGATGTTGATCTGAAGACCCGCTCATCGCGATAAAGCCGCGATGAACGGGGCACAGCTTACGAGGCAGCAAAGCAAATCTTGAAAAGGATGAACGGGCCACCTGCCACAGCTTACGAGGCAGCAAAGCAAATCTTGAAAAGGATGAACGGGCCACCTGCCACAGCTTACGAGGCAGCAGAGCAAATCTTGAAAAGGATGAACGGGCCACCTGCCAGATCGCTACGAGATTAGTGTTTGAACCAGGAAGCCAGGTGGGCGACGACGGCGTGGGCTTTGGTGGGGACGGGGACGACGGAACTCCACCAGCCGGCGCGAACGCCGACGTAGCGGACGGTCAGGTATCCCGCGAAGGCAACGATTGCAACGAGAACGGCTGCGCCGACCCAGCGGAGCCGTACTTCCATTGCCTCGCGGCGCTGGATGCGTTCTTTGCCGACATTGGAGGCGAAGGTAGCCCATCCATTGTCGGGGGTGTCGACGGTCAGGCCAACCTGGTTGGTGGCCTTCATAAAGCGGTCGGTCCAGTCCCGGGTGTCGAGGCCGAGGGCGCCGACATAGCCGCGGACGATGCCCTTGCTCAGAATGCCGCCGGGAAGCTGCTGGTAGCGATCCTGCTCCAACGCAACCAGGTGGCGCTGGCTGATCTTGGTGACGGCAGTGATCTGCTCGAGCGCGATTCCGCGCGATACTCGCTGCGATCGAAGCTCTTCCCCAAAAGTACTCATTTGGTAACCAGTCCCGTCATAATAGCCCGGAGCTTTTCCACAGGCAAGTTACGAAGGACATTTCGCGTATGAACCAACTTTATCACCCTTAGTTATCACTGAGCTAGGGGGAGGAAATGTGCGTTGCGTCACTACGGATTGTGCAAAAAGACTTCGGGGCCATTTTGAGTGTTTTCCATGTGCAAATGATGCCCAAAACCCCGGAATCTCACTCGAGGTACCCAAAATGCAATCCGAAGTGGACTGTTAGGCTAAGTTGAGGGCCTGGGGCCGACTGAGTCTTCATGAATAAGCTTGTCATCGCCAATTTATTGCATCGCCCGCTGCGGTCGCTGATCAGTGTCACGGCTGTCGCCCTTGAAGTGGTCATGATCCTGTCGATTGTTGGAATCTTCATGGGAATGCTGAACGATCAGAAGCAGAGAACGAACGGAATCGGCGCCGATTTGATGTTTCTGCCCTCGAACGCCAGTGTGTTCAATGGCGCGAGCGGTATCGCAATTCCTGTCAAGGACGAGGAAGCTCTCCTGAACCTTCCGCATGTGACCGTGGCGTCGCCTGCAATCCAGAAGATCTCCACGAATGGAAGCGTCGAAATCCTCTACGGCATCGACTACAAGACATTCGACCAGCTGAAGCCATTCGCTTATGTCGCGGGGGGCCCATTTCAGGGTCCGAACGACGCGATCATCGACACGATACTGGCCGGTTCGGGGAAGAAGTATCGGGTGGGCGATCCAATCAGCATCCTGGGCCATGAATTTCGAATCTCCGGAATCGTCGAGCCTGGCAAGGGCGGCCGGAAGCTGATTCCGCTGGAGACGATGCAGGAACTCGCGGGCGCGCCCGATAAGGCTTCACTCTTCTACATCAAATGCGACAGCCCGGAGAATGCCGACCTGGTGATGAAAGAGATTCACGACACGCGGGGTTTCGGCAACAACACCGTGATGTCGATTGACAGCTGGATGAACCAGATGACGCCCGACAAGATTCCCGGCTTCAATCTCGCTCTCGAAGTGATCCAGGGAATCGCGGTGATTGTGGGATTTCTGGTGATTTTCCAGTCGATGTACACGGCAGTTCTGGAACGCACGCGCGAGATTGGAATTCTCAAATCACTGGGATCTTCGAAGCCACAGATCGTCAGCGTTGTCCTGCGCGAGACGGCTGTAATGGCGGTTGCGGGTGTGGCGCTCGGGATTGCGGGAACGTATCTGGTGCGCACTATCCTTCTGCACTCGACGACAATGCATTTCGAGATCACGGCGAAGTGGCTCGTGCAGGGCGCGCTGATCGCGTTCGGAGGAGCGCTTGTCGGCGCCGTGTATCCAGCATGGATGGCGGCGCGTAAGGATCCGATTGACGCTCTCGCTTACGAATAGCTTTCGCGCCGGGAGACAACGGAGCGCTCAGAGGCAGGCAATGGCTATACTCTTTCTGATTCCCCTGCAACAAACTAATGAGGTCACCTGCGTAGAGGCCCAGCAGCGGAGAAAGTGTCTTTGTCGAACTTTTCGAAAACCAGGGGCAGTTCACTGAGGTGGATGTACGCTGTCTGGGTTGTCGTAATCGGCGTATTCGCAGTGCTGCATGCGATGAACCTCGCAGCTGATTTTCCTAACCACACACCGTGGTATATCGATTGGGCGAAGTACACCGATGAAGGGTGGTACGGCAATGCGGCGGTGCGGGCGCATCTGTTCGGCCAATGGTATGTGCCGGGCGATTTCAATCCGGCACCGGCAGTTCCAGTATGGCCGTTTCTCGAGTGGGTGCTCTTCTTCTTTACCGGCGTAAACATCGAAGCCGCCCGCGCACTGGCAATCGCATTCTTCTTCGCGAATCTTGTTCTCTGCTATACGCTGCTGCGGCCGCGCACACTGAAATGGGTGGCGTTGCTTGGTCTCACCATGATGGTGACGAGCCCCTTTTTGTACTGCTTCAGCCGCCTGGCGATTCTGGAGCCGATGCTGACCACGCTGATGCTCGCCGCGCTGAATCTGACGGTCCGGCTTCCACAAATGCGCCACCCTTCAGCGACATCCGCCGGAGTCGGCGTCCTTTTCACGCTGATGATGTTGACCAAAACGACCGCGGTGTTCCTTCTTCCTGCGATCGGCTGGGCTATGTTTGCCGCCTTCTGGGACCGCGGAGAGGCATCGTCAAGCACAGAGCGATCGAGTCTTCGCAGGTGGTTTCACCAACGCGCTCTTCGCTGCGCAGCGTGGGCGATTGCGGCGTTCGTTCTGACTTTCGGGGCGTGGGTGGCTCTGGTCGTCGCGCTGGGATACTTCGGCGACTACAAATACCTGATGTTCATTAACAAGTACGTAAAGCCAACGGAGTTTTATTGGCCGCTGCTCAGCTTCTGGTGGTCGTTTCATGCATCCATTTGGATCGATCGCATCCTGATTCCGCTTTCGGGGCTGCTGGTGGCGACGGTCTTATTTGCCGGCAGCTTCTTTCGCAAGCGCCCGGGATGGGCAGCTGAACTGATGCGTGATCCCGTCTTTGGCGCGTGCATTCTGGCGGCCGGCGGCTACATCCTTTTCATGACGTATCAGAATCATCCGCAGCCACGGTACTTCGCCCTGGTGGCCGTCTTCTGCTTCCTGATCATCGCCATGGCTGCAGGCAAGCTCTGTGAGCAGCCCGGAGCGGGTCGAATCTTCGGGTGGGGCGCGGTAGGGATTGCGGGAATCGCGTCTGTGTCGAACGGCCTCTGGACAGCGAGTCTCGCCGCGCATCCCGAGTACACATTCGTGAACGCCGCGCGAGACCTGACCAACTATATCGATCAGCATCCCAACGGGAACCGCCTTCTGGTGTCGATCAGCGGTGATCAAATCACTCTTGTCACGCGCCTGCAGTCTCTGTGCGATGACTTCAGCATGCGAACGAGTCGATTTCCGGATCTCGGATCCAAGCTGGCGTACTATAAGCCCGGTTGGTGGGCGACGTGGAACGACATCGACCCAGGCACCCTGGAGGACATCCACACCCACTATTCACTCGAGCAGGTTGCGGAGTTCAAGGCCTTCGATGATCCCGAGCGGGACGTACTCGTCCTTTTCAAGCTGCACCCCGTTTCAGAACCCCGGATCATCAACGGCAATAACCTGCAGGCACCTCAGCCGGACGACAAGATCGAGATCCCGATCGAGTAGCAGACTTGAATCGGCGCTTTCTCAGCGCTTTGTTTCGCACATTCTTGCGCGGAGGTGTAGACGACTTAATGCGCGATTGAGTAGACTCCTGCCCGCGGTATGTACAACCTTTTCTCCGCTTCCGGATTCAGGATGGTGTGATCTTCCCCATGATGCGTTCGCCCTAGAAGCTTGTGACTGCAATCACTCGACAGGTCTATACACGGATGATAGGCTTCCGGTGACTTCGAGCCGGGGGCGCCGCGGGCCTTTATTTTGCGGAAAATAGCCCCAGGTTCTATGAGGTCGCGTGCCTTGTATTGCCCGCACATTTTGAATCGCAAATCTCTCTTGGAGGGTATGTGACAGTTATCGAATCGGTGTACCTATTTTTGAAGCGGAATTGTAAATCTGTGGCCATCGTCATAGGCCTTCTGCTTCCTACATTCGCTTTCGGGCAATCGGAGCAGACCGGTGGAGGTGAAGCAAACCTGATCCTTCCGGATTTGTCGAGTGTAAGTTTTCTCGGCATGAACGGACACGCGCTCCTCATGATCGGATTGCTCTTCTGCGTTGGCGGCCTCTTATTCGGCCTAACGATCTATGTGCAGTTGAAAAATCTGCCGGTGCATCGCTCCATGCGCGAAATCTCCGAGCTCATCTATGAAACGTGCAAGACCTATTTGATTACACAGGGCAAGTTCATTCTTCTGCTCTGGGTTTTCATCGCGGTCATCATTTCGCTGTACTTCGGGTATCTGGCGCCGGTGCCGGGCAAATCGATCGCGGTTACCTTGCCGATCATTTTGTTGTTTTCGCTTATTGGCATCGCGGGCAGCTACGGAGTGGCGTGGTTCGGAATTCGAGTGAACACCTTTGCGAATTCGCGGACCGCCTTTGCTGGATTGCGCGGAAAGCCTTATCCGGTTTATGCGATTCCGCTGAAGGCCGGCATGAGCATCGGTATGCTGCTGATCTCTGTCGAACTGCTCATCATGCTCTTCATCCTGCTCTTCATCCCGCGGGATTATGCGGGACCCTGCTTCATTGGCTTCGCAATCGGCGAATCCCTCGGCGCGGCCGCTCTCCGTATCGCCGGCGGCATCTTCACCAAGATCGCCGACATTGGCGCCGACCTCATGAAAATCGTATTCAAGATCAAGGAAGACGATGCCCGCAACCCCGGGGTTATCGCCGACTGCACTGGTGATAACGCAGGCGACTCCGTCGGTCCGAGCGCCGACGGGTTTGAAACCTACGGCGTGACCGGCGTGGCCTTGATCACCTTCATCCTCCTTGCGGTTCACGATCCCAAAACGCAGGTGCAATTGCTGGTGTGGATCTTCGTGATGCGCGTCGCGATGCTCGTCTCCAGCTCGGGCGCCTACTTCCTTAACGGCGCAATCGCTCATGCGAAGTATGCAAACTCCGACGAGATGGACTTCGAGGCGCCCTTGACCTCGCTGGTCTGGATTACCTCCATCGTTTCCATCATTCTCACCTTCGTCGTCTCGTACTTCATGATCCCCACCCTTGGCGATGGAACGCTCTGGTGGAAGCTGTCTTCGATCATCTCGTGCGGAACATTGGCTGGCGCCATCATTCCCGAACTGGTGAAGGTGTTTACTTCCACAAGTTCCAGCCATGTGCAGGAAGTTGTGACCTCGGCGAAGGAAGGCGGAGCTTCTCTCGGAATCCTGTCGGGATTGGTGTCAGGCAATTTTTCAGGCTACTGGCTGGGGTTGAGCATGGTCGGCCTCATGTCAATCGGGTACTACTTCAGCACGGGGCCGTCGATGGACGCGCTGATGCTTGCACCAGCTGTCTTCGCGTTTGGCCTGGTCGCATTCGGCTTCCTGGGCATGGGCCCGGTCACCATTGCGGTCGACTCTTACGGTCCAGTGACGGACAATGCTCAGTCAGTCTATGAGCTGTCCCTGATCGAAGCTGTTCCGGGCATCGAAGCCGAGTTGAAGAAGGACTTTCACATCGACGCGAAGTTCGAACGTGCGAAGCATCTGCTCGAAGCCAACGATGGAGCCGGCAACACCTTTAAGGCTTCAGCAAAGCCGGTGCTGATCGGCACAGCCGTAGTGGGTGCAACCACGATGATTTTCTCAATCATCATGGCCCTGACAGACGGACTTAGGAATGGCGTGCAGAGCCTCTCTCTGCTGCATGCGCCATTTCTCCTTGGATTGATTACCGGCGGAGCGATGATCTACTGGTTCACCGGCGCATCCATGCAGGCCGTCACCACGGGCGCTTACCGCGCGGTGGAGTTCATCAAGGCGAACATTCATCTTGAAGGCGCGGAGAAGGCATCGGTCACAGACAGCAAGAAAGTAGTGGAGATCTGCACCAAGTACGCGCAGAAGGGGATGTTCAACATCTTCCTCGCAGTCTTCTTCGCTACCCTCGCATTCGCGTTCGTTGAGCCGTTTTTCTTCATCGGCTACCTGATCTCGATTGCGATCTTTGGGCTCTACCAGGCAATCTTCATGGCCAATGCCGGCGGCGCATGGGACAACGCGAAGAAAGTTGTTGAAGTCGACCTGAAGCAAAAGGGAACACCTCTGCACGACGCAACCGTGATTGGCGATACAGTGGGCGATCCGTTCAAGGACACGTCGTCCGTGGCCCTAAACCCTGTCATCAAGTTCACGACCCTGTTCGGATTGCTTGCCGTGGAGCTTGCCGTAACGCTGAACAAGAGCAATGCCAGACTCGGCATGGGACTTGCAGTCGCGTTCTTCCTGGTCTCGGTTTTCTTCGTGCACAAGTCGTTCTACGGGATGCGCATCGAAGGAAAGTAACGATCTCCCCTGCAGTGATGCAGGAAAACACCTTGGCTGTCCCTGCTTGCTTCGGCGATGAGGACGGCCAGGACTACAACTTAGCCATACTGAGACTGGTGGACGACCAGTAAGCTGCGGCCCTGCGTGCAATGCGCAGGGCTGCGGCGTTTTGGGTACAAATCCGATGCTGGCTGCGATGGAATGCCCTTACTGAGTACAGAGCTATGCCGCCCGACGCGGGCAAGCCTGAGTACACTTTGTGGTCAACTGCCGAGTGGGCGAGTATCGACCAGGACACTACATGAAGCGGCTCGTGAGGCGGACGTCTATTGCGCCCATCGGTCACCGGGCAACGATTGGGGCGGGCCGCCATCGAACCTTTTGTGCTGGTGCCAGAGCCCATTCGCGAGTGGTTTCGGTGTCATGTTCTACGCCCATTGCTCCGCGCTCTGCGCGGAGGTGTTACTCCGAGACGACTAGCATGGAGTCTGGCTCTGGGCATGGTTGTTGGCATCAACCCTTCCGTCGGGCTTACAACGATACTGGTTGTTCTTGTCGCATGGGTTTTCGGCCTGAGCAAACTCGCATCTCTGATCGGCACCCATATGGTCGCCCCGCTGCACCTGCTCTTGATTATCCCGTTCATCGATCTCGGCGTGCATATGTTCCACACCCGCAAACTGCCGATGGATCACAAGCAGCTTGAGCATCTAAGCCATCATCCTTTGCGCCTGCTTCACGAGATCTGGCAATGGGAGTGGCACGCCTTGATTGTGTGGGGACTGATAGCTGTCATCGCTATGCCGCTGCTGGCCTTCTATCTGCGCCGGGCATTGGTTCTGTGGCTTCGAAGGCATAAAACTCTGGTACGCTCGCTGCCAGCAGTACACTGAGTGCGGTTTCCCGACCTTCCCATATTGGTTCCGAGTAGGCGACGGCTCAACCGCCAAGCAATTTGGGTCGAACCTGCGCAGTTCGATCGCGGTGTGAACTATCACCTTCTTCATTTCTCGGTGTACTTCTGTCTTTCGCGTTGCCTCGGAATCAGCATCGAATTACTTGATTCATACGCGGGAGGTGACTGCTGCTCTCTCATCCGTACAAAGTTCACAAACCCGCGATACTGGCTGTCAGTATGGCGATTGCGATTCAAGCCATTGGACAGGTGAGTGCGAATACACCCAGTGCTGGGAAGATAGCATTTGATGCTGCCTCCGTCCGAGCCAGCACTCAGGAACTCCCTCTCAAGGGAGCAGACTTCCTGAATCCGGCTGGAAATGCAGCGCCCCCGCAAGGTGGTCTGTTTTCGTGGAATGCGCAGTTACCTTGGCTGATCAATTTCGCGTACGACCTTCGCAGCTCACAAGCGAGGCGTCAAGCGCGGGAGGCGCTGCCAAAGTGGGCTCAAGAAACCTGGTTCACCGTCGATGCCCGCGCTGAAGGCAAACCTAGCCGCGACGATGTGCGCCAGATGGTGCGTTCGTTGCTCCAAGATCGGTTTCAGTTCGCCGCTCACATGGAGAAGCGCGACGGTCAGGTATACGCGCTTGTAGTTGCAAAGCAAGGATTGGGATTAAAACCCCATCCTGAAGGCGCGCCCTGTACGCTTGCCTCGTCCCAGAAAGATGAGAAGGAGTTTCCAAATGTGAATCCATCGTATGAGGCCGTTCCCACACGCTGCGGCGTTTTTGGCCGCGAGTTGAGCCATAGCGGCGAGCACCGTCTAGAGTTGCTCAATGTGACGATGCGGCAGATCGCGGACGCATTGGGCTTGGGACTGCCTCTGTCCGTAGTTGATAAAACCGGGCTTGAGGGACGCTACGATGCCGTGCTCGACTTCGGGCCCGATAGCGCGGAACCGAACGCTGATTCCGCAGATACGATCGGTCTACCGCCGCTGCCTCGAGCTCTGGAAAGGCAAGTCGGCCTGAAGCTGATGAAGCAGAATGCTTCAGTTGATTCTTTCGTGATCGATCACATCGAAAAGCTCTCGGATAACTGACGAGATGCCAAGGACCTTACCTCGCAAAAAGTGGAACTCGTCGTAATTCGTATCCAATACAGCTCAGCGATTTACGCTTACCGTGCCGTGCGTGCCTACGTCCACGGCGCCTTTTGTTGCCGCGGCGGCAAGGTATTTGAGACTGCGGAGAATCTTGCTGTCGCTGGCTTCCCAATACTCCGCTTCATCCACATCGACACGCAGCACGCGTATCTGAGGATCGTCTTCGCCGCCGGGAAACCATGCCTTGTACATCGGGTTCCACAACTCGTGAATCTTCGCTTTGTCGCGGGAGACGTTCGCACGGCCTTTGATGGTCACGTAGTTTTGATCTTTCGGATCCGCGTACATAAGTGCGACGTGCGCGTCCGTGGCAATCTCATCCACCTTGCGCGAATCCCGCGCGGTAAGAAACCAAAGCACTCCGTCGAAGTCCTTTTTCTGCGTAGCCATCGGCCGGCTGTCCAACGTGCCGTCTTGTGCAATGGTGGTCAGCATGGCGAACCGAATTTCTGAAATCAGGCTTCCGAGTTTCTTGAGGCCCTCTGGGCCGGTAAGTTCCTTCGCTTCCGACATGTCTCCTCCGCATTCTGAGCAGGCGGCGCGGGCAGGTGCCGGCCGCTGCAGATCATTCAGATGCAATCAACGGAGAGATGTGGGCCAGCCTCGCTTCAGGTACTTTGATCGCTTGGAAAAGGCTCAACGAAGTGGCGCTCAGGTTCAGAGGAATCAGGCTCAACGCGCGTTCTTTGCGATTTCGGCGAGCGATTGTCTCTGCCGTCCTTCGGCGTCGAAATTCGCGGGATCCAGCCATGCTTCGAATGCGGCCCTGCGCGCCGGCCACTCCGAATCCAGCATCGAGAACCAGGCGGTGTCGCGATTTCGGCATTTGATGATCATGTGCTGGCGGAAGATCCCCTCAAACGTGAAGCCATACCGCAGAGCCGCCCGGCGGGAAGGTGCATTGTTCGCGTTGCACTTCCACTCATAGCGGCGGTAGCCCAGGTCCTCAAAGACATGCCGGGCCATCAGGTACATTGCTTCGGTGGCTGCAGTCGTCCTCTGGAGCGAAGGCAGCATCAGGATGTTGCCAACCTCAATCACGCCATTTGCGGGATCCATGCGCATGTAGCTGGCGTAGCCTTCCGCTTTGCCGCTGGACCGCGGAATGATGGCGAGAAACACCGCTGTCTTCCCGGCCTCCTTAGCGTTGATCGCGCCCCTCAGGTCCGCCTCGCTGGCAAATGGACCTTCGCCCAGGTAGTCCCATACCTCATCGTGGCCTTCTACCCCTCTCCAGAGGTCGCCAGCATGCGTTGGAGCGCTCAATGGTGCAAGGCGGACATACCGCCCTTCGAACAACTTCGGGGCGGGAAGGGGAACCGGTTTCCAGTGGGACAGGTTTTCAGTCTGCGGCACGAAATCAGCCTATCAGGCGGCTGGATCTACTTTTGACGGGTGCCGGAAAAGTAATGACCCGCTTCTCCACATTTTGCTCGATTTCGCACAGCAAATATGCCAGGAATGCGCCGGTTCTGCGCTTGTAGACACCCTCTGCCCGCACTAGTCTTGAGTTTCAGAACAGACCCGAGCCTCAGGCCCGCTTCTGCACTGGGTTTTGGGCAAATCAGACGAAGGAAATCCGCAAATCAAGCCAGTTTTGGCGGTTTCCACAGCCTGATTCCCTGTGTTTAGAGACCGGATGCAACAATTACCAGCGAAATACAACATATTGTGGTTTCCGGTTGACAGGCCCCATAGACAGCGCTATTTTTGCATCTGCGGCTGTAAAGAGACTGTAATCTTGTTCCACAAAGCAGCCCAGCAACAGAAGAAAACCCGCGGTTAAAGAAAGCCCCCGTTTTCCGTCGCTGCAAGACTTACCCAGCCCCAGATTCAGGCCGTTACATGCCTCAGGGACAGGTGTTCTTAAGAATTCGCCAATGGAGAGAAATCGATGAGCGAGGCCCACCTTCAGACAACAACCGATGCAGCCCTGCAGACCCCAAAAAGCCAGGGTGGCCTGACATTTTCCCGCCATTTCTCAACCGAAGGGGTATCCCCGTACGACGAAGTGAAATGGGAGCGCCGTACCGCGCTGATTGCGGATAGCAAAGGCAACACGATCTTCGAGCAGAAGGACGTCGAGATTCCGGTCGACTGGTCCATGACTGCGACGAACATCGTCGCTTCGAAGTACCTCCATGGCCCGATTGGTTCGCCCGAGCGCGAGTCTGGCGTCCGCCAGCTTGTTTCCCGCGTCGCCGAGACCGTGCGCGACTGGGGTATTGCCGGCGGCTACTTTGCCAGTCCGCAGGACGCCGAGACGTTCCACGACGAACTCGCGCACATGCTGCTCACGCAGAAGGTGGCTTTCAATTCGCCCGTGTGGTTCAACGTGGGCTGCGATCGGATGGAGCCGCATGCGGCCGGCGCCAACTGGCACTGGGACCCCGCGACCGGTGGCGTTGTGCATGGCGCTACAGGCTACAAGAATCCGCAGTGCTCCGCCTGCTTCATTAACTCCGTCGACGACTCGATGGAGGGCATCATGGAACTCGCTCGCACTGAGGCCCTGCTCTTCAAGTACGGCTCGGGCACCGGCACCAACTTCAGCTCACTGCGTTCGAGCCATGAAGGCGTGACCGGGGGCGGAACGGCCAGCGGCCCGCTCAGCTTCATGCGCGGACTGGATGCGTTCGCCGGGGTCATCAAGAGCGGCGGCAAGACCCGTCGCGCGGCGAAGATGGCAATCCTGAATGCCGAGCACCCTGACGTCATCGATTTCATCGAGTGCAAGGCCAAGGAAGAAGCCAAGGCGCATACGCTGATCCGGAATGGCTACGACGGTTCCGGCCCCGACTCAGAAGCCTTCTCGTCAATCTTCTTCCAGAACGCGAACAACTCGGTCCGCGTGACCGACGAGTTCATGCGTGCGTATGAGAACGACGGCGAGTACTGGACCAAGGGTGTGAAGGACGGCAAACCCGTTCATGCCTACAAGGCTCGCGACATCATGGGCAGGATCGCGCAGGCCACCTGGCACTGCGGTGATCCGGGGCTCCAGTTCGATACCACCATCAACAAGTGGCACACGTCGAAGAACACTGCCCGGATCAACGCTTCCAACCCCTGCAGCGAATACATGTTCCTCGACAACTCTGCGTGCAACCTGGCGAGCTTCAACCTGATGAAGTTCATCACGCCGAATGGTGTCTTCAATATCCCTGAGTATCGACATGCCATCTCGGTTGTGATCACCGCGATGGAGATCCTGGTCGACAACTCCGGCTACCCGACGGAGAAAATCGCCCGCAATTCGCACGACTATCGTCCGCTTGGCCTCGGCTACGCGAACCTTGGCGCGCTGCTGATGTCGTTCGGCATCCCGTACGATTCGGCAACCGGTCGCGATCTCGCAGCCGCTCTCACGGCCATCATGTGCGGACAGGCATATCTCCAGTCGGCCGTTCTCGCTGCTAACGTTCCCTCGCTCGCATCGGCAACGCCGCTCACTGCCAGCGTCGAGCGCCAGGGCGGAGCCTGCCCCGGTTTCTATGTGAATCGTGAGCCGTTCCTCAATGTCATCCGCATGCATCGCGCCGAGGTCAACAACATCGGCAAATCGCGGACCAGCGGAGAGCCCTTCATGCTTCCGCAGCTCGAGGCGCTCATTGAATCCAGCCGCGAGTGCTGGGACATGGCTCTCGTCTATGGCGAGCGCCACGGCTACCGCAACTCGCAGACCACCGTGCTCGCTCCCACAGGAACCATCGGCTTCATGATGGATTGCGACACTACAGGCATCGAGCCGGACCTTGCTCTGGTCAAGTACAAGAAGCTTGTCGGCGGCGGCATGATCAAGATCGTCAACAACACTGTGCCTGCAGCGCTCTTCAAGCTCGGCTACAACAACGACCAGGTCGACGCCATCGTCAGCTACATCGACGCGACCGGCACCATCGAGGGCGCCCCGGGAATCAAGCCGGAGCACCTGTCGGTTTTCGACTGCTCGTTCAAGCCGGCGAAGGGTACGCGCTCCATCCACTACATGGGCCACATCAAGATGATGTCCGCCACGCAGCCGTTCCTCTCCGGCGCAATTTCGAAGACCGTGAACCTTCCGCAGGAAGCAACGGTGGAAGATATCGCCGAAGCGTACGCGGAAAGCTGGCGTCAGGGCATCAAGGCGGTCGCGATCTATCGCGATGGATCAAAGGGAACGCAGCCGCTAAACACCAGCATGGACAGCAAGAAAGACGCGACGGCTCTGGATGTTGCCGGCCAGCGTGTACTCATGCAGATCGCGTCCGGGCAGCCAGCGGCCGAAGCGGACCTGAAGACGCTGGAAGCGAAGATCAGCGAGAAGCTTGAGGTCACGGCCAAGTCGATTGTCTCCGCAGCCAACGCTTTCCAGCGTGCACTTGAGGAAATCGCCAAGGCCACAAACATTCCGCAACTCACGGCTGCGTTCGCTGCTGAGCCGCAATCACAAGACCTCAATGCGCCGCCTCGTGCTGTTCGCCACCGTCTGCAGGAGGAGCGTGCCTCGATCACTCACAAATTCTCCATCGCAGGTCATGAAGGCTACATCACCGTCGGTCTTTACCCCACGGGCCAGCCGGGCGAAATCTTCATCAAGATGGCGAAGGAAGGTTCGACTGTCTCCGGACTGATGGATGCGTTCGCAACCTCAATCTCGCTCGCGCTTCAGCACGGTGTTCCGCTGCGCGTGCTTTGCGAAAAGTTTGCGCACACCCGCTTCGAGCCCTCCGGCTGGACCGGCAACGAGCAGATCGGCTACGCGAAGAGCCTCATGGACTACATCTTCCGGTGGCTGAATCTGCGCTTCCTCTCGGGCGAGCAACTCACATTGTTTGCGGGACTCGCTCCGCAAGCCGCGCCTCTGCCTGAGACGCCAACCATCCTCTCCGATTCCGAGCCCGAGGCCAACGAGCACAACCAGCTCTCTCGCCTCGCCGAAGAGATGGCAAAGCGCTCGTATACCGGCATGGGCAGTACCTCAGCCCCGGGCGGAAGCATTGCGCCTGAGGCCGCGAGCGCAGCCCCATCTTCGAGCAGCACACCCTCGCTTCAGGATCGTGGACTCTTCCATGCTTCTGACGCAATGCGCGGCATGTACGAGATGGGCGACGCTCCAAGCTGCTC
>Ga0068852_100001818_pt1 | contig 14497 bp, 19 predicted proteins | sample KBSCornC22_FD_66594 | JGI IMG/M metagenome (GOLD analysis project Ga0068852, IMG submission 66594) | Corn rhizosphere microbial communities from Kellogg Biological Station, Michigan, USA - KBS Corn C2-2 | ecosystem: Host-associated > Plants > Roots > Rhizosphere > Soil ... | reverse complement strand
CGAGGATTTCGACTACGCCGCCGCGGTCAGGCAGGGCGCGCGGCTGCGCGTGGCCACCAAGTACATCCATGCCGCGCGCGAGCACTTCGCGGCCAAGGGCGTGCACGTCGACCTGATCAAGCTCTACGGCTCGATGGAGCTCGCCCCGCTCGTGGGGCTCGCCGACGCCATCGTCGACCTCGTCGATACCGGCAACACCCTGCGCGCGAACAAGCTGAAAGTGGTGGAGGAGCTCTCGCAGGTCTCCAGCCGCCTCATCGTCAATCCCGCCTCGCTGAAGCTCAAGCGCGCGACCATCGCGCCGCTGATCGAGGCCTTCCGCAAGGCCACCCATGGCTGACATCCGCCGCCTTTCGAGCGCCGCGCCGGGCTTCGAGGAGGAATTCCAGCGCCTGCTCGCCTTCGAGGCCGCGCAGGACGAATCCGTCGACCGCACCACGGCGCAGATCGTGGCGGACGTCGCGAGCCGTGGCGACGCGGCGCTCATCGAGTACACAGCGCGCTTCGACCGCTGGACTCCCGCATCCGCCGCCGAGCTGGAGGTGCCGCCCGGCGACGCCCGGGCTGCGCTCGCGTCGCTCGCTGCCGCCGATCGCGAAGCGCTCGCCTTCGCCGCGCAACGCATCCGTGCCTACCACGAGCGCCAGCGGCAGGATTCGTGGCGCATGCGCGAGGAGGATGGCACCGTGCTCGGCCAGCAGGTGACGCCGCTCGATCGCGCCGGCCTGTACGTGCCCGGCGGCAAGGCGGCGTATCCGTCGAGCGTGCTCATGAACGCGGTCGCCGCGAAGGTGGCCGGCGTGCCGGAGCTGGTGATGGTAACGCCCACCCCCGACGGTGCGATCAACCCGGCCGTGCTGGCGGCCGCGGCACTCGCGGGCGTCGACCGCATCTTCCGCATCGGCGGCGCACAGGCCGTGGCAGCGCTCGCCTACGGCACGCAAACGGTGCCCGCGGTCGACAAGATCGTCGGCCCCGGCAACGCCTACGTCGCCGCGGCGAAGCGGCGTGTCTTCGGCCGCGTGGGCATCGACATGGTCGCGGGCCCCTCGGAGGTGCTCGTGATCGCCGACGGCTCCGCGCATGCGGACTGGGTCGCGATGGACCTCTTCTCGCAGGCCGAGCACGACGAGATCGCGCAGGCCATCCTGCTCACGCCGGATGCCGCGCTCATCGAGCGTGTCGTGGCCTCCATGGAACGCCAGATGCGCGGGATGCCGCGGCGCGCGATCATCGAGGCGTCCCTGCGCAACCGGGGCGCCCTCGTGCTGGTGCGCGACCTGGACGAAGCCTGCGTGCTCGCCAACCGCATCGCACCGGAGCATCTCGAGCTCGCGGTGGCCGATCCGGAGGCCCTGCTGCCGGAGATCCGCCATGCCGGCGCGATCTTCATGGGCCATCACGCTTCCGAGTCGCTCGGCGACTACTGCGCGGGACCCAACCATGTGCTGCCCACGTCGCGCACGGCTCGCTTCTCCTCGCCGCTGGGGGTGTACGACTTCCAGAAACGCTCCAGCGTGATCGCGGTGTCGCGCCGGGGCGCGCAGCACCTCGGCCGTGCGGCGGCCACGCTCGCGCGCGCGGAAGGGCTCGAAGCGCACGCGCGCAGCGCCGAATGGCGCCTGGAGGAGGGCGCGTGAGCAAGGGACCCGAGGCACTGGTGCGCGACGAGGTGCGTGCGCTCAAGGCCTACCATGTGCCGCCGGCCGAGGGGCTGGTGAAGCTGGACGCGATGGAGAATCCGTACACCCTGCCGCCGGAGCTCGCGGCCGAGCTGGGCGAGCGGCTGCGGCGCGTCGCGGTGAACCGCTATCCGGATCCGGCAGCGCCGCGCCTGCACGCGCGCATCCGCGAGGCCATGGGCATTCCCGGCCAGCTGGGCGTGATGCTGGGCAACGGCTCCGACGAGCTGCTGCAGATGATCTCGCTTGCGCTCGCGAAGCCGGGCGCCGTGGCGCTCGGCGTCGATCCCTCCTTCGTGATGTACCGCATGAGCGCCATCGCCGCGGGCATGCGCTACGAGGCCGTGCCGCTGCGTCCGGACTTCTCGCTCGACGAGGAGGCGCTGCTCGCCGCCATCCGCAGGCACCGCCCGGCGCTCACGTGGCTTGCCTACCCGAACAATCCCACCGGCAACCTCTTTCCGCGCGAGGCGATCCTGCGCGTCGTGGACGCTTCTCCGGGGCTCGTCGTGGTGGACGAGGCCTACTACGCCTTTTCCGGGGGTGCGACGCTCTTGCCGGAGGTCGGCAGGCATCCGAACCTGCTGCTCGTCCGCACCGTTTCCAAGCTGGGGCTCGCGGGCCTGCGGCTCGGTGTCGCGATCGGGCCGCGCGACTGGATGGAGGAGCTGGAAAAGCTGCGCATGCCGTACAACGTGAACGTGCTCACGGCGGCCGCCGCCGAGCTCGTGCTCGCCCACCGCGAGGTCCTCGAGGCGCAAACCGCACGCATCGTGGAAGACCGCGCGCGCCTCGAGCATGCGCTGGATCATGTTCCCGGCATCGAGCGTTTTCCCTCGGCGGCGAACTTCGTGCTGGTGCGCGTCGCCGATGCGCCGCGTGCCTTCGAGGGCCTGAAGGAGCGTGGTATATTGGTCAAGACCCTGCACGGGTCTCATCCCCTGCTCGCCAACTGCCTGAGGCTCACGGTCGGCACCGCCGACGAGAACGCGAAACTGCTCGAGGCCCTCGCCTCGATCCTCCAGTGACCCCGGCGATTCCCATGCGCAAGGCCGAAATCCAGCGCGACACGAAAGAGACGCAGGTCTTCGTGTCGGTCGATCTCGATGGCAGCGGCCGCGCCGAGCTCGCCTCCGGCATCCCCTTCCTCGACCACATGCTCGACCAGGTCGCGCGCCACGGCACCATGGATCTCACCGTGCGTGCGAAGGGCGACCTCGAGATCGACGCGCACCATACCGTCGAGGACATCGGCATCACGATGGGCATGGCCTTCGCGAAGGCGCTCGGCGACAAGAAGGGCATCCGCCGCTACGGCCACGCCTACGTCCCGCTCGACGAGGCACTGTCGCGCGCGGTGGTCGATTTCTCCGGGCGGCCGGGGCTCGAGTTCCACGTGAGCTTCACGCGCGCGCGGGTGGGCGAGTTCGATGTCGACCTCACGCACGAGTTCTTCCAGGGCTTCGTGAACCACGCGCTGGCGACGGTGCACATCGACAACCTTCGCGGCGACAACTCGCACCACCAGTGCGAGACGGTGTTCAAGGCATTCGCGCGTGCGCTGCGCATGGCGGTCGAGCGCGACGAGCGCGCGGCGGGTGTCATTCCCTCCACCAAGGGGGCGCTCTAGCCGCCGTCATCCCCGCACGGGCGGGGCCCAATCACCCATGCAACGCATCGCGATCGTCGACTACGGAATGGGCAACCTGCGCTCGGTGCAGAAGGCGCTCGCGCACGTGGCGCCCGCCGCTCAGGTCTGCATCACCGCGGATCCGGAAGCCATCCGCAGCGCGGACCGGGTGGTCTTCCCGGGCCAGGGTGCGATGCCGGACTGCATGCGTTCGCTCGCGGAAAGCGGCGCCCGCGAGGCGGTGGCCGAGGCGGCGGTGAGCAAGCCCTTCCTCGGCATGTGCATCGGCCAGCAGATGCTCTTCGAGCGCAGCGCCGAGGGGGACACGCCGGGGCTCGCCCTGCTGATGGGCCGCGTCGTCGGCTTTCCCGTCACGGCGGAGCGCCGCGCCGCGGGCTTCAAGGTGCCCCACATGGGCTGGAACGAAGTGCGCCAGGTCAAGCCGCATGCGCTCTGGCAGGGCATTCCCGACGGCAGCCGCTTCTACTTCGTGCACAGTTTCTATTGCGAGCCCGCGGACCGGGAGGCTGCCGCCGGCGAGACGTGCTACCCCGATGCCTTTACCTCGGCCATAGCGCGGGATAATATTTTCGCGACGCAATTCCATCCGGAAAAATCGAGCGTCGCGGGGCTCAAGCTACTCAGCAACTTCGCCACCTGGGATCCCTAGCTGCCACCCCCCGCCATGCTCATCATCCCCGCGATCGACCTCAAAGACGGCCAATGCGTGCGCCTCGAGCAGGGCCGCATGGAATCCGCCACGGTGTTCTCCAGCGAGCCCGGCAAGGCCGCACGGCAATGGTGCGACCAGGGCGCGCAGCGCCTGCACGTCGTGGACCTCAACGGCGCCGTGGCCGGGAAGCCCCGCAACGAGGCGGCCGTGAAGGAAATCATCGCCGCGGTCGATGCCGACGTCCCGGTGCAGCTGGGCGGCGGCATCCGCGACCTCGACACCATCGAGCGCTACCTCGATGACGGCGTCTCCTACGTGATCATCGGCACGGCCGCGGTCAAGAACCCGGGCTTCCTGCACGAGGCGTGCGACGCATTCCCCGGCCACATCATCGTCGGGCTCGACGCGAAGGAAGGGAAGGTCGCCACCGACGGCTGGTCCAAGCTCACCGGCCACGACGTGGTGGACCTCGCGAAGCGCTTCCAGGACTACGGCGTCGAGGCGGTGATCTATACCGACATCGGCCGCGACGGCATGATGTCGGGCGTGAACATCGAGGCCACGGTGCGCCTGGCGCAGGCGCTGTCGGTGCCGGTCATCGCGAGCGGCGGCCTGAACAGCCTCGACGACATCCGCAGGCTCTGCCAGGTGGAGTCCGAGGGCATCACGGGCTGCATCACCGGGCGCGCCATCTACGAGGGCAGGCTCGATTTCGCGCAGGCGCTTAAAGTCGCTGCCGGGGAGCAATGAAAGTTGCTGCCGCTACGTTGACCCCGGTGCCTTCCTGCGCCTTGCGCCCTTCCTGACATGGGCCTCGCCAAGCGCATCATCCCGTGCCTCGACGTGCACGCCGGGCGCGTCGTGAAGGGCGTCAACTTCGTGCAGCTTCGCGACGCCGGCGATCCGGTCGAGATCGCGCGCCGCTACGACGAGCAGGGTGCGGACGAGCTCGCGTTCCTCGACATCACCGCCTCCAGCGACGCGCGCGACACCATCGTCGAGGTGATCGAGCGCGTGGCCGAGCAGGTGTTCATCCCGCTCACGGTCGGCGGCGGCGTGCGCCAGGTCGAGGATGTGCGCAAGCTCCTCAACGCCGGGGCCGACAAGGTGAGCATCAACACGGCCGCGGTCGAGAATCCGCAGCTCGTCGAACGCGCCGCGTCCCGCTTCGGCTCGCAGGCGATCGTGGTCGCGATCGACGCGCGCCAGTCGGGCCCCGGACGCTGGGAGGTGTACACGCACGGCGGACGCAAGGCGCGCGGGATCGATGCGGTCGAGTGGGCGGCGCGCATGGCCGGGGCGGGCGCGGGCGAGATCCTCCTCACCAGCATGGACCGCGACGGCACCAGGAGCGGGTTCGACATCGAGCTCACCCGCGCGGTGGCCGAGGCGGTGCCCGTGCCGGTGATCGCGAGCGGCGGCGTGGGCAGCATGGAGCACCTGGCGCTCGGCGTGGAGCGCGGGCATGCGGACGCGGTGCTCGCCGCGTCCGTGTTCCACTTCGGCGAGATCTCCATCCCGGATGCGAAGCGCTTCATGGCCGGCCGCGGCATCGAGATGCGGCTGTGAGCGAATGGATCGAGCAAGTGGCGTGGAATGCCGATGGCCTCGTGCCCGCGGTGGCCCAGGATGCGCAGACCGGCGAGGTCCTCATGCTCGCGTGGATGAGCCGCGAGTCGCTCGCCCGCACGCTCGATTCGGGCGAGGCCGTGTACTGGTCGCGCTCGCGCAAGGCGCTGTGGAAGAAGGGCGAGACCTCGGGGCACGTGCAGCGCGTGCGCGAGATCCGCATCGATTGCGACGCGGATGCGGTCCTGCTGCAGGTGGAATCGGTGGGCGGCGTGGCGTGCCACACGGGGCGGCGGCGCTGCTTCTTCAACAAGCTGGAAGGGCGCGGCGGCAGCGCACGCTGGGTCGAGACCGATCCCGTCCTGGAGCCGTCCGCCGGGGGCCGCCATGGATGACGACATCCTCGCGCGGCTGGAGAAGACCATCGCCGCGCGCCGGGGCGCCGAGCCGGGCACGTCCTACGTGGCCTCGCTCAACGCGAAGGGCCTGGACGCGATCCTGAAGAAGGTCGGCGAGGAAGGCACCGAGACCATCCTCGCCGCCAAGGGCGGCTCGAAGGAGGCGTTGGTCCACGAGGTGGCCGACCTCTGGTTCCACTGCCTGGTGATGCTCGGGTGGCACGGCATCGGGGTGGCGGAGGTCCTGGCCGAGCTCGCGCGGCGCGAGGGCCGCTCGGGCATCGAGGAAAAGAATTCGCGCAATCCACGGAGCGCATCGTGACCGATTGCATCTTCTGCAGGATCGTCGAGGGCAGCATTCCCAGCCGCAAGGTGTACGAGGACGAGGACATGCTCGCCTTCCACGACATCAACCCGGTGGCCCCCGTGCACTTCATGATCATCCCCAAGAAGCACGTGGATTCGCTCGCCACGGCGGACGACAGCCACGCGCGCGTCCTGGGCCGCATGATGGCGATGGCAGGCCGCCTTGCGCGCGAGCAGGGGGCCACGGATGGCTTCCGTACGATCATCAATACCGGCCGGGTCGGCAGGCAGGACGTGTATCATTTGCATATCCACATCATCGGCGGTCCCGACCCGCTGCCGCGCATGATTGCGCCTGGCTGAGCGCGGGGCGGAGACGAAAAACCGTCGCCTTCGGAGAGCTTCATGGGTTCCATCAGCATCTGGCATTGGGTCATCGTCCTGCTCATCGTCCTGCTCATCTTCGGCACCAAGAAGCTGCGCAACATCGGCAGCGACCTCGGCGGGGCGGTCAAGGGCTTCAAGGACGGCATGAAGGGCGGCGAGGAAGAGAAGCGCGAGCCGCCCAGCGCCATCACCTCGACCGGCACCACCATCGAGGGCGAAATCAAGGAAAAGCAGAAGTCCTGAGGCCTGGCGCCCGCGGGCTCCCGGCTCGCGACCCGCGCCTCGATCCATGTTCGATATCGGTTTCTCCGAGCTCGTAGTCATCGGCGTGGTGGCCCTCGTGGTCATCGGCCCCGAACGGCTGCCCCGGGTGGCACGCACCGTCGGCGTGCTGGTGGGCCGCATGCAGCGCTATGTGAGCCAGGTCAAGGCGGACATCAACCGCGAGATGGAGATGGGCGACCTGGGCAAGGTGAAGCAGGAGTTCGAGACCGCCGCGCGCTCGTTCCAGACCGAGGTGCAGTCCAAGGCCGCGGACGTGGAGCGCGAGATCCGCGAGGCGCAGGCCCAGATCGACCGGGAGCTCGCCAGCACCGCCGCCGAAACCACCGCTGCCGCGCAGTCCGCGATCGCGCCGCCCGCGAGCACGCCGCCCGCCACGGTTGCCGAAGCGTCGCCGCCGCCTTCACCGCAGCTCGAGCTCGGCATCGAGGAGCCGCCCGCGCCGCTGCCGCCCCCGCACGACAAGGCTGCGGGCTGAGGCCGGCATGGCTGAGGCCGAAGAGAGTTTCCTCTCGCACCTGATCGAGCTGCGCGCGCGGCTGGTGAGGTGCCTGCTCGCGTTCGCCGTCGCCGCGATGCCGATGCTGTATTTCAGCTCGGAGCTCTACGACCTGCTCGCCATGCCGCTCATCCGCAGCCTGCCCGAGGGCTCGCGCATGATCGCGACCGGCGTGATCACGCCGTTCCTCATCCCGATGAAGATCGCGTTCACCGCCGCCTTCGTCGCCGTGATCCCGTACACGCTCTACCAGGTGTGGGCCTTCGTGGCGCCGGGCCTGTACACGCACGAGAAGCGCCTCGCCCTGCCGCTGGTGGTGAGCAGCACGGTGCTGTTCGTCGCGGGGATGCTCTTCTGCTACTTCATCGTCTTCGGCCGCGTGTTCGCGTTCATCACGAGCTTCGCGCCGAAGAGCATCTCGGTCGCGCCGGATATCGAGGCGTACTTCAACTTCGTGCTCGGCATGTTCATCGCGTTCGGCCTCGCGTTCGAGGTGCCGGTCGTGGTGGTCGTGCTGGTGCTCGCGGGGCTGGTGACGGTCGAGCAGCTGCGCGAATGGCGCGGCTACGTGGTGGTGGGCATCTTCGTCATCGCCGCCATCGTGACTCCGCCCGACGTGGTTTCGCAGATCGCGCTCGCGGTCCCCATGTGCCTGCTGTACGAGGCCGGCATCATCGTGGGGCAGATGGTCACCAAGCGCCGCGCCGCGGAAGCTGCCGCCGGGGAAACGCCGCAGGACTAGTCCTCGGTATTGCGCGGCCGCGGCCGCCGCTTGCCCACGACGACCTCGAGGGTGAGCTGCTGCCCGCGGCGCACGACGTTCACCGGCACTGTCTTGCCGGGCTGCATCTCGGCGATCAGGTTGAGCGCCGTGGCCACGTCCGGCGTGGGCTTGCCGTCGACGGCGACGATCACGTCGCCCAGCTTGATGCCGCTCTTTTCCGCGGGGCTGCCGCGCTCGATGCCGCCCACGATCGGGCCGCGCGAGTCCTTGAGGCCGAGCGATTCGGCGAGCTCGCCCGAGACCGGCGCCACGTCCACGCCGAACCAGCCGCGCGTGACGGCCCCGGTCTCGATGATCTGCTCCATGATCTTCTTGGCGAGGCTCACCGGGATGGCGAAGCCGATGCCCTGGTAGCCGCCCGAGCGCGAGAAGATCAGCGTGTTCACGCCGATCAGGTTGCCGTTGGTGTCCACCAGCGCGCCGCCGGAGTTGCCCGGGTTGATGGCCGCATCGGTCTGGATGAAGCTGCCGAAGGGATTGGCCGAGCCGATCTCGCGGCCCACGGCGCTGATGATGCCCATGGTGACGGTCTGGCCGACGCTGAACGGATCGCCGATCGCGAGCACGACGTCGCCCACCTTCGCCGTCTCCGACGAGCCGAAGGTGATCGGCATGAGCCCCTGCGCGGCCACGCGAACGACGGCAAGGTCGGTATCCGGGTCGGAGCCGACGATCTTGCCGATGACGGTCCGGCCGTCGCTCAGGGTCACCTGGATGTCCGACACCCCTTCCACCACGTGGTCGTTGGTGAGGATGTATCCCTCGCGGCTCACGATCACGCCCGAGCCCAGCGAGAGCTGCGTTTCCGGCGGCAGGTTGAAGCGCTCGCCGAAGAAGCGCTGGAACGCGGGGTCGTCCAGCAGCGGGTTGCGCCGGCGCACCTGGCGCGTGGCGGAGATGTTCACGACCGACGGCACCGCCTTGCGCGCGGCCTCGCTGAAGGAGAGCGCCAGCGTGGTGGCGGCGACGTTCTGCGCCGTCGCCGCCGGCACCGACTCGCGCACCTCGATCACGCGCGAGCGCCACGCGAGCCATTCGGGCTTCACGAGCGAGACGACGAAGAGGGCCGCGAGCGTGACGGTCACGGCCTGGGTGAAGATCAGCCAGAGCTTGCGCATGGAGGGGTGCGGCGAAAACGCTGCATTCTAGCCGCCCCGCCTTGCGAAAGGGCTAGCGGCGCGTGGCGAGCAGGTCGCGGATCTCCCTCAGCAGCACCACGTCCTCGGCGGGACCGGCGGGTTTTTTCTCTTCCGGCCGGCGCATGCGGTTGATGGCCCGCACGATGAGGAACACCACGAACGCGAGGACCAGGAAGTTGACGGCGACGGTGAAGAAGTTGCCGTAGGCGAGGACCGGGACGCCCGCCTTGCGCACGGCCTCGAGCGTTCGCGGCACGCCGGCCGGGATCTCGGTGAGCTCGATGAAGCGGCTGGAGAAGTCGATCTTGCCGGTGAAGCGCGCGATGACCGGCATCACGAGGTCGTTCACGATCGAATCGACGATCTTGCCGAACGCCGCGCCGATGATGACGCCGACGGCCAGGTCGACCATGTTGCCCTTGATCGCGAATTCCCGGAATTCCCGCAGGAACGAGGACATCGACCCTCCGCCAAAAGGCAAAAAAGGAGGCAATTCGGCCCGGAAAGCCGGCCTGCGTCAAGGGAAAAGGCGAAGCCGGGCTTTAAGTAGGGGGGGCAAATCCGCTAAAATGGCGAACTAACCTCGTCCCCCGCCTTTTTTTCCTTTCCGGTTCAACTACATGACCGCCATCGTCCGAGACGACGTCGACGAAAAGAGACGTCGCCTGCTGATCGTTGCCACGACCGCCACCGGCGCCGCCGTCGCGGGCGGCGTGGCCGCTCCCTTCCTCGCGAGCTGGTTTCCCAGTGCGCGCGCGCTCGCTGCCGGTGCGCCGGTGCAGGCCGACATCTCCAAGATCGAGCCGGGCCAGCAGATCACCCTCGAATGGCGCGGCAAGCCCGTGTGGATCCTCAAGCGTACACAGGAAATGCTCGACGGGCTCACCAAGCATGATGCACTGCTCGTGGATCCGGAGTCCAAGTCGTCCGACCAGCCGAGCTACATCAAGGGCCCCACGCGCTCCATCAAGCCGGAGAACTTCGTGGTGACGGGCGTGTGCACGCACCTCGGCTGCTCGCCGAACCTGAAGAAGGAGATCGGCGCCGCCTCCGACATGGGCGCCGACTGGCCGGGCGGGTACTACTGCCCCTGCCATAACTCGCGCTTCGACCTCTCCGCGCGCGTGCTCACGGGGTCGCCCGCGCCGAAGAACCTGGCCGTCCCGCCGCACCGCTATGCGAGCGACGCCGTAGTCGTCATCGGCGAAGACACCAAAGGAGCGTAAGGAGCATGGCCACGATCGAGAAGACCCCCGTCACCGGGGCCGGGCCCTTCAACGGCGTATTGACCTGGGTCGACCAGCGCTTTCCGCTGGTGGCCATGTGGAAGGAGCACGCCGCCGAGTACTACGCGCCGAAGAACTTCAACTTCTGGTACTACTTCGGCTCGCTTGCCGCCCTCGTGCTGGTCATCCAGATCGCCTCGGGCATCTTCCTCACCATGAACTACAAGCCGGCCGCGGCGGATGCCTTCGCCTCGGTCGAGTACATCATGCGCGACGTGCCCGGCGGCTGGTTCATCCGCTACGTGCATTCGACGGGCGCCTCCGCATTCTTCATCTGCGTGTACCTGCACATGGTGCGCGGCCTGATGTACGGCTCCTATCGCAAGCCGCGCGAGCTCCTCTGGATCTTCGGCGTGCTGATCTACCTCTGCCTGATGGCCGAGGCGTTCTTCGGCTACCTCCTGCCGTGGGGACAGATGTCGTTCTGGGGCGCGCAGGTCATCATCAACCTGTTCGGCACCGTTCCCCTCATCGGCGAGCCGCTCGCCATCTGGATCCGCGGCGATTACAACGTTTCCGACGCCACGCTGAACCGCTTCTTCGCCCTGCACGTGGCCGCCGTCCCCCTGGTGCTGATCGGGCTGGTCGCCGCGCACCTCATGGCGCTGCACGAGGTGGGCTCGAACAACCCCGACGGCGTCGAGATCAAGAAGAACATCGACCCGCGCTCGGGCCATCCCGTGGACGGCATCCCCTTCCACCCGTACTACACGGTGAAGGACACGCTCGGCGTCGCGGTCTTCCTCATCGTCTTCTCGGCGATCATCTTCTTCTCGCCGGAGATGGGCGGCTACTTCCTCGAGGCCAACAACTTCATCCCGGCCGATCCGCTCAAGACCCCCGAGCACATCGCGCCCGTGTGGTACTTCACGCCCTTCTACGCCATGTTGCGCGCCGTGCCGCCGCTCTTCGGCTCGCAGTTTCCCGGCGTGGCGGTCATGGGCGCCGGCGTGATCATCCTGTTCTTCCTGCCGTGGCTGGACCGTGGCCGGGTGCGGTCGATCCGCTACCGCGGCCCGCGCTGGAAGCGCTTCTTCGGCTTCTTCGTGGTCGCCTTCCTGATCCTCGGCTACCTCGGTGTCGAGCCCACCACGGTCTGGGGCGCCTTCCCGAACGGCGTGCCGGTCGTCGGGGGCGATTACGTCGCGCTGTGGGTCGCGCGCGTGCTCACGATCATCTACTTCGCGTTCTTCTTCCTCATGCCCTGGTACACCGCGAACGATCGCGAGAAGGCCGAGCCGCAAAGGGTGACCTGGTGATGAAAAAGCTCCTCGCCATCTTCCTGCTCGCGATCCCGGCGCTCGCCTTCGCGCAGCATGGCGCCCAGCTCGAGCGTGCACCGATCGACCTGCACGACAAGGCGTCGCTGCAGCGCGGCGCGGCCATCTTCGTGAACCATTGCCTCAACTGCCATTCGGCGAGCGCGATGCGCTACGCGCGCCTCGCGGACCTGGGCCTCACCGAGCAGCAGATCAAGGACAACCTGCTCTTCACGACGGAGAAGATCGGCGACACGATGTCCGCCTCGCAGGACGTGAAGGTCTCCAAGGCCGCGTTCGGCGTCGTGCCCCCGGATCTCTCCCTCGTCGCACGCTCCCGCAGCGCGGACTGGCTCTACACCTACCTGCGCAGCTTCTACCGCGACCCGAAGAGCAAGACCGGCTGGAACAACACGGTCTTCCCGAACGTCGCCATGCCGAACGTCCTGTGGGAATTCCAGGGCGAGCAGGTGATGCAGGTCAACGAGCGGCGTGACGAGAACACGGGCGATGTAACCGAGACGCACAAGCTGGTGATGGCACGGCCGGGCTCGCTCGACCGGGGCCGCTACGACCAGTACGTGGGCGACCTCGTGAACTACCTCGTCTACATGGGGGAGCCGGCGCAGACCAGCCGCAGGATGTGGGGGGTCGTGGCGCTGTTCGTGCTCAGCTTCTTCTTCCTGCTGGCGCTGCTGCTCAAGCACGAGTTCTGGAAGGACGTGCGCTGAAAAGCGCGCGGGTGGCGACCAAAAAGGTGAACAAGCCATGATGACGCTCTACTCGGGGATTACCGACCCCTTCAGCCATCGGTGCCGGATCGTGCTCTACGAGAAGGGCATGGATTTCGAGATCATCGACGTGGACCTCCTCAACAAGCCCGAGGACCTCGCGGTGATGAACCCGTACAACCGCACCCCGGTGCTGGTGGAGCGCGACCTCGTCCTCTACGAGTCGAACATCATCAACGAGTACATCGACGAGCGGTTCCCGCACCCCCAGCTCATGCCGGCGGACCCGGTCATGCGCGCCCGTGCCCGGCTGTTCCTGTTCCGCTTCGAGCAGGAGCTGTTCAACCACGTGCAGACGCTCGAGACCGGCACCCAGAAGGCGCAGGAGAAGGCGCGCCTCTTCATCCGCGAGAACCTGATCCAGATCGCCCCGATCTTCGTGAAGCAGAAGTACATGCTGGGGGAGGAGTTCTCCATGCTCGACGTGGCCATCGCGCCGCTCCTCTGGCGCCTCGACCACTACCAGGTCCAGCTCACGAAGCAATCCGCGCCGCTTTTGAAATACGCCGAACGGCTCTTCTCCAGGCAGGCCTTCATCGACTCGATGACCGCCTCCGAGAAGGCCATGCGCAGGTAAACTTCGCGCATGGCGGACGTTTCGACCAAACCCTACTTCATCCGGGCGATCTACGAGTGGTGCTCGGATTGCGGCTTCACCCCGTACCTGAGCGTCCGGGTGGACGAGCGCACGCGCGTCCCCATGGAGTACGTGAAGAACGGGGAGATCGTGCTCAACGTGAGCCTGAGCGCCACCCGCAACCTCACCATCAACAACGAGCTGATCCAGTTCTCCGCCCGCTTCAACGGGGTTTCGCGGGAGGTGAGCATCCCCGTGGACCGGGTCCAGGGCATCTTCGCCCGGGAGAACGGCCAGGGTGCCTTCTTCACGGTCGAGTCGCCGTCCGCCCTGACGACCACGCCGGCGGCCCCGGTCGCTTCCGGGGAGGCCGATGCCGAGCCGCCCAAGCCGCCGCCCGGCAAGTCGCGCCTCAAGCTCGTTAAGTAAGCGCTAACTCTGGTTTCGCCGGCCGGCATAGCTCAGCTGGTAGAGCAACCGCCTTGTAAGCGGTAGGTCCCCCGTTCGATTCGGGGTGCCGGCACCCTCCGCAAGGCCGAAACCGCCTGTTTTCCCAGCCCAAAATGGCGAATCCGTTTGCCGGACAAGCGGAAATCGTGGATAATTGAGAGTTTCCCGGAGGGGTGCCCGAGTGGTTAAAGGGGGCAGACTGTAAATCTGTTGGCCTTGCGCCTACGTTGGTTCGAATCCAACCCTCTCCACCAAGCATTTGCAGGTCGGGAGTCAAGCCTCGCGGGTGTAGCTCAATGGTAGAGCAGAAGCCTTCCAAGCTTACGACGAGGGTTCGATTCCCTTCACCCGCTCCAGCAGCTCCGGCATTTGATAGGCCCATGTAGCTCAGTGGCAGAGCACTCCCTTGGTAAGGGAGAGGTCATGCGTTCAATCCGCATCATGGGCACCAGTTAACGACGGCGGCAAAAACACCAACGATTCTCCAGGACACGCAATCATGGCAAAGGGCAAGTTCGAGCGTACCAAGCCGCATGTGAACGTCGGCACGATCGGTCACGTGGACCACGGGAAGACGACTTTGACGGCGGCGATCACGACGGTGCTGTCGAAGAAGTTCGGCGGCGAGGCGAAGGCGTACGACCAGATCGATGCGGCGCCGGAGGAGAAGGCGCGCGGGATCACGATCAACACGGCGCACGTGGAGTACGAGACGTCCAAGCGCCACTACGCGCACGTGGACTGCCCGGGCCACGCCGACTACGTGAAGAACATGATCACGGGCG
>Ga0068852_100001816_pt1 | contig 14504 bp, 12 predicted proteins | sample KBSCornC22_FD_66594 | JGI IMG/M metagenome (GOLD analysis project Ga0068852, IMG submission 66594) | Corn rhizosphere microbial communities from Kellogg Biological Station, Michigan, USA - KBS Corn C2-2 | ecosystem: Host-associated > Plants > Roots > Rhizosphere > Soil ... | reverse complement strand
CACGTGATCGGTACGGCCAAGGCCTGGGTGAGACGCCTCGACAACAGCTTCTTCCGCGATCTCACCGGCGGGCTGCCGTCGCTCACGACCAACCTCGAGCGCGGCAATGACGGGATCGTCCATTTCACCAACCTGCAGCTCTATTCGCCCAGGCTGAGGCTGTCGGGCGCCGGCGAGCGGTTCAAGGACGGCACCTTCCACATCGTCGCGACGGGGCGGCAGGCGAAATACGGCCCGCTGAAGATGGTCCTCGACGGCCACATCGAACGGCCGCGGGTCGACCTGTTCCTCGAGCGGCCCAACGATGCGCTCGGTATCCGGGCGATGCACCTGCTGCTCGACCCGATTCCCGCCGGGTACAATTATCGCGCCAGCGGCGGGTCGAAGCTCGGCCCGTTCACCAGCAACGGCCAGATCCTGCTCCCGCACAACGCGCCGACCGTGATCGCAATCGCGTCGCTCGATGCCGGCGGCGCCCACGCGAGCGGCAACCTGCGCTCCGACCCCGGCGGCTTCACCGGCCGGCTGACTCTCGCCAACGGCACGCTCGGCGGGACTCTCGACTTCTCGCCGGTCTCGGGCGCGCAGCGCATCGACGCGCACCTGACCGCCGCCAACGCCAATTTCCCCGGCGCGTTCGCGGTGAAGAGCGGCCGCGCCGACGGGGTCATCGTCCTCGCCGACGAGCAGACCACGATCGAGGGCAACGTCGATGCGCGCGGGGTCGACACTGCCGGGATGACGCTCGCGCGGCTCACTGCCAATGCGCGGCTGATCAACGGCGCTGGCCAGGTCCGCGCCCAGTTCGCCGGCCGCCGCGGCGCCAACTTCGACTTCTCGACCCTAGCGGACGTGTCGCCCGACAGCATCCGCCTGACCGGCAACGGCCACATCGGCCGCGAGCCGCTCGTGCTCAACCAGCCCGCCGTGCTGACCCGCGCGGGTGACGGCTGGGCGCTTAGCCCGACCGGCGTCAGCTTCGCCGGCGGCACCGCGACCGTTTCGGGCCGCAGCGGGTCCGCGCCCGAAGTGCACGCGCAGGTCGCCGCAATGCCCTTGGAAGTGCTTGATATCTTCTGGCCCAACCTCGACCTTTCGGGTTCCGCCTCGGGCCGCGTCGATTATGCGTGGAATTCGAACCGCAGCGGCCGCCTCGATCTCAAGGTCCGCGGGCTTAGCCGAGCCGGTCTCGTGCTCGCCTCCAAGCCGATCGACGTCGGCGTCGCGGCCGTCGTCAGCGGCAACCAGGCTGCGCTTCGGGCGGTCGCTGCGAGCGACGGCGCGATCATCGGCCGGGCGCAGGCGCGGTTCGCCCCGCTCGGCAACGGTTCGCTGACGGCCGAGCTCTTGAATGCGCCGCTGTTCGCCCAGGTCCGTTATTCCGGCCCCGCGGACACCTTGTGGCGCCTGACCGGAAGCGAGGTCATCGACATGTCGGGCCCGCTCGCGCTCGGCGCCGACATCGGGGGACGCCTCGCCGACCCCGTGATCCGCGGCTCCCTCCGGACCCAAAACGCGCGGCTGGAGAGCCAGGTCACCGGCATGGTCATCGACCATGTCGCCGCCGACGCGCATTTCTCCGGCCCGCAGCTGATCTTCGGCCAGATTACCGGTCAGACGGCGGGGGGCGGCTCCGTCACCGGCAACGGTTCGGTGACCTTCTCGAGCGGCAATGCCTTGCTCGATCTCGCCTTCAACGCCAGCCAGGCCCTGCTTCTCAACCGCGACGATGTGGCGGCGCGTGTCACCGGACCGCTGCGCCTCCATTCGACCGCGAGCGGCGGCACCATTTCGGGCGACCTCCGCCTCAACAAGGGCCAGTTTCAGCTCGGCCATGCGAGTGCCGCGGCCGCCGTCCCGCAGCTCCATGTCCGCGAGACCGGGCTCGACGAGGAGGACGTGATCGAGCCCGCCGTCGTCCACCACTGGAGCCTCGATCTCAAGGTCGCGGGCGGCGATCTCAACGTCACCGGCCTTGGAATCAGCAGCCACTGGAAGGCGAACCTCGCGATCGGCGGCTACGCCGACGCGCCGCGCTTCACCGGCCGCGCCGACCTCGTCGACGGAAGCTACAATTTCGCCGGCCGCATCTTCCGTCTCGACCACGGCGTGATCCGCTTCGAGGGCGAGAGCCCGCCCAACCCGCTCCTCGACATCCACGCCGAGGCCGCGGTCCAGGGTCTCGACGCCAGCGTCAGCGTTCGCGGCACCGGCCTCAAGCCCGAGATCACCTTCGCAAGCTCGCCGCCGCTGCCGCAGGACGAGCTTCTCTCGCGCATCCTGTTCGGCACCTCGATCACCAACCTGTCCGCCCCCGACGCGCTCCAGCTCGCCTCGGCGGTGGCCGCGCTTCAATCCGGCTCGGGCAGCCTCGACCCGATCAATGCGCTTCGGAAGGCGGTCGGCCTCGACCGTCTGCGCATCGTCCCCGCCGACGTCGCGACCGGCCAGAAGACCGCGATCGGCGCCGGCAAGTACATTACCCGCAAGCTCTACGTGGAGGTCGTGACCGACGGCGCCGGCTATTCGGCGACGCAGGTCGAATATCAAATGACGCGCTGGCTCTCGATCCTGTCGACCGTCTCCACCATCGGGAGATCGAGCGCGACGGTGCGGGTGAGCAAGGATTATTAGCGCGAACGCCCACGCCAAGCGTCCGCGACAAGTTTAACGTCGCGATCACGGCGGGAAACTGGCAATGGTGCCCACGGGCCGGCGGGGGGAAGCCAAAATGCAAAACAGATGGGTCGCGCTCGCTTTGGTCGGGTGCCTGTCGCTTGAGGCCTGTTCATCGAGGCCGCGCGAGTTTGAGCCGACGCTTGCGACACCAGGCGCAAACCAGGCTGAGTTCGACTCGGCTTATGCGACCTGCCGCCAGCTGCTGGTTGCCGGCAAGCTCGACTCCAGCGGACGCAGCGGATCGCTGGGCGCGGGTGCCGGCGCCGGCGCGGGCACCGCCGCGGTCGGGGGAACCGCGGCGGCTGTCGCGGGCGGTTGGGGCGGAGTCGCCCTCGCCAGCGCAACGGTGGTCCTGCTCCCATTCGCGATCGTAGGCGGCGCCTGGGGCATGTCCCGCGCGAAGCGCGCGAAGAAAGAGCGCGCGATCAAGACCGCGATGGAGGGCTGCCTTCAGGAACGGGGCTTCCACGTCGCGGGATGGTCAAGGCCGGGCAGGAAGGATGCTGGTGCTCCGGTTGCGCCAGCTGCCCAGTAGCGACCGCCAAATCGCGTTCTGCAACGGGTCAAAAGGGGCTTGGAATTGCGGTTCGTTCGCGGTCGCAAACGTCTCGGAAATACCGAAAGGGGGTTATCGATGAGGCTTTATTTGGTTTTGCTCACGGCGCTGTGCTGCGTGGCGGGACCGTCGTTGTGGAACGGGGCCGGCGCACAATCGATCGAAGCGCGGAAAATTCGGGACGCGCGCTTCATCCGGATCGAGATGATCAAGTTCAAGCCGGGCGGCGAAGATCGCGCGTTCGAGCTCGAAGACAAATATATCGATCCGGCGCGCAAGCTGTCGGGCGTCTGGCCGCTCGCCGAATATCACACGCAGACGGGCCCCTGGGACCGCATGTACGTCTGGGATCTGCCCGGCGGACTGGCCGACGTGGAATGGCAGGTCGATCCCGCGCAGGCCAAATTCCTCGCAGCGCTGGCGAAGGTAACCGGGAGCAGCGAAAAGGCCCTGGCGATCATGACCGAGTGGGATTCGCTGGTGGAGCGCCGGGAAACCACGATCGGTCACTACCATCCGCGCTAAACATCCGTTCGAGTTCCGAACAATCGACGCCGACACAGCGCAACCGCAATTTTTGCTGTCCTGCAGCGGCGCGCTTGTGCTCCAGGCTCGCAAATGTCCGCAATGGGTGGGAAGCTGACATAAAAAACAGGCGCGCGAAGCGACTCTGCACACTATTTAGATCGTCGTCTGTTGGCAAAGACGCTGGACATAATCCTGCCGCGATGGGCCCGGAGCAACTCCAAGCGCCTTTGCGCGCTTGATCTCGCGCCCCGCATTGAGCACCGTCAGGATCTCAAGCTCGCGCGCCCTCGCGAGGTCACGGCGGAGCAGCGCGAGATCCATTGGCCCAAGTTTTGCGGCCGCTGGTGCGAGCAAGCCGAGATCGGTCCAGATCGAATCCTCTTGGTCGTCCCATGTCTTTAGATCACGCGCCTGGTCATACCAAAGACCTAAGGCCGACAATTCATCAGCCGGGAAATGGACGAGATTCTGTGCTGATTGTTGTGCCTGGTAGTCGCTAACGAGCAGCAGTCGGCCGGGACTGTCGGCGCCGATGACGGGCGACGGTGTCGATCCAGTGGCTGCGGAGGTGTCAATCCGCTGCTGGGCCACAGCAAGGTCCCGGTCGAGGCAAGGGGCGACCCGCAACCGATCGGCGAAATATGCCAGGTCAAAGGCCATCTCGCGGTGGATCCCGGCGCGAGCGGCGTATACCTGTTGGTTCCAGTGGAATCGCTCCGCCGCTTGCTCAAATGCCAGAGCAATAATCACGCCAAGGACGATGATCCCCACCTCGCCGACAAGAGCGCGCCAACCGTGCAACGGTTTGGGAAGATGGAAATGCATGTGGGGCCCCCGAAGCGGTTACGGCAACTTAACAGAAGGGCCCGGGTCGGCAATGGCGTGGGTGGGCAGTGTCTGCTCTGGGTCGAAAGCTGACATTCGGCGACTAAACAGATTTCGCTGTCCTACAGCGGGCCGATTGTGCTCCAAGCTGGTGGATGCAGAAGCACGATTCCGCTCCGGCCTTTTCTTTAGACTCCGTCCCCATCGTATCCGATGCGCACTCCCTCGGCGATGTGGAAAGGACGACGGTCACCGGCCGACCGCGCACAAAAGTCACAACATTTCGCGCGAAGGTCACACGGGCAGGCGCCGCAATGCACCGCTTTCCTCTCGGGAACGTCACGAAAGTCACGCCCGCGAGCGATTCCGCGCGAACTGTCCAACTTGTCCATCTCGAGCGTTCGCGCCGCCTCTCGCGCGCGCGCGCGCACGCGTTGAGGGCACAACTTTGGCAACTTTCGCATGTGCAAGCATCGTCATTGCGAGCGGCGCAGCCGCGCGGCAATCCAGTTGCGCGGCTGGATTGCTTCGCTACGCTCGCAATGACGAGCTGACGGTGGGGGAACGATGAAGAACTGGAACGTCCGCAAGGCGGTGGTCACTCGCGAGGACATGCCTGCCGAGCAGCGGCTGAAGGCGACGCTGTCGTGGCCGCACCTCATCGCGCTCGGCGTCGGCGCGATCGTGGGCACGGGCATCCTGACCTTGACCGGCGTCGGAGCGGACCGCGCCGGGCCGGCCATGCTGGCGAGCTTCGTCATTGCCGGAGTGATCTGCGCCTGTGCCGCGCTCTGCTACGCCGAAATGTCGACCAGCATCCCGGTTTCGGGAAGCGCCTACACTTATTCCTACTCGGTGCTGGGCGAGGGTTTCGCATGGATCGTCGGCTGGAGCCTCATCCTCGAATATTCACTCGTCGTCTCGACCGTTGCCGTCGGCTGGGCTGGTTATGCCAATGACGCCTTGCGTCATGTCGGCCTCGGCCTGCCTGATTTCCTGACGCACGGACCAACGCTGGGGGGCGCCCAGTGCGGAGGGCCAGTTCAGCAGGCGTCGGTCGGGATTAACGTGCTTGCGGTCCTGATCATCGGCGTGGTTGCCGCGCTCTTGAGCTTCGGCACCCGCGAAAGTGCCCGGGTCAACATCGTCCTGGTGATCCTGAAGCTGGCAACGCTGTCGCTCTTCGTCGTGGTGGCGCTCCCGCACTTCCATGCTTCGAACCTGCACCCGTTCGCCCCGCACGGTTTCTTCGCGACGCCAGGACCGTGCGGAAGGCCGTACGGGATCATGCCGGCGGCGGCGATCATGTTCTTCGCTTTCTACGGTTTCGACGCGATCTCGACCGCCGCCGAGGAGACGAAGAATCCCGGACGCGACCTTGCCATTGGAATTGTCGGCTCGATGCTCGCCTGTACGGTCATCTACATCGTCGTCGGCGCCGCGGCAGTGGGAGCCGTGCACTACACCGTCTTCGCCAACAGCCCGGAACCGCTATCGTTGATCCTGCGGCAGGCCGGGCAGGGCAAGGTCGCAACGATCGTCTCGACCGGCGCCGTCGTCGCGCTGCCGACCGTCCTTCTCGCCTTCCTCTACGGCCAAAGCCGGATTTTCATGGTGATGTCGCGGGACGGCTTTTTCCCGAAGGGGCTCGCCGCCATCTGGGAGAGGCGGGGAACGCCGGTGCGGATCACCATCGTCACTGCCATCATCGTCGCCCTGATCGCCGCCGTGACTCCGATCGACGTCATTGCATCTCTCGCGAATGCCGGCACGCTTTGCGCTTTCGTGGCGGTGGGACTTTGCGTGATCGTCCGGCGGCTTCGTGAACCGGGGGCGAAGCGACCGTTCCGAACACCGTTGATTTGGGTGGTCGCGCCTCTGACGATCGTCGGCTGCATCTACCTGTTCACGAACCTGTCGCTGCTGACGATTGAATTCTTCTTCGCCTGGAACGCCGTCGGCCTGCTGCTGTACTTTATTTACGGAAGCCGGGCGGCCGAACGGGCGCGTTCTACCGCTTGAGGAAGCCTTCGAGCTCCAGGTTGATCTGGCGCAGGGTCAGCCGCTCCCAGCGCGGGTCCCACGGATCGGAGCCGTCCTGCTCGTCCTCGCTTTTTTCGAGATAGGCCGGTGGAGTCCACTGGGCCGGAGGAGGGGGAGCAGCCGCGACTTCCGGCTTCGATCGGGCCAGCAGGCGCATGTCGAAGGGCGATTGGAACTTGAAGCCGACCTGCGCTCCGACGACCCACTGGACGGTTCCCGGCATGGCCGCTTCGTCGCCCAGCTCGAGCACCGCCTCCGCGCCGGCGGCGACGTCCTGGGTGCATTCGATCATCGCGCCGGTGCTCGAGATGTTGCGCACTCGAACCGGGGCGCTCTGGCGGCCGAAATGAAGCGTTCCGGTCCAGATCAGCGGATGGCGCGGGGCGCGGCGATGATCGCTCGGCAGCCACGCCGAAGCTTCGTCGTCCGCGGGGCTTTCCTCCGGCTCGCTCGGCTGCACCTGCAGCGGCTGTTCTTCGGGCTCTTCGAAGCGGGCGTCGGGAAAGGAGCGGGTGATGACGTCGCGAAGAAGGTTCGCAAGCTCGTCGGATGAGCATTCGAGGCGCGTCTCGTGGGCGAACTCCAGGCCGACGCGGTCGCCGCGAATCCACCGCACCGCGCATTCGATCGTGCCGTGCTCGCCAAGGTGAAGCTCGACCGTGTCCCACAGCTTGAGCTCGAGCTCGCCGCGAACCATCACGCCGCCGCCCGAAACGTTGATCAGCTGCGCCTGGTGCGACACGCCGTCATGGGCGATCGTGACCGTCTCTTCGGACAGCCGGTGCCGGTCCTCGCTGCGGCTGTTGCCGCGCCGCGATTCTCCTCGGGCGACGGTGATGCTCTGCAGCTCGTCGGACTTGGCGCCCTTCGGCCGCTTGTCGCGAAAAATCGGCTCCTGCGGTTTGCTGCTGCCGTAGATTTTCGCCCTGATGTTCATCCGCTCACTCCGTAGTCCCGGCGGCGCGATCATAGGCGCCGCTTGGTTACGGAATGGTTCACTTTGGTTGAGGGTGCCGGTGATGCCGGTGGAGAGAAAGGGAAGGTGGGAGGGTTCCCTCCACCGGCGTCCCGAAAGGAGCAGCTTAACCCAAAATCACGACGAATAATACATGTCGAATTCCACCGGGCTGGGAGTGGTCTCCCAGCGCATCACTTCTTCCCACTTGAGGTCGATGTAGCTGTCTATCTGGTCGTCGCTGAAGACGTCGCCCTTGGTGAGGAAAGCGCGGTCGTTCGACAGGCTGACGAGCGCTTCGCGCAGCGACCCGCAGACGGTCGGGACGTTGACCAGCTCCTGCGGCGGCAAGTCGTAGAGGTTCTTGTCCATCGGGTCGCCCGGATGGATTCGGTTCTGGATCCCGTCGAGCCCGGCCATCAGCAGCGCCGAATAAGCGAGATAGGGGTTGGCAAGCGCGTCGGGGAAGCGGAACTCGACCCGCTTGGCTTTCTCGCCCGCGCCATAGGGGATCCGGCACGAGGCGGAGCGGTTACGGCTCGAATAAGCGAGCAGCACCGGCGCCTCGAAACCGGGCACCAGCCGCTTGTAGCTGTTGGTGGTCGGGTTGGTGAAGGCGTTCAATGCCCTGGCATGCTTGATCACGCCGCCGATGAAGTAGAGCGCGGTTTCGCTGAGGCCGGCATAGCCGTTGCCGGCGAACAGCGGCTTCTTGGCCTTCCACACCGACATGTGGGTGTGCATTCCGCTGCCGTTATCCTTGGCGATCGGCTTGGGCATGAAGGTCGCGGTCTTGCCGTAGGCGTGCGCGACCATGTGGACCACGTACTTGTAGATCTGCATCCGGTCGGCGGTCTCGACCAGCCCGCCATAGGTCAGCCCGAGCTCGTGTTGCGAAGCAGCGACCTCGTGATGGTGCTTGTCCATCGGGAGCCCCATCTCGAGCATGGTCGAGACCATCTCGCCGCGGATGTCCATCGCGCTGTCGACGGGGGCGACGGGGAAATAACCGCCCTTGGCCCGTGGCCGGTGGGCGAGATTCCCGCCCTCATAGTCGCGGCCGGTGTTGGTCGGCAGTTCGATGTCGTCGATCCGAAAGCAGCTGGCGTTGTACGTGTCCTCGAACCGGACGTCGTCGAACATGAAGAATTCGGCTTCCGGGCCGACGAACACGGTGTCGCCGATCCCCGTCTGCTTGAGATAGGCCTCGGCGCGGGTCGCGGTCGAGCGGGGATCGCGGCCGTAGAGCTCGCCCGTCGATGGTTCGACGACGTTGCAGAAGATGACCAGCATGGGGGTTGCGCTGAAGGGGTCGACGTAAACGGCGCCGAGATCGGGTTTGAGGATCATGTCGGACTCGTTGATCGCCTTCCACCCCGCGATCGAACTTCCGTCGAACATGAAGCCGTCGGTGAGATTGTCCTCGTCGACGACTGCCGAAGCCATGGTCAAATGCTGCCACTTGCCCTTGGGGTCGGTGAATCGGAGGTCGACCCAGTCGATCTCCTCGTCTTTGATTCGCGAAAGGACCGTGCCCGCGTTGTTCGCCATGTGAAATTCCCGCTCTCTTGTGCCGTCTGCGCCCGAACAAATCCCCGGCGCCCGGCGATGCCTGGCGAGAACGAGACGATTCGAGCTTGGGACTTCAGATTCCCCAGCCGCGAGCGAGAGTCAGGAGGGCAGCGAATATTTCACCGGTCCGCTTGCGTCGCAGTGCATCCGCGGTGAAGGTGCCGAAATGTTCGTCGCCCTCTTCACCGGGCTCATCCTAGCGGCGCTGGCCTTCAGCTTCGTGCTGATCAGAGCGGCGATTGCCGAGCGCGCAGTTCCAACGGTCGAATCGATGGTGCTTGGCGCGGTCGTGAGCTTCTTCGACACGCTGGGCATCGGCTCATTCGCCCCGACCACGGCGTGGCTGAAATTCCGCAAGCTTGTGCCCGATCGATTGATCCCGCCGACGATGCTGGTCGGACTGACCTGGTCGGTATTCGCGGAGAGCATCATCTTCCTGAAGCTGATTACGGTGGATCCGGTGCTTCTCATCGGCTGCGCCATCGCCGTGCTCGTGGGAGGGCTCGTGGGGGCTCCGCTGGTCGCTCATTCCCGAACGTGGGTGGTGCAACTGGTCGTCGGAATTGCGCTCGTCATCGCAGCGATCGCCTACACCATGATGAATCGCAATTGGATGCCGGCGGGCGGTGCCGCACTCAGCCTGCCGCTCGCGCTTACGATAGTCGCGATCATCGCCAACTTCATTATTGGGATCCTGCTGAATTTCGGCGTTGGAAATTATGCGCCGACGCTGGTGATCCTCAGCCTGATGGGCATGAATCCGAGGGCGATCTTTCCAATCATGGCTGCGGGCGCGGCGGTCATGGGCGCCGGGGCGTGCATTCGGCACATCCAGATGGGCAAGATGGACCTGAAGGTGGTTCTCGGACTCGGCATCGGCGGCGTACCTGGCGTGCTGGCTGCAGCGTTCATCGTCTGGAAGATTCCGATCGACCTGCTCCGCTGGCTGATCGTCGTCGTCGTACTCTACACGGCCGTCGTGATGTTCCGGGCGGCGATGGTCGGCCGCGGCGCGGGGCCGCTGACGGCGGAGGAGGCGGTGGCGGCGAGCTGACGGCAGTGGAACCGTTGCGGGGGCGGATCATTCTTGCGCGAAGCCACTTCGACGGAGTTCCCCATGCGATCGATCCTGCTCTTGCTGATTGGCGTTCCGGTCCCAATCATCCTTCTGCTCGCTTTGTGCACGCACCACTTCTAGGCAAGGTCATGCGAACCTATCCCTGGATGAGTTGCGCGCGGCCCGCCGCCATGCGATTTGCGCCCCGATGCATAACGCACTGATCACCATCGCCATCGTCGTGGCGGTGGTCCTCGTCCATTTCAGCTATGTCGATTTCCGGTTCCGTTACCGGGACGGGATCATCTGGTTCTGGGTGCTGAACCCCGCGCCGCCGTTGATGTGGGCAGGGCGGCTCACCATCGTCGCGGCGCTGATCTTTGCGCTCGCCGGGCCGTTCATCGGAATCAACGAGATCTTCGCGCTCGTGCTGTGCGGACTCATGGTGCTGCACATCGTCATCCTGATCCTGCTCGAGGTTCTCGAGCCCCGCTGAATCCCGGCAGTCGGCAAGACATTACAATTGGTTAAATGAACTTTCGACAAGTCGAAAGGCGACCGGCTTGGCGCTATCGGTTTCTGCGAACTGCTCGGGTTCAAGGAATTTCCAATGAACATTTTGTGCCGTCTGCTTCGCCACGAGCCGATGCGTGACAAAGCGCTGCTCGATCTCGACCAGATGAGGCAGAGAGGCCACTGCAAGCGATGCGGTGCGGCGATGGAACGCGATCCCCGAAGCCCGTGGAGGGTGGTCAGCGGAGATGAAGCGGACGAGTGGATCGATTCAGCGACCCGCGAAGGACGATCCGAGCTGAGGCGGATGGCTGCCGGGCGGCGCGGCGGAGTCCGCGCTTAAAAGCCCGCTTCAGCCCCTTCACAGACCCCGAACCCCTCGCTATCAGGCCGGCCAATCGCACCGGCATTCCGACCGGAGCGAGCCTGCTCACGCGCCTTCCGGCACGTGAAGTCACATCGGTCAAAGGGGAATGATGGCCACCAAGGCAGGGTCCGCTGAGGTTTCGCGAACCGCGGGTACGACCGACGGCGAGGACGGAGTCCGCCGGCGGGATTTTCTGAACGTCGCCGCCGTCAGTTTTGCCGGTGTCGGTGCAGTCGTCGCGATCGCGCCGCTGCTCGTGCAGATGGCGCCGTCCGCCGACGTGCTCGCCCAGGCGACGACCGAAATCGACATCTCCAAGGTCGAGGTGGGCCAGCGCATCAAGGCGCTATGGCGCAAGCAGCCCATCTTCGTCGCCCATCTCACACCGAAGGAGATCGCGGAGGCTCAGGCGGTACCGGTTTCTTCGCTTCGCGACCCGGAAACGCTGCAGGACCGGACTCATCCCGGCCATCTCAACTGGCTGATCGTGATTGGCGTTTGCACCCACCTCGGGTGCATTCCGCTCGGCACCGGCGAGGGGGAGAACCGCGGCCCGTATGACGGCTATTTCTGCCCCTGCCACGGATCGCAGTACGATACCGCGGCACGCATCCGCGCCGGGCCCGCGCCGAGAAACCTGGTGGTGCCGGACTACAAGTTTGAAACGCCGACAACCGTCCTGATCGGTGCAAAGGGGTAAGCAGAAACAATGAGCTTTTCCTGGGCGAAGCCGTACGAACCCAAGAGTCCGTTCATGCGGTGGATCGACGAGCGTCTGCCGCTTCCGCGGCTGGTATACGGCGCTGTCGGCGGCGGCTATCCGGTGCCCCGCAACCTCAACTATTGGTGGAATTTCGGGATTGCCGCGGGGCTGTTCCTGACCATTCAGATCATCACCGGCATCGTCCTTGCGATGCATTTCAACACCTCGACGGACGGCGCGTTCAACTCGGTCAACCAACTGATCATGCGCGACGTCAACGCGGGCTGGCTGCTCCGCTACGCGCACATGAACGGCGCGAGCTTCTTCTTCCTCGTCGTCTACATCCACATCTTCCGAGGGCTCTACTACGGCTCCTACAAGGCGCCGCGCGAGATGGTGTGGATGCTCGGGCTCGTCATCTACCTGCTGATGATGGCGACCGCCTTCATGGGCTACGTGCTTCCCTGGGGACAGATGAGCTACTGGGGCGCGCAGGTCATTACCAACTTCTTCTCTGCGATCCCGGTCGTGGGCGAGCCGCTGCGGGTGTGGATCCTCGGAGGCTATGCCCCGGACCAGGCGGCGCTGACCCGCTTCTTCTCGCTTCACTATCTGCTGCCGTTCGTGATCGCCGGCGTGGTCATCCTGCACATCTGGGCGCTGCACATTCCGGGCTCGAACAACCCGACCGGCGTGGACGTGAAGGACGAGCGCGACACGCTGCCGTTCCATCCCTTCTATACCGCGAAGGACGGCTGGTTCTGCGGCGCGATCCTGCTGGTTTACATGCTCGTCACCTTCTTCCTGCCGAATTATCTCGGCAATCCGGACAATTACACGCCGGCCAACCCGCTCGCGACGCCGGCCGAGATCGTCCCTGAATGGTATTTGCTGCCGTTCTACGCGATCCTGCGATCGTTCACGGCGGACTTCATCCTGCCGGCGAAGCTGTGGGGCGTGCTGGCGATGTTCAGCTCGATCCTGCTGCTGTTCTTCCTGCCGTGGCTCGACCGCTCGCCCGTGCGGTCCGGCGCTTACCGGCCGGTGTTCAAGCGCTTCTTCTGGCTGCTCATCATCGACGTGATCGCGCTTGGCTGGGTCGGCGGATCGCCGGTGAAGCCGCTGACGGTCGCCGTCGGCCAGATCGCATCGGCATATTATTTCCTCCATTTCCTCGTCATCCTGCCGTTGGTCTCGGCGTTCGAAACGCCGCTTCCGCTGCCGCGATCGATCAGCGAATCGGTGCTTCACGGGGAGGAAGCCGAAGCGGCGCCGACTGGATCAAAACCGCGGCGCACGAAGACCGCAACGGCTGCAGCCGAATAAGGGGACAGGCGACAGATGCGTTTCATTCTCGGGTTCATCGGCGCGGTCTTTGCCGGGGTGCTGATGATTGCGTTCATCAGCAATCTTGCGACCTATTTGACCAACAGGCCCGCGCCGCTCCCGGCTGATGAGTTCCATCTGCCACCGAAGGAGGTGCATTTCACGAGCGACGGGCCGTTCGGCTATTTCGACAACCGTCAGCTGCAGCGCGGATTCCAGGTGTATTCCGAAGTCTGCTCGGCGTGCCACAGCCTGAAGCTGGTGTCGTTCCGCGACCTCAAGGACATCGGCTATGACGATGCCGAAGTGAAGGCGATCGCGGCGCAATGGAAAGCGTCGAAGGTCCCGTCGATCAACCCGGACACCGGTGAAGCGACGACTCGCCAGCCGCTTCCATCCGACACGTTCCCGCCGCCGTTCCCGAATGAGGTCGCGGCGCGCGCGGCCAACAACAACGCGCTTCCGCCCGACCTGTCGCTGATCACCAAGGCGCGCGAGGGCGGGGCCCATTACGTCTATTCGATCCTGACCGGGTTCCAGAACCAGCCGGCGGCGCTGCTCAAGAAATTCCCCGACGCTAAGACTCCGCCGAACCTCCACTACAACCCCTATTTCGCGAACCTCAACATCGCGATGCCGCCGCCCCTGACGACGGACGGCCAAGTGCAATATCAGGATGGCACCAAGCCGACCGTCGACCAGATGGCGAGGGACGTCGCGGCCTTCCTCGTGTGGACCGCGCAACCCGAGCTCGCGCGGCGGCACGCGGCGGGCGCCGTGGTCGTGTTCTTCCTGCTGATCGCGACGATCCTCGGCTATCTCGCCTATCACCAGATCTGGGACGAAGCGAAGCGGGCGGTCCGCCCGACCGGGCCGCTCGATCCGGAGAACCAGGCGAAGAGCCGTCGCGCGAAGGCCAAGGCCGGCGTCGCCGGCTGACGAGCGTCCCGCAGTTGAGCTTTTGCCGCCGGCGTGCTGAGTAGCGCGCCGGCGGTTCTGGTTCGGGCCGGCGAGGGGAGGGCAAATGAAGCTTTTGGCAGCAGCGCTGTTGGTCTCGGCAGCATCCTTGGCGGCGCAACCGGCATTCGCGCAATCGACCGGCGATCTGGCGCGCATCGTCGACGAAGGGATGAACCGCAGCCATGCGATGCTCGACGCCAGCGAGCTGATGGACCGCATCGGCCCGCGCCTGACCAACTCGCCGAACATCCACAAAGCCGAGGATTGGGCGATCGCCAAGTTCCAGTCATTCGGCTTGTCCAATGTCCACAAGGAGCCGTTCGACTTCGGCCGCGGCTGGGAAATCGAGAGCTCCAGCGTGCGCATGGTCACGCCGAGGCCGCTGCAGCTAACTGCGATTCCTGTTGCCTGGTCGCCGCC
>Ga0068852_100001807_pt1 | contig 14531 bp, 12 predicted proteins | sample KBSCornC22_FD_66594 | JGI IMG/M metagenome (GOLD analysis project Ga0068852, IMG submission 66594) | Corn rhizosphere microbial communities from Kellogg Biological Station, Michigan, USA - KBS Corn C2-2 | ecosystem: Host-associated > Plants > Roots > Rhizosphere > Soil ... | reverse complement strand
TACTACCTCATGCATATTTATCTGATACATGCCCTGGCAGTGGCGGGCGCCGTGCTGCAGGGATACAAAGCTTCGGATATGATCCTTGACAGCCGCGTGAATCAGTCCGCTGCATTGAAGGGATACGGGTTTAACATTGGCATCGTCTATCTGGTCTGGCTTGGGGTGATCCTGATCCTATACCCCTTGTGCCAACGCTATGACCGGTACAAACGGGCGCATCTCCGGCAAAATTGGTGGCTGAGCTATTTATAAGCCCGTACTTTCTCTACCATTCCATTATCGCATCAAACACACATCCGGCCACGGCCGCATATATCGCATGGTGCAACCCCTCGATCAGCAGGGTCTTCGGCGGTCGTTCCTGCACAGGTGGAGCCAGCTCGAGCTTTGGCAGCATGATCATCGATCCGCCCCAGACAGCGGTGAAATGTGCAAGGGTAGCCGGCCAGCCCTTTAGTCCCGCCAGGCTCATCAGACCACGGGCAATACCCAGCCCCGTGCCGTACGTCCAATGTACCTTCTGGGCAAGCGCTGGTTTCTTTGACTCCTCCGTAGGCTCAATATCCAGCGTTTTACCGACCGCATCGGCCGGCGCTGTGCTGGGCTCCCGTTTGGTGAGCTTCATTTCGATGCTTTGCGATACCGTGATCGCTATCGTTCCGGCCAGCCCGGCCAGCAGACCAACGCCTACCGCGGTGCCAAATTCCTTGAATGTGTTGGTTTTTACTTTTTTGCGCCTTTTCATAATGTGCTATTTTTATTACATTATGTACGATATGCAACATCCAAACCAGCCGGCAGGTATTTTCCATCCCCTCCTAATTTTACTCTTGCTATTTACTACACAGGCTTCATCCGCCCAGGACCTCATAGTGCGCACCCGCCAGGGCTGCCTCCGCGGCCTTTCCGAAAATCGCATCGCCGTTTTTAAATCCATCCCCTACGCCCAGCCACCCATTGGCCCGCTCCGCTACCAGCCCCCCGTACCCCATCAGCCCTGGCCGGATACCTTAAGCGCCACCCAATTCCCCCCGGCTGCTCTACAGCCTGCCGGTGCATCCGTCGCAGGCTCCGACGACTGCCTTTATCTGAATCTTTATACACCCGCCATCGATCACCACAAGCGCCCCGTCCTCATCTGGGTCCACGGCGGCAGCATGACCGGCGGCACAGGCAGATCCAGGGACGGCCACGCCTTTGCCGATAAGGATGATATTGTCACCATCACCATCAACTACCGTCTCGGCGCCCTCGGGTTCCTATATCTCGGCGATCTTGACCCCCAATACCGTCACTCCGGTAACCTGGGCCTCCTCGATGTCATTGCCGCCCTCCGCTGGATACACGACAATATTGCCGCCTTTGGCGGCGACCCGGACCGCGTTACGGTCATGGGGGAATCCGCCGGCGCCAAGCTGCTGAGCGCCGTGATGGTTTCTCCCGCATCAAAAGGCCTTTTCCAGCAGGCTATCCTCGAGAGCGGAGCCGTCCAGTGTATCCGCGATAGCGTCACCGCAAAAAATGCACGGGCCTTGCTGCTGCAACAGCTGGGCTTAGCCCCGGACCAGGCCCGTCAGCTGCTGACCTTTCCCGCCGATACGCTCATAAAAGCACAGGCAAAAGTTTGTGCCGGCATTGGCGGTAATTCTTTCTTCGGTCCTGTATACGATGGAGTGACCATCCCGGAGGACGGCTACCAGTATGCCAGGGAAGGCAGGCTATCCGGCCTCCGCGTCATCATTGGCACCAATCAACAGGAAGGAGCGGCTTTTGTCGGTAAAAAGGACATAGGCGCCGACCCGAATACCTCCATCTTTCAGCCTCTCTTCCGCTGGAATGCGCCCATGGCGAATGCTTATTATCGGGCACAGCTGAGGACCGACAGTCCCTATACAGCCCTGGTCAAGACGCTGACACAGTACATGTACCAGCTCCATTCCTATCGCTTTGCCAAAGCATTGAGCGAAGCCGGAACTCCTGTATATATGTATCGCTACAGCTACCAGGATGGCCGGGAGCTGGGCGCCCGTCATGGGGACGAGCTGCATTATATCTGGGACGCCGCCCGGATAGCGTCATCAGACGACGACGCCGCCAAAAAGCAGCTTGCCAGATCCCTGCACGGAGCCTGGGTCGCCTTTATCAGGACGGGCGACCCGAATGGAGATATGCTGCCGCAATGGCCAAAGTATAATAATGAACATAGAAGGGTGATGGTGTTTGACGACGTTGAAGGGGACGTTGACGCTGTCGTGCAGCTGAAAGAGGTTTATGACGATAAGAGATTCCCTTCGGCAGTATTTGTCATAAAGTAAGTAGCTTTATAGAAACCGGCAGCCATGTTAAAAAATTACCTGCTCACTGCCTGGAGGCACCTGTATAAGAAATGGGGCTTCTCCCTCATCAATATCTCGGGACTGGCCATTGGAATGGCCGTATGTCTTCTCATCCTGCAATATGTAAATTTCGAGCTGAGCTTTGACCAGTTCAACAAACATGCGGCGGAGATCTACCGCGTGACCAACGACAGGTATCAGAACGGCAAGCTCATCCAGCATGGCACCATCACCTATTCAGGTATTGGCAAGGCATTGCAAAATGACTATCCGGAGGTCATCGATCACATCCGGATAATGAACATGGGCAGGAGCATCATCAGCTACGGGGATAAAAGAATAGGGGAGCAGCGGACAGTGGCGATGGACGACCATTTCTTTACCATGTTCTCCTACCCATTGCTGGCAGGCGATCCCGCTACGGCGCTAAAAGAGCCCCGCTCCGTGGTCCTGTCCGCCACCTCGGCGCTTAGCGTCTTTGGCAATGTGAAGGGAGATTACTCCAGTCTCGTCGGACGGCAGTTCATCCTGGACAGGGATTCCATGCCCTATAAGGTGACGGGAGTGATGGCGGATATGCCGGAGAACTCCCATCTTCAATATGACGTGCTGGTATCCTACAGCACCCTGCTGTCGGGGAAGGACGCCTATAAAGAGGCCGACTATGATTTTACGGACAGCGATTTCTGGCACTATATACAGCTGCGGCCCGGCGCGGATGCCGCAGCATTGGAGGCGAAGCTGGATGCGTTTAGCGAACGGCATTTTCATGGCAATAAGGTATCCGGCAGCGTGGAGAAATTTCATTTGCAGCCATTGTCGAAAGCCCATCTGTATTCCGACTACGAATATGAGATTGGCAGGACAGGCAGCGCCACCGTCGTCTGGGGACTCTTCATCATTGCCATCTTTATCATTTCCATCGCCTGGGTCAATTATATCAACCTGTCTACCGCCCGGTCGGTCGACAGAGCCAGGGAGGTGGGAGTAAGAAAGGTCACGGGCGCCACCCGTGGCGGACTCATCCGTCAGTTCCTTGTCGAATCGCTCCTGGTCAACCTGGTAGCGTTCGGGCTGGCCATCGGATTGATGTTCCTGGCACAGCATGCATTCAACAGACTGATCCAGACGGAGCTGTCCTTCTCCAGCCTTTTTCATAGGGGACTGCACGGCTACCTGATACCCATTGGCCTGGCCCTGCTGTTGATGGCAGGCATCTTTATCTCCGCCTTTTATCCGGCCTTTGTATTGTCCTCCTTCCGGCCCATAGCGGTTTTGAAGGGGAAGTTCAGGGCATCGGGAAAGGGCATCGTCCTGCGCAAAGGGCTCGTCATCGGTCAGTTCGCCATCACTATTCTTTTGATCTCCGGCTCGGTGGTCGTATACCGGCAGATCACTTATATGAGCCGGCAGGAGCTGGGAATGAACATCGACCATATGCTCATCGTAAAGCCTCCCGTCCTCACGGGATGGGACTCCTCTTTTATCCAGCGGGAGAATGATTTTAAAAATGAATTGAAACAGATCCCGGGCGTCACGGGCGCCGCCACGGCCGGCCGTCTGCCGGGCAACGAGATGTCGAGAGTCTTCAATGTACGGAGACTGGATGACCGCACCAATTCCAAATACACCATGAGATGGATGGGCGTGGACCATGACTACGTGCGACTATATAACATAAAGATGGTAGCCGGCAGGGACTTCGACGCCGCCGACCACAACCCCGACGCAGGGAAGATCCATAATATCCTTTTGAGCGAGAAGGCCGTTCACCTGCTGGGCTTTGCTTCCCCTGAAGCCGCCATCGGCAGACAGATAACGATGATGGCTGGCCGCACTAATTGGGACATCGTAGGCGTGTTCAGGGACTTTCATCAGAAGTCGCTAAAGTATGCGCTGGAACCTACCTTGCTCATGCCCCTGTATGGAACCAATAACTGGATATCCGTAAAAGTGAATAGCAGCAATGTTGCTGCCACCATGGCGGCCGTCAAGAACAAGTATGCCGCTTTTTTCCCGGGCAACCCCTTTGATTATTTTTTCCTGGACGAGGCATTCAATGCACAATACAAGAACGATCAGCTGTTCGGCAAGGCCTTTACCCTCTTTGCAGGGCTGGCCATTTTTATCGCCTGTCTGGGATTGCTGGGACTGTCCGCCTTTGGCACCGCCCAGCGTGTCAGGGAGATTGGCATACGGAAAGTGCTGGGCGCCTCCGTGGCCAACATTGTACTGCTGCTCTCCAGGGATTTTATCCTGCTCATCTGCATTGCATTCCTGATAGCAAGCCCCACGGCATGGTGGATCATGCACCGGTGGCTGCAGGACTTTGCCTATCGTATACCGCTGAGCCCCTGGATATTTGCAGCCGCGGGACTGCTGGCCATGCTCATCGCCATTCTCACCATCAGCTATCAGTCCATCCGGGCTGCCGTGACCACGCCGGTAAAGTCATTGCGCACGGAGTAGAGTAAGGCGCCTTCGGGCGGCTGATCAAGGGTATCGCAGCAGCGCCGCCATCACACTCTCCCCGGGCATCCGCTCCTTTGGCAGGATATGCACGTATCCGCCATTGTTCAGCACCTGTATGGCAGCGACGTCGACAAGATTATCGTCCCCCGCCTGCTTCTCATCATGGATCACAAGGCTTTGAGCCTGCGGGTCGAAATGTCCCCAGAGCTGGGCATCCTGCTGGACAAAAAGCCTGCCGGCCTGGCCATAATACGCCGCGGGAATGACATCGTCAGGTATCGAGCTCGTGAGCGCTCCGCCGGACTTGTTCTTATATTCATCGATAAAGCGCTGCTCCTCTGCATCCAGCAATGGCTGCAGCTTTTCCCTGGCCTGGCTGTACAGCTCCGGCATAGGGACATGCTCATAGCTGCCCTTCAATCCTTCCTGGATGATAGGCTTGTAATGGGCCACGCTGATATAGATGGGATGGAGATAATCCACGCCCGCCAGCAACAAAGGAGCATGCTCCTGCGCCAGCACTTCTTTCTCGATGGTTCGGGCCACTTCAGCAAGATACAGGGCGATGCTTTCCTTTTCATCCGGCTTGTTGCCCCCAACGCCATGATAATTGGCTCCGCCGCCTGCCCCGCTGCTGCCGGCGCGAAAAACCCCTGCCTGATCCTTCTCTTCAAAATGCACGACATCCTTCATACCATGCGGCATGTCGGCAAGGGGGATGGGTGTCATGCCAAAACCATCGGCCCTGAAAAGGCTGGCCTGGTGCTTGCTCAGGCTCAGCACAAAAAAATGTTGACTGCCCGTGAGAAAAGGGATCAGCGGTGACAAAAGAAAATGATCATTGACAAGCACCTGCTGTTTCGGCGACTGGGGCAGCCGGATATATCTGCAAAAACCTTCCGTGGCAAAAAAAGCAAGCCCCTGGAGCTGGTCCCGCCAGAAATCATCGTTGTCGATAAGCGCATACGCCGGCGCCAGTATCTTTTGGGCGCGGGGTTCGCCGAGACCGGTCTGCTGCAGCTGCACCGCTGCTTCCCGGATACAATCCTTGAACAGCACCGCATCGTTGAGCTCGTTGACAGCCAGGCCGCCCTTATGAACGGGCAGGTAGACGGATACGCAACGCCCTGCGCTCTGCCGCGCCAGGGATACAAGGGCCGTCTTGTCCAGCCGGTAAGGCAGTTCCTGCACGGGCGCCTGCTCCTCTGCTACAAAGGAATTATGGGCGTCAGTGGCTGCCTCTTTTTCTTCCTGTTTGCTTAGCTGCTGCTCTCTCTTTTTTTGCGTATTGCGATTAGGGTGCAGCACATGGGCCGACACTCCCGCATCCACTTCAGGATCTTCCTTGATGTCAAAGGAAGGCCTCCCTTTTTTAGGATGATTTCCCATAAATATCTTTATTTTTTATTGTCTTCGTTGGCCACCAGCTTGAAAAATCGGCTTTCTTTCCCGTCGCTGGTCTTATCCTGATAAAGGAATTTCAATTTTCTTTTACGGAAGATGTCGTACCATTCTTCCCAGCTGATCTCTTCCAGCGTGTCTTCACCTGAATACCCGGGAAAGTTTATCCGTAAAATGCCTTCGCCCTCCCGGAGCCCTTCCTGTTTGACTTTGGCGGGCTTGCCATCCCTTGATTCGGCCCATTGACGGATATCATTCAGACGCGTGGTGCTTTGTGCGGAATGAGTTTCATGACTCGTATGTGTTGCCATAATGGATGATATTAGTTTACAAGACAAGGCAGAAAATATTATGCCCGCCCCCCGCAGACGGTGGCATCATATTTTAAGAGATCATTTTTATGCATCCTTTAACAGATATGCTGAGCCTTCGTCCTTTGATGGACGACATCGGGAGTAGAAAAATTGTCATGCTGGGTGAAGCTTCTCATGGCACGCATGAATATTATGTCTGGAGAACGGCCATCTCCAAACAGCTGATCATGGAGAAGGGATTTAAATTTATCGCGGTGGAAGGCGACTGGCCGGACTGCTATAAGATCAATCGGTATGTAAAAGGTTACAAGGATGCCGGCGATGACATCCGGACCCTGCTAAAGACCTTTGATCGCTGGCCTACCTGGATGTGGGCCAATTGGGAAGTGGCGGCGCTGGCGGAATGGATGCGGGAATACAACCAATCCCTGCCGGCGGCGGAGAAGGTTGGTTTTTATGGATTGGATGTATACAGCCTGTGGGACTCCATGCAGACGATGGTCGATTATCTGGATAAGGAAGACCCGCAGGCCGCCGCTTCTGTCCGGAAAGCCATCTCCTGTTTCGAGCCCTTCAACGAGGACGAGCGGGCGTATGCACAATTTTCTTTGTCCGGCCATCGGTGCAGGGACCACGTAGTGGCGCTGTTAAAGGACATCCGTATGAGGGCGCAATACCTGGATGGGGATAGAGAGGCGGGGTTCAATACGGAACAGAACGCCCTTATTGCGGTGAATGCGGAGAAATACTATAGCAGCATGATTGGATTCGATAACGACAGCTGGAACATACGTGATAAGCACATGATGGAGACCCTGCAGCGATTGATGCAATTTCATGGTCCTGCCGCAAAAGGGATAATATGGGAGCACAATACGCATATCGGCGATGCCAGGGCGACGGATATGGCGCGTGCCGGTATGGTGAACATAGGACAGCTGGCGAGGGACCACTATGGAGAGAAGAATGTCTATCTCGCCGGCTTTGGCAGCTACCAGGGCTCCGTCATTGCAGGAGAAGAGTGGGGCGCGCCGATGATGAAGATGACCGTACCACCCGCCAGAAAAGGAAGTATCGAGGCATTGCTGCATGCGGAGCCCTGTGGCAATTGCTATATTCTCTTCGGCGAGGAGACGAACTCCATATATTTCTCCGGCATCGCCCACCGGGCCATCGGCGTGGTATACAACCCGGGCTGGGAGAAACACGGCAACTATGTCCCCTCTGTACTGTCCCGGAGATACAATGCGTTTATTTACCTGGATCAGACCCAGGCCCTCCATCCATTGCATATACACGCGGGCGGGGAAGTTCCCGAAACCTATCCATTCGGAGTGTAGGGGTCCAGCACCAGTCCCAAGGCGGCCAGCGCATCCCTTGTCCTCGATACATTCTTATGATCATGGACGATGCCTCTCAGCCCCAGTCCCTGCGCCACCTGTACGAACATCGCCCGGTCGTCGATATACACCACCTCATCCCGCGGCACCTGTGCTATGTCCAGCGCGACTTTCCAGATATCCGCATCCGGCTTGCGAAAATGCACAAAACAGGAAGAGATAAAAAAATCCACGAACTCGCCCAGCCGATAGGTCCTTATCCGGTGCTCATTCAGCTCACGGCCTTCGTTGTTGACAACGGCTATTCGGAGCTTATACTTTGCCTTTAGCCCCTTGATAAGATCGATCATTTCCTGGTACGCCACCGACTGGCTGAACATAAAATCGCGGAAATCTTCCATCGTGAAGGGGCGGTCCTTATAAAAGACGGAGCTCTTCAGGTACTCGTCCAGGCTTAGCTTCCCCGTCTCATAGGTGTCGAAGGTCATGCGGTGCCTGTCATTGAGGTCGTCCAGATCCAGGTTGAATTTTTTTGCTGCTGCTTCTCTCATTTTCCTGTCCCAGCCATTGGTGAGCATGACGCCGCCTACGTCCAGGAACAGCGCCGTCACCCTTGCGGATGTTGAATTTGTCATGCTGCAATGTAAGAATTTATTAAAAGGTACTAATTTTATTATGGTTGCCGAAAAAGATTGATCATCCAAAAAAATGCACATGTCATCTATAAAAGTTTGCGCTACCTGTGGGACGCATTATCCACCCCAGCGCTCATACGATAATTGCCCCATTTGCGAAGACGACAGACAGTATCTTCCCCCGGGCGGACAGATCTGGATCACACCCGAGGCCCTGTCAAATACCCATAGCGTCAAATCCCACCGGCTGCATGACAAGATCCATGAGCTGGAGATCGCGCCGTCCTTTGCCATCGGGCAGCGGGCCTTTCTGATACTTTCCGGAGAAGGTAATATCCTCTGGGACTGTATCCCGCTGCTGGACGATCCTGTCAAGGCATTCATCCGGGAGCATGGAGGCTTGCGCGCCATTGCGTTTTCGCATCCGCATTACTACAGCAATATGAATGAATGGGCGGATGTATTCGGCTGCCCTGTATATATACATCACAGCGATGAACAGTGGATATTCGACAAAGGCCCTCGTATCGAGCTTTGGGAGGGGGAGGAGAAACAGCTTTGGGAAGGCATGCGGCTGATCAATCTCGGTGGACATTTCCCGGGCAGCAGCATCCTGCATGTCCCTTCACTTTCTCCGGAAGGCGCCGTCTTCTGCGGAGACACCATGGTCATTTCACCCAGCAGGCAACATATCGCCGTTCAATACAGCTATCCAAACAGAATGCCGCTGCCCCGGCGGGAGGTGGAGAGGATCAGCCGCCGGCTGGAAAATATTCCCTTCGACGCCTTGTATAGTTTTTATAAACACCTCACTATTACGAAAGATGTCAAAGAGATTCTAAAGAGGTCGATGGAGCGATACCTGGGATAATTATTCTTCCCGTACACGCAGCACGATCTTTCCCCGGACATGCCCATCCTGGCTCAGACGGCTTGCATCGGCGGCCTTCTCCAGCGGGAAAACCTTTTGAATGGCGGGCCGCACCTTTCCTTCATCCACCAGCCGGGCAATGGATTCGAGGTCGTCCTGGTTGGCCTGGCCCATCATGCCCGTGATACGAACGCCTTTCTTTTCAAAGGCTGCCGCATCTTCTATTTTTAGCGTGGTGACCAGTATCCCGCCGGGACGCAGCAGCCGGAGCGTATTTTTTTGCGCCTCGCCGCCGATGGTATCGAATACCATATCGACATGCATGATCAGGTTCTCATAACCCCGTTTGTGATAGTCGACGGCCTCGTCGGCGCCCAGTTCCCGGACAAAAGAGAGGTTCGGCTCCGAAGTGGTGCCGATGACATAAGCGCCTTTCCATTTTGCAAACTGCACGGCCAGAGATCCTACACCGCCGGATGCGCCCAAAATAAGCAGCCGTTGCCCCCGCTGGAGCTTTCCGTGTGTAAAGAGACCCTGCCAGGCCGTGAGCCCTGCCAGCGGTATGGCGGCTGCGGTGATATGATCTACCGTAGCAGGTTTATGTCCCATCTCCGTGTCTTTGGCAACGACATATTCCGCATATGAACCATTGCCCTTCATATCGGGTCTTGAATATACCGCATCGCCTTTTTTGAAATTTTTAACGGCGGCCCCCGTTTCTTCCACCACGCCGGACAGATCCCAGCCGGGAATAAAAGGCAGGCTGTGCTTCATATAGCCTTCCCTTGCCTTCCAGTCTACGGGATTGACGCCGCTGGCATATACTTTTATCAATACTTCGTGGGAACTTATCTGTGGACGTGCGACCTCTTCTACCTTCAGCACTTCTGGGCCGCCATATGAGTGGATCTGTATGGCTTTCATGACATGAGGTTTTGTGAATATCGCCGCAATTCTTATTCCTCTCACATCATTATGAAGCCAGCCTGGACCGCTGCAGATATTTATTATCAGGACTATATATAAAGAGACAGCTTCCACCGGAAATGCTATCGATAATGGCTCTGTCCAGCTTTTCGGGAATGGCGGGGCAGCCCTCGCTGCGGCCCAGGTAGCCCCATTGCCGGATATGCTCTTCGCTGACATAGTCCGCGGGATGCATGATGATCCTGCGGGAGAAGGCATTGTCATTCCAGCCTTTTTCTATTCCTTCCAGCCGCAGCGAATAGCCATGCTGCCCGATAAAAGGATCGCCGGTGATATAGAAACCAAGGCTGCTCATAAAGCTGTTCACCCGATTGGAGAAGCGGGTCGCCAGTAATTTTCCGGAATTGCGGCCATGGGCCACCAGGGTGTTGAACAGGACGGTGCCGTTATTCATATCCAGCACAAACAATCTCTTTTCCGTGGAGGGCAGGGAAAAATCAATGATCGACAGCACGCCCGCATTATGGACCTCTCCGGACATTACCATAGTGAGAAAGCCTGTGATGGCCTTGTGATAAGCTTCGACACTCAACCCCAGGCTGTCCAGCTGCAGGCTGCTATAAAGAAGGTTCAGCCGGGACGAGTCGGCATAGGAGAATCCGGAATGTTCCGCCCTGACAGTAGTATGGGCAGACATTATAGTAGAGGAAAGGGCGTGAGCGGGGGAGAGGGTGCGGGAGGAAATAAAGCTGGGAAAAGAAATAAGGGCCAAAGAAAGGCACAAACTATTCAATATCTTCACGATCATGCGCGACAAGTTTTTCACCATTGGATAATATTTCGGATGGCAAATTTACCCATATAATAAAAAATACTGCGGCTTGTCCATGCCCTTATAGAAATTTTAACATTCTATTGTACCCGCTGGTAGCGGTTTACACTTATCTGTGACTGGCTCTTGTGCGGGCAGCTTTCCTGGCGGCTGCGGAGCGCTCCCGGGGCCCCTTGGTAGCGGAGGCTTTCTTAGCCGCGGCGCTCCGATTGGCAGGACTGCGTTTTTTAGCCGCGGACTGGGCCTGTTTCGAGAGAGCTTTTCGGGACACGGGCGCGGAGCTTTCTTTTTGCAACGCCTTTTCCCTTGCCTGGCTGCGTGTCTTGTTAATGGGTTCATGCTTCCGGCCCTTCTCCGATTCCCGGCGGGCATTCTCACGGGTTTTTTCAGAAACAGTCCCTTTTTTCGGCTGAGGTACATCCACGCCTGCGCGGCGCGCCTCGGATAGTCCGATGGCAATAGCCTGCTTGGTATTCCGTACGCCATGCTTGCCTTCGCGGACCTTGTCAATTTCAGACTTGACAAATTCCCCGGCCTGTGTGCTGCCTGATTTACCTTGTTGCTTATCTTTTTTGGCGCGTTCGATGGTTGCTTTGTCTGGCATAAAATAACGGTTTTTAAATGCACTATGCAATAGATATGCCCCCCAAGGCATTAGGTTCGACGCCAGTTTGGGCCGCGTTACAGCCGGCGCCACCTACTATGGCATTATGGAAATGGCTGGTAACATGACGGATCAGCTGGTTACAATAGGATTTCCCGAGGGCAGGACCTTTACAGGCCGTCCCGGCGACGGGCGGTTGCAGGCGGATGGATTTACCGATGAGGCCTGGCCCAAATCAAACGTCAATCACTCCCAGGGGTCGGGTTATAAGGGCGGTTATTATAATACCGCTACTCCTTCTGACTTGATGGTATCGGATCGTCGCACCGTTGGAGACTGGCTTACCTTTTTTTCAGGAAGCGCCGGCAGCGGCGGTCGTGGCGTACGTACGGCGCCCTGACAAAGGCCGGATGGGCATATTCCTGTATGAATTAATTATCATGATCATGAAATCTCTTTACATATACATCGTGCTCATGGCGGGCTCCCTCACCGTCAGCCGGGCTCAGAACATTTACTCGGGGGGAAGGGGCAGCGGATTTTCCTTTCAGCAAGCCGGATTCGGCATCTATGCGGGCGGCAGCAGCAGCGGCTTTGCCTTCTCCGGCATAGGTTCTCCAGGCAACGAAGTGCCCCTTCCCATTACCTTGCTGAACTTCGACGCGCAGTCGCACGGAAGGCAGGTGCTGCTTAGCTGGCAGACAGGCATGGAAAGTAATAACGATCATTTTGAGGTGGAACGATCTACGGATGCGGCAGCCTTTCAATTCATCGCCAGCGTAGCCAGTCACGGCAACAGCGTGACACGACAAAGCTATCAGGCTATTGACCCCAACCCTTACCGTGCCCTCAATTACTACCGGCTGCGGCAGGTTGATAAAGATGGCAATGCACAGTATTCCAAAATTGTATCCGTCGATATGTCTACCAACGCAACGGGCTATTCTATAAAGGTCTATCCCAATCCTGCCAGCAAGACGATCAGCATCGATCTCACCAGCCCCCGGGGCATGAGCAGCATGCTCTCATTGTACAATGCGGAAGGCAGGCTCATAGCAAGACGCTATTGCCCGCTGATGACAGGCCTCAACCAGCTCACCTGGGATATCAGTCACCTTAGCGCGGGGATTTATTATTGCAAGGTCGAAAATACCACCGACTGGCCGGTGATATCGTTCATAAAACAGTAGGTGGCTATGCCTTCTTCGCCTTGCCCAGCCCGACTTTGTAGTCATCCGGCGTCCCGGTGATCTTGAGGTTCATAAAACGTACCCGCTTGTTCATATCCCGGTATTCTATGGCATCCACCTGGTCCGGGTTCACCTCCTCTTTTTTCTTTCCGAACAGCATCTTGAACCCTACCTGGGTCACCAGTTTCAACGGAATGCGCACATAATACTCCATGTGAGTGTCGAGGGACTGCATTCCCGATATTTCCATAAAGCCAAGAGAGGAATTGATATTCATGGAAGGAATGTAAAGCGCTCCGTCTTTAAAGCTCAGCTTGTCCCGCAACGTGTCGAAACGTACCATATTCAGGTTCTTGTCCGAAAAGTAGGAGGACATCGCCTTGATGGGAGTGAAATTCACCAGCATGCCGTCGTAGATGGCTATATCCATATCGGCCTGGCAATGGTCCATCAGGGGAGTCAGGTCGGGATGCACCTGTATATAGCTTTTGATCTCTCCGCTGAGCCGGCCTTTTATATTCTTGTTGATGACATAATCCTGTCCCAGGTAATCCAGCTTCAGCATCATCTTCTCGATGTTGACATCGTTGACATGGATCCTGCTGCGCAGGTATATCCGGTCCGGATGGCTGCCATTGAAATGAGCGCGCGCCGAAAGCTTTCCTTCGGCAATGTCCATGGCCAGGGTGTCCAAATACAGCTGCTGATTGGTCTGCATCCGGATATTGGTATGGAAATTTTTCATCCACAGGCGCTTGTATTTAATCTTGCCGATATCGACCACCGCATTGAAATTGATAAAGGGTATCTGGAAGATATTAAAGGAGCTGTCATGAACGGACGCCTTTGCCACCGTGCCATTCGCGGGTATCTCGGACATGTCGGGCGCCGGCTCCTCCTGGCTCAGCCGATAGCTGGCCAGCTGATCCACGTCCAGCAGCCGGGAGGAGAACTGCAGGTAATTCTCTTTTTTCATCCGGAGAGTATCCTTACCCGTATACAGCCGCATGCTGATATTAAAATCGCTGTTGCCTATCTTCCCCCTCAGCGTGTCCAGCTTTATAAAATTGTCGATGCCCAGCTTCACATTGCCACTGATGCTGTCCAGCCTGAAAGCGTGCTTCTCGAGCTCACCCGAAATATTGGCGACCTTGATGTTGGCAAACCTGAATATCGAATCATACTTCAAATCTATCTTCGAACGAAGCCAGATATTGGAGCCCACTTCATCCCTGTAATCCTTTGGGATATACTGCCGGCTCTTGCGGCCCAGCAGGTCACGCATAGCCAGCCGCTGGGATTTAAGATCGAAAGCTATCTGTGTCCGTCCCCGCATCACTTTATTAAACCAGAGGGCATAGTTGTTCACCCTGCCGCTGAAATGAATATCGCTGCTGTCGATCCTGCCGGCAAAGTTCCTGAGCCGCAACGTAGTGTCCTCGATGGACAGCTCGGCGCCAAAATCATGAAAGGCGTGTGGATAACGCTTAAAGGAAGCAGACAGGTTCTGAAGGATAAATTTCCCTTTTGGCAGGGGGCTGGGATGTCGCAGCTCGTTGACGGAGGTCTGCAGCACCAGCCCCACATTAAACCCATATATCTCCTC
>Ga0068852_100001800_pt1 | contig 14547 bp, 10 predicted proteins | sample KBSCornC22_FD_66594 | JGI IMG/M metagenome (GOLD analysis project Ga0068852, IMG submission 66594) | Corn rhizosphere microbial communities from Kellogg Biological Station, Michigan, USA - KBS Corn C2-2 | ecosystem: Host-associated > Plants > Roots > Rhizosphere > Soil ... | reverse complement strand
TTTATAGATAATTAATAGCCCCGTACATTTTTACCTTCCATATAGTTAAGAAAGGCATTATTTACAACACGATTACCACCAGGAGTAGGATAGTTACCTGTAAAATACCAGTCTCCTAAATTGGTTGGACAACTTTCATGTAAGTCTTCTATAGTTTGATAAATTACATCAACGGGAACTTTGACCTCATCAGGCGTTATCAGTTGGGCAATCTTTTTTGAAATTTCTTCTACCGTAAAAGGCTTGTAAATATTTCTTACAAGGTTTTCAGTATTCAGCCGGTTGTTTCGTTTTAACTCATGGCATTTTTCAACCAGTTCATGAAGCAGGTACTCCATCTTCCTTTCCTTTATTAAAGACATCGCTGCTTTAAAGGCAACAAATTCACCTAATTTACTCATGTCTATTCCATAACAATCAGGATATCTTATTTGGGGTGCAGAAGAAACAACAATAATTTTTCTTGGTTCAAGCCGGGACAACATACGGATAATACTTTCCCTTAACGTAGTTCCGCGAACTATTGAGTCGTCAATAACTACCAAAGTATCTTCGTGCTTTCTTACGGTGCCGTAAGTTATATCATAAACATGCTGCACCATTTCATTACGGCTTGTATCTGCTGTAATAAACGTACGAAGCTTTACATCTTTAATCGCTATTTTTTCAATCCTCACTTTTCGATTAACCATCTCCGTTAGTTTCTCCTCATTATAATCTTTGCCCCAGCTTAATATTCTTTCTACTTTTATTTTATTCAGATAATCTTCAGCGCCTTTCAACAATCCATAAAAAGCAATCTCTGCCGTGTTAGGAATAAAGGAAAAAATGGTGTTTTTAAGATCATAATTAACTGCTTTCAGAACTGCTTCACTGAGATGATAACCTAAGGCTATCCTTTCGCGATATATCTTTTCATCGCTGCCACGGGAAAAATATATTCGTTCAAAACTACAGGCCTTTCTTTCTTTTGGCTCAAGTATCTGCTCAATGAACAATTCGCCTTCAGCATTTACAATGAGCGCATTTCCAGGCATTAATTCTTTCACTTCGTTCTCGCCAATATTAAACGCAGTTCGTATAGCAGCTCTTTCGCTGGTAGCAATAATAACTTCATCGTTAGCATAATAATAGCAAGGTCTGATACCATGTGCATCTCTTACCACAAAGCCAATACCGCTGCCGGTAAGGCCGCCGAATGTAAATCCGCCATCAAAGAGCGAAACGGCTTTTTTCAAGACGGCGACAATATTCATTTTTTCAGGTGAGCTTTCATCTGCCTGCACAAGAAAATGATGAATGACATCCATCATAGCCCCAAGATCACTTTGTCGGTCAAGTTCATCCGGATGGCTGTTTATTAAAGAAAATAATTCATCTTTATTTACCAAATTAAAATTACCTGCAAGAGCCAGGTTGCGGGCAGGGATTGTATTTCTTTTTATAAATGGATGACAAAACTGGACATTGTTTTTTCCCTGCGTACCATAACGTAAATGGCCAAGTAGAAGTTCTCCAAGAAAATCGACATGGCCTTTCATTAATCCAGGATGCTGGTCTATGTCTGGATGGTATTTTTGTATTTCATTTATTTGTTCACCTATTTGCGAAAAAATATCTGCTATTGCCTGCGTAGCGGAACTTCGCTTGCGGTGTAAAAAAGGATAGCCTGGCTCTGTATTTAGCTTTACAACAGCAATTCCTGCGCCGTCTTGGCCACGGTTGTGCTGTTTTTCCATAAGGAGGTACAATTTATTAAGACCATAAAGAACAGTACCATATTTCTGACGGTAAAAGGAAAAGGGTTTTCTTAATCTCATAAATGCAAGGCCGCATTCATGTTTTATTTCATCGCTCATTTAGTGGAATGAAGCGCAAAATTAAGATAAATTAAAAAAGCTCCAAAAATGGATAACTAAATTGTTTGTTATTTCTGAACTGTAGCTGCATTGGTTTCCCATTTCTGCATTTCAGGGCAAGACTTATAATCAGCAGCTATATTTACATAAAATGATGGGATTTTTTTAGTGAACCAGTCTTCCAGCACCTGGTTTTTCTTTTCTTCCAAAGCTCTTGCTGCAACTTTATCATAATCCTCTTTTAGATTTTCGCGGTGAGGATCTGTTTTAGTTAATATATCAATAATTCTAACGCCTTTTTTTCCTTGCGGATCTGTAAATTCTGTAGGCTGGGAATATTCACCCGCTTTAAGATCTTTGAGCATGACTACAAGATCTTTGTCGAGCTGGTCTATGGTCAAATAAGTGCTACCACTTCCATCTCTGGCACTTATACGGCCTCCTGTGAACTTGCTGCTTTCATCCTCACTAAATCTTGAAACCGCCTGGCCAAAATCAATATTTCCGGCAATAAGTTTTGACCGGATTGTGTCCATCTTTGCCTTTGCTTCATTTATTTCAATAGAACTTATTTGGGGAATTTTTAAAATATGCCTTATCACTGCATCATCGCCATTTTTACTTACCATTTGAATAATGTGGTATCCAAATTTTGTTTTAAAGACGCTGGATATCTGTCCATCTTTTAAGCTGAACGCCTTTGCCAAAAACACAGGATCCCATTGTTTTTCATTCCTATTAATTTCATATCTACCACCATTGTCTTTGCTTCCGGGATCATCAGTATAAAGTGAGGCAAGAGTTTCAAATTTTTTACTTCCATTTTCCACTTCCTTTTTATACTCTTTAAGTTGGTCAATAGCATAAGTTTCAAGGTCACGGCTTGGTTTTGGATAAATTACAATTTCTCCTATTTCTAATTGTGATTCATAAAAGTGAAGACTGTCTTTTGGAATAGAATCGTAATATTTTTTTACTTCGTCGGGTGTTATTCTTACATCAGCTACTATTTTATCACGTTCTCCTTGTGCCAATTTTTGTTCACGAAAAGTTTGCCTGAAATCATCTTTTAACTGAAACAGCGATTTACCCGCTATTTGCTCAACAATTTCTTTTGAGCCGTAACGATTTACAAAATATCTTATCTTATTGTCAATTTCAGCATCTACTTCTTCATCAGAAACCGGGATAGAATCTATTTCTGCCTGTAATACCAGGGCTTTAAGGCCAAGCGCCTGCTCAAGCAAAAGACAATTAGCATTTGGAGGTACATCAATGTTCTGCCTTTCCATATCTGATATGCTATTATCTATATCACTTTTCAGAATTATTTTGTCGCCTATAGTTGCAATTATTTTATCAGCTGTTACTGGCTTTACCTGGGCAAAAACGCCGTAGGCAACCAATAAAAAACAAATTGCAAGTAAACTTTTCTTCATTATTTTATTTATAAATGCGTATTAAAGCAGGCGCAATTAGCTACCTTCAAAAATACGGGTGTATTTCGTGGAATTTTTTTTTGAAAAGTTAAATGTTGAAGCTGTTTTGTTAAAGAAACCTGATAAGTTTACAGAGTCCTTTTAATTTCAACTTCTTCAAAGGCCTCAATCATATCGCCGGGCCTGGTATCGCTATAATTTTTAATGCTCACACCACATTCCATGTTGGTAGTAACTTCTTTTACGTCGTCTTTAAAACGCTTAAGGCTTCCTAATTCCCCGGTGAAAATAATGATACCATCGCGTACCAAACGTATACGATTATTGCGTGCGATTTTACCTTCAATTACTATACAACCGGCAACGCTCACTTTATCGAATTTGTAAGTTTCTTTTACTTCTAAAATGCCCAGGATTTTTTCCTGGATTTTTGGTTCCAGCATACCTTCCATAGCGCTCTTTACTTCATCAATTGCGTCATAAATAATTGAATAAGTTTTAATTTCAACACCTTCATGCTCTGCTAATTTAGAAGCCTGTAACGCAGGGCGTACATTGAATCCTATAATAACTGCATCAGAAGCCGTTGCCAGTAATACATCACTCTCGGTAATTTGTCCGACACCTTTATGCACAACACTTACAACTATTTCTTCTGTGCTTAATTTTTGTAAAGAATCGCTTAAAGCCTCAACTGACCCATCCACATCAGCACGTATAATTAAATTCAACTCTTTAAAATTACCTAAAGCCAATCTTCGCCCGATCTCGTCAAGAGTAATATGTTTTTTAGCACGGATACCTTGTTCGCGTAAAATTTGTGCTCTTCTGTTAGCAGTATCCTTTGCTTCAGATTCATCGCTATAAACTTTAAAAGTTTCACCTGCCTGTGGAGCGCCATTTAATCCTAAAATTAAAGTAGGCGTTGATGGTGGAGCAATGTCAATTCGTTGATTGCGCTCATTAAACATTGCTTTTACCCTTCCATAATTTTGTCCGGAAACAATAAGATCACCTTGTTTTAAAGTTCCGTTTTGTACCAGGATGGTAGCAACATAGCCACGGCCTTTATCAAGAGAAGCTTCAATTACTGATCCACTAGCTGCTTTATCAGGATTGGCTTTTAGCTCAAGCAAATCTGCTTCAAGTAAAATTTTATCAAGAAGGTCATCAACATGCAAGCCCTGTTTAGCACTTATTTCTTGGCTTTGATATTTACCACCCCAATCCTCTACTAAAATATTCATTGCAGCAAGTTGCTCCTTAATTTTCTCAGGATTAGCGCCGTCTTTATCAATTTTATTTAAGGCAAAAATCATAGGCACATTGGCCGCTTGTGCATGTGATATGGCTTCTTTTGTTTGAGGCATCACTGCATCATCCGCAGCAATAACAATTACTGCGATATCGGTAACCTTGGCACCACGAGCACGCATAGCTGTAAACGCTTCATGGCCCGGAGTATCTAAGAAAGTAATAGTTCTTCCGTTTTTCAGCAGCACTTCATAAGCGCCAATATGTTGTGTAATACCGCCTGCTTCACCTGCAATTACATTCGCTTCACGTATGTAATCAAGAAGAGAAGTTTTACCATGATCAACGTGCCCCATTATTGTTACAATTGGTGAACGTGTTTGTAAATCTTCTTCATTATCTTCTTCTTCCTCTTCATCAAATTCTGCCGCATCATCAATGCCTATAAACTCAACTTCATAATTAAATTCACCGGCTACTAATTCTATTACATCAGCTTCCAGCCTTTGATTAATAGAAACCATAATGCCAAGGCTCATACATTTGCTTATAACATCTGCAAAACTTACATCCATAAGGTTTGCAAATTCACTTACCGAAATAAATTCAGTAACCTGCAGTTTATTATCCGTTACTTCTTCACCTACATTCTCAGCAGCCTCTTCTCTTTTTGCTTTACGATATTTTGCTTTCAGGCTTTTTCCTCTTCCGCCTGCTCCTGCGAGTTTTGCCTGGGTCTCCTTTATTTTATCCTGTATTTCCTTTTGGTCAATTTCTTTATCCTCTCTGCGTGAAGGCGGCGGAGCATTCCTGTTAAATCTTCCTTGTTGCTGGGGTCTCTGCTGTTGTTGAGGCCGCTGAAAATTGCCCTGGAAATTATTGCTAGGTGGTTTCTTTTCTACAACAATTCTTTTCCGTTTACGTCTCTCATCGGAGGGTTTTTGCCTTGTTTCATTTTCAGTAGGCAATTCTATTTTGCCTAATATTTTTGGCCCTTCAATTTTTGCAGCCTTGATATTTGTGATTATGACTGGCTCAGGTTCAACCGGTCCTATTGGTTTAACTTCGCTAGCTTTTATTTCCGGCTCTGGAATTTCAGGTTCCTTCGGTATTGGTTTTGTTTCCTTTTCAACAATCTCTTTCTTTGTTGTTTTGCCCTTCTTTGGCCTTGTAGAAGAATCAATAGTGCTAAGATCAATTTTATCAATAATCTTTGGCTGTTCTACCTCAGGCGCTTCAATTTTTATAATTTCAGGTTGAGGCTTTTCAGGTAGTTCAACAATAGGTATTTCTTTAACCTCTTCTTCAACAACTTCTGAAGGTTTTGATTCTTCTGCAATAATTTCCTCTGCAACAGGCGCACTTTCCTTCGCTTTTGCTGTTTCTTTTTTAGTAAAAGAAAGGTCTTGTTCGTCTCTTCTTTTCCTGAAATCAGTAACTGCATTTTTAGGAAGGTCAATTTGTTCTGCCTTTTGTTTGGCAGCTTTATCCGGTTGAAATTCTACCTGTAAAACCCGATACATTTCTTCCGAAATTTTGGAATTGGGCTTCAGGTCATCTCCCTCGAAACCTTTGGACACAAGAAAGTCAACCAAGGTATCTTTACCAATGTTAAATTCTTTTGCTGCTGCCATTACCCGTGGTGTGTTTACTTCTGCCATTAACCGCTCCTTATCTTCTTTTTAAAGAAGGATATTTTTTTAAAATTTAAAATTATGTTTAAATAAGCATTTTAATTGAAAAGCTTATTCTGCTTCAAATTCTTCTTTTAGTATCTTTTTAACTTCAGCGATAGTTTCCTTTTCAAGATCAGTTCTGCGCTCTAATTCTTCATCAGACAATTGTAAAACGCTTTTCGCTGTATCGCATCCTATTTTTTTCAATTCATCAATAATCCATGATTCTATTTCATCAGTAAATTCTTCAAGGTCCACATCATATTCTTCAACCTCTCCTTCATTATCCCTGAATACATCAATTTCAAGCCCGGTAAGTTCACACGCAAGTTTTATATTAACACCTCTACGACCGATTGCTAATGATACCTGGTCAGGCTTTAGATAGACGTTTGCATGTTTTGCTTCCATATCTACATCCATACTGGTAATTTTAGCAGGAGTAAGAGAGCGCTGTATTAAAAGCTGGATATTATTCGTCCAGTTTATAACATCTATATTTTCATTTTTGAGCTCTCTAACGATGCCGTGTATGCGACTTCCTTTCATTCCAACGCAAGCACCAACCGGATCAATACGATCATCAAAACTTTCAACAGCAACTTTTGCTCTTTCTCCAGGATCCCTTACAATTTTTCTAATCACAATAAGGCCGTCAAATATTTCCGGCACCTCAATTTCGAGTAATTTTGCAAGAAATGAAGTATCGGTTCTTGATACAATAATAACAGCCTGGCTATTTTTCAATTCTACTTTTTTTACAACAGCTCTTACACTTTCTCCTTTTTTAAAATAATCGGAAGGTATTTGTTCAGATTTGGGAAGCAGCATTTCGTTGCCTTCTTCGTCAAGTAATAAAATTTCTTTTTTCCATACCTGGTATACTTCTCCGCTTATAATCTCACCGATCCTGTCTTCATATTTTTTAATAAGAATATTTTTCTTTAAATCATTTATACGGCTTGCTAAAGTTTGCTTACCGGCAAGTATGGCCCTTCTTCCAAATTCCTTTTGAATATCCACCTCTTCATATAATTCTTCTCCTACCTGGTAATCGGGTTCTATTTTAATCGCGTCTTTATATTCAATTTCAGTAAGCGTATTGTACAAGTCATCATCATCCACAATTGTTCTTCTTCTAAAAATTTCGAGATCCCCTTTTTGATCATTTACGATTACGTCAAAATTTTCATCAGAGCCATATTTTTTGCGGATTAATGTTTTAAACACATCTTCCATCACCTTCATTAAGGTAGGCCTGTCTATATTTTCTGCGTCTTTGAATTCCTGAAAGGATTCAATCAAATTGATACTTGCCATGTCTGTTTTTTTTAAAAAGTTACCAGCACTTTTGTATGTTTTATCTGATTAAAAAATATTGATGTAGTTTTTATTATTGTCTTATTTCCTTTCCCGGTTTTTTCTTCCAGAACAATTTCATTATCTGTTAAATTTATCAGCGTCCCTTCAACTTTATTGCCATCGTTAAGCATTACCTCTATTTTTCGGCCAATATTTTTTTCGTATTGTCGGTGAAGTTTTAATGGTGCATCTATACCAGGCGAAGAAACTTCCAGTGAAAAATTTCCATCAGGAAACAGGCGGGATTCTTCAATATATTTATAAAGAGCTTTATTTACAAAAGTGCATTTTTCAATCGTAACGCCATCGTCAGCATCAAGGAATACTTTAATTTCATTGGCAGGTGCTATTTTTATCTCAACCAAGAAAACCGTTTCCCATTGTGAAGTGATTTCTATTACGAAATCCTCAATTTTTTTTAAAACATTGGCGTCATTCATTCTTAACCGAAAAGTTACGAAAAAAGAAGAAGGGAACGCTTCCGTTCCCTTCACTATTCTTTATCAGCTGCAAAGATACAATAAATAACTATTTGTTTCCAAATTATGTTAAAGTAAAATTTTTAGAATCCTGTTAAAAAATTAAATATATATTTTTGTTGTATGAACATTTTTAGAATTGCCGCCGAATTATTTTTAATATACATTTTATATAAGCTGATATTTGATTTTATAGTTCCTGTTTATAATTCTACAAAAAAGATAAAAAAACAGTTTGGTGATATGCATGAAAAAATGCAACAGGATATGAATACAATGAATTCTAGGCAAACTCAAGCCCGCCAGGAAACGAAAGTAAAAAGGGAAGGTGATTATATTGATTACGAAGAGATCAAATAATTTACAGATCAAGATCTTCAATGTACATACCGGGTTTTAATAAAATGGTTTGTAACCCTACATCCTTTGCTGCATCTATGTTTTGAACTGAATCATCAATGAAAAGTGTTTTAGCCGCTTCAAGATCATTTTCCTTTAATACAAATTCGTAAATATCAGAATTGGGTTTTCTTAAACCTATTTCGCAGGAATAATACACTTTATCGAAAAATTCTTCAAAGGGCTTAATTCTTGAAGCCGTGTGATATATTTTATTGAATGCATCGAGATGAATGTGATTGGTATTGCTAAGCAGGTATAATTTGTATTTTGATTTGATAGATTCAAGAAATTCCAAACTTTTCTCTCGAAATGACAACAACATCGCATTCCAGTTTATTTGTATTTCATTTTTATCCAGGGCAATTTGCGTCCTTTTATTGAACTGTTTATAAAAATCTTCCTCACTAACATTACCAGTTTCAAGATTTTCAAAAAGGTCATCTGCTGCTGCCTGGGAATACATCTCATGAAAATTTGTAATTCCCGATTTTTCAAATGCCTGACGGGTTAAATTATAGTCAATATTTAAGATTACGCCACCAAGATCAAATATTATAGCATCTAAATTTTTCATGGATCAAAGAAAATTAATTCTTTTCACTTCCCGAATTTTTCTATTTTTGCAATCCTTAAAATTTACCGCTTCGCGGTTCGGGCCTATAGCTCAGTTGGTTAGAGCACCTGACTCATAATCAGGGGGTCACAGGTTCAACCCCTGTTGGGCCCACTTAATAATCAAGCATTTATGAAGATTTTCTTTGTAAGTGCTTTTTTATTTGCAAACAATTTGCAAACAAAAAGATCCTAGTCTTGGTATTTACTCTTGGAGTATGTAACATATTTAGTTATGAGAACAAATAAATTATAGAAGTTTAAAAGTTCTTATACGAATACCACTTCTTCTTTCATTCAGCACAATCCTATCTTTGTGATAAGAAGCCAAAAAATTATAAACTATCATGTCAGCGCAGGGAACTATCAAACGCTATATACTTATAATTGAAAGAATCGCATCTATTGGTTTTCCATCTTTCCAGGTTATTAAAGGCCATTTGTCCGATCATGGTTTTGAAATTTCAGAAAGAACACTGCAAAGAAATATTGAGCAAATAGGTTATGAGTTTGGAATAGAAATAAAATATGACAGAACCCAAAATGGATATTATGTAGATAAGGAGGAAAGCATCAATTATGATGTATTCATGAAATTTCTTAAAATTGTAACCACTGCGCATTTGTTAACTGAGAGCTTAAAGGATGGTAAAAATACCATGAATTATATTTCATTTGAAGGAGACGGAGATCTCAAAGGAATTGACAATCTTAAACCACTTCTTTTTGCAATTAAAAATCACCGGAAGATATTATTTACTCATGAAAATTTTGAAACTGGCAAAAGAAAAAACTACCAAATGAAGCCATATATGTTGAGAGAATATCAAAGCAGGTGGTACATTGTTGGGTTAGTTGACGGAGCTGAATTTAGAACATTTGGTATTGACCGTATTGAAAGCATTGAAGTGCTCACTGAAACATAATAAATTAAATGCGTCAAAGATCGTTTTCAGGTCGGAAAGAGATGTTATTACAGTAGATTATTTCAGCAGAAAAAATCTTATTTATTCCTTTTCAGAAACGCAGGTTTTAAATCTTGAAAAACTACGGAAAAATCGTCAGGACGATATGCAGGCAATCACTGCTGTTCATGAGAGCGGGCATGCAATTATTGCCATTATGCTTTTAAAAACGGTTCCTGAAGTTATTTATTCAGTCACAGCAGATACAGAAAGATATGGTTTTATTCACACAAAACTCGGTTGGGAATATATTAGTAAAGAACAGATCATTAAGCTGCTTGCTATGTATCTGGGAGGATATGTTGCTGAAAAAATCATATTTGGAGAAGAAAATATTACTGCAGGATCGGAAGAAGATATTATAAAGGCAACAAATCTTGCGACAGCAATGCTAAAGAGTTGTGGTATGGGAAGCCTTGTAGCAAGCTTCCGTGTAAAAAATCTCATGACTAACAATTTCATTCACGATGAAAATAACATAATAAATGAAGAGGCAAAAACGCTTCTTCAAAATTCGCTTTCTCTTGCTGAAAAAACTTTAAAAGATCAACAAATACTTCTGTTAAAAATGTCAGACTATTTATGTGACAATAGATGCATGAACAAAGAAATGATAAAAGAAATGATCGGCAGATATGCTGAATTTTTTTCTGAGAATGAATTAATAGAGAACGGTGATTTATTGTTTTACAGAAATCATCTAAAGAAAAAGTTCTCGCCGTATCAAATAATGAGAAGAAGGTATTTGATAATATTTCAAGCCTATTAGAAATTTCATTAAATAAAGTAAAAAATGAATATGAAAAGAAACCTATCTTAAAAAGGGTTAGTGCAAAACGTATTCTTCTCTTGAAGAAAATGGTTGTTACTGGCATTATTACCAGCTTTGTAATTCCACAGGTTTACATGTTTTTCTTCTCAATCAACTTACAACATCGCTTCAGCAAGATGACTATGCAATTTATTTTAATTGGCAGCACTTAATAAAAGATCTTAATTGTTGTGAAAGCAAAACATGGTTACCAATAAAAAACAAATGGTGGAGCTACTGCCCAAAATGGCTTTATCTTAATCCAACATTTATTGATAATAATTTTCGTTCGTTAATCAATAATGAACTTTGTAAATCGCTGGACGGAATTTTTGAAAATGATTTGTCCGAAGCAGAAATATTAAGATTCAAAATATGGATGAAGGCTTTGCGAGGCTGATACGCATCAATTAAATTTATTTGATTAATTTTTTTTCTGACAATGTTTTCACCAATAAGCTAAACTATGAAATATGAAGCTTAGCCGGCCCGTTTTATCCACTGAGCGATTGCCGGTTTATTATTTCTTTCTGTTTGACTGTTGAGTTTATTTCTCGTATTTCACCTGTTTCTGCCACACTCTAATTTTCATTATGTGTCTGTAACTCCTAACTTTTCTAAATATTCTTAACAGCATTTGGATCCCTATTTTTTGCTGATTTAACCCGGCAATTGATCAATACTTTTCGTGTCTGAAGGGTATTTTTTGTAGGTCATTTCCAAGGTATGCGGATGGGTGTTGAAAAGAAATATTGAATCGAACTGAATGATTCCTATTTCCAATTTTTATTTGGCTGTGGTCCCATTTCGAAAACCAGTTTATTACCACACGCGATACTTGCATGACTAATGAATGGATGATCGATTGGCTTGCCATCCAGACGTGCACTTTGAATGTATTTGTTTTCAGCTGATAGTTTATTGGCAACAATCGTAAATGTTTTTGGCTGATTGTTCACTTTAAATTTCAACGTTAATTTGGGAAACTGTGGTGCGCCAATCGCATATATTCCGGAAGCCGGCGTTACAGGATAAAAACCCATCACCCCAAAAATATACCAGGCGGCCATCTGCCCACAGTCTTCATTGCCGTTAATACCCAGCGGTTCGTTACGATAATTTTCTATTGTGAGCTTTCTTATCAACTCCTGGGTTTTCCACGGCTCGCCGCAATAATCATAGAGATAACTGTAGTGGTGGCCGGGCTCATTGTCATGACGGTAATGGTTACCATTAAAGTTCTCATCCAGTTTGGCTATAAATTTTTCTTTTCCACCCATCATGTCAATCATGCCCGGAATATCCTGCATGGCCCCAAACAAATAGGTCCATTGATCGCCTTCGGTGAAACCATCCTGCCTGCCCAATTTATTCTTTGGATTGAACTGCACAAATGAACCATTCGCCAGTCTAGGAACCAGAAAACCAGAAGTTGAGTCATAAAGGTTTTTATAGTTTTTACTCCATGCTAAAATTTTGTTGTAATCACTTGTTTTGCCCAATGCTTTGGCCATCTGCGCTACCGAATAATCATCTGAAGAATATTCGATCGTACGGGAGACAGATTCTGCTGTTTTTCCCAAAGGAACATACCCAATACTGTTGAAGGCGGTAAGACCCGCCCTCGCTTCGTAGCCTGTCCACAGATCACGATCGCCATATGCAAGACTGGTATCATTATCCGGCGGTACCATTGCATCTTTTAATAAAGCTTCATATGCAAGCTTGACATCATAATTGCGAAAGCCCTTAACATACGCATCTGCAATAACTGCATCTGCATGCGTGCTTATCATGATATTCGTTTCAGCGGGGTTAGGCCACATCGGTAACCGGCCGCCTTCCTTATACATCTGCAACATCGCGGTTATCATTCCATTTACGCGGTCGGGTTGCGTAAAGATCAATAGCGGATGCAGTGCCCGGTATGTATCCCACAAAGAATAATCAGTGTAAGAAATGCCGGTATGGACCTTATCATCAAAAGCACTGTAGTATTTTCCATATTCAGAAAATTCCCGGGGGAACTGCATAGTATGAAAAAGTGCTGTATAAAAAATCGCTTTCTGGCCTTCTGAAATCCCTGTGGGCGTCATACATTCCAGGTTTTTTTGCCAGGTGTTACGGGTGGAGGTAACAAGCTGCGCAAAACTACGGCCCGAAATTTCTTTCGCCATATTGATCCTTGCCTGGTCAAGGCCTATAAAAGATGTGCCGATACGCAATTCAATTTTTTCTCCGGCTTTGGTTTTAAAATTAATGTAAGCACCCATCCTTGTTCCCAATTGTTCAAGAAAATCCGGGTTTACCGTAGCATTGTCCCAGGTACCAAAAGAAGCAATTTTTTTATTGCATTGAATAACAAAATAACCTTTAAAGTTCGGAAGATCAGGTCCAATCTGCGCAGACATTCGGTCCGGATTGTACCCCGTGATCTCATTTTTAAGCGTATCAATTTTTATATATCCTTTGATTGATTTTATTCTTGGGCCGTAGTCATTGGAAGGATCTGCCAGTTCAGGATTTAAATCAATTCCCTGGATAATAATGCGTGCCTGTTCAGCCGCTGGAAAAGTAAATTGAAAGATGGCTGCTCTTGATGCCGCTGCAATTTCACCTTTAATCTTTTTGTTGTCACCCGCATTCAATAGAACGGAATAGTAATATGGATGTGATACTTCCTCGCTGTGCTCAAACGGTAAAGCCCTGTCTTTAGGTAATAATTTTAGCGCCCCAATCTGGGGCATTACAGATACATAACCATAGTCGCCCATCCATACGGTTGGCTGATGTGAAGCCAGGAAACCAATGATGCTTTTTTCCTCATACACATACGCATTGAGCCCCATTTTAGCTTCGGCTGTCTGCGCCAAAAAATTAGTCATCGCATAGGGAACACCTACAGCAGGTACAGTGCCGCCTCCGTCTAGGCCTTTTTTAAAACCCGCATAAGGGGTGCCTATTAACGGATTAACATAATCAATTGCCTGTTTATTTTTTAACTGCTTTTGTGCAATAGAAACAGTAGTGATGCTGATAAATAATATGGATAAAATGATCAATTTTTTCATGCTATTTTCTTAAGTAATTGTATTGGTGACATGATGTTATTTTGGGTATAATATTACTTCAACGTGGTCGCTTTTGGTGAACAAATATTGGAAGGGATCATTTCATTTTTTTACCAGCGGATGCCAGGACACTTTCAATCGATTTACATCTCCGCTGCCAAAATAAACAATTTAATGGAATGATAGCCTTTTTCAAGGCAGCCTTACCCGTAATTACTAAAGCCCCATGTTCGCTCACTAAAATTTCGATACTATCAATAAATATTTGCACTCATCGTCCTAGAGAAATTACAAAGCAGTTATATTGATCTTTATTGGCATTTCAACGATAGGGTGATGATTTCCCGGCGGAGAATAACCTTATCAGAAATGCCTGTCGCAATGCCGGTTTTAACTTGCTGGGAACTGGCAATGCTTTCCAAACTATTTACGGAATTGTAATTCCATACATCTTCATCACGGTTGTGGCCATAACTGTAATCCAGCAACTCCCAGTTGGGCTGATATTGTCAGATACCGGTGTGCTGAATAACAGCAGCCAAGAGGCAATAGCAATTTTTTTAAAGCGGTTGTAAATTGCGCTGGATGACGAGGAGCATAATTGGGGAGATCGTAAG
>Ga0068852_100001798_pt1 | contig 14550 bp, 16 predicted proteins | sample KBSCornC22_FD_66594 | JGI IMG/M metagenome (GOLD analysis project Ga0068852, IMG submission 66594) | Corn rhizosphere microbial communities from Kellogg Biological Station, Michigan, USA - KBS Corn C2-2 | ecosystem: Host-associated > Plants > Roots > Rhizosphere > Soil ... | reverse complement strand
CTCGGAAGGTACAATTACGGGCTCCAGGGAACGGCCACGCAATGGGCGCTGGCCGAGGCGCTGACCGAGCTCGAGCCCGGCGCGGCGGGCACTGTTCTCTATTCCACCGGGCTCGCGTCGATCACGACGCCGCTGCTGGCGCTGCTCGCGCCCGGCGACGAGCTTCTCGCCCCCGACAATGTCTACGGACCGACGCGCCGCTTTTGCGACACTTTCCTCAAGCGCTACGGCGTGTCGACGCGGTACTACGATCCGCTGATCGGCACCGACATCGCCGGGCAGATTGCCAAGAGCACGCGCGCGATCCTGCTCGAAAGCCCGGGCTCGCTGACGATGGAAGTGCAGGACGTCCCCGGCATCTGCGCGGTGGCGCGCGAGCGCGGGGTAGCGACCCTGCTCGACAATACCTGGGCGACCCCCTTGCTGTTCCCGGCGATCGCGGCTGGCGTCGACATCAGCATGGTCGCGGCGACCAAATATGTCGGCGGCCACGCCGATGTGATGCTTGGGGCGACGACGGCGACCGGAGAGCATTACGAGCGGCTGCAGCAGGTCAGCTGGGACCTCGGCCACGGCCTCTCGCCCGACGATGCGTGGCTCGGCTCGCGCGGGCTTCGGACAATGGCGGTCCGCCTCAAGCAGCATGAGGAAAGCGCGCTCAAGGTCGCCGAATGGCTGAAGAGCCAGTCGCAAGTCGGCCGGGTGCTCCACCCTGCCCTGCCTGAATGCCCCGGCCACGAATTGTGGAAGCGCGATTTCAAGGGCTCTTCGGGCCTGTTCTCGTTTGAGCTCAGGGCTGCGACCGACGCCGATCGCTCGGCGTTCGTCGACCGGCTGGAGCTGTTCGGCATCGGCTACAGCTGGGGCGGCTACGAGAGCCTCGCGATTCCGGTCGATCCGCAACGCACGGTGACGGAGCCGCCGGCGCGCAACCTCGTCCGTCTGCACATCGGTCTCGAGGACCCGGACGATCTCATCGCCGATCTCGCCTCGTCGTTGAAGCAGATTGGCGATTGATTCGGGGATGGTAGCGGAGGAGGGACTTGAACCCCCGACACGCGGATTATGATTCCGCTGCTCTAACCAGCTGAGCTACTCCGCCCCAAAGCCCGGGAGGCGCCCACGGTGGGGCGCCGGAGGCGCGGCATATAGGTGTGCGTGCCGAGACGGTCAACGCGAGGAACCGTGCACTGTTGATGTCGTTGAGCGTCGCAGACGAAGAGGCTTTGATGGACCCCCTGACCCCGCTCGAGACCCTGTGCCGCATCATCCTGCGGGCACGCGAATATGAGGCGCAGACGGTCGATTTCGCCGACGACGAAGACGCCGACGATGTCGATGACGAGCAGGAAGGAACGCTCAGCGTTCTCGAGGACGACATCAACGACAGCGTCGAGGAAGAGCTCAAGGCCGTGTTCGAGGACCTTGGCGAGGACCAGCTGGCGGAAGTGATCGCCTTCTGCTGGGTCGGCCAGGGCACCTACGAAGCCGGCGACTGGGACGAGGCGTTCGAGGAAGCCCAGAGCATCGTCAACGAGAGCGTCGACGAGGCGATCTCCGAGCTGATGGACCAGCCGATGCTTGCCTCGGTGCTCGACTCCGGGCTCGCCGCGTTCGACCTCAGCTGCGACGGAATCGGCGAAGTCACCTGAACGGATAGAGGGCGATCCGCTCCCACGGCCCGTCGAGATAGCGGTACAACCCCAGTCCCGCGATCGCGAGCGGCCGCGGCGCGAAGCCCTGCTCGATCGACTGCTTGAGTGGCCGCGCCGCCTTCGGCGCCACCTTGTTCTGAATCGTGACGTGCGGGCGCCAGCCCCCGCTGTCCTGCGCCCCGAGAAGGCCGTGAAGCCCGGCGCCGAGCTCGTCGCGGATGCCGTCGAGGTCGGGCGACACGATCCGGAATGCAACTCCGCCGCCGAGGTCCATCAGCCCTTCGATGCGCGCCATGGGCGCGGGCCTGCGGACCACGCGCGACAGCCGGCGCTGCAGCTCGGTTTCGGCCGACGGCGGCAGCGAGTGAAACATTGTGAGGTGCGCGGGGACCCGGTTGCGGTCGGGGGGATAATGCGCCCGCCGCAGCCCCTCGATCCACGAGAAGTCGCGCTGCGCGATCTCGGCGGTGACGATCAGCGCCCCGGCCACTGATCCCGTTCGAGCTCGTCGAGGCGGCCGAAGCGCTCCGCCCCGAAATGGACGATCACCGATTCCTGCTCGACATGAACGTCGTTCCACGACAGCCGCCGCAGCTTCTCGCCGACCCCGGCCACCCCGCCCTCGGAGACGACGAGATAATCGAGCCTGCCGCTGCGGCATCCCGCCATTGCATCGATGCAGCGGCCGACTTCGGTGCCACCGCAGTGGACGGGAGCGCGACCGAGGAGCGAAACCGGAAACAGCGCCTCGCCGGGGGTCCGCTCGCTCGCTTCGGACGCGGAGCGGGCGCCCTCCTCGACCCGCGCCTGGCGGCCCAGCCAGCGCCACACGCCGAAAATGTCCAGTGCCGTCAACGCGACGTTGGTCCAGAGCAGCGCGGGCTGGTCGGTCAGCAGCCCGACGCCGATCCAGCACAAGGCGCCAAAGGTGAAGACCGCGAACCCGAGCCCGGTGACGCGCGAGCCGAGGTTGGAGGCGGTCATGAAGGCGGCGACGATCGTCGCGACGGTCGCGACCCAGGAGATGGTTTCAGCCATGCGGCGGCAATGCGCGGGCAGCGCCGAAGGTTCAGATCTCGACTTGCGAACCGAGCTCGACGACCCGGTTGGTCGGCAGTTTGAAGAATTCCATCGCGCTTTCGGCGTTGCGCAGCATCCACGCGAACAGCTTTTCGCGCCAGATCGCCATTCCCGGCCGCGACGAGGGCAGCAAGGTCTGCCGGGCGAGGAAGAAGCTGGTGTCCATCATCTTGCATGACGGACCGATGTCCTTGAGCTGCGCGAGCGCGGCGGGGACGTTGATCTCCTCCATGAACCCGTATCGGAGCAGCACGCGGTAGAAGCCGGCGCCGTAATCCTTCGTCTCGATCCGCTTGTGCTCCGCGACATAGGGCACGTCCTCGATCCGCACGGTGAGGAGGACGACGCGCTCGTGCAGCACCTTGTTGTGCTTGAGATTGTGCAGCAGCGCATGGGGGACGCCGCTCGCCGAGCTGGTCATGAACACGGCGGTGCCCGGCACGCGCGCCGCGCTCGGTGCCGCGGACTTGATGAAAATCTCCATCGGCAGGCTCGCCTCGTTCATCCGGGCGATCATCAGCTGCCGGCCCTTCGCCCAGGTGGTGAGGAAGGTGAATGCGATCGCTCCGACCAGCAGCGGGAACCAGCCGCCCGCGGGGACCTTCAGCAGGTTCGCCGAGAGGTAGGAGAAGTCGACAAAGAAGAAGAGCACCACGAGGCTGAGCGCCACCACCCGATTCCAGTGCCACAGGTAGAGCAGCACCACGGCGATCAGGATCGTGTCGATCAGCATCGCGCCGGTCACCGCGATCCCGTACGCCGCGGCGAGGTTCGACGAGTTGCGGAAGGTCAGGACGAGCAGGATCACCATGGTCATCAGCGCCCAGTTGACCAGCGGGATGTAGATCTGGCCCGCCGCGCTTTCGCTGGTGTGGGCAATCCGCAGCCGGGGCACGAAGCCGAGCTGAATCGCCTGCTGGGTGACCGAGAAGGCGCCCGAGATCACCGCCTGGCTGGCGATGATGGTGGCGGCGGTGGCGAGAAGGACGAGAGGCAGCCGGAACATGTCGGGCGCGAGATAGAAGAACGGGTCGCGGACCTTGGCCAGCGCGTCCACCGGCCCCGACGAGAGGATCATCGCCCCCTGCCCCATGTAATTGAGCAGCAGCGCGGGGAGGACGAAGTAGATCCACGAGACGCGGATCGGCCGGCGTCCGAAATGACCCATGTCGGCATAGAGCGCCTCGGCGCCCGTGACCGCCAGCACCACAGAGCCGAGCGCGACGAAGGCGCGCACCGGCTGGTAGAGGAAGAAGTACACCGCGTTCAGCGGGTTAAGTGTGTTCAGGATCACGCTCGGGCGGTCGACGATGTGGATGACGCCAAGCACCGCGAGCGTCAGGAAGTAGAACAGCATCACCGGCCCGAACAATGCGCCGACGCGGGCCGTGCCGTGCGACTGGATCGCGAACAGCCCGACGAGGATTCCGATGGCGATCGGGATGACGAACGGAGCGAGCCCGGCATTGACGGTGGTCAGGCCCTCGACCGCGGAAAGGACCGAAATCGCAGGCGTAATCATGGAATCGCCGTAGAAGAGCGCGGTCGCGAACACGCCCATCAGGACGATCCCCCCCGTCCATTTCTTCTTGCCGCTCAATTGCCGGTTGATGAGCGCGAGGAGCGCGAGGCTGCCGCCCTCCCCCTTGTTGTCGGCCCGCATCACGATCGTGACGTATTTCAACGTCACGATGATCATCATCGACCAGAAGATCAGGCTGAGGACGCCCCAGATGTGGAGCTGGTCGGGCAACAGGGTGTGGCGCCCGGCAAAAGTCTCGCGGAACGCGTAGATCGGCGACGTACCGATGTCGCCGTAGACGATCCCGATGGCGCCGACCGCCATCTTGTACAGCGGGCCCTGGTGCCCGTGGGCGACGAGGTCGTGGTCCGGTGGGCTCGTGTCGGCCTGCGCGGTCTGATCGATGCTCATGCGATGACGTGCTGACCAGCCAGTTTCCGAACCCGCATTCCCTTTGCCCCCTCGCCGCGGCCGCGGCGGTGCGCCGCACTAGCATCGGCGTCAGGACGCGGCAAATCGACGCGCGAAGGAGCGGGACAAGCAGCATTGTCCTGTTTATAGGCGCGCCCGAACACCATGACTGGAGCGAACGATTCAATGCGCATTGGGGTGCCAAAAGAGATCAAGGTTCACGAGTATCGGGTGGGGCTGACGCCGGCGTCGGTCGCGGAGCTTGCGGCGCACGGCCACGAGCTGTTCGTGGAGACCCAGGCCGGCAAGGGCATCGACTGCCCTGACAATGCCTATGAGAAGGCCGGCGCGAAGATCCTTCCCGACGCCAAGTCGGTCTTCGACTCGGCCGACATGATCGTGAAGGTCAAGGAGCCGCAGCCGCAGGAAATGGCCATGCTCCGCCCGGGGCAGATCCTGTTCACCTACCTCCATCTGGCCGCCGACAAGGAACAGGCGCTGGGGCTGATGAAGTCCGGCGCGATCTGCATCGCCTACGAGACCGTCACCGGGCGAAACGGCACGCTTCCGCTGCTCAAGCCGATGAGCGAGGTCGCCGGACGCATGTCGGTGCAGGTCGGTGCCCACTATCTCGAGAAGGAACAGGGCGGCCGCGGCGTGCTGCTCGGCGGGGTTCCCGGCGTCGCTCCGGCCAAGGTCGCGATCCTCGGCGGCGGAGTTTCGGGGGTCAACGCGGCGCAGATGGCGACCGGCATGCGCGCCGACGTGACCATCTACGACATCAACAACGACCGGCTGGCCGAGCTCGACATGTTTTTCTCGAGCCAGATCAAGACCGCCTATGCCTCTCGCGCCGCGATCGCCAGCGCGGTCAAGGAAGCCGAGCTGGTGATCGGCGCGGTGCTCGTGCCGGGCGCGGCGGCGCCCAAGCTGGTCACGCGCGAGATGCTCAAGACGATGAAGCGCGGCAGCGTTCTCGTCGACATCGCGATCGACCAGGGCGGCTGCTTCGAAACCTCGCATCCGACGACCCACGCGGACCCTGTCTACGAGGTGGACGGGATCATCCATTACTGCGTCGCGAACATGCCCGGCGCCGTCGCCCGGACGAGCGCGTTCGCGCTCAACAATGCGACTCTGCCCTTCGCGCTGAAGATCGCCAATCTCGGCGCCGAGGAAGCCATGCGGCAGGACCCGAACCTCGCCAACGGCCTCAACGTGTCCGACGGCAAGATCCGCCACGAGGCGGTGGCCGAAGCGCTGGACCTCAAGTTCGAGCCGGTCGCCGCCTAGCGGAACAGAAGCAGAACGACGGCGTTGGTGTGCCAAACGAACCGATTGAAAAGGCACACCAATGTCTGACCGTCCAAGCGACGACCCGAAGCTTCATCCGACCGGCGATGCAGTGAAGGACCCGGACCATTGGGTCACGGGCGACGAGCCGATGACGGGCGCCCAGGCGTCCTATCTCGAAACGCTGAGCGAGGAGGCGGGCGAGGAATTCGACGCGAAGCTCAGCAAGGCCGATGCGTCGAAGAAAATCGACGAGCTGCAGGAGAAGACCGGCCGCGGCGATTAGTGCACGGGAACGGGCGCGGGCGAACTGAGCGCCGCTACCCCCTGCTCCACCAGCGGCCGCCAGCTCGCGTCCTTGGGCGCGGTCGAGAGGATTTGCCGCCAAAGCTGGAGAGCGCCGTCGCGGTCGCCTGAACGGGCGAGTGCAAGGCCGAAGAAGAAAGGCGCGGCGGGGTGCCCCGGCGCCACCGCCTCCGCGCGCTTGTAGGCGAGCTCCGCCGCCGGCGTCATGCCGTGCGCATGATCGACGAGCGCGTTGCCGAGCCCGATCCACAATTGCGCATCGCCCGGATAGCGCTTGACCGCGTTGACGAGGATTCCGACCGCATCCTCGCTTTGGCCGTCGCGCTCGAGCGCCTCCGACAACCGCAGCCAGGTCTCGGCGGGCGTAAACTCGCCGAAAAAGGCGTGCCGCGCCTGCGTCAGCGGGAAATAGTCGCGGCCGTCCATCGCTTGTGCGGGGGCAGCGGGGACGCCGGGGCTGCCCTGGAGCGCGTAGCCGGCGCCTCCCAACAGCAGCGCCGCCGCGGTTGCGGTGAAGGCCGCGCCTCGGACCCGCAGGAGCCACAGCGCGCCCAGGCTCAGCAGCATCAGCGCGATGAGAATGACGAGCCCCATCAGCCGCCCCTCACGCGAATTCGCCGGCGGACCAGCCAGGCTCCAACCAACAGCAGCGCTAGGGGCGCGAGCCACAGCGGCCACGCTGCCGGCTCGTCGGTAGGCTTGTAGCTGATCCACGTCCCGTACCGCTGGATCAGCCAGCCGCGGATTTCCGCCGGGTTTTGTCCGGCGGCGATCCGGCGGCGGACGAGGTCGCGCATATCGCCGGCCAACTCGGCGTCGGAATCGGCGATCGACTGGCCCTGGCAGACGAGGCAGCGGATCTGCTCCATCAACGCCTCGGCCCGCGCTTCCTGCTTCGGGTCGGGAAGCTGGCGGTTCGACCAATAGGCCGGTGGCAGGTCGCTGTCGGCGAGCAGCGGCGCCGCGGCGATCAAGGCGAGCACCATCACCAACCGCCTCATCGCGCCTGCTCCAGCTTCGCCAGGATCATCGGCACGTCGGCTCGGTCGATCGGCCCGATCTGCTGGTAGCGGATCACGCCCTTGCCATCGACGACGAAGCTTTCGGGAACGCCCGACGAGCCGAGCGAGATCTGCACCTGGCTCTGCGGGTCGCTTCCGATCCGCTCATAGGGGTCGCCGTTGCGCGCGAGGAACTCCGAGAGGTCACCCGGCCGGTCGCGGACCGCGATGCCTTCGACCGCGACACCGTGCGCCTTCAGCGTCTGCAGCACCTTCACCTCGGTCACGCACGGGATGCACCAGCTGGCGAAGATGTTGAGGAGGTGCGGCTGCCCGGTCGCGAGGTCGCTGGAATCGAGCGCCGGCTTGTTTGGCAGGATCGGGGCGAGGCTGAACGCCGGGACCGGCTTCCCTTCGAGCGTCGAATGGACGTTCGTGTCCGTCGGCGTCGAAAGGCGCCATACAAGCGCTCCGATGATCAACACGAGCAGCGCGAACGGGGCGAAGCGAAGCGCGCGGCTCATGCGTAGCGCTCCTGGCGCCACTCCTCGGCGCGCGGGCGCCGCCGCCAGACCAGGCGCCACAAGCGCCCGAGCAGCGCCAGCGCACCGCCGATCGCGATCAACGCGCCGCCGGCCCAGATCAGCGTCACGAATGGCTTCCACCACAGCCTCAGCTGCCATCCGCCGTTCTGGTCCTGCTTGCCCACCACCGTGTAGAGCTGGCCGTTCCAGAAGGTGCGGATCGCGGACTCGTTCGTCTCGGTCGGCGGGTTCGGATAATAGCGGGACTCGGGTTCGAGGGTGACCAGGCGCGGCCCGTCGCTCGCACGAAGCTCCGCCTCGACGGCCGTCCAGTTCTTGCCCGCCGTCGGAGTCACGCTCGCGAGCTGGACCGACCACGGGCCGACCGTCAGGATCTCGCCTGGCTGGGCGACGGCAAGCGTTTCGCTGCTGAATGCGGCATTCGCGGCCATTCCTACCAGCGCGACCGCGATTCCGAAATGCGCGACCACCATTCCCCAGGTCGCGAGCGGCGCGCGCAGCGGGTTGCGCCCGGTCAGCGGGAGGATGCTCGCGGCCGCGAGATAAGCCGCGACGGTCAGCCCGAGCCGTGGCAGGATGTGCATGTCGCGCCACAGGATGATCGTGATCGCGAGCACGGTGATCCCGAGCAGGGCGGGGATCTGGAGCCGCTTCAACACCGGCCGCCGCTCCCGCCGCCACGCGAGCAACGGGCCGATCCCGACGAGCATTGCAAGCAGCAGCGCAAGCGGCCCCGCGACGGCGTCGAAGTAAGGCGCTCCGACCGAAATCTTTTCGCCGCTGACCGCCTCGACGAACAACGGATAAAGCGTTCCGACGAAGACGATCCCAAGGACGACGCTCAGGATCAGGTTGTTGACCACCAGCCCGGTCTCCCGGCTGACCAGCTCGAACGGCGCGCCTTCCTTCAATGCCGGCGCGCGGATCGCGAACAAGATGAACGCCGCGCCAACATAGATCGCGAGCAGCGCCAGCAGGAAGGTGCCCCGCTCGGGGTCGATGGCGAAAGCGTGGACCGAGGTGAGGATGCCCGAGCGCACGAGGAAGGTCCCGACCATCGACATCGAGAAAGCGATCACGGCGAGCATCATCGTCCACGCCTTGAGTGCGCCGCGCGCCGCAAGGACGTTGATCGAATGGAGGAGCGCGGTCGCGGCGAGCCACGGCATCAGCGACGCATTCTCGACCGGGTCCCAGAACCAGTAACCGCCCCAGCCGAGCTCGTAATAGGCCCAGTAGCTTCCCGCGGTGATGCCGAGGGTCAGAAGCACCCACGCGCCGAGCACCCACGGCCGCATCGCGCGTGCCAGGCGGGAGTCGACTTCGCCGGTGAGCAGCGCCCCGACCGCGAAGCTGAACGCGACCGACAGCCCGACATAGCCGAGGTAAAGCGTCGGCGGGTGGAAGGCGAGGCCCGGGTCCTGGAGCAAGGGGTTGAGCCCCTGCCCGTCCGGCGGCGCCGGCCACAATCGCGCGAACGGGTTCGAAGCGATCAGCAGGAAGGCATAGAAACCGAGCGCCAGGATCGCCTGCGCGCCCAGCGCCGCGACGGTCGTCCGTTCGCTCGTCCGGTGCGCCAGCAAGGCGACGAACGCCCCGGCGACCGCGAGGATCGTCACCCACATCAGCATCGAGCCTTCGTGGTTCCCCCAGGCGCCCGCGACCTTGTAGATGAACGGCTTGGCGCTGCTGCTATTCTCGAACACCAGGGCGACCGACATGTCGCTGAGCGCGAACACAGTCAGCAGTGCGGCAAATGCGATGAGCGTCAGGACGCCCTGGACGAGGGCGACCGAGCGCATTGCCCGGCGAACGTCGGTGCCGCTGCGCAGCGCAACCATCATCAGCACGAACTGCAGCCCGGCGAGCGCAGCGGCGAGCCATAGCGCGGCAAGGCCGGTCTCGGCGATCATTTCTCGAGCGTCTTCCCGGCCTTGTGCTCCGCGGAAAGATTGCCGAGCTCGGGCGGCATGTAGCGCTCGTCGTGCTTGGCGAGGATCGTGTCCGCGAAGAACGTGCCGTTCTGCAGCCGCCCTTCGGCGACGGCGCCGGAACCTTCGCGGAACAGGTCGGGCGGAATTCCGCGGAATATGACGGGCGTCTGGGCCTTGCCGTCGGTGACCACGAAACGGATGGTGACGCCGTCGGGCAGGTGTTTGATCGAGCCGCGCTCGACCATTCCGCCGAGACGCATCGCCTCGCCATCCCGGGCCTTGCCGGCGGCGATGTCGGCGGGCGTGTAGAAATAGGAGGCCTGGCTGCGCAGCCCCCACATCGCGAGTAGCGCGGCGGCGAACAGCGCCACGACCGCCGCGAGGACCAGCACCAGCCGCTGGTTCTTGGGTTTCATTTGCGCTTGAGCGTGTCGGCCGCGGCTTCGGCGCGGCGCATCGAGGCGAATGCCCACAGCAATAGCGCCGCGGTCAGCGCGACCGTGACAACATAAGCGGCGGTGACGAACGGCCACGGGTTCATGTGCCGAGCCTCCGCATCCGCGCTTCGACCTTCGCCTCGGCGAGCTCCGCCCGCATCCGCATCAGGACCGCGGCACCGAACAGGCAGGTGAAGCCGACCAGGGTCAGCGGCAGCGGCCACAGGATCGATCCGGCGATGGTCGAGCCGGTAAGGCCGATGCTTTCGCCCTGGTGCAGCGTGCGCCACCACAGGACGGAATAATGGATGATCGGCAGGTTCACCGCGCCGACGAGGCCATAGATCGCGGCAATGCGCCCCTCTCCGCCCCGCTCCTTCTCGGCCGACGCGAGCGCGATGTAGCCGAGGTAGAGGAAGAACAGGACGAGCATGGAGGTCAGCCGGCCGTCCCATTCCCACCATGTACCCCACGTCGGTCGGCCCCAGATCGAGCCGGTGACGAGGCAGATGGCCGCGAAAGTCGCGCCCGCCGGCGCCGCCGCTCTTCCGCCAATGGCGGCCAGCGGATGGCGCCACACCAGTTGGCTCAGCGACGCCGCAGCGATTCCCATCCAGCCCGCCATTCCGAGCCACGCCGACGGGACATGGATGTAGAGGATCCGCACCGTCTCGCCCTGGAGGTAGTCGGGCGGCGTGCGCGTGAGTCCCGCCGCCATGCCGACGATCGACAGCGCCAGCCCCACCAGCAGCAGCCAGGTCGTGGCCGGACGCGCGATCCGCAGGAATCGGGTGGGGTTTGCGAGCGCGTGCACGTGCCGCCGCTTATGCCCTGCCGATCAGCCTTTGCGCCATAGCATCCGCGACCGCCGCCGGATTGCGCCCGGTTTCCACGCTCTCGGCCCAGATTTCCTCAAGCCGGACCGGAATGCCCTCGATGCGGCGGCGGACGAGGCTCGCGTCGCCGTCGCCGAGATATTCGGTGCAGACGTTGATGATGCCACCGGCGTTCATCACATAATCGGGCGCGTAGAGGATGCCGCGCTTGTGCAGGCGTTCGCCGTCCTCCTCGGTCGCGAGCTGGTTGTTCGCTCCGCCGGCCACGACCGGCACCTTGAGCGCGGCGATCGTCTGTTCATTGAGGATGGCGCCGAGCGCGCACGGGCTGAGCAGGTCGGCATCGAGGCCGAGGATCTCGTCGGGCGAGACCACGTTGCCGCCGGTCCGGTCCGCGAGCGTCCGCGCTTTCTTCTCGTCGACGTCGGCGATCGACAGGCGCGCGCCCTCCGCGCAGGCATGGAGCGCAACGCCGCTCGCGACACTTCCCGCGCCCTGGAGCGCGATGTGCAGGCCGTCCACCGAGTCCTTCCCGAGCGCGCGCTTCACCGCCGCTTTCATGCCGAGGAAAACGCCGAGCGAGGTATGCGGCCCGGGGTCGCCGCCGACGTCGCCTTCGGAGTTCGGAAGGCCGGCGACATATTGGGTCGTGCGGCTCACTTCGATCATGTCCGCCACGTTCACGCCGACGTCTTCGGCGGTGATGTAGCGGCCACCGAGGTCGTTCACGGCCTTGCCGAAAGCGTGGAGCATTTCCGGCGTCTTGGTGCGCTCCGGGTCGGCGAGGATGACGGATTTACCGCCGCCCAGCGGCAGGCCCGCCATCGCATTCTTGTAGCTCATGCCGCGCGAGAGGCGGAGCGCGTCGACCAGCCCGTTCTCGTCCTTGGCATAGTGCCAGAGACGGCATCCGCCCGCCGCGGGGCCGAGATGGGTCGAATGGACGGCGATAATGGCTCGAAGGCCGCACTCGTCGTTGGTGATGAAGTGAATGGCTTCGTGATCGTCGAAGTCGGGCAAGCCCCAGGGCGTGGTCATTGAAATGCGCTAACTCTTCTTGCAGGAAGATGGGGCGATCGAGGGGACTTGAACCCCCGACCCTCGGTACCACAAACCGATGCTCTAACCAGCTGAGCTACGATCGCCACGGTGCCAATCGGGAGTAGCTCCCTTGCCCGCGCGGCGGCACTTAAGAGGCAGCGCCGAGGAACGCAAGGAGCGCCCCTTTCCCCGCCGCGCGTAAACTTAGGATAATGTACGGTTTTGTAGCGTGCTGTGGAAGCACTTGCCGAGCGTACGGAGCAGGCGCATCTTGTCCGTCCGGGAGAAAGGGCCGCGATGGCGAGTCGGCGACTGAAGTCGGCACCGCAAGACATTCCCCTGCGCGAGACGCTCATCTCTGCGGGGCTGGACACCCATCTCGCCGACCTGCTCGTGGAAATGCCGTATCGCCTCGTCCATGCCGAGCCACGGCGTCCGTTCCGCGAACCGGGCGCGCCGCGCAACGAGGTGATGTTCGTCGCTTCCGGCATCCTATCGAAATTCAAGGCGGACTCGTCCGGCCGCCGCCAGATCGTCGCCCTGCGCTTTCCCGGCGAAGGCATCCTGCCGAGCCAGGGTGTGGCCGAATACGGGATCCAGGCCATCGTGCGGAGCGACGTCATGGTCGGCCGCGCCGCGGATTTCCTTCCCATCCTCGATGCGCATCCGGAGCTTCGGCAATTCTTCTGGCGCCTCATCCAGCGCAATGAGTCCATCGGCTATGAATGGCTGGTCAATTGCGGAAGGCGCGATTCGACCGCGCGCGTCGCGCACCTCCTGTGCGAGACGGCAACACGCATGAATTCGCCGCAAGGGCAAATGCTGAACCCGTTCACGCAGCAGCAGATTGCCGACATCACCGGCCAGACTTCCGTGAACGTGAACCGCGTGCTTGCCGACATGGAGCGCCAGGGACTGATCCGGCGCAAGGGCCGCGAAATCGAATTCACCGACTGGCCGGAAATGCGCCGCGTCGCGAGCTTCCAGCCCGAATATCTGGAATAGCCTGGTTCACCAGCCGATGCTCAGAGGCTGGTGGGCGCGGCAGGGTTTGAACCTGCGACCCCACCCGTGTGAAGGGTGTGCTCTACCACTGAGCTACGCGCCCAACCGATGTGGGAAGCGGCGGATATAGTGCCGTCAGCCGACCTGTCTAGATTACTGGACCGCGTCCTTCAGGACCTTGCCCGGCCTGAACTTGGGCTGGGAGCTCGCGGCGATGTCCATCGGTTCTCCGGTGCGCGGATTGCGCCCGGTCGACGCCTTGCGCCGAGTGACGGAAAAATTGCCGAATCCGACCAGCCGAACCTCGTCGCCGCGCTTCAAGGCCGACGTAATCACTTCGAGCATCGTCTCGACGGCCCGCGACGCATCGTTGCGGCTGAGCCCCGCGCGATCTGCCACCTGGCCGATGAGTTCCTGCTTGTTCATTGCCCCAGCTCTCCCTCATCGCTCCAGACTCGCGCGCGAAGCGCCTGCCTTTAAGGCAAGAGTCTGCGCATGAGTCCAGTGGCTCTAGTGACGGATCGCGGCGCCGGGCTCCCCGACTGGCGCATGGACCGGCGGTTGCGCAGCATGTTCGTCCGCTTCGGTCCATTCGATCGGCTGGAGCGGCTGCACCAGCGCCCTGGCTAGCACTTCGTCGATGTGGCTCACGGGGACGATTTCCAACCCGTCCTTCACCGTCGCCGGCAGGTCGACCAGGTCCTTTTCGTTTTCGGCCGGGATCAGCACGGTCGTGATCCCGCCGCGCAGCGCGGCAAGCAGCTTCTCCTTAAGTCCGCCGATCGGAAGGACGCGGCCGCGCAGGGTGACTTCGCCGGTCATGGCGACGTCGCGGCGCACCGCGGTGCCTGACAAGGTCGAGATCATCGCCGTAACCATGCCGATGCCCGCCGACGGCCCGTCCTTCGGCACAGCTCCCTCGGGCAAGTGAACGTGGATGTCCTTGCGCGCGAAGATCGACGGCTTGATGCCGAAGGCGGGCGCGCGGGCCTTCACGAAGCTCATCGCCGCCTGGATCGATTCCTGCATCACGTCGCCGAGCTTGCCGGTGGTCTTGATCTGCCCCTTGCCCGGGACCGTCACCGCCTCGATCGTCAGCAGCTCTCCCCCGACTTCGGTCCAGGCAAGGCCGGTAACGGCGCCGATCTGGTCCTCTTCCTCACCCATGCCGTACCGGAACTTCCGGACTCCGAGGAAGTCGCCGAGGTTCTCGGACGTCAGCTCGACCTTCTCGGTCTTGCCTTCGAGGATCTGGCGAAGCGACTTGCGCGCGACCTTTGCCAGCTCGCGCTCGAGCGTGCGGACGCCCGCCTCGCGCGTGTAGTGGCGAATGATCGAGCGAAGTGCGTCGTCGCCGAAGCTCAGCTCGCCGTCCTTCAGCCCATGGGCCTCGATCTGCTTGGGGATCAGGTGGCGCTTGGCGATCTCGACCTTCTCGTCCTCGGTGTAGCCTTCGAGCCGGATGATCTCCATCCGGTCCATCA
>Ga0068852_100001796_pt1 | contig 14563 bp, 11 predicted proteins | sample KBSCornC22_FD_66594 | JGI IMG/M metagenome (GOLD analysis project Ga0068852, IMG submission 66594) | Corn rhizosphere microbial communities from Kellogg Biological Station, Michigan, USA - KBS Corn C2-2 | ecosystem: Host-associated > Plants > Roots > Rhizosphere > Soil ... | reverse complement strand
CTTGTTCTTGACGACCTTCACCCGCGTGGTGTTGCCGACGATATCGTCGCGATCCTTGATCTGGCCGGTGCGGCGGATATCGAGCCGGCACGAGGCGTAGAATTTGAGCGCGTTGCCGCCGGTGGTCGTCTCCGGATTGCCGTACATCACGCCGATCTTCATGCGGATCTGGTTGATGAAGATGACGAGCGTGCGCGAGCGCGAGATCGAGCCCGTGATCTTGCGCAGCGCCTGGCTCATCAGACGCGCCTGCAGGCCGACATGGCTGTCGCCCATCTCACCCTCGATTTCCGCCCTCGGCACCAGAGCGGCGACCGAGTCGATCACCAGCACGTCGATCGCGTTGGAGCGGACGAGCGTATCGGTGATCTCCAGCGCCTGCTCGCCCGTATCCGGCTGGCTGACGATCAGCTCGTCGATATCGACGCCCAGTTTCTTGGCATAGACCGGGTCGAGCGCATGTTCGGCATCGACGAAGGCGGCAGTGCCCCCATTCTTCTGCGCTTCCGCGATCGCATGCAGCGCGAGCGTGGTCTTGCCCGAGCTTTCCGGCCCGTAAATCTCGACGATGCGGCCGCGCGGCAGGCCGCCAATCCCGAGCGCGATGTCGAGCCCCAGGCTGCCGGTCGAGATCGATTCGATCTCGATCTTCTCGCGGCTGCCGAGCTTCATCGCGCTGCCCTTGCCGAAGGCGCGGTCGATCTGCGCCAATGCGGCGTCCAGCGCCTTCTGCCGTTCGCTCGTGCTCGCCATATCGCCGTCGATCACCTTCAGAGAAGCCGCCATGTCCAAGCCCCTGTCGCTAGAGGAATTCCGTCACATCTTCAACGTCCGTAGCGGGCGTCGTACACGGAATGTTCCACGAGAACAAGAGGGGAACTTTGCTGGGGATCAGGCGGCGACGGTTTCCAGCGCGGCCTGCACGCCATCGAGCGTGAACGGCTTGGGGAGCTGATGCGCATCGACATGGCGCGGCGGCGGCGGTTCGACGTGCCCCCCGGTCGCGAGCAGGAACGGTATGTTCCGAGCCTTGAGCGCATCCGCCACCGGCCAGCAGGGCCCGTCGCGCAGATTGACGTCGAGGATGACGATATCGAACCCGCCGTCTTCCACCTTGGCCAGGGCTTCGGCGACGCTGTCGCACACGCCCGCCAGACTATGGCCAAGCAGATCGATGAAATCCTCGATCATCATCGCGATCAGGGGCTCATCCTCGACGACGAGGACGGAGAGCGGTGCGGTCATGCGATCTGAATAATGCGCAATATCCCGGACGCAAAGGCGGATTCTATCGGCTCTCGAATGAGTTCCGACGCTAATGCATTGATCTGCATCAGGAAGCCGGCTGCAACGCGTCGCGGGCGGCCTGGCCGAGTTGCTGAACGGAGAAGGGCTTGGGCAGGAAAGAGACGCGATCGATGTCGATCGACTTGCGCAACTGCTCCTCGGCATAGCCCGACATGAACAGGATCTTGAGATCCGGATACTTGGCGCGCGCGGCGCGGACCAAAGTCGGCCCATCCATCGTCGGCATCACCACGTCGGAGATGAGCAGGTCGATCTCGGCCCCTTCCTCAAGCAGTTCGAGCGCCTCTTCGCCATTGTTGGCGGTGAGCACCTGATAGCCCTGGCGCGTCAGCGCGCGTTCGGCGACGGCGCGCACCATCGCCTCGTCTTCGACCAGCAGGATCGTGCCCGTCCCCCAGGTCTCACCCGCCGCCTCGACGCGCACCGGCTGCACCGGCTCGGGCGCGACCTCAGCCGCATGATGGACGGGCAGATAGATGACGAAGCTCGTGCCCTTGCCGACTTCCGAGTCGGCAAAGATGAAGCCGTCGGTCTGCTTGACGATGCCATAAACGGTCGACAGGCCAAGGCCGGTACCCTTGCCCACTTCCTTGGTGGTGAAGAAGGGTTCGAACACCTTGGCCAAGTTTTCGGGCGGGATGCCGACGCCCGTGTCCGACACGCGCAGGCCCGTATAATCGGCGATCGGCAGGATTTCGCTGCGCATCTTGCGCACGTCCGCGGCGGTGACCCGGAAGGTTTCGATCGTCACCACGCCGCCCTCGGGCATGGCGTCGCGCGCATTGACCGCCAGGTTGACGATCACCTGTTCGAGCTGCCCCGGATCGGCGCGCACCAGCCCCAGATTGCGGCCATGCTTCACTTCCAATTTGACGGTCTCGCCCAGCAGCCGGCGCAGCAGGTTGGAGATTTCGGAGATGACGTCGGGCAGCTGCAGGATCTGCGGGCGAAGCGTCTGCTGGCGCGAGAAAGCCAGCAATTGACGGGTCAGCGAGGCGGCGCGGTTCGAATTATGCTTGATCTGCTGGATATCGTCATAATCGATGTCGCCGGGCGTATGGCGCATCATCATCAGGTCGCAATGGCCGATGATCGCTGTCAGGATGTTATTGAAATCGTGTGCGACGCCACCCGCCAGCTGGCCGACGGCCTGCATCTTGGTCGCCTGCGCGACCTGGCGCTTGAGCTTCGATTCCTCGCTATTGTCCTTGAGGCTCAACAGCACCGCGGCATCGCCCAGGCCTTTCGCATTGGCGATGGTGAGCGCGACCGGTTCTTCCGGCCGATATTTGAGGCGGATCGCAAGGTCGCCCGGCAGGGCGCGGCCGGCGGCGAAGCGGCGCACCGCGTCGGAGACGATGCCCTTGTCCTCGTCGGCGACCAGGTCGCTGGGATAGACGGCATGGTCGTCGGGGCCGAGGCCGGCCGCGCGACGGAAGGCATCGTTCAGGAACAGGAAGCGGCCATCGCGTTCGACCAGGGCCAGGCCGAGCGGCAGCATCGCCAGCAGCTCGTGAAGGTGGACGGTGGCGGCGCCGCGGGCGGCGGCAGCGCTCATCGCCTCCGGATCCTCGTCGAACATCAGGAAGACGCTGGCGCCTTCGGCAGGATCTTCTTCCAGCGAGACGGGGACGATCCGAAGCGGCGGCGTCTCTTCGGGATCGCGCGCGATGCGCACACCGCCGTCGGGGCCGGTCTCCAGCAGGGATGTCATGTTCACCCCGGCGATATCGGCGCCTGCATCCCCCATTGCGCGGAAGATGAAGACTTCGTTGGCGCCGATGATCGTGCCGTCGGCATGCACCAGGGCCAGCATCACCCCTGCCTCGCCGAGCCTTTGTCCACCGCTGCCGTCGAGCAATGCGCGGACAACGCCATATTCGTTCTGCGGCCCGGTCCGGCGGAAACGCCAGACCAGATGGTCGTCCCGCCGGCCGGCCCTGCGCAGGATCACCCGACCGGGTCCGTCGGGAAGGTGAAGGCCATCCACCTCGGCCTGACCGTCGCGCATGGCAACGCGCGCGGCGGCTGTCAGCCGGGCAAGATCCTCCGACGCGAGCGGCAGCATGTCGGGGGTGAGCGGCTGACCGAACAAGCTGAGGAAAGTGGGGCTGGCGCAGAGCGAATCGCCGTTGCGATCGGTGATCAAGGTCGCGTCCGCCCCATCGGCAAGCGCGGCGTGGAGCAAGGTCCAGTCGCGCGAGCCTTCGAACGTCTCATCGCGCGACCTGAGCAGCCAGATGCCGGCGACCAGCGCCCCCACCAGCAGCAAAGCGGCGAGGCCGGTCGCGAACATCGATGGTACGATCCGGGACGCGAGCAGCACCAGGGTCGCCGCCGCGAGCAGCAGGATCGCGGCGGGCACCAGCCCTTCCCGCCCGGCCCTGGGCGGCGGCAGGAAGGGCAACAATGGTGCGCGCGTCGCGATTCTACGTCCCCTGTCGGTCGATCAGGTCGTTACCAAACCAGCACGCGCTGGTCCGGCGCAAGATACATTTTGGCGTCGGGGCCGACCTTATACGCGTCGTACCAAGGCTGAAGGTTGCGCACGATCCAGACCCGCTGGGTCGACGGCGAGTGCGGATCGGTGAGCAGTCGCTGGCGCAGATTGGGCTCGCGGTAATTGCGCCGCCACACCTGGGCCCAGCCGAGATAGAAACGTTCGTCGCCGCTGAAGCCGTCGATCACCGGCGCGGTCTTGCCGCCCAATGACGTGCGATAGGCGTCATAAGCCACGGTCAGCCCCGCCAGATCCGCCATATTCTCGCCCAGTGTCAGCGCACCCTGCACGTGGGCGCCCGGAAGCGGCTCATAAGCATCATATTGCGCGACCAGCTTGGCGGTCATGGCGGTGAAACGCTCGACGTCCTGCGGGGTCCACCAGTCGGTCAGCCGGCCATGCGGATCATATTTGCGGCCCTGATCGTCGAAATGATGGCTCATTTCGTGCCCGATCACGGCGCCGATACCGCCATAATTGACCGCCGGATCGGCATGCGGATCGAAGAAAGGCGGCTGGAGGATCGCCGCCGGGAAGACGATCTCGTTCCAGACCGGGTTGGCATAAGCGTTGATCTCCATCGGCGTCATGCCCCACTCGCCGCGGTCGGCGGGCTTGCCGAGCTTGCTCAACCCATATTGCCAGTCGAATTCGTTCGATCTTTTGACGTTGCCGTACAGATCGTCGCGCACGATCTGCAGGCCCGAATAATCGCGCCAATGGTCGGGATAGCCGATCTTGGGACGGAAGGAGGCGAGTTTGGCGCGCGCCGCCTCACGCGTCTTCGGATCCATCCAGGCCAGATTCTGGAGCCGCCGGTCCATCGCCGCGATGATGTTCTTCACCAGCTGGTCGGCGGCGGCCTTGGTCTCGGGCGGGAAATAACGCTGGGTGTAGACCTGACCCAGATCCTCACCCATCGCATTCTTGACCAGATCGACCCCGCGCTTCCACCGCGCCTGGATCTGCGGCGTGCCCGACAAGGTGGTGCCGTGGAAAGCGAAATTGGCGTCGACGAAGCGGCGCGACAGCCAGGGCGCGGCATTGTCGATCGTGTGGACCAGCAGATAATCGCGCAGCAGCGGCAACGGCGCCCCGGCGATCAGCTTCGCCGACGCGGTGATCGCGCTCGGCTGAGCGACGATATAATGATTATCGCCATTGAGGCCGGCCGCGCCAAGGTAGGCGGCCCAGTCGAAACCGGGCGCATTCTTGTCGAAATCGGCGCGCGTCCAGACATTGTATGTCTTGTCGGAATCGCGGCTGTCGATGCGCGTCCAATGGACCTGCGCGACCTTGGTCTCGAACTCCATGACCGCCTGCGCGCGCGCCGGCGCATCGGTTTCGCCGGTGAGCGTCAGCAGCTGCGCGAGATAATCGACATAGGCCTTGCGCGCACTTGCGCTGTTGGCGTCGGTTTTGAGGTAATAATCGCGGTCCGGCAGGCCGAGCCCGCCCTGGACGATGCCGATGGTCGGTCGGTCCGGATCCTTGTCGTCGAGGCCGACGCCGGCCACGATCGGGCCGCCGACGCCGTTACGCAACGAAGCCCCCAACGCACGGGCATAATCGGACTGGCTGTTGATCGCCTTGATCGCGGCGATTTCCGGCTTGATCGGATCGAAGCCTTTCGCCTCGGCGGCATTCTCATTCAGGAAGCTGGCATAGAGCGCGCCGATCTTGGACGCCGGATCCTTCGCCTTTTCGTCGAGGATATCGTGCATCCGGGCGATCGACAGTTCCTCCAGCACCGCAAAGGCGCCGTAATTGGAGCGATCCGCCGGGATCGGCGTGGTCTTCGCCCAACCGCCATTGGCGAATTCGTAGAAGTCGTTGCCCGGGGCCACCCCACGATCCATGCCGGCTTCGTCGAAACCGAAACGGCCGATCTGCGGCTTGTCGGCGGCGAGCGCGGCCTTCTGGCCGGTCACGGGGCCGACCGCCGCGCCGGCCGGCTTCTTCGCCTTTTCGGATGCGGGCGCAGCGGCGGTGAGGGAGGAGAATGCGAACAGGCTGCCAGCGAGCAGGAAGACGATCTTGCGGTTCATCGGCGCGATAACCTCACGAAACTCATATATGCGCAGTGGGTTAGCGCCTGCCGCCAATGGCGCAAGAGGGCGCGTCGCGAACGCGGGCCGCTCGACTCTTGCCCGAGATCAGATGAACGGACGATAAGCGTGGGCCGGGTCCAATCCAGCCCCTCATCGTGAAAGCCAGACCCACGGGTCCGCGCGCGGCTCCCTCATTCTCGTCCATCGCGAAGCGCTGTGGCAGTCCAGGCCTGTCGACCGGATTGCCGCGCCCCTGCGGGGCTCGCAATGACGGCCACTTAGGGTCCGGGCCCTATCGTCAGAGCTCGACCGCTAACCCCGCTCGCGCAGCAGGCGCTGCTGGTCACGCTTCCAGTCGCGCTCCTTCACCGTCTCGCGTTTATCGTGCAATTTCTTGCCCTTGGCCAAGGCCAGCTCGACCTTGGCGCGGCCGCGGCCGTTGAAATAGATCGACATGGGAATCAGCGTCATGCCCTCGCGGCTGACGCCGACATGGATCTTCTCGATCTCGCGCTCGTGCAGCAGCAATTTGCGCGGCCGCTTGGGCTCATGGTTGAAACGATTGCCATGGCTGAATTCGGGGATGTTGGCGTTGATCAGCCACGCCTGGCCGTCCTTCACCTCGGCGTAGGATTCGGCGATCGAGCCCTCTCCGAAGCGCAGCGACTTCACTTCGGTGCCGGTCAGGGCGATGCCGGCCTCGTAGAAATCCTCGAGGAAATATTCGAAGCGCGCGCGCCGGTTCTCGGCGACGATCTTCTTCTTGTCGAACTCGGTGGGACGGGGACGTGCCATGGGAGGCGCGACGTAGGGGATTGCGGATGGAGTTGCTAGGGGGCGGCCTCGAATCCTGCCGGGCAATGCCGCAGCGCAGCATCATTTTGACAGCGGTCAATGTCGACCCGTTCGGCCGCGCCTAGCGACGCCTTCGTCTCGAAACAGGGAGAAAGCGTATGCGTAGCTTGCTTGTCGCCGCGGCGATCGGAACCGTTCTGGCCGGCCCGGCCTTTGCCGAAAAGGGTGACTGGATCGTGCGGGTGCGCGCGATCGACGTGGCCCCGAACGAGCGGACCGGGCCGGTCCTGCCGACCTTCCCCACCGGTCGCACCTCGGTCGACAATGCCGTCACGCCCGAGCTCGATTTCACATACATGGCGACCAAGCATGTGGGCGCCGAGCTGATCCTGGCGACCACCAAGCATCATGTGTCGGGCAAGGACGCGCTGGCCGGCGTCGGGCGCCTGGCGGGAACCTGGGTGCTGCCGCCGACGCTGACACTGCAATATCACTTCCTGCCCGATGCCGCGATCCGGCCCTATGTCGGCGGGGGGGTCAATTACACGATCTTCTACAGCACCAAGGCGACCGACGCGCTCAATACCGCGATCGGCAACACCAAGGTCGGGCTGTCGGACAGCGTCGGCTATGCGCTGCAGAGCGGGATCGACATCGACCTGACCAAGCGTTTCTTCGTCAATTTCGACGTCAAATATATCAACATCCGCACGCACGCGCGGCTGACCACGGGCGCGTTGGTGAATGTCGAACGGGTCCATCTCGACCCCTTCGTGTTCGGTGTCGGCATCGGCACCCGCTTCTAGGATCGGCCGGACCGTGGCCCCGGTCCGCGCCGGGGCCAACGTCCGCCCGTCCAAGGGCATGACAGCGGAGGATCCGATGGGGCGCCGATCGCACCAGACCGCCGATGCCACGCTCATCAGCGAAGCCGACCTGATCGGTCTGCTGGCCGAACATGCTCGCTGGAGGCGACTGAGCGCACGGCTGGAGGCGATCGCCGATGCGCTGCCGGCCGTCCCCGACCTGATCGAACGCGCCGCGCTGCGCGCGCAACTGCGCGAGGCCTTTCCCGATACCGGGTCGGCCCCCGCCGCGTGGCTCGGACGGTTGTTCCAGCAGGAGCGGCACGAACCCGAGGTTGCGCGCCTGCTCGACCGGTTGACCGAATGGCGTGTCACCCTGTTCGTCCAGGCGCAGGACCTGAGTGAAGCCACCGAAAACGACACGCCCAGTGACGTGCTCGGCTACATGTTGCGCAACGTCTTCTCCGGCTGCAGCGAGCTTTCGGCACTGGAGGTGCTCGCGCTGCTGTTGGTCGTGCCGCAACGCCTGACACCGGGAGCGCGCGCATTGCTGCTGGGACGGCTCGACTGAGCCCTTCCCGCCGCGGCGTCAGCCGGCGACGGCGCGCAGCGCGGCTTCGTCGCGGATCGTGACTGCCCGTACGCCGGGCAGCGCGATGGTGCCTGCGATCTTGAGCCGGGTGAGCTGACGGCTGACCGTCTCGATCGTAAGGCCCAGCAGTTCGGCCATCTGGCCGCGACTGAGCGGCAGATCGAAGGTGAGCGGCCCGCCGGGGGCAGCGCGCTGCCCCCGGGTTTCTGGCCGGACGGCCATGTCCAGCAGGAAGCCCGCAACCTTTTCGGCCGCACTCCGGCGGGTGAGCGTCAGCATCTGCGCGCGCGTGTCGTCGAGCGCCGCCAGGGCCTGACGGAGGAGCTGGCGCTCCAGGTCAATATGCCGTTCGAGCAGCTGCTCGAGGGAACCGCGATGAAAGGTACAGACTTCGGACTCGCAGATCGCCCGAACCGTGAACGGCGTTTCCGAAGCGTAGAGCCAGCCAACGAAATCCGCCGGATAGAGCGTTCCGACCGTCTGCTCGCGGCCGTCGGCGGTGCTGGCGCAAAGCTGAAGCGCGCCGCTGATGACGTTGCCGCAGGCGGAGCTGTCGCTGCCGGCAAGCGCCAATGTGTCGCCGGGAGCGAGCCGCTGCCGGCGGCCGATCCGGTGAAGGTCGGTGAGACGATCGTCGTCGAGGGAGCTGCACAGCGACCGGTCGCGCACCGCGCAATCCGCGCAAGGATGGTTCGTCATGACGGCTGCATAATGATCCGCGGTGGCGCCGCCGCTCCGTAATTTCCCGTAGTTTGATCGCGGTCAAAGCAATCGCAGCCGCCCATGAACCAAGCCCCCTCCGCACAACCAGAGGAGCGCGCGACATGTCTGTCACGATCGGCGATTATATTCTGTGGCTGGCGATCGCCGCCTGCATCATCTTCTTGGCGGCATTGGCCTATGCGACGCTCCAGGACAGCAGGGCCAAACGCGACTGAGGGGTCGCGCCCAGGCCATCTTTTTGCGCCAGCACCAATCAGTCATAGCAAGGTTCGCGAAATCGCCTTAGCCCGCATGATCGATCGATCGGGGAAGGCGTCGGACCATGAGCTTGGAGCAAAAGGCCAGCGCACCGGCACACACGATTTCGTTCGGCGAGGCGTGCCGCGTCTGGGCGCGCATCGCCTTGCTCAGTTTCGGCGGTCCGGCCGGCCAGATTGCGGTCATGCACCGCATCCTGATCGACGAGAAGAAATGGATCGGGGAGGACCGTTTCCTCCACGCGCTCAATTTCTGCATGCTCTTGCCCGGACCCGAGGCGCAGCAGCTGGCAATCTATATCGGCTGGCTGCTGCACCGGGTGAAAGGCGGGCTGGTCGCGGGCGCATTGTTCGTGCTGCCGGGCCTGATCGCGATCATGGCGCTGTCCTGGATCTATGTGCTGTTCGGCGACATCGCGCCGATCGCCGCGCTCTTCTTCGGCCTCAAGGCGGCGGTGGTCGCGATCGTGTTCCAGGCGGTGATGCGGATCGGCAGCCGCGCGCTGATCAATCGAGCGCGGATCGGCCTGGCCGGCGTCGCCTTCCTGGCCTTGTTCCTGTTCCACCTGCCCTTCCCCGTCGTGATCCTGCTCGCCGGACTGATCGGCTGGCTCACGGCACGACTTGAGTTGCCGCTGTTCGTGGGCTCGGGCCATGGTGCAGCCAAAAGTGGCGCACTGCGCGACGAAGAGAGCGCGCTGGGCGTCGGCATTCCCGGTCACGCCAAGGCGGGGTTTCGCCGGAGCGCGAGCATCGCCGTGCCGATCCTCCTTCTTTGGATCGCACCGACCGCGCTGCTCGCATTGGCGGCCCCGGACAAGGGAGTCTTCGCCGCGATCGCCCTGTTCTTCTCGAAAATGGCATTGCTCACGTTCGGCGGCGCTTATGCGGTGCTCGCCTGGGTCGGGCAGGCGGCGGTGGACCAATATCATTGGCTGAGCCCGTCGGAGATGCTCGACGGACTGGGCCTGGCCGAAAGCACGCCCGGGCCACTGATCATGGTCACGCAATATGTGGGCTTCATTGCCGCCTTCCGACATCCCGGCGGCCTGCCGCCGCTGGCCGCGGCGACCTTGGGCGGGTTGCTCACCACCTGGGTGACGTTCGTGCCCTGTTTCCTGTGGGTCCTGACCGGGGCGCCTTATGTCGAACGGCTGCGGTCGAACCAGACCTTGTCCGCGGCCCTGTCCGCGATCACGGCGGCGGTGGTCGGTGTGATCCTCAACCTGGCGCTCTGGTTCGCGCTCCATTTCTGGTTCGCGGACGTCGGCGACTGGCAAATCGGCATTCTGCACCTGGCGCGGCCGCACTGGGCCACAGTCGATCCCTTCGCAATCTTGCTGTCGATCGGGGCTTTGGTCGCCGTACTGCGCTTTCGGGTCGGCACCTTCGCCGTCCTGGGCGGTTGCGCCGCAATCGGATTGCTGCGGCTGGCTTGGGCCTGAACGCCCGATCCTCTCCCTTCATCTTGCCGCCTTTGCCGCCGCCTAGCCCTCATCTCCGGGCGTTGCTATGGGCCATAGCTTACAATCGGAGAGGAAAGATTCGATGCACAAGCCGCCCTTCCGCGCGGACCATGTCGGCAGCTTCCTGCGCCCGAAGGAACTGATCGACGCACGCGAGCGGTTTCGCGCCGGCGAGATCGACGCGGAGGCGTTGCGGGTGGTCGAGGACCAAGCGATCCGCGGCGTGGTCGCCTTCCAGGAGGATCTGGGCCTCAAGGGCATCACCGACGGCGAGTTCCGCCGGACCTATTTCCACACCGATTTTCTGCTCCAGCTGGACGGCGTTGAGGAAGCGGGCGGAACCCAGGTCCATTTCCACCGGCACGGCGGCGAGGAATTGTCCTACGCACCGCCGGTGATGAAGATCACGGGCAAGATCGAGCATGCGCGCGATATCCAACGCCGCGATTATGAGTTTCTGGCCAGCGTCACCTCGCGCCTGCCCAAGGTCACCATCCCCTCGCCCACCATGCTCCACTTCCGCGGCGGCCGCGACGCGATCGACCGCGACGCCTATCCTGACCTGGAGCAATTCTACGCCGATCTCGCCGCCGCCTATCGCAGCGAGATTGCCAGCCTGGCGGCGGCCGGATGCCGCTATCTGCAGCTCGACGATACCAACCTCGCTTATCTGTGCGACGACACGCAGCGCGCCAATGCGCGGGCACGCGGCATGGATCCGGACGATCTGTCCCGCCTCTATGCGCGCATCATCAACGAGTCGATCCGCGACAAGCCCGACGACATGGTGGTCTGTGTCCATCTGTGCCGCGGCAATTTCCGTTCTTCATGGGCGGCCGAGGGCGGCTACGAGCCGGTCGCCGAAGTGCTGTTCAACGAATTGAACGTCGACGGCTATTTCCTGGAATATGACGATCCCCGCTCGGGCGACTTCGCGCCGCTGCGCCATGTGCCGGCGGGCAAGACGGTTGTGCTGGGCCTCGTCACGACCAAGCTCGGCGAACTTGAGGACCCGGCCGACGTGAAGCGGCGGATCGACGAGGCGGCCAAGGTCATGCCGCTCGACCAGATCGCGCTCTCGCCGCAATGCGGCTTTTCGTCGACCGTGCATGGCAACGATATCCAGGTCGAACAGCAGGCCGCCAAGCTGCGCCTGGTGATCGACGTCGCGCAGGACGTCTGGGGCGAGATCTAAGCGGGCCGCTTCCGCTCCACGTCAGGCGATGCCAGCAATGATGCCGCTCAGCCGATGCCCGCATGCGCCAGTGCGGCGTCGACCGCCGCGCGGCTTGCGGCGCTGGGCGGGGTCATCGGCAGGCGGAGTTCGGTCGGGAAACCGGCGCGGACCTGGCCCAGCGCATATTTGACGGGCCCAGGCGAGGCGTCGCTGAACAAGGCCGTGTGCAACGGAAAGAGCTTGTCCTGCCAGTCGAGCGCTTGCGCCCAGTGCCCCTCGCGGCAGGCCTTCTGGAATTCGGCGCATTCGCGCGGGGCGACATTGGCCGTTACCGAGATGCAGCCGACCCCGCCCATCGCCATGAAGCCCAGCGCCATGTCGTCATTGCCCGAGAGCTGGATGAAATCCTTGCCGCAGGCGAGGCGCTGGGCGGATACGCGCGCGGCATTGCCGGTCGCATCCTTGACGCCGATCACGGTCGGCAGCTTGGCCAGTTCCGCCATCGTCTCGACCGCAATGTCGACGATGGTGCGCGCGGGCACGTTGTAAAGCATGATCGGCAGGTCGCAGCCCGCGGCCAGCGCGCGGAAATGAGCAAGCACGCCTTCCTGATTGGGGCGGTTGTAATAAGGCGGCACCAGCAAGGCCGCATCGGCGCCCGCGGCCTTGGCCGATTGCATATGGTGGAGTGCGACTGCCGTATCGTTCGATCCGCAGCCCGCGATCACGGGTACGCGGCCCGCCGCCTGTTCGATGCAGATGCGCACGACGCGATCATGCTCCTCGATCGTCATGGTCGCGCTTTCGCCGGTGGTACCGCACGGCACGAGTGCGGACGAGCCCGATTCGATCTGCCAGTCGACCAACGCGCGGAACGCATCCTCGTCGACCGTGCCGTTGCGGAATGGCGTGACCAGCGCAGGAATCGACCCGCTGAACATGTTGTTTCCCTTCACCTTCGGCCTGGCAGGAGCCATATTGGGCGCCATGGAGTCCAAGCGTAGAAATCGTCGTCGCGCGCCTGATAGGGATGCGGCCGCCCGCCTGTCCATAGTCAGCCGATTCGGGCCGGCCGGGCTGCTGCTCATGTCGGTGGCGGCCGCCGCCGCGACGATCACGATGCAGACCGTGCCGAGCACCACCCCTGCTTTGGTCTCGCCCAGTTCCGGTGCGGCGAGCGCGCCTTATGTGCGGCCGCCGCGCACCGATCCTTTGTGGCCCGCGATCGACGAATGGCAGCGGCTGCGGCAGAATGACCGCCTGCCCTTCGCCGATTATGCACGCTTCCTGATCGCGCATCGCGGCTGGCCGGGCGAGCCGGGGCTGCGCCGCATTGCCGAGAAACAAATCCTTCCCGACCAGACCGACCCGGCGTTGATCGCACAATTTTTCGACGCCTTTCCGCCGCTGAGTTCGGCGGGCCGCGTGCGCTACGCCGAGGCGCTCGCCGCGCTCGGCCAGACGGACAAGGCGCGCGCCGCGGCGGGGGCGGCCTGGACGATGGGTCCGCTGTCAGCGGACGACGAGGCGCGGCTGACCGCGCGGTTCGGCAGTCTCTTCACCTCCTCCGAGCAGGACCAACGGATGGAGATGTTGCTGTGGGACCGCGCGACCGCATCCGCCAAACGCCAGCTGGCCCTGGTGAGCGCGCAACGGCGCCCGCTTTATGCCGCGCGCCTCGCCTTCCAGACGCAGGCGCCGGATGCCGAGGCGCAGGCGGCGGCGGTCGGACCCGATGCCGAGCATGATGCGGGCTTCATCATCGACCATGCCTTCTGGCTGCGCGCCACCGCACGCGAGCTGGATGCCCGCACCTATCTCGCCAAGCCCGAAACGCTGGATGGCGCCGCCTTCGACCCGCAGGCCTATCTGACCGCTTTGCTGAGCTTCGCCAGTGCCGCCGCGCACGACAAGCAATGGGCGCTGGCCTACGGCATCTCCGCCAACCTCGACCATGCTTATGCCCCCGGCACGGATATCCGCGCCCGCGACCTGAAGGAGCGCGATCCCTATACCAGCCTGGCCTGGCTCGCCGGGACCGCGGCGCTGAAGCAACTCGACCGCCCGCGCGACGCGGAGGCGATGTTCCGCCGCTATGCGCAGGCCGCGCAGTCGCCCGGCAGCCAGGCGAAGGGCGACTATTGGGCGGGCCGTGCGGCCCAGGCCGCCGGCGACCAGCTTGCGGCGACCCAGCATTTCACGACCGCGGCGGCCAATATCGACCAATTCTATGGCCAGCTCGCGACCGAGCGGCTTGGCCGACCGATCGCGGTTCCGCCCGACCCGGCACCGCTCGACATATCGGACGAGGCGCGCGCCGCCTTCAACAATCGCGAGGTGGTGCGCGCGGCACGGCTGCTGGGGGAACAGCGCGACTGGCTCAGCCAGACCCAGTTCGTCCGCAAGATCGCCGCGGATTGCGACAGCGACGTCGAGCATGCGCTTGCGACCGACCTCGCGCGCAAGCTGCAGCGACCGGACCTGGGCGTGATCGTATCGCGCAATGCCCGCAAATCGGGCGCACGCGACCCGATCCGGGTCGGCTTCCCGACCGTCCCCGTCCCGCCGGCGATGGAATCGCACTGGACGATGATCCACGCGATCGCGCGGCAGGAAAGCCAGTTCGATCGCGAGGCGCTGAGTCCCGTGGGTGCGCGCGGCCTGACGCAGCTGATGCCGGCGACTGCGCGCGAACAGGCGGCCAAGCTCGGCCTAGCCTGGGATCCCAATCGGCTGACCGAGGATATCGGCTATAATGTCATGATCGGATCGAGCTTCTTCGACCGGATGCTGACCTATTATCAGGGCAATTATGTGCTCGCGGTGGCGAGCTACAATGCGGGCCCCGGCAATGTGAACAAGTTCATCCGCGCCAATGGCGACCCGCG